>Ga0213861_10002157_pt1 | contig 17112 bp, 11 predicted proteins | sample PICome_4_FD_160110 | JGI IMG/M metagenome (GOLD analysis project Ga0213861, IMG submission 160110) | Coastal seawater microbial communities near Pivers Island, North Carolina, United States - PICO131 | ecosystem: Environmental > Aquatic > Marine > Coastal | place: USA: North Carolina... | reverse complement strand
TCGACAGTTTAGCAAACTGCTCCATTAACCACTCTGGCAACTCTCCGTAAAACTAACAATGTTAGTAAAAAATTGCGAGTGCAAATGTAACATACCAAAAACAATATTGCAAGGTTTTTTATACTTTTTGCAATAAAATTAATCGGGGTATTCTACACGCACATGATAGATATTCATTAATTTTCTTTTGATTACTTTTTTTATTTTTTCAATCTCACTAAAAGTAATATCAGAATTAATAAATTGATTATCTAACTTTTGTTTTTCAACGATCTTATCTATTAAATTGTCTATAGACTGAGCTGTAGGCTGTTGTAAACTTTTTGAAGCTGCTTCAGCTGCATCACAAATCATTAATATAGCTGTTTCCTTAGAAAATGGAATAGGTCCTCTGTATTGAAATTTTTCAATAGCCACCTCTTCCTCTGGACTTTTTTCTTTTTCTTTAACATAAAAATAATAGACCAAACTTGTGCCATGATGTGTTCTAATAAAATCTATAATCCTATCTGGCAATCTATTTTGTTTTGCTAATTCTATCCCTTTAATAACATGATCAGTAATAATTTTTGCACTATCTGTTGGAGATAAATCATTGTGTGGATTAACACCAGTAGACTGGTTCTCTATAAAATACATTGGATTTAATATTTTCCCAATATCGTGGTATAAAGCTCCTGTTCTAACCAACATAGAATTAGCACCAATTTCACTAGCTGCAGCCTCAGCTAAATTTGCAACCTGCATAGAATGCTGAAAAGTTCCGGGTGCTTTTTCGTTTAGCTCTTTAAGAAGTTTAGTATTTGTACTAGACAGTTCTAGCAAGGTAACATCTGAGACCAATCCAAATATTTTTTCATAAGCATAAATAAAGAATACAGAAAGAAAAGACAGCAAACCATTGGCTCCAAACATCATTAAATATTCCCAATTAATTTGAGACGCATTTCCTTCTTTAATAATGGAAAAAGAGAGGTAGGTAATCATATAAATAAGGGTTATTTGACCTATAGAAATAAATAGATTAGCCCTTTTATGTAATTCTGAAACAGTTAAAATTGTAACAATACCAGCTATAATATGTAAATAAATAAACTCAAAACTATCTGGCACTATAAAACCAAGAAGTAATACAGTTAAGACATGAGTAAATAAACCCAGTCTAGCATCAAAAAAAGCTTTTAAAATGATTGGTAAAATACTTAATGGCACTACATATAGATAGTCAGAATTAAACTTTATGACGATTGTTTGAATTAAAATCATAAAAGAGACATTAAAAAATATGAATGTCACTTTGGTATTATTCTCAAAAATTTCTTTTCGATATTTATGAAGAAACAACAACAACATTAATAGTGCTAGAGATACTAATATGGTATATCCTAACACTATCCAGTAGTAATTAGCACTCGTCCAAAGTATTGATTCTGACTGGCCTTTTAATGAATATAAAATAGCTAATTTTTTACCCTCAACTATATCTCCTTTCAAAATAATAAGTTCTCCAAATGAGACTTTCCCTCTAGTTAAAGAAATTTCACTTACATATTCATCAATAACTTTTTGTGTAAACTCGTTATCATAGGATACGTTTGGCTTAATAACCTCTGAAAGGATAGTTAAATTTATATTTTGAGAATAATTATAGGGTTGGTCACCTAAACTATTTTTGATTAGCTCAAAAACACCTTTAGAATCTAGTAGATTATTGTAAATAACATCTTGAACAGAATTATCTACCTTTAGAGCTATGAGAGTATTTTTATCAGAAACAATTCCTAAACTGGTGGCTTCTATAAAACCTTTTGTGTAAATAGAATCAATAACAGCGCTTCCTTGAGCTACAATAGTCTCTAAATCATACCCATTTAATGAATCATTAACCTGGAGTAATGAAATTCTTAATTGATAGGCCTCCTTTACTTCTTTAACAATATCTTTATTGTATTGAAAATAGAGCTTGGAGGTTACTTCAATTAATTTTATTTCCTCATTAATCTCATCTTCAGCCTTATCTATTGCAAAATCAAAAGGAGCATATAAATTATCATATTGCCAAGGTTTACCCTTAGTAAACTCATATTTAAATTGCCCTCCTTTTGGAAATAGGTATACAATAGCAAATGCTGTAATTAAAAAAAGAATAACTTTATAAATGGCAGCGTTATGCTTGTATAAGTTGTTTACAGTTTTACTCATAAGTATTTCATATAGACACAAACTTAACTTAAAAAAATGGACGTCAAAAATTCAAACGATAGTTTCCCAATAAATTTGATTTAAAATAGTTAGTTTTGTTAGATAAACCATGTGTAAAATTATTGAAAATGAAAACCAAAGAAGTTGTAATTGTTTCTGTTGCTAGAACTCCCATAGGCAGTTTTATGGGTAGTCTTTCTAGGATTCCAGCCCCAAAACTAGGAGCAATCGCCATTAAAGGTGCTCTTGATAAAATTAATTTAAATCCAAATCTTATCGATGAAATTTTCATGGGAAATGTCGTTTCTGCCGGAATTGGTCAGGCCCCTGCTAGACAAGCAGCAATTTTTGCTGGTATTCCAGATACTATTCCTTGTACAACAATCAATAAGGTATGTGCTTCTGGTATGAAATCTGTAATGTTAGCTGCTCAAAGTATTTCTCTTGGTGATACAGAAATTGTGATTGCTGGCGGAATGGAAAACATGAGTTCAATTCCTCACTACCTTCATGGTAGGCAAGGAACTAAGTTTGGACCAACCACTTTAGAAGATGGCATGCAAAAAGATGGTTTAGTAGATGCTTATGACAAAGTAGCTATGGGGGTTTTCGCAGATGCATGTGCAACTAAATATGGTTTTTCAAGAGAGGATCAAGATGCTTATGCAATACAGTCATACCAGCGTTCTTCTGAGGCTTGGAAATCTGGAAAATTCTCTGATGAAATTACCCCAGTTGAAATACCTCAACGAAGAGGTGCTCCAATTCTTATGACAGAAGATGAAGAATATAAAAATGTTAAGATGGATAAAATTCCTTCTTTACGAGCTGCTTTTTCAAATGAGGGAACGGTTACAGCAGCGAACGCTTCTACAATTAATGATGGTGGTGCAGCTCTAATTTTAATGTCTATGGAAAAGGCATTAGAGTTAAAACTTACCCCTATTGCTAAGATTAAAAGTTTTGCAGATGCAGCTCATGAACCTGAGTGGTTTACAACAGCTCCCTCTAAGGCTATTCCAAAAGCTTTAAATAAAGCTAATATTACCATTGACGATGTGGATTATTTTGAGTTAAATGAGGCTTTTGCTGTAGTTGGCTTAGCTAATATGAAAATAATGGGTTTAAATAATGATTCAGTAAATGTTAATGGTGGTGCAGTCTCTTTAGGTCATCCTCTTGGGGTTTCAGGGGCAAGAATAATTATTTCTCTCATATCTGTTTTAAAACAAAATAACGCTAAAATTGGAGCTGCAGGAATATGTAATGGTGGCGGAGGTGCTAGTGCCATGATCATAGAATCAATTTAAACTAAAAAATATGCTCTACGGCATTTGTAATTTAAGTATTGTTCCTCTTCGAATTGAAGCTAGTGATGCATCAGAAATGGTTTCACAAGTTCTTTTTGGAGAAGACTTTGTTATACTTGAAAAGGAAAAGAAGTGGAGTAAGATTAGACTTAGTTTTGATGGGTATGAGGGATATATAGACAATAAACAATATTTACAAATAGATGAGGAAACCTTTGATAAGTTAGCAGATTCTGCAAATTATTATTCTTCAGAAATAATTGATTTTGTAACCAATAAAAAAAATCACTTAAGTACAATTGCTATTGGATCTAGACTTCCTTTTTATAAAAACCAACACCTAATAGTGGGCTTTGAAGACTATTATTATGATGGAAATGTGTATTCTGAAAAATTAGATAAACATGAACTCATTCAGAAAGCATACCAATTTTTAAATACTCCATACCTGTGGGGAGGAAAAACTCCTTTTGGTATAGATTGCTCTGGTTTTACTCAACTAGTTTATAAACTTTGTGGCTATTCTCTTCTTAGAGATGCTAAAGATCAAGCAACACAAGGTGAAGTTTTGAGCTTTATTGAAGAGTCAGAACCTGGTGATTTGGCTTTTTTTGATAATGAGGAAGGAAATATTGTTCATGTTGGGATTATCATGAATGATTACAATATTATTCATGCACACGGAAAAGTTCGAATAGATACACTAGATCATAGTGGTATTTACAACGTAGACACTAAAATGCACACTCACAAGTTAAGAGTTATTAAAAAAATAATATAAAAAAAGCCAACATTGTATGTTGGCTTTTAAATTTTTGAAATCAATTAGACTGTTCTAATCTCTCATTTCTTTGTATAGATCGGTAAATTCTACAGCTTTTTCATCCATCTCTAACGTTTGATAAATATTCATCAAAAATTGAACAGTATTAATACTTCTACTATATTTATCGGCTTTTTCTAGATATGGCAGTGCCTGTCTGTGAACACCTCTTTGCTTTTCTAATAATTCATCATATTTATCAAAATCAGATAGGTTTTGATTCATTTCATCTACAATTGCTCTTTCCTTATCCATAATAACGATCGCTAAATTTAAATATGCATCACCATAATCTTCCTTGAGTTCAATTGCTTTTTCGTAATTATTTCTAGCTTCATCAACTTTACCTTGTTCAAAACTAATTACACCAAGGTTAAAAAATAGTTGAGGGTTATTAGGATCTATTTGAATGGCTATTTGAATTAACTCACCATACTTTTTCATGTCTTTTAATTGAAAATAAATATCTGCTTGAGTTAATAATAAATTTATATCATTTGGATATAAAGCTCTAGCTGCTTCAACTGCCTTTATAGCTTCATCAGTTTTTCCTTGACTTTTTAGTATATAAGCAACATTTTTTGTAATGTCACCTGTTTTAGAAGGTGTAAGCTCATCTACAGGATTTGTATAAAGTCCTAATTTTACTTGCAGATCTCTATTTTTTTTATCTCCTAAATCTTCTTTCTCATCTGTAGACTTATTTGTAGCATAGTATACTTTTGATATCCCTGTATACCCCATATCTTGTAATTCTTGGTAATATTTTAAAGAAGTATCGTAATCTTTGGCTAGGCTAGAACTTACAGCCGCATTGTAGATAAAAATAGTATCTAGCTTACTTAATTTGTAGGTTAAATAAAAACTATTAGAAGCATTTTTATAGTCTTTTGCACTGTACAAATCACTAGCTTTTTGATATACATCTTGAACCATTTGATTTTGAATAGTGGTAGCTGGCTCTGTATATCTTAATTTACCTGTTTCAATTTCTAAATTGAATAATTTTTCAAAAGAATCAGCAGCAGTTTGAAAATCTTTTGAACCATAATATGCTTTCCCTTTTAAAAAGTAAAACTTCCCCTTGGTTTTTACATCCATATTTGAAATTAGAGATTCAGCCGAAGTAATAGCAGAGATCGCTGTTGTGAAATCTTGGCTTTTAAGGGCTTTTTCTGCAGTTTTTAATTCGTTTTTTTGTGCAAATGTTGACATTGTTATTAATCCCAATACAAATGCTAATAAATTAATTTTCATCTTCATTTAGTTTAATTCTATAATTGTTATTCTTGATTTTCGTTATTATTTTCTTGATTTTCATCAGAGGCACCTTCCTCTGTTGCTAGTATTTCTTCATCTTCTTCCTCATGCATTACTTTAGCTACTGCAGCAATACTATCTGAATCTTTGATATTAATTAATTTTACCCCTTGGGTAGCTCTACCCATCACACGTAAATCTTCAACTGCCATTCGTATTGTAATTCCTGATTTATTAATAATCATTAAATCATTAGAATCATCTACATTTTTGATGGCTACTAAATCACCGGTCTTTTCGGATATATTTAAAGTTTTTACACCTTTACCTCCTCTATTAGTTACTCTGTAATCCTCTAGTTTAGAGCGCTTACCATAACCTCTTTCAGAAACTACTAAAATATTACTTTCCATATCATTTACAGCTACCATACCAATAACCTCGTCATTTTCATGAGCTAAAGTAATTCCTCTTACCCCTGAGGCAGTTCTTCCCATTGGTCTAGTTTTAGCTTCTTCAAAACGAATTGACTTTCCGGATTTTAAAGCCAGCATTACTTGACTATCTCCTGATGTTAATTTAGCTTCAAGTAACTCATCACCTTCTCTAATTGTAATGGCATTAATTCCATTTGTTCTAGGTCTAGAATATTGTTCTAAAGATGTTTTCTTTACCTGCCCTTTTTTAGTAGCCATTATTACATAATGGTTGTTAATATATTCTTCATCTTTAAGGTCTTGCGTCACTAAAAATGCTTTCACCTTATCATCTTGTTCTATGTTTATCAAATTTTGCATTGCTCTACCTTTGGAGTTTTTACCTCCCTCTGGAATCTCATAAACTCGCATCCAAAACACTTTACCTTTTTGGGTAAAGAACAACATATATTGATGATTAGTTCCAACAAACAAATGTTCTAAGAAATCTTCATTTCTAGTAGCCACTCCTTTTTGACCTCGTCCTCCCCTATTTTGAACTTTATATTCATCAAGGTTTGTTCTTTTTAAATATCCTGCATTTGAGATGGTTACCACAACTTTGGTGTTGGGAATCATATCTTCTATACTCATGTCTCCACCTGCATATTCAATCTCAGATCTACGCTCATCTCCGTACTTATCCCTAACAGCAATTAATTCGTCAGTAATAATTTGGTATCGTCTAGGCTCATTACTCAAAATATCTTTCAAGTCTATGATCGTTTTTGTAATTTCCTCAAACTCAGCCCTTAGCTTATCTTGCTCTAAACCAGTTAATTGACGCAAACGCATTTCTACGATTGCTTTGGCTTGAATTTCAGATAATTCAAATCTTTTTATTAAGCTTTCTCTTGCTAAATCAGCATTACTGGATCCTCTAATAATTTTTATAACCTCGTCTATATTATCTGAAGCGATAATTAGTCCTTCTAAGATGTGAGCTCTTGCTTCAGCTTTCTTAAGTTCGTATTTTGTTCTTCTTACAACTACATCGTGTCTATGCTCAACAAAATAATGAATTAATTGTTTAAGGTTTAATTGTTCCGGTCTACCATTTACCAAAGCAATATTGTTTACACTAAATGAAGTCTGAAGACTTGTGTATTTGAAAAGTTTATTTAAAACAATATTAGGAATTGAATCTCTTTTAAGAACATACACAATACGCATTCCATTTCTATCAGACTCGTCTCTAATATTAGAAATCCCATCCAATTTCTTATCATTTACTAATTCAGCAGTTTTTTTAATCATTTCTGCTTTATTAACCTGATAAGGAATTTCAGTGACAATGATACATTCTCTTCCTTTTACTTCTTCAATAATAGCTTTTGCACGCATCACTATACGACCACGCCCTGTGTGAAAAGCATCTTTAACTCCGTCATACCCATAGATAATTCCTCCAGTTGGAAAGTCTGGAGCTTTCACATGTTGCATTAATTCATCTATCTCAATATCTCTATTTTGGATGTAAGCTAAAGTACCATTTACTACCTCCGTTAAGTTGTGAGGTGCCATATTAGTTGCCATACCAACGGCAATACCTGAAGCTCCATTTACTAAAAGATTTGGAATTCTAGTTGGTAACACAGTAGGTTCTTCTAAAGTATCATCAAAATTTAATCGATGATCTACCGTATCTTTCTCAATATCAGACAACATGTCTTCTGATATTTTCTGCATTCTAACCTCCGTATAACGCATTGCTGCTGGGCTATCTCCATCAACAGAACCAAAGTTACCTTGTCCATCAACCATCATATATCGCTGACTCCATTCCTGTGCCATACGAACCATTGAATCATACACAGATGTATCTCCGTGTGGGTGATACTTTCCTAACACCTCTCCAACAATTCTTGCAGACTTTTTATAAGATCCAGTAGCCTTAATACCTAACTCGTGCATCCCATACAAAACTCTCCTATGAACTGGTTTTAAACCATCCCTTACATCGGGTAATGCTCTAGAAACAATTACAGACATTGAATAATCAATGTATGCAGATTTCATCTGCTCTTCTATGTTAATAGGAATCAACTTTTCTCCCTCTGCCATACCTTAAGTTTATTGTTTATTTTTTACTGATTTTTTAATAACAAGCAAGATAGTATATTTCCTATTTTTAAGCAACATAATAGCGCCCTAAAAGCCTATAGTTATTAACATTTATTGATAAATTTTTCAGTTGATTTACCCCCTTGATTTACAAGCCTTTCTGACTGTGTTTTTAGGGTCAAAATGACAGTTTATCATGGATGGCATTCTTTTTGCTCTTTTTTATCCAAAAAAGAATTAAATTTACAAATAGAAAACCTAAAATATGGACGATAATTTTTCACCCAAAGTAAGAGATGTGATCACTTTTAGTAAAGAGGAAGCACTAAGATTAGGCCATGATTTTATAGGAACTGAACACTTATTGCTTGGCTTAATAAGAAAAGGAGACGGAAAAGCTATTGAAATTCTTGTAGCTTTTCAAATAGATTTAGAGTTGGTGCGAAGAAAACTTGAACTATTAAACCCTGCAGCCCCAACTATTATTGACGGAAATAAGAAAAAGAGCCTTCACTTAACTAGACAGGCAGAAAAAGCGTTAAAAACAACCTTTCTAGAAGCCAAATTATATCAAAGTGATGCTATAGATACAGCTCATTTGCTACTGTGTATCTTAAGAAACGAAAATGATCCATCAACAAAATTATTAAATAAATACGATGTAGATTACGATCAAGCAAAAGCTTTGTATAAAGAACTGCATACAGATTCTACTGATGATGATTTACCCGTTAGCCCAATTTCAGAAACACCTTCTGATGACAACGAATTTGCTTCAGAGAAACCCAACCCTTATGATCAATCACAAAAAAGCAAACCCAATAAAAAATCTAAAACACCTGTATTAGATAATTTTGGTAGAGACTTAACTTTTTTAGCCGAAAACGGGAAATTAGACCCTGTTGTTGGTCGTCATAAAGAAATAGAACGTGTTTCTCAAATTTTGAGTAGACGTAAGAAAAATAACCCAATGTTAATTGGAGAACCTGGTGTTGGTAAATCTGCCATTGCTGAAGGACTTGCATTGCGAATTGTAAACAGAAAAGTATCACGCATTCTTTTCGATAAAAGAATTGTTTCTTTAGATCTGGCAAGTTTAGTTGCAGGTACAAAATACAGAGGTCAGTTTGAAGAACGCATGAAAGCCCTAATGAATGAGTTGGAGAAAAATGAAGATATCATTTTATTTATTGATGAAATTCACACCATTGTTGGTGCCGGTGGCGCAACTGGATCTTTAGATGCTTCTAACATGCTCAAACCTGCCTTAGCAAGAGGCGAAATTCAATGTATTGGCGCTACAACTTTAGATGAGTACAGAACCAATATTGAGAAAGATGGGGCGCTAGAAAGACGTTTTCAAAAGATTATTGTAAACCCTACCAGCGTTGAAGAAACCATACAAATATTACATAATATTAAAGAAAAATATGAAGCCCATCATCATGTAAACTACACAGATCAAGCAATTGAAGCTTGTGTGAAGTTAACAAACAGATACATGACCGACAGATATTTGCCCGATAAAGCCATCGATGCTTTAGATGAGGCAGGTTCTAGAATTCATATCACAAGCATCGTAGTGCCTGAGCAAGTTCTTGAACTAGAAAAGCAACTAGAAAATATAAGAAGCAGTAAAACAAAAGCAGTAAATGGTCAAAAATACGAAGAAGCTGCAAAACTTCGTGATGATGAAAAAAACATTGAAGCTGCATTACATTCTGCTCAACAACAATGGGAAGATGATTCTAAATTAAACAGAGAACTTGTAACTGAAGACAATGTAGCAGAGGTAGTTTCTATGATGACAGGAATCCCTGTTAATAGAGTTGCCGAAGCTGAAAGTCATAGATTGGGTGAATTGCCTCAAATGATTAAAGGAAAAGTAATTGGCCAAGATGAAGCTGTTTCTAAAGTTGTGAAAGCAATTCAACGAAATAGAGTTGGGTTAAAAGATCCTAACAAACCTATTGGTTCTTTTATCTTCCTAGGACAAACCGGGGTTGGTAAAACTCAATTAGCAAAAGTATTGGCTCGTGAATTATTTGATTCTGATGATTCCTTGATTAGAATTGACATGAGTGAATACATGGAAAAATTTGCTATGTCAAGATTAATTGGAGCACCTCCTGGTTATGTTGGGTATGAAGAAGGTGGTCAATTAACAGAAAAAGTTCGAAGAAAACCTTATGCAGTAGTATTATTGGACGAAATTGAAAAAGCACATCCAGATGTTTTTAATATGTTATTACAAATTTTAGACGATGGACATATTACAGATAGCCTAGGTAGAAAAATTGATTTCAGAAACACGATCATTATCATGACCTCTAACATTGGTGCTAGACAGCTTAAAGATTTCGGTTCTGGTGTTGGATTTGGAACTGCTGCCAGAAAAAATCAATCCGATGAACATGCAAAAGGAATTATAGAAGGTGCCTTAAAAAAATCATTTGCGCCAGAATTTTTGAACAGAATTGATGATATTATTGTTTTTAATACATTAGAAAGACATGACATTCATTCTATCATAGACATAGAACTAGATAAATTACTTAGCAGAATACTTGATTTAGGCTATACACTAAAGCTAAGCGACAAAGCAAAAGATTACATAGCTGACAAAGGATTTGATAAAAAGTATGGAGCTAGACCTTTAAAAAGAGCCATTCAAAAATATATTGAAGATGCTCTAGCTGAAGAAATTGTTAATTCTAAGTTAGCAGAAGGCGATACAATTTTCATGGATTTAGACGATAAAAAAAACGAGCTAACCATAAAAATTAAAAAAGGCGAAAAAGTAAAAGAAAAAAAGACTGAAGCAAAAGAGTAAACAAAAGCCCAAACATATTGTTTGGGTTTTTTAGTTTTACAAACTAGTAGCTCCTTGTTCTTTTGAATTAGAATTAATAAAATAATGCCTAGAATAATTCACTAGCATCTATTTCTAATGAATTAATAAACAAAGAAGATTTCATGATGTCTTCATGCATTACTCTATCTTCCTTAACTAATGTTACTTCCTTTCGGAATGCAGCAATAAACGATTCTAAAAATGGAGAACTTTTCATGTTACTAAATGATAAGCCTTGAGAGGCTGTAAACAATTCTATGGCTAAAATAGTTTGAATATTATCAACTACTTTTTTACATTTAGTAGCTCCATTTGCTCCCATACTTACATGATCTTCTTGACCGTTACTTGACTCTATAGAATCTACACTTGCTGGGGTTGCATATTGTTTATTTTGACTTACAATGCTTGCTGCAGTATATTGAGGTATCATAAAGCCACTATTTAGTCCTGGCTTAGAAACTAAAAAGGGCGGTAAATGTCTGTGTCCTGATACTAATTGATACGTTCTACGTTCTGAAATATTTCCTAATTCTGCCATAGCTATGGCTAAAAAATCTAGGGTTAATGCTAATGGTTGACCATGAAAGTTTCCACCAGAAATAATTTGATCTTTTTCAACAAAAATATTAGGATTGTCAGTCACTGAGTTAATTTCAGTTAGAAACGTATTTGTAACAAATTTAATAGTGTCTTTTGTTGCACCGTGAACTTGTGGGACACAACGAAATGAATATGGATCTTGAACGTGATGCTTGTCTTGATTAATTAACTGACTATCCTGTAAAAATTCTTCAACTCTTTTAGCTGTTTTTAATTGACCGCTGTGAGGGCGAACTAAATGTACCAATTCATTAAACGGATCTATTCTACCATCAAAAGCTTCTAAAGAAATAGTTGCTATTAAATCTGATAAGTATGATAGTTTATGAGATTTTATTAAGTTATAAATTCCATAAGCTGTCATAAACTGGGTACCATTTAATAACGCTAAACCTTCTTTAGATTGAAGATTGATTTTTTCCCAATTAAAACGATCTAGAATCTCTTTTCCAGAAATCCGTTGATCATTATATTTAACCTCTCCTAATCCAATTAATGGCAGGGCTAAATGAGCTAAAGGAGATAAATCACCAGAGGCACCAAGAGAACCTTGTTCATAAACTACTGGAAAAATATTACTATTGTAAAAATTAATCAACCGGTTTACCGTTGCAAGCTGAACTCCTGAATGACCATAACTTAATGATTGTATTTTTAACAACAACATCAGTTTTACAATTTCATCAGGAACCTCATCTCCTGTTCCACATGCATGGCTCATGACTAAATTTTCCTGGAGCTTTTGTAAATTTTCACCCTTAATTTTTACATTATACAAAGCACCAAATCCAGTATTTATACCATAAATGGGTTTGGATGCAGTTGTTATTTTTGTATCTAAATAAGTTCTGCATTTTTTTATACGTGACTCGGCATCCAGAGAAAGTACTAATTTTTTGTCTTGTCTTAAAATGTCTTGTATAATAGTAAGATCTAGCGGATTAGAGCCTATTTCATGTGTTAAATCCATACGGTGTGCTTCTATATGTAAAAGTCTACAATCGATGTTGATTATGCAACAAAATTTAACAATTTTTCTAATTGAATAGTTATTATCTTTGAACAAATTTTCAAATTAAATTAATGAAAAAATGTTGGTTTTTCATCCTGCTTATTACATTTCTAATCTCTTGTAAATCAGAACACCCCTCCGGTTTTATTACTTTTAGTGGTGCCATAGATAACAGTAAAGATTCTACCCTAACTATTACAGGTAACGGATTAAATAAAATTATTACAATTTCTAAAGACGGTAGTTTTAAAGACACCTTAAAAATTTCAGAAGCAAGTTTATATAGTCTATATTCTCCAAACAGTGGAAGAGGAATTGTTTTTTTAAAAAATGGATACCATTTAAAGTTAACTGGTAATGCTTCAAATTTTTTTACAAGTTTTAACTATCGAGGAAACGATGAAGGGGCAGATAGTAATAATCTTTTTATTGATAGGTACAATTTTGGATTAACTGCAGGAAGTATTGAGGGGTTTGTAATGTTAGAGAAAGAAGCTTTTTTAAACAAAATAAATTTCTTCAAAAATGGAATGGACAGTATAGCTGCTTTATATCCAAATGCAAATGACAGTATGCTAGAAGAATCTAATATCCAAAACAATACTTTTTTTGACAAATTATTAGATAATTACGATCAAATGCATGCTCGTATATTACAACAAAGAAGAACTGAAGAAAAATTAAAAAAAGGAAATAAAGCTCCAGATTTTTCTAATTATGAAAATTATAATGGAAATACCTCATCGCTTTCAGACTTCAGAGGAAAGTATGTTTATATAGATATTTGGGCTACCTGGTGTAGACCATGTATTGCTCAATTTCCTTATTTAAAAAAATTAGAAAAAGAGTTTCAAGGTAAAAACATCTCTTTTGTGAGTATTTCCACAGATGATGACAGACGATCTAATGGAAGTTGGGAAAAAGCTCGAGATAAATGGATAACCATGGTTAGAAAAAGAAACCTTTCTGGGTATCAATTATGGGCAGGTAAAGATGATGCACGATTTTCTAGAGAATATATGATTACCAGTATCCCTAGATTTATCTTAATAGATCCTGAAGGAAACCTAATAGATAGTAATGCCAAAAGTCCAGCGGACCCTGCATTGAGAGAGATATTAGTTGGATTACCAGGAATTTAAAACAAAAAAAGTCGAAATAAATTTCGACTTTTTTTGTTTATATGTAATTCTTTATTCTTTATAAACCCCCATTTGAGCATACTTATCCATTCTAGTAGATACAATCTCTTTCTCTGATAAATCCTTAAGTTCTTCAAATGAAGTTAGAATCGTATTTTTTACAGCTTCAAAAGCTCCTTCTCTATTAGAATGTGCACCACCAACAGGTTCTTTGATAATTCCATCAATTAATTTTAACCTTTTCATGTCATCACCAGTTAACTTCAAAGCATCGGCTGCCTGCTCTTTATACTCCCAACTTCTCCATAAAATGGACGAACAAGATTCAGGAGAAATTACAGTATACCAAGTGTTTTCCATCATAAAAACTTTATTCCCAACACCTATTCCTAGTGCTCCACCTGAAGCTCCCTCACCGATAACAATGGTAATTATAGGTGTTTTTAAACGGGTCATTTCTAGAATATTTCGAGCAATCGCTTCTCCTTGCCCTCTCTCTTCTGCTTCTAATCCTGGGTAAGCTCCTGGAGTATCTAATAATGTAACAACTGGAATTTTAAACTTTTCAGCCATTTTCATGAGACGAAGTGCTTTTCTATACCCTTCAGGATTAGCCATCCCAAAATTCCTGTATTGACGTGTTTTTGTGTTGTATCCTTTTTGCTGACCAATAAACATAAAAGACTGATCTCCTATTTTACCCAAACCACCAATCATGGCCTTGTCATCTTTAACATTTCTGTCTCCATGTAATTCCATAAAGGTATCTCCGCAAATTGCTTTGATATAATCTAAAGTATAGGGTCTGTTAGGGTGTCTTGATAACTGAACTCTTTGCCAAGGAGTTAAATTTTTGTAGATCTCTTTTTTAGTTTTTTCTAACTTCTTTTCAATTTTCTTACAAGTAGCTATTACATCAACATCGCTATCAACACCTATTTCATAACATTTTCCCAGCTGCTCCTTCAATTCTTTAATAGGTAATTCGAAGTCTAAATATTCCATGATTTGGTTATTTGTTTTCTATAAAATCGATGATTTAAAATCGATAGACAATGATACAAAATTACTATAAAAAATGAGTCAATTTACAATGATTTTTATTTTTTTGATTGTTTTAGTTTGTCTAGTTTATTTAAAACACCTTTCATGTTTTTTAAGATAGCATTTACCAATACTACTACCAAAACGATACATGCACCTAAGTAAAATTCTGTATTCATTTTTTCGCTTTCACCAAAAATAATTAATGCTAAAATAATTGCATAAATAGGTTCTAAATTTACAGTAAGAACAACAGTGTAAGGAGTAAGGTGTTTCATAACATCTACTGAAACTATAAATGCATATGCAGTACAAATACTACTCAAAATAAATAGATATATCCAATCAAAATTTCCTAAAACAAAAAAATCAATTGTAAAAGATCCCTTAAAAAACAAATAAACTGTAATAAAAAGTGCTCCAAAAAATAATTGATAAAATGAAATGATAGATGCACTGTGTTTTCTAACAAACAAACCGTTAAGTACTGAAAATAATGCTGATAAAAACGATGAAATTAATGCATATACTATTCCAAGAGCATACTGAGATTCAAAACTAAAAATAATATATAACCCACCAACAACTAGTAAGCCAAGGATTATTTCAACTGCCTTAATTCTTCTTTTGAAAAAGATTGGCTCAATGAGTGATGTAAAAAATGCACCAGTACTCATAGCTACTAGAGCTACTGAAACGTTTGAAACTTTAATGGCTTTAAAAAATGTAATCCAGTGGAGTGCAATTAAGATACCTGATAGTAAAAACTTGAATAAGGACTTTTTGTCTAATTCAAATGACTTTTTCGTTATCAAAAAATAGGCTGCAATAAAAAAAGAGGCTAATAGCATCCTGTACCAAACTAATGGGATGGCATCTATGGATATTAATTTCCCTAAAATGGCAGTAAAACCCCATATAAAGACAATTAAATGAAGATGTAAATAATATTTTAAATTACTTTTTAGCATTTAGATATAAATAAAGAGCTAATAGACCAAATATGAAATTGGGAATCCATACATAAACAAGCGAATTTACACCAGCTACAGCACCTAACACCTCACCAACTTTTAAAAAGAAAACATAAATAAACATGATCGTAACTCCAATTCCTAAGTTAACTCCAATACCTCCTCTTTTTTTCTTAAAAGCTAGCGCTACAGCAATGATCGTTAAAATATAACATGCTATGGGTAAACTTGTTCTCTTGTATAGCTCTACCAAATAGGCGTTTAAATTTTTAACTCCTCTTTTTTTTGATATTTTAATAAACTCAGACAACTCATTAGAAGGCATTTCCTGAGCTAGAGCAGATTTATACATAAAGTCTTTTGGCGTAAAAGAGAATGTTGTGTCCATAGTAACACCTGCGTAAATACTGTCTCTATCATTATAGATTTTACGTAGTTTGTATCTAGTCAATTTAAATGTACTATCTCTTTCTATCCATCGAATATTTTCAGCCGTTAATTTTTGAATTAATTCTATGCCTTTATAATTTTCTATGGAAAAATAACTTCCTTGAGAAGATTTAAAACTATAGCTTTTCAAATACATGTAAGTACTGTCATTAAGTTGTAGACTGAAATTTTCAACTATATTATCTTTCCATTTCTTCCTTACAAAAAACTCTTTTTCAAATTGTTTCCTTTCTTTACTACTGCTTGGAACTACATAATGATTCATCGCTAAAGCTACTAGTGTTACCAAAGTAGCTCCAATCATATATGGATAAAGAAATCTAGTAAATGAAATTCTAGCACTAGTCATGGCTACAATCTCTGTATTATTTGAAAGTTTAGAAGTAAACAGTATAACTGCAATAAACAATGCCAAAGGCATAAATGTGTTGGCATAATAGATGATGAAGTTTGTATAATACTCATCAATAATTCGGCCTACAGTTAAATCACTGTGAGCTAAAAATTTATCTACTCGCTGAGAAATATCTATAGCAACTGCAATTGGTATCAGTATAAGAAGGGTAAACATGAAGGTTACCAAGTATCTTTTTAATATGTACCAGTCTAATTTTTTCACTACAATCTTTTATTCATTTGCTTGACCATCTTATCTTTCCATTCGGCAAAATCACCGGCTACAATATGCTTTCTTGCTTCTCTAGTTAACCACAGGTAAAACCCTAGATTGTGAATAGATGCGATTTGCTTACCTAATAATTCTTTGGATGCAAAAAGGTGTCTTAAATAAGCTTTGCTATAAAGAGTATCCACAAAAGTAATACCCATATCATCTATAGCTGAAAAATCATTTTCCCACTTTTTATTTTTAATATTAATACTACCGTGATCAGTAAAA
>Ga0213861_10002154_pt1 | contig 17123 bp, 16 predicted proteins | sample PICome_4_FD_160110 | JGI IMG/M metagenome (GOLD analysis project Ga0213861, IMG submission 160110) | Coastal seawater microbial communities near Pivers Island, North Carolina, United States - PICO131 | ecosystem: Environmental > Aquatic > Marine > Coastal | place: USA: North Carolina... | reverse complement strand
TCCAGCTGGATCAAAACCAGCAGGGAAAAGATGGCGCATTTTGCGGATTTTGTTGGCGCCTTTATTGTTGCCGCCCAGAAGCTCTGGAAATAGTTGGACGCGTCCTTGGATTTCTAAGGTGGTGGCGAAGCAGTGATCAAAGCCGAGCTTTTCTGCAATGGGCATGACCCAGATATCGGGACTGGCGGAGCTTAAGACCATGGTGCGTCCAAGTTTTTTTTGTTGTTCGACGACCTCAAGCATTTCCCCGTAGAAGGAATGAGGAAGATGTTGCTCGACAAATTCCGCGGCAAACTCTTGGAGCTCATCGCGGCTTAGGCCAACGAGGTAGTTGAGGAAGACGCGCTTCATGCCTCCAGCACCAAGGAGCTTGGTGAGCATAAGAAATGGAATCAGAATAAGTAGATACAAGCGACGCAGTGGCATGCGCTTGAGGATATAGTTGCAGAAGAGCAACTGGGTATCCCAGGGCACGAGGGTCTGATCCAGATCGAAGAGGGCGTAACCCGTTTTAGCGGCAGAAGTATCTGCTGAGTTGTCCCCTTGATGTTGTTGGCTTGGTTGCACGTGATTAAGATTTGCTGCTGATGCTATGCTTGGCAAGCGCTCAGAGTGTTGATGAGGTGTTATTTTTTAAGCTGGTGAGCTTTGATCTGTGGCTTGCTATTGGCTGCAAGTTGCCAGATGGCGGAGATAGCAGGACGGTGTAAGTTTTTGTGGGTGGTGCAGAGACCTACCACGTAGGGTACGAGATTTGGCGCACCCTGAATTTTTCTGATATCCTCACGGAATGGGCTGCGCTCCAGCACGAGTTCGGGAACGATGCCAATACCGCAACCCATGCGAACCATGGCAAGAATGCCCTCGTTTCCCGAGACCTCGGTATTGATGTTGGGTTCGATGTTGTGTTGTTTTAACCACAGGTCGAGTCTGCGCCGAGATAACCCCGTGCGCGGTAAGACAAGGGGAGCGCTGGAAAGATCGAGTTCATTGTTCTTTGTGATGGGGTGCTTTGATTTTTTTGGGGCTACAAAAACAAGCTTGGTCTCGATGAGCGGCATGAACTCGAGCCGCGGGTGCTGTTGGTCGGGAAGGGCGGCAACAGAGATGTCGATCTCGCCGTTGATGACCTGTTGAATAGATGCTTCTGCAGATCCTGTGCGTAGCTCGAGGTGAACATCGGGGTAGGCTTCTCGGCATGATTCTAACAGGTCGGGCAGCAGGCTATAGACCGCTGTGACGGATGCGTAGATGGAGACAAGACCTGAGATCTTACCATGATCATTGAGGTCTTCGCGCATGGTTTCCCAGTCACGGATGGCTGAGCTGGCATAGGTGCGGAATTTTTCGCCAGCAGCAGTGAGGCTTACGGTGCGGTTATCACGCAGAAATAGGGGCTGTCCCAGAGACTCCTCGGTGCGCTGGATGCTGCGCGTCAGTGCAGAGGGGCTGAGGTTGCATGCCTGGCTGGCCTTGCCGAAGTGAAGAAGCTCGGCGAGAACGAGGAAATTTTTGAGCTCGTGAAAGTGCACAGGCTATATTCTCTATTAAATTGCGTAAAACGCAACACTATGTATTGAATAAATCAATTTACGCAATGTTATGACTAGGCTTAAATGCAAGCGTTAATCAAAACACATACAAAACTAATGAGCCAAAACTATTTTAATTCACTTCCGCTGCGCCGTCAGCTCCACGAGCTCGGCACTTGCCGATTCATGGACATCGCAGAATTTGACCAGGGCATTGAAGCCGCCAAGGGTAAGAAGATTGTCATCGTTGGTTGTGGTGCCCAGGGGCTTAACCAAGGCCTCAACATGCGCGACAGCGGTCTAGACGTATCCTACACCCTTCGTGCTGAAGCTATCGAGCAAAAGCGTCAGTCCTATCTTAATGCCAGCGAGAACGGCTTCAATGTCGGCACTTATGAGGAAATGCTTCCGAGTGCAGATATTGTCATGAACCTCACACCTGACAAGCAGCACACGGCTGTGGTGGCGACAGTCATTCCCCACATGAAAGAAGGGGCATGCTTCTCCTATGCTCACGGTTTTAACATTGTGGAAGAGGGCGTTCAGATTCGCAAAGACCTGACGGTATTCATGGTAGCTCCTAAGTCACCTGGTTCTGAGGTGCGTGAGGAATACAAGCGAGGTTTTGGTGTTCCCACCTTGATTGCTTGTCACGGCGAAAACGACCCCAACGGAAACGGCATGGAAATCGCCAAAGCGCTATGTTTTGCCCAGGGAGGTCACCTTGCTGGGGCTCTTGAGTCATCTTTCATCGCTGAGGTGAAGTCTGACCTGCTCGGCGAGCAGACGATCTTGTGCGGCATGCTTCAAGCTGGTTCATTGCTTTGTTATGACAAGATGAAGGCTGAAGGAATGGATACTGCCTACGCAGTCAAGCTTCTGCAAGATGGTTGGGAAGTTGTTACTGAGGCTCTCAAGCAAGGAGGGGTTACCAATATGATGGACCGCCTTTCCAACCCGGCCAAGATCGAGGCTTTCCGTCTATCGGAGGAGCTCAAGGTCATTATGCGTTCCCTTTATGAGAAGCACATGGACGATATCATTTCTGGCGAGTTTTCCCGCGGTATGATGGAAGATTGGGCTAATGGCGATGCTAAGCTTCTCGGCTGGCGTGAGGCAACTGGCGAGACTGAGTTTGAAAAGACTGAGGGTGTTGGTGATATTGCTGAGCAGGAATATTTTGATAAGGGAATTCTGATGATCGCCATGGTGCGCGCCGGTGTAGAGCTTGCCTTTGAGGTAATGGTCGAGGCCGGTATCGAGCCTGAGTCTGCCTATTACGAGTCACTGCACGAGGTGCCGCTGATTGCTAACACCATTGCCCGTAAGAAACTCTACGAGATGAACCGCATCATCTCTGACACGGCCGAATACGGTTGCTACCTTTTCGCCCACGCCTGTGTGCCTCTGCTCGAAGACTTCATGAAGTCTGTCGACACTGATGTCATCGGCAAGGGCATGAGCCCTGAGGATAATGGAGTGGACAACCGCACGCTTGTGGATGTGAACTTCATCATCCGTAATCACCCTGTGGAGGAAATCGGCGAAGTTCTTCGCGATGCCATGGGCTCGATGAAAGCTTTGTAAAGAAGCACTAAAACCTATTCACAAAGAGCCCCCGCATAGCTGCGAGGGCTCTTTTTTGTGTCACGATGTCTGATTGTGCATTCAGCTAGAACTTTGCATTTCCTGCGCAATCAGTTTAGCGAGCTTCACCATGATTGTTTCTGGGAGTCCTATTTCTTTTCCCATTTGAATGAGGTGCTGTGGCACGACTTGTTCAAGGTGGGCGACGCGGAGACGAAGTTGCTCAGCGCGGTAATGTAATTGCATATCCTGTTCAACACATTTTAGAGCGAGTTCACTCAGAGTTTCTTGTTCAGATAAGGAGTCGGTCTTTTGCTGAAGAAGAGGCTCAACGGCATGATACATTTGTTGGGTCCATTGGTGGTGTTTCTGGTGCGCCTGGTGGCTATCAAGAAAATTTGATTTTAGATTATTATAGCTGGGAAGTTTTTCAGAGATTAGCCCGGCAATGAGCTGCTTCGCTGAATCATGTTGCTTGGATAATGAGAGCTGCTCGATACAGCAAAAACAAAAGTCATTGAGTTCAGATGTCGAAATCTCATTTTCGAGGTACGATGGAGTATCGACTTCGCTTTTCTCAGCCCCAGCATCGTATCGGTAGGGGGAGGGGGAGGGAGTCACCTGAAGGTGAGTTGATGGTCGGGATGAACGGGTGAACGCGCGAGGTTCGTGCTGGGAGCGGAATTGCCTGCGATGCAGGTTATGGCAGTGATGATTAAAGCGTGACTTCATGGTAAACAGCGAGTTGCTAATATCTGGGCAAAAAATTACCTAAAAGTGCTAATATGGGAAACTTTTTGAATTTGTGTTTGAAGAGTCATTGTAAAAACAGGGGATTGGGGCTGCTTGTTAACTAATCTTAATTATTATGATGGCTGAAACTTTGTGTAAATAACTTGTTTTCAGGGGTCTTTGATAAATATTCTTGAGGCTTAAGTGCTTTTTTGCTAATTTATCTCCATGTCAGAAGCTAATATCATGCAAAAGTTAGCAGATAGCGTATCCAAGATGAGCGATCAAATGAGTATCGAGCAGATGCGCTTGTACCAAAATTATGTGACCAAGTCGCTCGAAGCTCGCGAGGCTGAAGAGGCCTTTATGGTTGCGGTGGATCAAGAAGCTGGCGGGGATCTGAAAACATCTCAGCATCTGCAGGATATCCGCCAGGTATTGGCAGACCTAACATATCGTTTGTCTGGCAGCGAGAGTGTCCTGCTTGCTTGCCTATCTAAAGCCCTCGAGGGAGAGGAGCATTTGGATACCAAGAGGCTCAATATTTTACTGCATAGCTATGAAAGAAAGCCTGCGAACGCGACTAAGATTGTCGATGCTCTCGAGAAAAAAGCATGGCTGGAAATTAGGAGTGATGGCCTGCACGCTCATAAGCTGTTCCGCCTGACTCGTGCGGGAGAAGATCGTGCTCGTGAATTGCTCGCACAAGTAGGCCGCGTTGGTGGCAGCGAGCGTCTAGCCATCGTTGACTAAGGAGCTCATCCGAGCTCGGTTTATCTTGCCCCGAGGGTTGAGGGATTCTAGCTCGTGGTGGCTAGAAAATTTCTAAGCAGCTGCAGGCCGTTGTGCTGGCTTTTCTCTGGATGGAATTGCGTGGCAACGAGGTTACCGCGTCTTACTGCTGCAGCAAAGGAAACGGCATAGTCACAACTGGCGGCGATATGCTCAGTATCGCCAGGCTCAGGGTAGTAGGAGTGGACAAAATAAAAGAAGGGGTTTGCGGGCATGTCTTTCCAGAGCGCATCATCGGGATGGCTGGGGCTTATCGAGTTCCACCCCATGTGTGGAATTTTCAGGCCAACATTAGGGAAGCGCTTGACGGTGCCAGGTAGGAGGGCGAGACCTTCAGCGCTCGGGGATTCATCACTTTTTTCAAAGATGAGCTGATAGCCCACGCAGATACCGAGATAGGGTTTGTCTTCCGCGGTCCATTCCCGAATAGCTTCAAACATACCCTGTTTTTTGAGGTTGGCAGCACAATCGCCAAATTCCCCTTGGCCAGGAAGTACCAGGTGGGTGATGTTTTGAAGTTGTTCTGGGCTGGTAATCAGCACGGTATCCGCGCCAATGGCCAGGAATGCATTCTCCACGCTACGGATATTACCTCTGCCGTAGTCAACAATACCGACTTTCATGAATGGAAGTGATTAGGGGAGGGTGTAGGCTTGCCGCCCGCGGACGCAGGCACTTGAATTCTAATCGACAAATTGACTAGAGAGCCTCCTTGGTGCTGGGGATGCCCGTTTCACGAGGGTCAATCTCAATCGCCTGACGCAGAGCACGCGCAAGCGCCTTAAAGATGGACTCGGCAATGTGGTGGCCGTCACGTCCATAAAGGAGTTCGATGTGGAGGTTGGCTCGCAAGTTGTTGGTAATAGCTCGGCAGAATTCTTCTGTCAGAGTGAATGGGAAGTTAGGTGCATCAGGAGTTGATGTCGGGGCACGGAACTCAAGATGCGGGCGGTTGCTTAGATCGATGACGCAACGGCTGAGGGTTTCATCCATGGGCAGGTAGGCAGAACCATAACGGCGAATACCTTTTTTGTCGCCGAGTGCCTGGCGAATGCAATCGCCTAATACAATGCCGGTATCCTCGACGGTGTGATGAGCATCAACTTCGATGTCGCCGATGGCCTTAACCGTCAGATCAATCAGGCTGTGCTTGCTCAGCAGTGTGAGCATGTGGTCAAAGAACGGGACGCCGGTAGAAATATCAGAGGTGCCAGAGCCGTCGAGATTGATCGTGACACTGATGTTGGTTTCCGCTGTTTTGCGGTCTTGGCTTGCGGTGCGTGCATTCATAGCTTGCTGGGGGGGAGACTGCCTTCAGATAGTCCGATTTGCAATGGCAATTTTACCGATTAGACAGCATGAAATCTTGGTGAATGATGGATTCGGCACTGTAGCCATTGTTTACAGTGGCGTAGGTTTATTGTGAGAGAAGAGCTTTAAGCTCTTTTGGGGAAGCCGCAGTGCCGATCTTCTTGTCGCCTAAAATCACAGTAGCGGTGCCGGCCTTCATCTCAGAGGGTTCAAGGCCAAGCCCGGGATACGAGCCTGAGTCAGACACCGCAATGATCTGGCATGGTTTACTACGCGCAAGCGCTAATAAGGGTTCGCTGATTGGACGTTTTAAATAGACCCCAGTGGATCGTGCGGTAGATTCACGGATAAGGTAATCAATCGAGGCTGGTGCAGATATTTGGACGGTTCGCAGCATAATGCCATCGAGTTGATTGGCTTGTTCTGAAAGTGACTCATCCGTAAGTCTCAGAGAAAGCCGCTTGGCATTGGAGTTAGCGATAGCCCATGTACTATCATTATCAATGCCATACAATGTGTAATAGGCATAGGTAGGATAATCCCGTGGATATCCTGTGCCGTCGTATTCTGCAATAAATCCTGTTTCGGGATTTTTAAGGCGTTGATTCATCTTTGTATGGATTTTATGGGCAAATTCAAGCCACTCGGGATCGAGAGTTGCTTCATGGATGTCGAGAGCGGCTTGGCAAACCATGACGTAATCAGCACCTTTAGCGGGTATATCATTGAGCTGGCTATTAAACATTGCCCGATAGAGGTCGCCGCTTTGATCGATGAAATGATCGCGGACATAAGTGAGCGTTTCTGTGGCTAGTTGAAGATGCGAGGGATTACCCGTGGCGCGGAATCCCGATACGCAGGCGCTGCTGTATATCGCTAATGAGCTCGCTGTTGAGAGTTTCTCCAGCGTAGGTTTACTGGGCTTTTGGCTGCGTAAGGCCTCCAGTTTTTTTGCGATGCCCTCAAGTGACTGTTTTAGCGCTTCGGTTCCCATGGAGCTAAGCTTGGCGAGTTCGGGCAGGGTGGTTTTCCAGGTGAGGCTGTTTTTGCGGTAGTAGATCTTTTTTGGGTCGTCAATGAGTGGGATATTGCCCAGCTTGCTGAGTCCGAATGCGCGAGTTGCAATATCCAATTCTTGTGGAGTGAGGGCTTTTTGGATTGCGTCAAATGTCCAAAGGCAGGGCTGGTCTTGGGGGCTGTCTGCTTGATGTGAAATGCCCAGTGCGACGCTACCACCTTCGAGTGCGAGGTGCTTTTGTGTATAGTCAAGAATACCATTGGCAGCTTTGAGATACTTGGCGTCTTGGGTGGCCTGATAAAGATGGTATAAAGCCATCATGGACAAGGCCTGAGCTCGGAGTGTTTTTGAGAATTTGGGCAGCGTATGAGTCATGCCCTGGTGGCCGATGAATACGCCTCCATCAAGCGGGTCTATTAAGCCATGGATGAGCATTTTGTCGGCAACCCGTATAGCAGTCTGCAGGCATTGTTGGCGCTGATGCAATGATAGTTCAGGGAGGTTTGATGCCCTTACCATTAAATCAATGTAGCGTGCGGGTGTAAGATTGAGCGTGTTGTCTATCGTGTCCGAGACGGGGTCGAACAGGGATTTATTACGTGAAATTGGTCCTGCAAGCGACGGGGTGCTCTCGGATCCTGCCTCTATAGGCGCGGGGAAACGGATAATGGAACGGGCTTCGTGATCTTTTCGGCTATTGGCCAAGGTGTATTCTGGAGACTCGAGCCATAAATTCTGCACCGTGTTACTGGTGCGGCGAATCACCTGCTCGATCTCTTCCATTGATTTTGAATAAAGGGGGCTCCATGAAACGAGGTTTCCCTCATAAGAAAACCAAGCAAGCATTGGGCTGCCAGCCGGTATTTTCGAGTTCATGCATATGAGTGCCATGTAATGCTCGATGTCTGGGTGGAGGTTGGTGTCAATCAGGGTAGTGATATGATTGTTTTTCAAGAGACTCGATAATGACGCTGATTGATTGATCTGGTCGAGAGCATCAAGGGTGTTGATGTCAGTGCCTGAACCAATGAGGGCAAAAACAATCCGCCTCTCGTTGTTTGCTTGTTTAAAAAGATCCTTGTGCCAGCTTTGCCAATCGACAGAAGAGGAGGTTTGGCTATCGAGTAAGCTGCTTTGACCTTCACGCAAGGGAGATTTTTCGTATGCCGTATCCTGACTATTTGAAGTCGCGCTGTTTTCAGCCTTATCACTATTCGAACGACAGGCGAACATGACGATGGAAGTCATGAGAAGTGTGGTGGTTAACGCTAATGGAAAATGTTTCTTTTGTGTGGAGCTGGCGGCCATTGGTAAAGATCAGTGTAATATTTTTATTATCCTAGTTTCATTCTACAAAGTTGCACCAAAAAAATGAATGTATCCTCTAGCACTTTTCCTTCAAAATAATCTCGCGCATGGGCGAAAAAATGCTTTTGTCTCATTGCGGATTCGTTACTCTCACAAAGATTTTTATTGTTTTGATTACTATCGCCATAACCAGCCAAAAAGGAGGTGTGGGTAAAACCACGGTCTCAATCAATCTTGCCCACGCTTACGCAAGGATGGGCAAACGAACGCTGCTTGTTGATGCCGATCCGCAAGGTTCTGTCGGATTATCTCTCACCCGACAATCACGATCACTTAGTGGTTTTTATGATGCCATTGCAGATTCGGACTTTCCCATCGATCAGCTGATCATACCTACTCGACTTGAGACCTTGAGCATTGTTCCTGCAGGTCGTTGCAGTGATTATGAGTTGGGAGGGGGAGCTATGGGTGTATCGCTGCACCGTGTGCGAACCTTCTTTAAAATGGCTGAGGAACAAGGCTACGATGTTTGTATTATTGATACAGCAGCTGGACTGTTTGGAGCAACAGCTGATGTGCTCTCTGCCTGCACGGCGGTGGTTGTGCCTCAGCAAGCAGAGCCCTTAGGTGTGCGTTCAGTGCCAAAAATGCTTGAAGCGTTAACACGCATGCAGATCGTCAATCCTAGATTAAAAGTTTGCGGGGTGCTGATGACGATGGTTCAGAACCGACTTACGGAGAGTGTTGAGGCTGTGCAGGCATTACGAAATCTTTTGCCGCAAAAAATGGTTTTGCGTAACGTCATACCTCGTGATGATCTTTTTGTTCGGGCAAGCGCTAAGGGCCTGCCGGTTGGGGTGATGGAAGAGGGTGCTGGAGTGCTTGCTATCTTTGAAAGCCTCCGTGCAGAAATTGACGCAACCATTAATCAGTAGACAAAATAAGCCAAAAATTAATGGATCCGCTACAACCATGGTTAGATGCTAAGGAAGTTCGCCGTTTGGCGGAGGGCTTGCTGGCACCACCCCCTGAGGTAGAGGAAGCTGCAGTGGATGCCGCCTATGGTCAGAATTTTGAGGGTTTTGCTGGTGAGGATGATGTTCCAGCTCTAAGTAAAGCAGGCCAGGCTGTAGCGGTAGATTTGTCCAACAAGCAAGAGGTGCCACCTGCGCCGCAGCCGCCGCATGAGGATAAGGCTGAGGATAATGGTTCCACCGACAATGCATTATCTCAACAGGCCGATACAGCAAGTGTTGCGACCGCCAGTCCTGCCCAGGATGCTGAGAAGTCGTCGCCAACTGCCGAGCCGATAGCGGCTAAAGTTGATTCACCGTTTCACATATCAACTAACCAAAATCACAGCGCGGCTGACGTCATAGCAGTGAAGGTCAACGGCCAAGAAGATAAGGCTGCAGTTTCGGAGGTGTCAGCAGCTAGTTCGGACATCGTCAAGGAACCTTCGACATCCCCAGCTGCTGGCGACGAGCCTATACGTAAGCTAGACGCACAAGGGCCTTTTCTATCTCGAATTCGTCAATTTAGTCAGGTTATTCGAGAAGATCTCGGGGCTAAGGCGATGTTTCTTATTGATGTCAATGGTCAGATTCTTCTCGATGAAGTCGAGAATGCAAAGCTTATCCAAGTGGCGCGAACCTTGGCTAATGCGTCTCAACGAGCAAATCGCCAATCCGCTGGAGCCGCCGCTGTGGGCAATCTGCATGTTAAGATTGGGGCAAGCTCAACACTGGAGGTGATCCCGGTAGATAGCCGCTATGGCTTGCTTATTTTGGGAGTGATCTTCCCTGGACCCATTGGGGCTGTGCGTGTCATGCAAGTAGCAGACGAGCTTTACAGAACGATTGAGCCCCGTCGTTAGGTGGAGTTACATCATCGATGCGCATGCCGGTTTTTAACAATCTGATCTACTGGAGAGACGTAACTGTGCGTAAGGCTGCCGAAAATATGGCGGCAGATCAGCTCTTGATGTCGCAAGTCGGCAAGGACCCTATTCTAAGGGTTTATGACTGGAGTGACTCATCGGTAAGTTTTGGTTATTTCCACGCCTTGGAAGATGCGAAGCTTGCTTTTCCATCCACTAAAGAGAGCCCTATTGATTATGTCAGAAGGTGGACGGGTGGCGGCATTGTGGATCACCGCATTGATCTAACCTACACTCTGGTTGTTCCCCGAGAATGTGGACTTAGTCATGAGCGAGGAGCATCGAGTTACCGGGTCATTCACCAAGTGCTAGCTCGTGCACTAAACGCATTAGGTCAGAATGTTGAGCTAAGCGATCATGATCATGGTGATGGGTCTGTATGTTTTAATAATCCAGTCGCGTTTGACCTAGCTGATGCGCACGGGGTAAAGATTGCAGGTGCCGGTCAGCGCCGAACGCGCCACGGACTACTCCATCAAGGAAGTCTGCTGACGGACTTGGGCGCGGATCTAATCGGGCAGGAGTTTGCCAGTCAGCTGGCAAGCAAACAGGAGGCCTGGGCTGGGAGTGAGACCTTCGAAGAAGAAGTTCTGGCTATTTCTGCTGATCGCTATGCTACAGCAGAGTGGTTGGCGAAGAAGTAATACACGCTGGTTAATTTCCCGAGCCTTTACTCCATTCCCATTGTGGGCTCACTTCCTGCGGGAGTGGATGCAGTGTTTTATTCTTCAGCCTTTAAAGGGGCTGAGGGATCCATGGGCTGAGCCGCTTTTTCTGATACAGGTTTTCTTTTGAGTAGATCGATGAGCTTGCTGGGAAGGGAGTCTCCCGTGCGCAATTTGTGGCTAATGGTCATGCCCGTAAAGATAGCTGCAATGATGAGAATGAATACCAGAAGTGGCTTTGCTGAGCTTCCGCCAGAGCGAATCACGGGCTGGTTGTAGCTGGGGGGGCTAGGAGGGGTGGGGCTCGGCGAACTCGGGCTACTTGACTCCTCGGATCGCTTGCTTGCACCAGACGAGACGCTATTTTCCTTGAGGGCGGGAATGTTGTTTGAGACTTCAGCTTCGGGCTGTGAAGCAGCCTGTTTCTTCATCTGATGTGGTACAAAGCCCTCCTTGGAAAGGGTTTCGATCTCCTCCTCAGTAAGCTCAAAATCTAAAGTGACATCTCCCATGCGTAACTGCATTCCATCCTTGAGATCGATGACCTGCATTAAGGATTTGTCTTGTTGGATGCCATTGGTGGAATCTTGATCACGTAAGATAAATCCTCCTTTGACTCGTTCCATCGTGCAGTGCTCGCTGGAAGTAGAACGGTGCGTGAGCAGGATGTCATTATCACTACCACGTCCAATACTGACACGCTTGTGGTCAATTTCAAATCGGTAGGGTTGGCCTTGGCCATCGGGCTCTGTGATAACAATTCTGGGCATGATCTTGAATGAGTTAAGGGATGGATAGGTAGCTTCGTCTAAATGGCAAGTTGCCAAGTTGATTGCCAATGGTTGAATCGTTTAATGAGCGCGCTGCACTAATCAGCGGTGCTGACGCGTTTCATTTTGCTAATGCGTCCGGTTTGGTTCCAGTCCTGAACGTAGAGGTTGCCGGCTTGGTCAAAGCTTAGTCCATGCGGTGCGGTAAAGATTCCTGGTTTTTGGTCTGCCGGTTTGACGGGAAACTTGGCCCATTGTGCTTTGTCGGGATTATCGCCAACGAGGGAGACGATGTTGCCTTCTTTGTCGAGAACGGCAACTCGGGCCTCGAGCTCGGCCACCGCGCAGTGGTCGCCATGAAAGGAAACAGCACAGGGGCGGCGAAGTCCGGTAGCGTATTCGCCGATCCAATTCCCTTCTAGGTCAAGATGGACCAAGCGGCGCTTTTCACGGTCACAGACAAGTAAACGGGGGGTGCCAAAACGAGTGTCGATGCCAACGCCGTGGCAGGTGATGAATTTTTCTTTTTCCTGGCCGCGGCCACCAAAGGATTTAAGCAGTTTGCCGGCTTTGTCAAATTTATGGATCAGGTTAGAGCCGTATCCCATGCTGACAAAAATCGAGCCGTCAGGGGCTACAGCGATACCGGTGAGTCCTCTTGTGCCTTGAGGAATTTCGCCGGTGGTCTTGTTGGGAATGGTCATTACGACGTTGCCATCGAGATCGAGTTTGATAGCTCGCGGAGATATGCCTTTGCCTCCACTGAGTTGGGCGCCGTAGATGTATTGCTTGTCTCCCTCGGTGTGGATTTGCATGCCATGCATGCCTTTGATTGATGGGCTCATGGCCTTCACAAAGGTGCCGTCAGGATTGAATACGCAGAGAGCCTTCAGGCCATCGCTGCTGACATAGATGAGGCCCTTGTTGTCGACAACGACGCCGCCGTGGGTGGGCCCGAGATTTGAGCCATCGGGGATCTTGCCAAATCCAGGCACTGTTTCATAGCTGTAGGCTCCTTGGCCTGTGCTGACTACGGTCGTGAATGTCTTGTCGGACGGAGTGCGGTGGTCAGTGCTTTGGTCAATATGAGTGTGACCATCGTGAGCCACGGCAAATGGGGCAAATGAGGCGAGTGAGAGAATAGCAATGGAGGTAATAGCGGGTGATTTCATGGATATTAGTGATCTGAGTGAGACTTTTTCTAAACGAAGCGTTCGAGGATTTTATGGCACCTTATTGAGTAGCCAATAAAAATCAGTCATCGTGGGCGCTTTTGTTGCTTTGATGGCTGTCGCTGCAAATGATTATGGTTGGGCTACTGGGGCTGGCTGGGCTTGTGTCGCCGCTTCTTCAGCGGTGCCGGCTGCTGGCAGCTTTGCTGGAGGTGGCGGCGGTGGGTCGAGAATATTGAGGATGGCCAGGGTGGTGAGCGATTCTGGAATACTCGGTATCATTTGGTTTGCCTGCCTAAGTATCTGAATGGCCATGCCTTTGTTGCCAGCCTCACGATGAATGTCTGCCGTATAGAGCCATTGGCGTAGCTGATCTGATTCTCTCAGGTGCTTCTTGCTAGCCGAATCAAAAAAGGCGATGGCGACCTTGTTGTCTTCGTTGTGGCGGTGCCAAAGCCCTAGGTATTCGTAAATCCTGCCATTGTTTTTGGCTGCAGCCGCTGTGCGAAGTTTTTGAACTAAGGTGTCCGGCTGCTTGCCCCAGCGCTCATTGGCAATGCGGATGGCGCGATAATCACGATCCTGATCGACCAATTCCCCGCTGCCCTCTAGGTGCAAAAACGGGCGGTAAAGGGGGTCGCCGAGCACCACATTTTGCCATGATAAGGTAGGCGCAGCCATGTAGGCCGCTTCAACAAGGGAAAACCCTTTCATCAAGCGGTCATGAAAAATATCCAAATGATGCGTGAGATGCAAATAGGGCTCAAAAACATTACCTAAGGTGGCTGCGGCTCCTTTGGCGAGAATAGGTCCTGACCAATGGCTGTTGGCGTCACGTAGGTTGCTGGCACTAAAGGAATGCAAATGCGTTGCAACAGCCCCCTTGCGGAATTGAAAATGTTCGTTGAGTAATGGCCCGTTTCGATGTTTCGTGTACCAGCCGTAATACAGAGCGGCGTCGCTCATGGGGTAGTTAGTCGTGAATGTTTGATTGTTCCGATCGATCACGGTTGGAATGCCCGTGAAAAAATTAAGTTCGGCAATGTTTTCAAGCCACTGGTCTCCCGCAGCGTAGCCACCGCCTTTTTTTGCGATGTCTATATAACACATGCCCCAGAGACCGTGAGTTTCGGTGGAGACAGCATCATTGATCATGCGTTTGCAGATTTCGTAACTGGGACCATCAACTCGGCCAACAAGCAGCATCATGGGCAGTTTTGCGCTTGCGAAAGACTGATCCTTTTTGAAGTAGGGATTATTCAGTGGGCCTGCTGTAGGAATTTCCTGTATGCCCATCATGGCAAGTTCTGAATCGACAGAGGCTTCGTTGGCGTCGGCAAATTGAGGGCTTAGTTTGGCAGTCTTGTCTGCCTGTTGCGCAGGAATAACCTCGCGTCCAATCTTAAAAGGCACGCCGCGCATACAGACCACTGTGGTGATCTTACATGTGGCAGGCATGATCGTGCCCTCAGCAGTACGTCCAAATGTCCACCATCCACGTGTGCTAAAGGCATTTCTTAGGGGGTCACGCAGGGACGCGTTGTAGGCAATACGAGAGATCTGGCCTCGCTCTGGCAGTGGGATACCGATAAGATTTTCTACAGGGATATTTCGCATTTGGGCATAGTGCCCCGCGAGATCCATGGACTGAGGGATATTGCTGTTGTAGACCACGGCAACACTTTCTGGCGCAATGGGAGCTGCCTTGGTAACGAGGGCAGAAAGTAAAAAAGCTGCAATAAGTGTTTTCATAGTATGAGACTGGGCAAATGACCAACTAGCGTTTCAATCAAATGATCGATGCATCAGCGGGAAAAGTCAGTTTCATGCCGTCATAGGCAAACTGAAAATGCTCCGCAAGCTCGCCCAAAGTCTGATAAACGTCAAGCTCATGTGAAAGGTGGGTCAGATATACATGCTTGGCGCTCAGTTGGGTAGCGGTGGAGATTGATTCGCTGAGATTCATGTGCGTTGGATGATCGCGCTTATGCAGGCAGTCAATAATGAGCACTGAGATATCCTCCAAAAGATGCCAGCTTTGTGGTGGAATGGTTTTGACGTCAGGGAGATAAGCAATGGATGGGACACCAGGGTAATCAAAACGATACCCATGGGTGTCGATGTTGCCATGCTCCACGGGAACAGGAGTAATCACTAGTTTTCCCAGAGCGAAGGGGCCTTCGGTTTCATTGGCCTCTGGTCGGACATAGCCGCGGTTGTTGTTGGTGGGAAGAAAGGCCCACTGGTAGATTCTTTTTATTTCCGCTAAGCATGCTGGGGACCCATAAAGAGGAAGGGTGGCATCGCGGTGCCAGCAGAAGGCTCGCAACTCGTCAAATCCAGTAATGTGGTCAAGGTGCGCATGGGTGTAGAGAACGCAGTCCACTTGGGTAAGATTTTCACGTAATGCTTGCTCACGAAGATCCGGTCCTGTATCAACAAGAATCGAATATTCGGGTGTCTGCAGATGAATCGAAGACCGTGTGCGTTTTAGTTTTGGGTCATCGGAAGTGCAGACTTCACAGCGGCACCCAATGATTGGAACACCAGTGGATGTACTCGTGCCGAGGAAAGTGAGGCAAATTTCAGATTTCAACTTGGCCCCAGCTTTGCATAATTACACCCATAGAGCCAAGGAGATTGGTGAAAGAAGATCATGTTGAGTTTACTCAAAGTAAAAAACCTCGCACTCGTTGATGAGTTGGAGTGGCATTTGGACACCGGTCTAGTAGGAGTGACGGGCGAGACAGGAGCAGGGAAATCTGTGATTGTTGGCGCGCTGAAGCTCGTATTGGGCGAGCGTGCCGATAAGGGATTGATCCGCACGGGCGAGAGTAGCTGTATCGTCGAAGCTGTTTTTGACTTGGCCAATGTGCCCCTCTTTAATGCCGTACTGACTGAGGGCGGTTTAGAACCATGCGAGGACGGGCAACTGATCATAAAGCGTGTCATTGGTCAGTCTTCTAACAAGCAATTTGTGAATAATTCACCGGCAACACTCAGCCTGCTGAAAAGTCTTGGTGAACATCTCGTTGATCTACATGGTCCACATGATCATCAGGGGCTTTTATCGACGGAGCGCCAGCTTGCGATGCTCGATGCATACGCTGGGGTTACTGAGCTCTGTGGCAAATATCGTGCTAAGTGGCGAGCCTGGAGAGACAAGTCAGATGCCTTGGAGGATTTTCAAAAAGCAGGCATGGCAGATGCAAGGGAGCTAGATTTGCTCTCACATCAGCTAGAGGAAATTGATGCAGCAGGCATTAACATCAGTGATGAGAGTGAGCTGGAATCGACTTACCAACGTGCATCAAATAGCTCACATCTGTCGGAATTACTGAGCCGAGCTTTGGCGCTTTTGGGTGGTAGTGATGATTCACTGAATCATCAAATAGGACAGTTGCAAAAAGTAAGCCGTGATCTTGAAAAGTTGGATCCAGCGCTGCGCGATACCCTCGAAGGGGTCGATAAAACGGCACTTGAGCTCCAGGAAATGGAATATGGTTTGGCTCAGTATCTTGAGGATCTTAATACTGATCCAGCTGAGTTGCTGCGTCTTGAGGAGCGCATCAATATGCTTGAGTCACTCAAGAGAAAATATGGCCCGTCTCTTGAAGATGTATTAGAGCACCGTGATGAAGTAGCCCAGCGCCTAGATAGGGTGGAAAACCGTTCCGAACATCTGAAGTGCCTTCAGGCTGAAGTCGATGCAGCGCGTATTGAGACAGATGAGCTCGGCATAAAGTTAAGTGACAAAAGACGTCGCTTGGCGCCCAAGCTTGCCAAGGATATTTCCCTCCACCTAAAGGAGCTCGGATTTAAGCAGGCTGCTTTCGATGTGCGTTTAATGCCACATTCCAAGCCAAGCATGACGGGTCTTGAAGATGTCGAGTTTGAATTTGGCCCCAATCCAGGAGAGCCGATGAAGCCGCTTAGGCAAATTGCATCGAGTGGTGAGATTTCTCGCGTCATGCTCTCCGTAAAGAGCGCCCTTGCTCAACAGGATGCGACCCCTCTGATGGTCTTTGACGAAATCGATGCCAATGTGGGAGGGGAAATTGCACGAGCTGTTGGTTATAAAATGGCGCGCCTAGGTGAGCAGCATCAAGTGGTCTCGATTACCCATTTCCCACAAGTGGCCGCGGTTGCGGCACATCACTTTGTGGTAAGTAAAGATGTGGAATCCGGCAGAACGTGCTCGCGTTTAGTGAGAGTAAGCGGGGAGGAACGCATTAACGAGCTTGTTCGCATGCTCGGTGGAGGTGGTAAGCAGGCGCGAGCAATGGCAGAGAGCCTG
>Ga0213861_10002142_pt1 | contig 17165 bp, 13 predicted proteins | sample PICome_4_FD_160110 | JGI IMG/M metagenome (GOLD analysis project Ga0213861, IMG submission 160110) | Coastal seawater microbial communities near Pivers Island, North Carolina, United States - PICO131 | ecosystem: Environmental > Aquatic > Marine > Coastal | place: USA: North Carolina... | reverse complement strand
CCAGAAGATCAAAGATTACAGAGGTATAGCAACACGCTACTGCAAAACCGATACCAGCTTCTCCGCTTTCATCTCAATCGCCGCAACAATGCTCTGGCTCAAGTGAACGTCAACAGACCCTAGGGCAACAAACAGGAGCGAATGTGTTTAAAATTGGCTATTTTATGCTGGGTTTACGCAGGAAATTGCCAGTTCCCCGAAGATTTTTGGCGCATATGTGTCGAGGTAAATGCGCAACCAGGGGGTAAACCGGCTCGGCTCTTTAACCACTTCCTGCACCAAATCGCCATAGCGCACCCATCGAGTCGCCATGACTTCGTCGGGATTGGGGGACAGGTCTAGAGGTCCGAACACCTCTGCCACGAAGATATCGACAACTTCGTGTTCTATCAGGCCTCCGCCAACATCTGCGCGGTATTCGACGCGATCCCGATAATCGAGAGTCAGGTCGGTGATGCCCAATTCCTCTTTCAGACGGCGATGGGCGCAGGCGAGGCTGCTTTCTTTCCAGTTCGGATGGGTGCAGCACGTGTTCGCCCACAAACCGGGGGTATGATACTTGCCCATGGCCCGCTGTTGGATCAGGATCTCATCCCCGCGCAGCACGAACACCGAGATCGCTTTGTGTTTGAGCCCACGAATGTGAGCATCCAGCTTTTCAACAGGTTCAAGAGTGTCGCCGCGCCATGCCGGGATAAGCGTCTGGGTCATACATGTGTCTCCCGCACAAGCCCCAAGAGATGACGCGCATTCTTGAAGCCGATCTTCAAATGCGCAAGGGGCCGTGCCTTCACGAGCTTCTTGTTCATATACGCTTCAAATGTCAGCTTTTGAACATCGACATCATGACACAGGGAGACAAAGCGCTCCCGTCGCGAGTCGCTCTTGTAATAGGCGTCCTGCATCTGGCCCAGAACGCGGAAGACCATCTTGTGCTCTTTCATGAAAAGCTTGCGGGCCAGTGTCAGGTTCTTGACCTTGCCGGTTTTCAAGGCTGCCGCGCAGGCAGTGGCGGCATGACGCCCGCAAATCATCGCGTAGTAAATGCCCTCGCCACTTGAGGGCGCAACGACACCTGCCGCATCGCCAGCAACCAGAACATCATTGCCGTTATCCCACTTGTTCAGAGGCTTCAGCGGAATGGGCGCACCTTCCTTGCGGAGTGTTTCGCAATGGGTCAGGCCGGATGCCTCGCGCAGGGCAGCTGTTGCCTCCTTGAGGTTCACGCTTTGCACATATGTCCCCATGCCTACAGAGGTTGTGCCACCGTGGGGAAACACCCAGCCATAAAAATCCGGGCTGATCGCGCCATCATAAATCACGTCGCAGCGCATCGGATCGTAGACATCGTTCTTCTCGGGGGCAGCAATGATCTCGTGATAGGCAAAGACCAACGGCACCTTGTCACCGCCGGGAATTTCATCCCGGGCCACGCGGGAATTGGCGCCATCCGCCCCGATGATCAGCTTGGTTTCAAGCGCCCGCTCTTCGCCGGTTTCCTTGTCGCGATAGATGATCGACCGCGTTTTATTGGCGGCGTCGCGTTCGATCCGGACATACGTTCCGGTGAGTTTCTGCGCGCCGGCTTTCACTGCACGGTCTCGCAAGAAAGGATCAAAATCCTTGCGATCAACCATTCCGACAAACCCGTTTTCAATCGGGATGTCGACGTGACGCCCGGTCGGTGAAATCATGCGAGCAGTGTTCACCTTGGCGACAAGCTGGTCTTCGCCAATGTCAAAGTCCTGCATCAAGCGGGGGGGAATCGCACCGCCGCAGGGTTTGATCCGGCCCTCACGATCAAGCATCGCCACTTTGTACCCTGACCGGGCCAAATCCTCGGCGGCTGTTGCACCGCACGGGCCACCGCCCACAACAACGACATCATACATGGTCACTCTCCTGCGATCAGTTCGGCTTGTGACGGGCTGCCTTCCATGATGCGCAATGCCATGAAGGCAGCGCAGAGGAACAACCCCGCTTCAAATACAAAGACGGCCCCAAAGGCTGGCGCGTCGGTGGTCATGGTTCGCATCACGTCGGCGGCGGCAGCGCCGGTCAGGCCACCGAAACCGGCGGCAATCGCTTGTGCTGCGCCCCAAAGGCCCATGCGGGTGCCTTCGCGCTTTTCGCGGCCTTCACCCGCCAGCGCCATCATCGAACCGATGGCGGCGACCGCGAAGGCGCCGTTGAAGAACCCAAGGGCAAAGACGGCAGGTAGCAGCGTTTGGGGGAGGGCGTAGCCGCCCAGAATGGCGATCACGCAGAGGGTTGCCGCCGACCCTAGGCAACCGCCGATCACCCAATTGCGCAGGCAGCCAAAGCGCAGCGCGGTGGCCGCGATGCCTACGGTCAACATGCCGAGGAACACCCCACCGTTCTGGATGCCCGACAGCGTTGTGCTTTCGCCGGGGGTGAAACCAAAAACCAGGCCTGCATAGGGCTCTAGGATCAGCTCCTGCATGAAGTAGGCGGTCATCGACAGGAAGACGAAGATCGTGAACAGCCGCGCTTTTGGTTCTGCCCAAACCTCGGCCAGACCTTCGCGGAAGGGCACGGGATCGGGTTCGGGTACCGCTTCGACACCGCGTTCGATGCGCCATGTGGCAAGAACCGTGATCGCCAGCGCGGCAAGGGCGACGCCTGTGACCACTTCGATCAGAACCGCCGGCGTGTAGGGATCAAGCAATTGCCCGACGACACCAGCGGTCATCGCAATGCCGAAGATCATCATCAGCCACGTGATCGTGGCAGCCGCCGCGCGGCGGTGGGGCGCGGTCGCTGTCGCAAGAAGTGCGAGGACCGACGTGCCTGCAGCGCCTGCGCCAAGGCCGATCAATGCATAGGCCAGAACCGACATCGCCAGACCAACCGCATAGCTGGTCGCCATTTCGACAACGCCCAGCGCGGCGAGGACGCCACCAGCGCCAAGGATCACCATGCCCCGCAAGATCCAGCGGGTGCGATTGCCGCCTTTATCCGACAGGAACCCCCAATTGGGTCGTGTGATCTGGATGCCGTAGTGCAGCCCGACCAACATTCCCGGCAGAACGGCGGGCAACGCCAGTTCGACAACCATCAGACGGTTGAGCGTGGATGTGGTGAGGACGACGATGGCACCAAGCGCCATTTGCACCAGACCCAGTCGAACAATGGCAAGCCATCCCAAGGTCATCAGACGACTCCCATCGCGCGGAGGGCAAAGGCCGAGACCATCATGCCTGACACATACATCAGAACCCCTGTGGCATTGTACCAAGGCGCTTTTGCTTTGGGGTCCTTCAGCATGACGGACATCGCCCAAAGCTGGCCGAGGACCAGTGCAAGAATGATGGCGGCCTGTGTCGATTGACCCCATTTGGCCAGCGCAAGGATGACGAAAATCTGGGGAACGAGCATGATGATGCATGCAACTTTCGCTGCACGCTCCGGCCCAAGGGTCACGGGCAGGGAATTCACACCCATCTGGGCATCGCCTTCAAGCGCCTTGAAATCGTTGAGCGTCATGATCCCATGCGCGCCGATTCCGTAAAGAAGCGCGATCAGGATGATTGGCCCCGAAGGCAGCGTCTGGCTCAAAACCGCAGCGCCGGTGAACCACGGAAGGGACTCGTAGGACAAGCCAACAAGACCCGGTCCAAACCAGCCGGATCGTTTCAACCGGATCGGTTCAACGGAATAGGCCCAAGCGGCAATGACACCGACAACAGTCGCAATGAACCCCCATGTTCCAAGTGTCGCGCCCAAGGCAAGCGACAGGAGCGACATCGCCAATGCAATCCAAAGGCCCCAACGTCCGGGGATGCGACCCGAAGGAATTGGCCGATTGGGTTCGTTGATCGCATCGACATGGCGGTCGCACCAATCGTTGGCGGCCTGGCTCATTCCGCAGACCACAGGACCGGCGAGGATCACGCCGACGATCAGAAGACCAAGATGTTCGGTGATGGCCACACCCGAGGCCACGGCCCCGCACGCATAGGCCCACATCGGCGGGAACCATGTGACGGGTTTGATCAGCTCCAGCATGGCCGAAGGGGCAGGGTAGCGATCGCGGTGTAAACTTACGCTGACAGTCATGTGTCAACTAGACACGACAAATCGATTCACATCAAGTGAAACAGAGAGGTGAAATCAGGATTTGAACGGGACGAATTGACACTCAGCGCGGGTTATTCGCTGTCGCCATCGCCATCTTTGTTGAGGAGCCCGTATTTCCGAAGCTTCACGTAGAGGCTTTGTCGGGACAGACCCAGCATCTCTGCGGCGGCAACGCGGTTGTTGCGTGTCAGGCTGACCGCCGTTTCGATGCACATCTTTTCAACCACGTCTGTGGTCTCGGACACGATTTCCTTGAGCGTGGCCGAGCCGACGAGTTCCATCACGTTGCGGCTGGATTCTTCGCTTGTCTGTAGCGGCGCTTTGCGCATCGCATCCACACGGCTGATGTCACGAATGACAAAACCCAGTGTCGGTTCACTCCGATCCTCAAAGAACGTGACGGACATCTCGACCGGGGTCTTTGCGCCAAAATCGTTGAGCAGTTTGGTAGAATACATCCGCATCTGGCCGGTGCGGCGGGCATTTTCGACCAGCACACTCATGTCAATCTGACCACGCCCCAGGAAGTCGGCAAAACTGCGACCCCGCACATCGACGGCATGTGCGGCATCGACAAGATCGAGGAAGGCGTCATTGCACGCTTCGATGGTTCCGTTTGCGGATGTGAACACAAACGCGTCCGACCCTTTTTCGAACACCGCGGCAAGGTTGTTGGACAGATTGTCGAACCGAGCGGTGGTTTCATCTGCGGTGGTCAGGCGGCAGATCAGAATGCGTTCGCCCGCAGCGCGGAACACTTGCGGCGTGATCATCACGCGCTGGCGGCCGCGGCGTGACTGCACTTCGAGGCTTGCATTGCTTTCCGAGATCGAGGCGTTGATCAATGCTTCGGTGAATTCTTCGGGGCGCTTGTCGCGGAATTCCTGCGCAAAGGTCGTGTCGATCAGATCGTCACGGCTGGATTGCAGAAGCGTCGCGGCCGGGTCGTTCAGGTCCTTGATCTTGCCGTCGTTGACCGAGACGAAAACGATGTTGTCCCGCACGGTGCGCAACAGCAGACGATAGCGCGCGTCGAATTCGCGCCGCGCCTCGTAGCCCTGTTCAAGCGACATTTGCGCCTGAACCAGCTGCTGCTGCGTTTCCGCGATCGGACGCAGGTCACGACCCAGCATGAGGAAAGACCCGTCCGAGCCGAACGGGTGAAAACTGTACCGAACAGGAAATTCCCAAACCGAATTGTCTGTGTGGTTCAATTCGACGGACCGGGACGGCGTTTCGCCCTTTTCCATCAATTCCATGACCGCTTCGATCTTGGGACGGCTTTCGCGGGTCAGGAAATCCATGAGAGGACGACCCTCCCAATGGCTCAACTTGCCGAAGGAGGTTTCGTTCGGGTTGATCAGGACAGACAGTACCTTTCCGCCGCGCGACACCACGAGAGCAATGTCGGAAGCAACAGTAATGATACTCGACAGAACTTCTGCGTCGATAAGTGGTACGGAGCCGCTGCTCCAGAAACTGGACCCACTCGTATTCATTACCGCGTCAAAGACCTGTTTCTGGATTTGTTCTTTTCGCACAGCTTCAGTGCAACCTTCACATCGTTTGTCACCAGATCGACATCAGTCTTTTCTTTGACACCGTCCGCGAGGTTCAGAACAATCCCTCCCAGAACCAACGGCGGGGGCGCCAAGACGCCGGTTCGAATGCGTTTAACCAACTTTGCGATTGATGCAAGCGCATCGGGACGTGATCCTGAAAACAGAACCATATCGTAGCTTTCATCCGACAGTGCTTTGATGATCGTGTCATCGCGCGCGCCGAACAGAATCCGAACGGATGCACCGGCACGGCGCATCTGTGCTGTGGCCACATGCGGACCAAGGGTGTGGCTGTCATTGCCCTGAAGCAACATCAGCACATTCACGCCATTTGCCATTTCTGACGGCTTAGCGGCCCAGGGAAGCGCGAGCATCGTCAGCAATCCCTGAAGACGCGCGGTCGCAATCGTCACTTTCGCGAAGCCGATGATGTCCTCAGACCACATACGGCCCATTTCTCGGGCAGCTTGGGGGATATATATGTCGACGATCTGATCCGCGCTGATGCGTCGATCCTTCAGATCCTCAAGCAGCCCTTCAGCGTTGAACGCCCCGGGCTGCAGAGAGACTTCCACGAGTTTCTGGATGACGCTGCTTCGAATCGTCTGCGCGCCTTCCGCGCCCTTGTCGCTCAGGACAGACAGCACGGTGGACGCCAAAGCAGAGATGTCCAGCCGACTTTCCTCTGCCGACGTACGATCGTCGGTATGGTCGTTTGCCATTGTCACACCCTCGTAGTCGACAATGCATGACACATGTCAGGCATATCAGACATCTATAGTCTCTAATTCTTACCCATAAATGTCAAAGATAATTGACACCGAATCCCATTCGGCTTTCCTTTCAACAAGGTATAGCGAAGAAAACCACTGAAAAATCGGGAATTAAGCCACGTTTTCAAGAATCAGTGGGCAGATTGACAACTATGTACGGTAGCCCTCTCAAGGTGTAAGTTTTAGTTGACACTTGCCGCCTCGAGTAGATACTTTTTAGGGAGCAAGAACGGAATCGTAGACATGGCAGGATCGCATCGCGCCGCTGGAAAACCAGTCTTCCTCTACACAGAGGAACAGCGCTCACGTCGTGACAACAGCATTTGGACCATCATCCAAGGCGTCCTTGCGCCTATCCAATTCCTTGTTTTCCTTCTGTCTTTGGCTCTGGTCGTCCGCTATCTGGTCACGGGAGCCGGCTATGACGCGGCGACAATTTCCATTCTGATCAAAACCGTTTTCCTGCTCACTATCATGGTGACCGGCGCGATTTGGGAGAAGGTGGTCTTTGGCCAATACCTGTTTGCGCCCGCGTTCTTCTGGGAGGATGTGTTCTCTTTCCTCGTGATCGCACTGCACCTCGCCTATGTCTGGGCGCTCTGGACCAGCGCGCTGAGCCCGACCGAAGAGATGTGGCTCGCCCTTGCGGCTTATGCCGCATACGTCATCAACGCCGGGCAATTCCTGTGGAAGCTGCGTGTCGCCCGTCTTCAGGCCAGCGCTTCACCCATTGCAGATGAGGCCACGGCATGACCGAACGGTTCACTCCCCCGCCTTCACGTGGTTGCTCCAGTACGCCTGTTCTCAAGGAACGCGGCCAGCACGAGGTCTTTTGCGGTCTGACGGGGATCATCTGGCTGCACCGCAAGATGCAGGACGCGTTCTTCCTTGTCGTGGGCAGCCGCACCTGTGCCCATCTGCTGCAATCTGCGGCGGGCGTCATGATTTTTGCCGAACCCCGCTTTGCAACGGCCATCCTTGAAGAGACCGATCTTGCTGGCATGGCAGACGCACAGCAGGAACTTGACCGTGTCGTCAGTGAGTTGCTCGAGCGTCGCCCGGACATCAAGCAGTTGTTCCTCGTCGGGTCCTGCCCGTCCGAAGTGATCAAGCTTGATCTTGCCAAAGCGGCAGAACGCATGAGTGCACAATTTGCGCCCAATGTCCGCGTGCTGAGCTATTCCGGGTCCGGCATTGAAACGACATTTACCCAAGGCGAAGACGCTTGTCTTGCCGCGATGGTTCCGGTTCTGCCGCAGACAGATGCGCGCGAACTGCTTCTGGTCGGTGCTCTTCCCGATGTTGTCGAAGAGCAGGCGGTTGGCCTTCTCGAAGCGATGGGGATCGGCCCGATCCGTATTCTACCCGCCTCGCGGGTGAATGATGAATATGGCATCGGTCCCAACACGCTTTACGCCCTGACCCAACCTTTTCTGACCGAAACCCACGAAGCGTTACAGCGCCGCGACGCAAATCATATCGCCGCGCCCTTTCCCTTTGGTGAAGAGGGGACAACCCAATGGCTGCGGGCGATTGCCGATCAGTTTGGCGTGTCGGATGCCAAGTTTGCCGAAGTCACCGACGCACCGCGCGCACGGGCAACCAAGGCCGTCGCGCAGGCATCCGAAGCGCTCAGAGGCAAGTCGGTATTCTTTTTCCCCGACAGTCAGCTGGAAATCCCGCTGGCCCGGTTCCTGACCCGCGAATGCGGAATGGAAGCTGTGGAAGTGGGTGCGCCCTTTATCCACCGTTCTGTCATGGCACCCGACCTTGAACTGTTGTCCGAAGGTCCGGTCATCGCCGAAGGCCAGGACGTCGACAAACAGCTTGATCGGTGCCGTGCTGCGCGGCCTGATCTGACCGTTTGCGGCCTCGGCCTTGCCAATCCGCTCGAGGCAGAGGGTCTCACCACCAAGTGGGCCATCGAACTGGTGTTCACGCCAGTGCATTTCTACGAACAGGCGGGTGACCTTGCTGGTCTTTTCTCGCGCCCTGTGCGCCGCCGCAGTCTTCTGAAGATGGAGGCGGCGGAATGAAGCTGACCGTCTGGACATACGAGGGGCCGCCGCATGTGGGTGCGATGCGCGTCGCTACCGCAATGAAGGGCATGCATTACGTTCTGCACGCCCCGCAAGGCGACACCTATGCGGACCTGCTGTTTACCATGATCGAACGACGTAACCATCGCCCACCGGTCACATACACGACCTTTCAGGCCCGCGATCTGGGAGCGGATACGGCATACCTGTTCAAGGACGCCGCGATGGCGGCTTATGAGCGGTTCAAGCCCGAAGCGATGATCGTCGGCGCATCCTGTACCGCCGAACTGATCCAGGACGATCCCGGCGGTCTTGCTGAAACTCTTGGTCTGCCGATTCCGGCTATCCCGCTGGAACTGCCCAGCTATCAGCGCAAGGAAAACTTTGGCGCGGACGAAACCTTCTTTCAGATCGTGCGCCACTTGGCCAAACCGGTCCAAAAGACAGCGCGGATCACCGCAAACCTGATTGGCCCGACCGCGCTTGGCTTCCGCCATCGTGACGATATCACCGAAGTGACGGCGCTGCTGTCGGACATGGGCATCGGTGTGAATGTCGTCGCACCCTATGGGGCGCGGCCGACAGACATCGCCAATCTGGGTGCCGCGCATTTCAACGTTCTGATGTATCCCGAAACTGCCGAGACAGCCGCGCGCTGGATGGAGCGGGAGCTGGATCTTCCTTACACCAAGGTCGTGCCGATTGGCGTTGGTGCCACGCGCGCCTTCGTTTCGGAAATCGCTTCGATCACCGGACGCAATGTCATTCTCGACGAAAGCCGTCTGCGGATGCCCTGGTATTCCGCAAGCGTTGACAGCACCTATCTGACCGGCAAGCGCGTGTTCCTGTTCGGAGACGGAACACATGTCGCCGCCTGCGCCCGCATCGCCCGCGACGAGATGGGGTTCGAGGTGGTGGGCATGGGCTGTTACAACCGCGAACAGGCCCGGATGCTGCGTGGCGTGGCAAAAGAGTTTGGTCTCGAGGCGCTGATCACGGATGATTACCTCGAAGTCGAACGCCGGATCGAAGAACTTGCGCCCGAATTGATCCTCGGCACCCAGATGGAGCGGCATATCGGCAAGCGTCTGGGCATTCCCTGTGCTGTCATTTCCGCCCCGGTCCATGTTCAGGATTTCCCGGCGCGCTACAGCCCGCAGATGGGGATCGAAGGCGCGAACGTGATCTTCGATACGTGGGTGCATCCCCTGGTCATGGGTCTGGAAGAGCATCTTCTGACCATGTTCCGCGAAGATTTCGAATTTCACGATGATGCAGGCGCCAGCCATCACGGTCACAAAGCCAAACTGCGTGAGACCGGGATCAGCGAAGCAGTCGAACCGGAAACTGTTGCGACACAATCCGCACCGACGCACACCGGCCCGGTCGAGATCGTCTGGCTTCCCGCCGCCGAAAAAGAACTGAAGAAAATCCCGTTCTTCGTGCGGGGCAAAGCCAAGCGCAACACCGAGACCTTCGCGTCCGAGCGCGGTGTTCAGGAAATTAGTGTCGACACGCTATACGAGGCGAAGGCCCATTATGCGCGATAGTTTCTCCGACGCCAGGGCGTATAACATCGCCATCATCACACTGGACAGCCACTCGGCGGGTCCGGTGGCGCGGGCATCGGTCAACCTGGCGAGGGACTTTCCCGGTCTCAACGTGTCGGTCCACGCAGCGGCCGAATGGGCGGAAACGCCCGAAGCCTTGACTGAAACCAAGGCAGCGATTGCCAGCGCTGATATGGTCGTCGCGAACCTGCTGTTCCTCGAAGAACACATCAAGCCAATCCTTGATGACCTGCACGCCGTTCGGGACAAGGTTGACGGCATGGTGGGCGTAATTGCCGATGCCGAGATCATCAAGCTGACCAAGCTGGGCAAGCTCGACATGAGCAAACCCGCATCCGGTCTGATGAAGATCCTAAAGTCCCTCAAACCCAAGTCGACGGAGTCAGAGGTCGAGAAGGGCGAAAAGCGGATGCAGCAATTGCGCCGCCTGCCCAAGATGCTCAAGCTGATCCCCGGCAAGGCACAGGATCTGCGGTCGTGGTTCCTTGTCATGCAATATTGGCTGGGCGGGTCTGACGACAACATCGAAGCGATGGTGCGTTACCTCTTGGGCAAATACGCCAAAGGTCGGGCCGAGTGGCTGGGCGCAGCTGCGGAAGCGCCGATCGAATACCCGGATGTGGCTCTTTATCACCCCGATTTGCCGCAACGCATCACCACGAACTTGGCCGATCTGCCCCGTCCGGCAGAGGTCAAGGCAACCGTTGGTCTGCTGATGATGCGGTCCTACGTGCTGGCGAATGACACCGCCCATTACGATGCGGTCATTCGGGCATTCGAGGCCAAAGGCATGGCCGTGGTTCCGGCATTTGCCGGTGGTCTGGACGGCCGACCTGCGATTGCCGAATTCTTCCGGTCCAATGACCGTACCACGATTGACGCCATGGTGTCCCTGACGGGTTTCAGCCTTGTGGGCGGACCTGCCTACAATGACAGCAGTGCTGCGGTCGAGGTTCTCAAGGGTCTCGACATTCCCTACATCGCCGCGCATCCGCTTGAATTCCAGACTTTGGGCCAGTGGGCGAATGGTGAGCAGGGTCTGGGGCCGATTGAGACAACGATGCTCATCGCTCTGCCCGAGCTTGATGGAGCGACCTGCCCGACCGTGTTTGGTGGTCGTCACGGACCCGAAGGCTGCAACGGATGCCACTACCGGTGCCCGAGTGATACAGCAAGCAAGGCCATGGCCCCCTGCCGCGAGCGGATTGACAGCCTGGCCGAGAAAACCCTGCGTCAGGCAACGCTGCGCAGGAAGGCGAACGCTGACAAGAATGTTGGCATCGTGCTTTTCGGTTTTCCGCCGAATGCGGGTGCCGTTGGAACCGCCGCTTACCTGAACGTCTTCGAGTCCCTGTTCAACACGCTGCACGCGATGAAAGCTGACGGCTACGACCTTGAGCCACCGGAAACCGTTGCCGCGCTGCGTGCCGCTGTTCTTGAGGGTAATGCCAAGCAATACGGCCAGGAGGCAAATGTCGCCGCTCATGTGAGCGCCGATGACATTGTGCGCAACACGCCCCCGCTCAAGGCCATCGAAGCGGTCTGGGGTCCAGCCCCCGGCAAGATCCAGTCAGATGGGCGCGGCGTGTTCGTTCTGGGCGCGCAGTTCGGCAAGGTCTTTGTCGGTGTGCAGCCAACCTTCGGCTACGAAGGCGACCCGATGCGCCTGTTGTTTGAACGTGGTTTCGCACCGACCCATGCCTTCGTCACCTTCTACCTTTGGATGCGCAACACGTTCTGCGCCGATGTGGTGCTGCATTTTGGAATGCATGGCGCACTGGAATTCATGCCGGGCAAACAAGCCGGGCTGGGCGCGCGTGATTGGCCGGACAGGCTGATCGGCGAGATGCCCAATGTATATCTCTATGCATCCAACAACCCGTCTGAAGCGTCCTTGGCCAAGCGTCGGTCTGGCGCTGTTACCGTCACGCATTTGACGCCTCCTCTGGCGCAATCCGGTCTCTACAAAGGTCTGCAAGAGCTGAAGGACAGCCTGACACGCTGGCGCTCGCTTGATCCGGCAGACCATGAACGGGCCGAGTTGGAGACATTGATCGCGGAACAGGCCGCAGGGGTCGATATGGAGGGCGTCGCCCCAGATGCGCTGTGGCTCAAGCTGCTCGAGACCGAAGATGCGCTGATCCCCGATGGTCTGCATATTGTCGGAAAGACGTTCAGCGATGCTGCGCGGGCCGAATACCTCAAGCTGATCGAAACCGCAGACGAAGAAACCAAAGCCCGCGTTGATGCGCTGCTGCAGGAAGAAACCGAGCTTGCCGGTCTGCTGCGCGCGATGGCGGGTCGGTACACGCCGCCGGTTCCAGGTGGCGATCTGATCCGGTCTGCCGATGTTCTGCCCACAGGCCGGAACATTCACGCCTTTGATCCCTTCCGCATGCCGACCGAGTTCGCCTGCCGCGATGGTGCAAAGCAGGCAGAGCTTCTGCTGGCGACACACAAGTCGCTGCCTCGCACAGTTGCGTTGGTTCTTTGGGGGTCGGACAACATCAAATCCGACGGCGCACCCTTGGCGCAGGCCTTGGCTCTGATCGGTGCCAAACCGCGCTTTGACAGCTTCGGCCGCTTGTCAGGTGCCGACCTGATCCCGCTGGAAGAGCTGGGTCGCCCGCGGATCGACGTTGTGATGACGCTCTCGGGTATTTTCCGCGATCTTCTGCCGTTGCAGACGCGAATGCTGGCTGAGGCCGCGAAGAAAGCGGCCGAGGCAGACGAGCCATTGGAGCTGAACTACATCCGCGCACATGCGTGGGTTTATGCGCAGGAAAACGGTGTCGATCTCGAAACGGCCGCGCTTCGGGTTTTCTCGAACGCTGAAGGTGCCTACGGATCGAACGTGAACGCGCTGGTCGACAGCAGCGCCTTCGGTGACGAAGACGAACTGGCAGATGCTTACGAGGCACGCAAGTCCTTCGCCTACGGTGTGAATGGCAAGGCCATCTCGAACCAGGCACTGCTGCAAGAGACCCTGAAAACCGTCGATGTTGCCTATCAGAACCTCGAATCCGTGGAACTGGGTGTCACAACCGTAGACCACTACTTCGACACGCTGGGTGGCATCTCTCGTGCGGTGAAACGCGCCCGCGGTGGTCAGGAAGCGGCGATCTACATTTCCGACACCACGCGCGGCAACGGCAAGGTTCGCACATTGCAGGACCAGGTCGCGCTGGAAACCCGGTCACGCAGCCTGAATCCGAAATGGTTTGAAGGCATGCTCAAGCATGGTGCCGAAGGCGTGCGCCAGATCGAGGCGCAGGTGACCAACACGATGGGCTGGTCCGCAACCACAGGCAAGGTCGAGCCTTGGGTCTATCAGCGGCTCAGCGAAACGTTTGTTCTTGATGCCGAGATGCGCGCCCGTCTCGCCGATCTCAATCCGACCGCGTCGAGCCGCATGGCGAACCGCCTGCTCGAAGCACATGACCGCAACTATTGGCACCCCGACGCCGAAACTCTGGCCGCGTTGCAAGACGCTGCCGACGCTCTGGAAGATCGCCTTGAGGGGATCGCCGCAGAATGAGCGCCAACTCGTATAACCGGAGGCCCAAATGAGCCCACTTGACGCAAAAAGCCCGCCCGCTGCCCGTGCAGCCCTGCGCGAAGCCGCAGGCTTGGAAGCGCGCGGCTTGTCCGCGCCGCCCGTCCTGAAAGGACAGGACGGTGAAGGGTCGGTGCAGGTGCATCAGGACACTTCGATGAAGATCGAAGGGGCCAAGGTGTTCGCCGTGTACGGCAAGGGCGGCATCGGCAAGTCGACCACGTCTTCGAACCTGTCGGCTGCGTTTTCCAAGCTGGGCAAGCGGGTTCTTCAGATCGGATGCGACCCCAAGCATGACAGCACGTTTACCCTGACTGGCAAACTTCAGCCCACCGTGATCGACATCCTCAAAGAGGTCGATTTCCACGCCGAGGAACTGCGCCCTGAGGATTTCGTCGCAGACGGTTTCAACGGCGTGAAATGCATTGAGGCCGGCGGCCCGCCTGCTGGGACCGGATGTGGTGGCTATGTGGTTGGCCAGACCGTGAAACTGCTCAAGCAGCATCACCTGCTGGAAGACACGGACGTCGTTCTGTTCGACGTTCTCGGCGACGTGGTTTGTGGGGGTTTTGCCGCCCCGCTGCAGCACGCGGATCGTGCCGTGATCGTGACGGCCAATGATTTCGACAGCATTTACGCGATGAACCGGATCATTGCTGCGGTTCAGGCCAAGTCGGCCAATTACAAGGTGCGTCTGGCCGGTTGTGTGGCCAACCGCTCCAAGGACACCGATGAGGTGGATCGCTACTGTAACGAGGTCGGCTTCAAGCGCATCGCGCATATGCCCGATTACGATGCCATCCGCCGGTCGCGTCTGAAGAAGAAAACGCTGTTCGAAATGCCGGACGAGGAAGACATCGTTCTGGCCCGCAAGGAATACATCCGTCTCGCGGAAACCCTGTTCAACGGAACCGAGGCAATGGCGCCGAAGCCGTTGGAAGACCGCGAAATCTTTGAGCTTCTGGGATTCGATTGATGAGTTACGACGCCACACGCGATCGGGTCGAACATTATTTCGACCGCACGGCGACCAAGGTTTGGGAGCGTCTGACATCGGACGCGCCGGTCAGCCGCATTCGCGAAACCGTCCGTAAAGGCCGGGACCAGATACGTGACAAATTGTTGTCGGCACTGCCATCGGACCTGAACGGAGTCCGCGTTCTGGATGCGGGCTGCGGCGCGGGGCAGATGACGCAAGAATTGGCGCAGCGCGGTGCCGACGTGGTTGCGGTGGATATCTCTCCGTCGCTGGTCAGAATTGCTCAGGATCGGTTGCCCGAGCATTTGCAGTCGCGTGTGACATTCGCCAGCGGGGACATGCTGTCGGCGGATCACGGCACGTTCGACCACGTGATCGCAATGGACAGTCTGATCTATTACACCGGGGCAGACATCCGCGCGGCCCTTTCCAGACTTGGTGAACGGACGCGGGGGTCGATCGCGTTCACTGTTGCGCCGCGCACACCGCTTTTGATGACCATGTGGTATGCTGGCAAGGTTTTCCCAAAGTCCGACCGGTCTCCGACCATGATCCCGCATGGGCCACAGCGCCTGTCGAAAACAGTCTCTGACATTGGGCAATTGACCGATCTGGGTCGCGTCAACTCCGGCTTCTACATCAGTCAGGCTTTGGAGTTCCGCCCATGATCGTAAGCCGCTCTCAGGTGAAATCCTTGGGCATGAGGATGCTGCCGTTTTCGGACGCGGCATCCGACGATCTGCCTTTGGGCCAACTGTTGCGGCTTGCTTTGTTCCAGGTGTCGGTTGGCATGGCGGGTGTCATGCTGCTGGGCACGTTGAACCGTGTCATGATCGTAGAGCTTTCGGTTCCTGCGACGCTGGTTGCGATCATGGTCGCGCTGCCGGTGCTTATCGCGCCCTTCCGTGCGCTCCTCGGTTTCAAGTCGGACAATTACCGCTCGGCTATTGGCTGGAAGCGCATTCCCTACCTCTGGTTCGGCACGCTGTGGCAGTTCGGCGGTCTGGCGGTCATGCCCGCGTGCCTTCTGGTTCTTGGCGGAGATGTCACTCACGAAGTGCCTTTCGCCGGCGAAGTGCTCGCGGCGCTGGCCTTCATCATGACCGGCCTTGGCATGCACATGACACAGACGGCTGGTTTGGCCCTCGCCGCTGACCGCGCGACGGACGAAACACGTCCGCGCGTCGTGTCGCTGCTCTATGTCATGTATCTGATCGGTATGGGCGTTTCTGCCATCGTGATCGGCTGGCTGCTGCGGGACTTCTCGGGTGTGCTGCTGATCAGCGTGGTTCAGGGCTGTGCGGTCATGACCTTGGTGCTCAATGTGATTGCGCTTTGGAAGCAAGAGCGCGTGCGTCCGATGACCAAGGAAGACCGCGAAGCCCCGCAGCCGTCTTTCAAGGATGCTTGGGCCGATCTGACGGCGGGTGGCACCGCGGGACGCCTTCTGGCGGTCGTGTTTCTGGGCACGATGGCGTTCAACATGCAGGATGTGCTGCTTGAGCCCTATGGCGGCGAAATCCTTGGCTTGAGCGTTTCGTCCACCACTTTGCTGACGGCGACCTGGGCGCTGGGCGCGTTGATCGGGTTTGCTCTCGCGGCGCGTGTTCTGTCCAATGGTGGCAACACGTTCCGCATGGCTTCGGTCGGATTGCTGGCTGGTGTTGCGGCCTTCTGCACGGTGATCTTTGCCGCGCCGATGAATTCGACTGTTTTGTTTTTCCTTGGTGCAGGTCTGATCGGGTTCGGTGGCGGCTACTTTGCCATCTCGACCCTGACCGCCGCCATGATGCTGCCCGTTGACGGGCTTGCCGGACGCGGCCTTGCCCTTGGCGCTTGGGGCGCCGCGCAAGCGACCGCAGCGGGTTTGTCCACCCTGATCGGCGGTGCCACCCGTGATGGCATCAACATGGTCGCGATGTCCGGAAGTCTGGGCGAAGCGCTGGCCACTCCGACGACCGGATACTCCGTCGTTTACCACATCGAAATCGGACTTCTGTTCGCGACGCTCATCGTTTTGGGCCGGCTTGTCAGCCAGAACAGAAGCATCCTCCCCCTCAACCAGAAACCGACAGGGCTGGGCCTTGCCGATTTCCCAACCTGACCAAGGCCCATCAAGGAGAACTGAAGATGACCGAAGACTATATCCTTGGAAACCTCGACCTCGCGAGCATTTCGCTCTGGTTGTTTTTCATTTTCTTTGTTGGACTCGTGATCTGGATTCAGCGCGAAAACCAGCGGGAAGGCTATCCGCTTCTGGACGAAGACGGCAGCCAGGCTGATGCGGGAAGCGTGTTCCCGAACCCTGCGGACAAGACATTCCTTCTGCCGCATGGCCGGGGCGAGTACACGGTTCCATCGGGCCAGACACCCGAGCGTACGGATATCGACGCAAAACTGACCCGCCAGTTCGACAGCGGCGGTTTCCCCTTTGATCCGGTGGGCAATCCGCTGGCGGATGGTGTTGGACCGGGCAGCTGGGCGCCGCGTCGGGACGAGCCGGAACTGGATGGCCATGGTCATCCGAAGATCATCCCGATGTCGGGCAGTGAACATTTCCGCGTGTCCGCCGGTCGCGATCCGC
>Ga0213861_10002135_pt1 | contig 17199 bp, 19 predicted proteins | sample PICome_4_FD_160110 | JGI IMG/M metagenome (GOLD analysis project Ga0213861, IMG submission 160110) | Coastal seawater microbial communities near Pivers Island, North Carolina, United States - PICO131 | ecosystem: Environmental > Aquatic > Marine > Coastal | place: USA: North Carolina... | reverse complement strand
GTGTAGTTTTTTATTTACTTATTACACGGATATTTTCAATAAAATAAGAAAGGACGAACTGGACCTTTCTCTCTTTAATCAATTTTTAGATGTGTTGGAGAAAATTGAAGACGGTGAAATGGACCAGCACGAAGGTTCGTTTGCGGTGGGAACTATTTTAAAAAAAATATATGTAGATAGTGCGTTGAAAAAGGCAGACAAGTTGAATGAACACGAAGAGCCTAAAGAGGAACCTAAACACGCAACCACAAAAATATCGTGGAAGCAATTTAAGAATGCGAATTGTTAATGTGGTTCTCGTTTATTGTCGGCGTGTGAGATTGACGACTTAACATCTGCCATTTTTTAATTGAATTAACCCGCATCGTGAGCAATTCTTGTTCTCTCTGTTTTCGCTCTTTATTATATTTTATTTGGGTTTCAACTCTCATTTTTTCTGAACGTTCGTCCTTGGTTAATTTTTCCATTTATAATTAACAAACATTTGTTGAAATAAATAATGTCAATTTTATTTCAACAAATTCGTGTATACTATATTTATTAGGTCGGTTAAAGTTCGACATCAATCGTGCATATGTCGTTTTGTTCAAACCACTCCATTATATGTTTCCCAAGACAATATCGAGCGAGTAATTCTAGTTCTGACCTGTTAAACAAACTATATTTTTCTATATTAACAACTAAATCTGTATTGTTGTTTGAAAATGTAATACACAATTTGGTAGTATCCACTTGCGTTTCAATTAACCTCAAATTATCTTTAATTTGGAGACCGTGGTTGTTTTTATCCAGTTCATAAGAGATTAAATGTTCGTTGTTAAAAGACAAATTGTTTTCTCCATTTTCGGCATCGTCTGTGTGTTCTTCTAAACTGTCATAACAATTATCGCAATAATCAAGTGATTCAGTATCCTCATTTTTAATACATCCACACCCAAACCACACGCATTGTCGGTGTGAAACAATATCACACAAATTTTCCACGTCGTTACTGGGTTGAATTCCAGTCCAAAACTTTCCGCTAATGCTACCATAATAATATCTTCCCATTTGTGTATTACTTATGTTGGTAAAATGCCTTTAAATTTGTTGCGAAATGTTGTTATGTTATTACTTGAATTAAAAATAATTCTACTGATTAAATAACATAAAAATATTGGTCTAATTTATGTTATTATGTCCAAAAAATATTCAACGACGACGACGACACTCCTCATCGTGGAATCTCCAGCAAAATGTAAAAAAATAGAAGAACTATTGGGTCCGGGGTATAAATGCGTTGCGTCTTACGGACATCTGCGAGAATTATCTGGGTTAAAAGACATTAATATTAAAAGCAATTTTGAACCAACCTATACGATAGTGTGCGACGCCATAAAAAGGAAGCAGATTGAATTTATTAAAAAGGAAATAAAAAAGGCAGACGACGTAATTCTTGGATTGGACGGAGACCGAGAAGGAGAGAAAATCGCATACTGTGTTTCCCAGATTTTCGGACTAGACATAAATACAACAAAGCGTATTACGTTTAACGAAATCACCGAACGAGCGTTAAGAACCGCGATTAATAACCCACGAACGATTGATATGAACCTCGTGTACGCCCAGCAATCGCGTCAAATTTTGGATATGTTGGTCGGATTTAAGGTTTCTCCGATGCTTTGGAAATTCATCGCAAAAAATAAGAACAACGCATTAAGTGCTGGAAGGTGTCAAACCCCGGCACTAAAAATAATCTACGACAATGAAAGAGACATTAAGAACAATGAAGAGATAAAAATATACAACACGACCGGATACTTTACGAGCATCAATATTGCGTTTGAACTTAACCTGCAATTTATGAACGAAGAAGAGGTCCATCAATTTTTGGACGGTAGCACCGAGTTTGAACATGTCTATACTTTCTCTCCTTCTACTAAAAAAAAGAAGAAACAACCAGAACCATTTACCACTTCAAGAATTCAGCAAATGTCGAGCAACGAGTTTCATTTTTCCCCGAAAGAAACGATGAGAATTTGTCAACAATTGTACGAAGGCGGTTTCATCACTTATATGCGAACAGATTCAAGTAAATATAGTAAGGAGTTTATAGATGGAGTAAAAACATATATAACAAAAACGTACAACGAAAAATATATTGGTGAACATATTTCCGAAATGGTTTCTGGAGAGAATAATAAAGAAAATGGAAAAGACCACACAAATGACCTGTGTCAAGAGGCTCACGAAGCAATAAGGCCTACCAATCTTTCTCTCCTCACTCTTTCTGAACAACAAGATTCAAAAATGAAGAAGATGTATAAGATGATTTGGGAAAACGCTGTGGAGAGCTGCATGTCTTCGGCGTCGTTTCATAACATCGTCGCAACCATCACCGCCTATGCGTCTGCGAAATTTACACACACCAGCGAACTGATTGATTTCCCGGGTTGGAAAATAGTGAAAAAAAAGTATTCGTCCGACAATAAAGAATACCACCATTTACAGGCAATCACCCGAGATACGATTATTCCTTATAAAAAAATGTGTTCTCGGGTAGCAGTAAGGGGCGCAAAATTGCGTTATACCGAAGCAAGATTAATTCAGTTGTTAGAGGAAAAGGGAATAGGCAGACCTTCCACATTTTCTTCCATCTTGGATAAAATTCAGGAACGCGGATATGTAAAAAAAGAAGACGTGAAGGGAACCCTCGTGATATGTAAAGATTTTGAATTGTGTGACGAAGACATTTTTGAGATTGAAACAAAGAGAGAATTTGGAAACGAAAAAGGCAAACTGATGCTTCAACCGCTCGGCGACGTGGCGATGGAGTTTTTAGAAAAGTATTTTAACCCTCTATTTAACTACGAATATACACGTGAAATGGAAGACCATTTAGATTTAATTGCTTCAGGTAAAATGGTGTGGCACGAATTATGTAAAAATTGCAACCTTGAAATAGACGAATTGATAGACGGGTTAAAACACGTTACCAAAACAGAGGTTAAATTGGACGACCGACATACATATGTAATCGGGAAATATGGTCCGGTTATTAAATGCACGGAAGAAGTAGATGGAAAAGAGACGACCTTATTTAAACCAATCAAGAAGGGAATTAGTTTGTCTGATATTGAAGAAAACAATTATAATGCGGTTGATATACTGAAGGACTGTTCTGCCGTTTTAAAAAAACAGGACCACGTTTTGGGACAACACGAGGGAGACGATGTTATCATAAAAAAAGGAAAATTTGGTCTCTATATTACGTGGGGAGAAAACCGAAAAACAATAAAAGAACTGGGAAACCGACCGATAGAGAACGTCACATTTGATGAAATCAAAAAATATTTACAAGAAGATAATAAGGTAGTTCGAGAGATAAATCAGACAATGTCTATTAGAAAGGGACCCAAAGGCGACTACCTCTTCTTTAAAACGCCAAAGATGAAAAAACCCAAATTTTATGACATCAAAACATTTTATGCGGACCAACAGGAAGATTATAAAATATGCGACCAAAGTATTTTAAAATCGTGGATAAAAGATAAATATGACATATGAATAATAGTTGCCGAATTAATGGTTGGACCGCATAATAATCTCGCTTGCTGCATACTTTCGTAATATTTGTGGCAATTGAATAACAAACTCAACAACAAAGGAGAAGTTAAATGTGCCAAAATTAACTAATTGGCCGTTATGGTAACGGAGTCTAAATTTAAATTTTCGTAATTTTTCAGCAGGTGGGTAATAAAATTTGTATGGAAGTGATTCCTTGTCAAAGAATTGTGAAATAGGAGTGGACGGAACGGGTAGTTTAGCGAACGCCGAATTTACGACACCGTTTGTATTATTGGTTGTTAACGTATATGAATTCACATTAAAAGGCGACGTTTCGTCCAAACAATTCTGTCCGTCAAGTTCCATATATATGTAAGCGTCGCCCATTAAATTAATCTTAAACAAACATTCTGCCCAATAAACGGTTGACCCGCTTAAATCTGTGTCGGGCAACAACCAAAAACCATTATCTCCGGGATAAACATCTCCATAGTAAAATCTTGGAACCGTAATACCGTTGTATGGCGAACCATTTGTTGATTGGGTGTTGCAGTCACAGAATCGATTTATTGCAAGTGTATCGCATCTACTAAGTCCTAAAAATCCTGGCAACCCAAAATTACTAAAATCAGGCAATTGAGACTTTGGTCCGCAGAATAAATCGGCAGAAAGTGTGCTCTTTACATCTTGAATACTATTTTTCAGAATAAATTGGTCGCAAATATTTCCAAACCATATTTTTTGTGTTACATTATTATAGACAATTGAAAACCGATGATACCCGCATTGCAATTCTAATTCGGATAGTGCGTCTTTGTATTCCTGATACGAAGAATTCGCGGTAAAATTCTCAATGAGATAGGTTGTAACGACGTGGTTAAATTTATTAGTTAATTCGGTGACCATTTGTGTCGGTGTATAAAACCCTTCTTCAATGACAATTTTGAAACAACTATCTTTATTATCATCCAACGCTTTATATATTTGGATATCGAGGTTGGTTGTCACCCCGTATAAACTAGGGTCATATGGATTATTAATTTTGAAAAACATTTCAATATTCGAGTTTAATACTGAAAAAGTGTTGTAATTTGATGGGAAAGACCAATTAACCAACCTTAAAGAGGATACATTAAGTAAATCCTCAGGCAATGTAATTTCAAATTCAGAAGAATTTGGATATTTTAAGACGTCTCTATCTTCTGAATGTATAGAAACGTATTTTTTATAAAACAAGTATTCTTGAGATGACGGAATAATTGGGTGATTTGCATTAGTATTATTAAAAAAGGCAGAATTCATATTAAAATATAATATATTATATTTATATATTAAAATAAAAATACAATATAATTAAATGGCAACAAAATCCAATTCTAATACTACTGGAGTTAAATCGTTTCAACCGGAGTCATCTATTTCGCCTTGGATGTATAAAAGGAGTTGCGGTGCGTCAACTTCAGAAATAACAACAATAACGGTAACCCCTATTTATATACCAAGTTCGTTGACGGTAGGTGGGTCAGTCACCGCAGACTCTTTCATTTCACCATCGGACGAAATCCTAAAGGAAAATATTACTCCAATAACAGAGGCAAAAGCAAAACAATTGTTAATCTTAAATCCGGTTGAATATAATTTAAAAATAGACCCAAATAAAAAATTGCATAACGGATTGATTGCGCAAGAAGTGGAAATATTATTTCCAGAGTTGGTAGAACAAGGGAGTTTGGGATATAAACATGTTAATTATGTAGAACTGATATCAATAATAATATCACAAATGAAAAATATGCAAACAGAGTTGGATTGCTTAAAGGAACAAATTTGTCAATTATCTAAAGATAAATAAAATATTATCGCGTCCTATTATATAAATGAGTTCATTTTATTCAACTATATATAAAGGTTTGATATCAGCATCTGTTGTATTATTTATCATAGGAATATTTACGACAGGAAAACTTTCGGTTGGTTCATACATTACCGGTTATTCAACGTTAATTTTAGGAATTATGATGTTATTGTTAACGATGTTTGACAAATTGTTTTCGTCCGATACAAATTTTCCTACATCGCAAATGATATCTACTATTTTATCCGGCACTGGTCCATTTATATTAATGTTAGGAACTATATCATTTGTATTGTATTTAATGATAACCTACAAATCAATTATAATAGACGACCACGTGTCGCCAGGGTATTATTCGTTTAGTAATATAACATTATTATTAATTTTATTTCAATTGTATATTGTTTATACAAATACAATAACCCCAGATTACGAAAAAACCCATAAACTATCAAAAACAACGTCGAGCGTGATGTATTTAATTGGAATGTTATCATTAATGTCAACCATAATAACGTATACAATTCTTAAATACTTTACTACCGACGGGTTTACAACAACTGCCAATATTGATGAGTATACATCTGACATTAGAAGCGTAATATAATAATGTGTCCGTCGCACGGTTAAACTTTAATCTCGTCATAAATTTTACAAAATTTGTAGGTAAGACCGTATTTATGTTCTGTTTCCCAAATTCCTGATATTTTAAGGATAAAATAAAACGTGTCGCCGCTATTAATGTTTGTATGTATTTTAACGCTCCCCGTGTTGAGTGCTTCATTAATCTTATATTGAGCAACCTTATTACAAACGTTAAATTTATTTAATAACTCTGTTTCAATTAATTTTATACGATTAATTAAGTCGGTGTGGTCATCAATATTAAAGTCGCATTTATATTTTGAATAATGTTTATTGCAACTTGTGTGTTTTAATTCTATAAGAAAATACATTCCATTAAATGTTACAACATCTGTTGAATATATGATGCGAATAAATTTACCATCGTTAATAATGTTATTTTTGATTGGTTCACATAAAATTGCGTGATTAATATCAAATTGGTCTATATTTTTTACAACATTCATTTATTATAATTTCATCGTAAAGTTTTTAAGTTAATTGCGTAATTCATTTCTGTACAACCAGAACAATTTCAAATTTAAATTATAAATATTGGTTTATAATTTAAATAAATTTTTATTAGTAATATAATATGAAATTTCACGAAACCCATTTTGAAGAGTATATACAGAAAATCAAATCTATAAATTTGCATCCAAAACTTAATAAGGTATTTGACAAGTTTCCAAAATCGGCAAACGACCTCAAAAACCTTATTTTTTTTGGTCCAAGCGGAACAGGAAAATACTCTCAAATGTTAAAATCAATCGTGAAATATAGTCCGTCTGAATTAAAATACGAAAAAAAAATTAGTTTAATTCACAATAAAACTCAGCATTTTCTAAAAATTAGTGATATACATTACGAAGTTGATATGTCGTTGTTGGGTTGCAACTCAAAAACACTTTGGAACGATATTTATCATCATATTATAGATATATTGTCTACCAAATCCAATAAATCAGGAATAATTGTTTGTAAAAATTTTCACGAAATACACGGTGAATTATTGGAGAATTTTTATAGTTACATGCAGAAAAACGTAGTGAATTTAATAGATGTTAAATTTATAATTATTACGGAACAAATTAGTTTTATCCCGGATAATATATTAAACTGTTGCGAAATAATTAACGTGGAAAGACCGACAAAAACGGTGTATTCCAAATGTGTTAAATCCGCATTATTGACTAAAATTAATTTAGAAACCATAACCAACATAAAAATGCTTCATAATTACAACGAATGTTTAATGTTGAAATATAAAATAATTTGCAATAAAATAATAAAAATGATGATAAACATAAATGACATTGATTTCTTAAAATTAAGAGAGGTGATATATGATTTATTCATTTATAATATAGACATTTTTGAAGGAATTTGGTACATACTTAAAACACTTATCGTGCAAAATAATATTAAACCCGAAAATGTGTCTGATGTATTAATTAGAACATTCAAGTTCTTCCAATATTACAACAACAATTATAGACCAATTTATCACGTTGAAAATTACTTATTATATTTAATGAACCTGGTTCATAATTTAGACGAAATATAAATTTGAATAGTTAATGCTTAAAGTTTTTAAATATTATTTATTATGAATTATAAATGCGCATTTGAAACGTTGGAAATTGATTTAAGTGTAATAAATTACAACGACATTACTCCCGATTTTTTAAAGAAACAATATAGACGTCTCGCATTAAAAAATCATCCAGATAAAAATGGAAATACCATCGAATCCACCGAAAAGTTTAAACAAATTAACGAAGCATTCAATTATTTAAAGAATGAAATTAATAATTTAAACGCGGAAGAAACATCATTTGCCGAATTTGAACAAGACGATACATCGAGTTCTTACGTATATGTTGATATTTTAAATGATTTTTTGAAAAACGTGTGTGATGAAAACGGTTCTTCTGCGTTTTCATCAATTATTGTGGATGTAATAAAGGCAGGAAAGAGATTGTCTACTCGTTTATTTGAAAATTTGGACAAGGACACCGTGGTGAATGTTTACTATTTTCTCTCTAAAAACCGAACCATCATTCATTTAAGTAACGAAGTTCTCGACGACATTAGAGAGTATATAGTTAAAAAATATACCAGCATCGAAATATATAATTTAAATCCAAGTATAAACGATTTACTTAATAATAAATTATACAAATTATATGTAAACAATTTGTTGTTTTTGGTTCCTTTATGGCACGGCGAATCTCATTTTGACGTATCAAACAACCAAATTATAGTTATATGTGAACCCGAGTTGCCAAAAGGAATAACCATAGACGACGATAATAATATATGTGTGGATACCACCATAAATAAGTATTTTGATTTACATCAGACAATTAAAAACGACGGGGTGATTGAAATAAAGGTGGGTGATTCGGTCTTTAAAATTGAGGTCTCTAATTTGGCGATGAAAAAGGTTCAATACCATAAAATCAAAAATGCAGGACTAACCAAAATTAAAAAAAATATATACGACGTTTCTGAAAAGGCAGACATTATTGTGAAGATAATTATAGAATAATAACAATCGAATATAATAAGTCGTAATATATAAATAAAAAAAATGATTATAATAATGTCATTGTTAATAATTATATAAATATTAATACAACAATGACAAGCGCAAACGTAGAACTGAATGACAACGTAGAACTGAATGACAACGTAGAACTGAATGACATTGAAATTAAAAATATGGATGGAATTGAATATTTAAAAACGATTCCGGATAGGTCCATTGATTTAATACTAACAGACCATCCATACATTATTTCAAAAGAATCTGGAATGAACGCACACTATAACAAAGTTAAGCACAACAAAGAAAATAACATAGACTTTGTGAAAACGGAAGAAGACTGGGTTAAGTATAAAACCGAAAATGATATAATAGATGATGAGAAGAAGGACAATTATATGAAATACGGAACAATATATGGGCAAAAATATTGTGTTAAGACTGACTACGGTGTTTGGGATAGTGAATTTACTATGGAAATGTTGGAAAATTTTATATGCGAATATTATAAAAAATTAAAAAATGGTGGAACCATCATTATATTCTTTGATTTATGGAAAATTTCATTGTTAAAAGAAATTATGGAAAAATACAAATTCAAACAAATACGATTTATTGAATGGATTAAAACAAATCCTCAACCATTAAATTCAGCTGTAAATTACCTAACCAATTGTCGTGAGATTGCTTTATTGGGAATAAAAGTGTCAAAACCAACCTTTAATAGTAAATATGATAACGGAACATATATGTTTCCACTTCAAGGCGGAAAAAATAGATTTCACCCGACGCAAAAAAGTTTAGGTTTATTTGAAGAATTAATTAAAAAACATTCAAATGAAAATGATGTGGTATTGGATACATTTTTGGGTGGCGGAACAACGGCGATTGCTTGTAAAAATACACACCGAAAATTTAAAGGGTGTGAAATATCAACTGAATACATTGATAAAGTTATGACATTAATTTAATTTGATTTGTTTTGATTTTATATTTCATTTCATTTACAATAGGAATAACATAAACTGAATAATAATATATTTTTCTATCAAATTCTACTGGGTCAAACCAGTATGTATCGGTTTTACAATTAATGTCGTTTAAATCAAACGATTTTTTCTCCCAAGGAAACTCAAACGGATAAACGTTATATCGTTGTATATTTTTTGCGGAATATATTTTTTGGGATTGACATTCCGTGTTACTAACTTGTCTCTTTTGTAAATTGCAGTGGTTGCACAACGGTTGAAAATCACTAATTAACTGCGTTTTTAAATTTAACACACGTTCATCATTATATAAGTCGTTTTTATGGTCGCAAACTGTATTGTGTGTTCCACATATAACACACCATAAAAGTCTAATTTCTTTTCCAATTATGTCGTCGATTGGTCTTTTTTGAATGTTCGTTCTTAATGAATGAACGAATATTCCAATTATACCAACTCCTTTATTAAATTGTAAAAATTCATCAAGTATGTCTGTTGGTATTTTGTCGTCGTCGTTTTCGCTATATAAACGTGATGGTTTGTGTTTTGTTGAATATATAACACTATAATTAAATTTTTTATCCGCCCATCTATCGCCTATACCATTTCCACCCCAATACAATTTCTCATATTTTTCTTTTATTTCACTTGTTGGTAATATTCTGGTAAAATGGTTTGTTGCGTGTATAACCAGGTCGGTTAAGTTTTTCGTGTCATTTTGCGACATTTCTATGTATTCTCGTCTATTAATTATAATATAATTATTATAATTAAAATAAATCAATTTTAAAATAAAATTGTGATATTTGTGAAATGATGTAAAAAAATATTTATATTATTTGTTTTATTAATTGTTTTATTAATTGTTTTATTAATTGTTTTTATTAGTGAGAATTTAATTAAGCAACCACCTTCTTCTTTGAAATAATTCTCTTTTTCTTGGGTTCTAGTGTTGATTGTTCCGCACTTGATTCTGTGGTGGGTTCAACAGCAGCGTCTTTTTCAACGGGTAGAACAATAGCGGGAACGGGAACAGGAACGGGAACAGTAATCGGCGGTGGAAGTTCGCGGTCATCATCATCATCAGAATCATCTACAATATTACTTGAAACCGCACCGTCTGGGTCAACGTCTTCCTCGGGAGGAGGTGCTGCCTTCAACTTGGCAATGTCCTCCACCTTTGGCTTGATGAAGCACGTTCCCTCGACGATTGACGACATCCTCGGTTTTTGAACGACTGCCTGCTTCAAGTTCCACGTGATGGAAACCTTTCCGTTTACGAACCAAAGACCACCAAATTGAATTAGACAAATGACGTGCGTCTTTGGCTTGAGGAAGTCGAGGGGCGAAATGTTAGATGCGCTTGAACTCTTGAGAAACAGAGGAGCACCTTCTTCATCGTAAATCTCCGACTGCCATACACCCTTCCAACACGGCAACTTGACAGTAAGCGTCGGAGGCTTGTCATAATTCAACTCGGCACTACCCTTTTCCTTCTTGGGGTGTCTCAACATCACATTAAATTTCTCTTCCATCACATCATCGCTGGTGATGGTCTTTCCAAACCACTCCTTCGAGTTAACAATTGCGTCCTTTTTAATCTGGGTTTCAAGAGCACGCATAGAATTCAAGAATGCTTCCGCATCTGGGTTGCTATATTCAGCGCTGGGAAATTGAAGAGACATCGCAAACTTTCCGGTGGGGTTTTTCGCCTGGTCCATTCCCTCTTGCGCGCCCCAAGTAAGAATTAGAGGAGTTGCGATGGTAATCGACTCCTTGAAATTCTTATTATAAATATTCACTACCTTGCCACCAGAAGGGTTTGCCTTCGGAGCAGAGTATGAGAATACACTGGTATCAATATTGGTTCCGTCGATGATTGCGTTCTGTGCCATGTTTGTGAGTATAAGTTATACTATTGAATTCTCTTTAAATCAATTTTTTTTTATATTAAGGATAAAATACAAACAACATTGCTTATCATAAGAATAGTGTTATAAACTATTTAATTTTCATTTAAAATGGTGTGAAGTAATTCAATAGTCGGCCAATATTTTCAAATTGATAAACTATATAAAAACTATTATGAATAAAATATAATATAATATTAATGAACACAGACGGTTTAACCAATAATTTAATTTGTTTAAATAATACTATTCAAAATAAAGATGCGAATGTTAAAATCAAATGCGAACCAACAACAACAACAAGTGTAATTAGTTGCAATATTGAAGACATATTGAGACACAATTACACGTTACCACAGTTGAAAATGGTAGCAAGAAATTTAAAAATAAAAATTGGTGGGAATAAACAACAAGTGAAGGACCGTATTTGCGAATATTTGAGGTTGTCTGTATCAACCACGAAAATTCAAAAGAATTGTAGAGGATTTCTAGTAAGAAAATATGCAACCTTACACGGACCGGCTTATATTAAACGCAATTTATGTACTAACCTTGACGATTTTGTAACGATGGAACCGCTTGTTAATATTAATTTTCATCAATTCATAAGTTTTAAAGATGTAGATGGATTTATTTACGGGTTTGACCTTATTTCTCTCCATCGTTTAATTTCAAAATCAAAACCAAACGAACAAACACTCAATCCGTATAACCGCAACGTTGTTCAAGACACGATTAATAAAACCGTTAAATCTATATTAAGATTAGGTAAAATATTGAAGTACCCTATTAATCTTAAATATGACGACGAATTAAACGTCGTTTCAAATGAAAAAACAATTGAATTTAAAGCGTTGGAAATATTTCAGACAATTAATGGATTGGGAAATTATTCAAATCATTTATGGTTTCTATCGTTAAACAAAAATAATCTTATTAAATTTGTATTTGAATTGCACGACGTTTGGAATTACCGAGCAAATTTATCCAACCAAATTAAATGTGAAATTTGCCCACCATTTGGAGACCCGTTCCTAAATTATAATTTAGAGAGAATTCGAGAGGAAAACAATATATTTAATATTAAAAGTGAAGTATTGAAGATTATCGATAAATTTGTAAATAGTGCAATGACGAATGATAATAAATCGCTTGGGTCATATTATGTATTGGGTGCGTTGACATTAGTCAATATTGACGCATATAATGCGCTTCCGTGGCTATTTGAAAGTTTTACACACAATTAATTTTTTGGTTGTTTATTTTTTTAGACAACCGTAGTGTCGTAATAATATATATATTATTGCTCAAAACTACTTAAAAGGTATTTGTTAGAATACATTATAATAAGATGCCCAAGAAATCTGCCACCACAACCAAGACTGCTGCTCCCGCTACTCCTTCCACTACTGGTTCCATTTTGTCCGCTAATGTTGTTTCAGTAACCACCGCTACTCCCGCCCCCGCCGAAAAGAAGTCTAAAAAGACCACTGCTGCTCCCGCGGAACCATCCGCTACCAACGTGGTAATTGATACCTCCGCCTCCGCAACTTCTGATGCGGTGGATACCAGTTTCTTTGAACAAACGACTGCTTTTTCCACTAAAATCGCCCAAATGTCTAGCGCAATTACTGGATTGAAGGCCGAGTTTAAAATTATTGAGAAGAGATGGGCACGTGAACTTAAAACTGCTCAAAAAAAATCCTCCAAGCGCAAGAGAAGCGGCGAACCTAGAGCACCCTCCGGGTTTGTAAAGGCCACCAAGATCTCTGACGAGCTCGCTTCCTTCCTTGGAAAGGAGAGTGGTTCTTTGATGGCACGCACCGAGGTTACCCGTGAAATTAACAAATACATTCGTGAGCACAGTCTTCAGGATAAGACAAACGGTCGCAAGATTATCCCTGATTCCAAACTCTCTGTTCTTCTTAAAATTGGCGAGGAACAGGAGTTGACTTATTTCAACCTTCAAAGATTTATGTCTCCTCATTTTGAGAAGTCTGTAAAGGCCGTTGCTGCGGCTGCCGCCGCCACTGCCGCCGCCACTGCTTCCGCGTAGGTTGTTTAAATTTGTATTTACTATTTTGTAAATAAAAACTTTATTAATAATATTTAAATAAATTATGTAAAAATCATAATTTATTTTTATGTTCATTTTATTTTGAATACTTATATTATAATGAGTTATAGTTCGTATAAACTAAATAAAATAGAGTCTTTTAAAAACGATTACAATAATAAGGTAAGAGCTTTATATTTGAAAACGATTCGTACAATTAACTACATTAAACGTCTTAGAATTAATATTTATAGAAAACGTAGAATAATTAACTGGTATGTTAACCAATATTATTCTAATGTAAACAAAATGCGTAGAAAATTAAATGCGGATATAGCGGCCATCGTAGAAATGGTCGAAACACCATCCGCAATTTATAAAGCGTGTTTGGTTGGTATTAATTATACAGGAACACAACATCAATTAAACGGTTGCATTAATGATACCGAAACATTCAAACAAGAACTCATTCAACACGGGTTTAAAGAGTCTGAAATAAATGTGTTGACTGATTTAACCAACATTAAGGCAACCAGACAAAACATTTTATCTAATTTCACAACTTTATTGAAAACCGCAAAAGAAGGTGATACGATAGTATTTTGTTATTCCGGACACGGAACATACACGATGGACAAAAACGGGGAAGAAACCGATGGTAAAGACGAATGCATCGTTCCGTGCGACTTAAACTTAATTATAGACGACGAACTTAAAGCAATTATTAATACAACTTTGCCAAAAGGTGTAAACTTGATTTGTTTTTTCGACAGTTGTCATAGTGGAACTATGATGGACTTGCTATTTACATACTCAGCAGATTCTAATTATGAGACTCGCGTAACAAACAACAAAACTACAAATACAACCGGAAATGTAGTAATGATTAGCGGTTGCCTTGATGAACAAACCAGCATGGATTCGAATTTTAATGGGGTTTGGGCTGGTGCACTTACAACGGCATTTTCAAAAAGTGTTAATGAACCTGAAAATGACACGTGGAAAAAGCTAGTAACATCTATGGAAGTATATCTTAATAAAAGCAATTATACTCAAAAACCACAATTGTCCATAAGTGGTCCAACGTCTAGCATAAACGACAAACACCCATTTACAACCAAATAGTTAAAATAATTGTTATATTTTATAATTTATGTCTATCGTATTTTTTTTGTGTGTCATTGTAATCAAAATTGTTCTTAATATACTTAAGTATTGGAGACTCTGACAACGATTTTGTGTTGTTATAATGATTATAAAAATCATAAATTGATTTACCGTTTTTTGTTTTTGTTTTTGTTTTCGTTTGGTTATTCTTTTTTCTTGGTTCACTCATATGTTTTATCTATAAAATTAAATTATTTGATATTGTTTCAAAATCAACGACACTATCGTCGTCGTCCTCATAATCATTCAACTCCTTTACGATATCTTCATACAGTAAATGTGGTTGATATTTAATAACTTCGTAAATCGTTATAGAATCTTCTCTCACTAACCAATATTTTTTTTGTAAAATATATCTTACCACAAAGGTCAAATCTAACTTTTGTGTTTTTAATATATCTATCAATTTTACCGCAAAAATGTTTGCCTTTAGCGTTTCTCTATCATATTTATTATTATATAAATCCAACATATAATAATAATACACCGTTTTATTTAAGTAAAAAAATAAATATATTTACATAATTGGGAAAACAAATCCATCTTCTTTAAGAATATCATTCAACGCACTTTTATTTATTTCACACGTTTCAATTAGAATGTCGTCCACCATCATATTGTTTTTAACGTTGTCTCCGCTTAAATCAAACATATCATTTATTTTTAGCAACAAATGTCGGTTTTTAATATAATTCTTCTTTCTTACCGTCAACCAATCATAAAAATCAACATTGGTCTTCTCTTTATGATATTTCTTAAAATACTTTAGGGTCATATTAAGACTCGTCACGTTGTCGTTCTCATCTAAACTATTATAATCAGTTCCAGACAATACGCAAATTTCTCTCATTTCCTTTTGAGTAATTCCAAGATTATTTAAAATGTTTGCCATGTCATACACAACTGCGGTATGATTTAGCAAACTAAAATACCGGATGACCCTCGGACACCCATACACAAACATATCCATATCTTCGCTTAAACACGCCCACACCTTTTCTTTAATCGCCAACAACGCACAAATCTCGTCGGCTTCTCCCTCTGCTTCATAATACTCAAACCCATATGAAGTAATCAATCGTTTAACCATGTCTATATCATGATTACTAACATTTACAAATTTTTGTTTTAAACCATCCATACTAGACATTATTTCTTGTCTTTCAATTTCATCCAATTCATCGTTATTTTGCAAAGAGACCTTCAACAGTCTATATTCTTCTTCTGCGTCCTTCTTGGTTTGCCGTCTTTTCATCAACAATTCTCTTTTTTCTGGCGGTGGTTTACCGTCAAATACAAATATAGGGATTATATTATAATGCCTAAAAATCGACAACATCAAATACATGTTTTCAATCAAGTTGTCGTCTGACGCAAACCGATACATATATATGCTTATATCGACGGCGACCTTCTTTCCAGACATTTTTGATAGTTTCATAAACTTAATCGATGACGCAGAGTTGTCCTTCAAAAATCGGTTCAAGTTCTTAATTCCCATTTTTATTGTTTTGATAGTTTAGATGGTTAGTTTAGATGGTGGTTAATTAAACCACTTATTAATTTCAATTTTAAATTTAAAAATGATATAAAAATAGCGTGAAAGTATGGTTGCAAATAATAAACAACAATAGAAATCAAGATGCAAACACGTTCTTCTACAAAAATAAACATATATGAGGTATTAATTGACTTTGATGAGGCATCTACTGCGTGGAGAGAAAACAAAATAGTAGCACCCAACGGGTGTTATAAATATAAATGTTCACAAATTTGTAAAAATTCGAAGGAATGTTCTTTAAGTTGTGTTATGTTTGAAAAATACTGCAAAAGACATCTGAAAATGAACGGACACTAACCTAAATCACAAACACTCATTCTTAAACTCGATAAAAGATAATTTAAATTTGTTATTTTTTTATTCTGAAGGTCGTCATACATTCTCTCTGTTTCAACAACGTTGTGAATCATCCTTGTTGATTTATAATTTTTCTCAATAAATTTACAAAAATCGTCCTGTGACTTTGGTGTTTTATTGAACATCAAGAGAGAATGATTGTTAATTTTACACCAAGATAAAAAACCAGAATAGTTGTTTAGAAGAACTGTTTTAATTACATAATAAGCGAGGACATTTGTTTTTTCTTTATATAATTGTTTACGTGCAATTTTACTCGCATTTGTATTTGAATATAAATCCTTGTAAGATAGACCCATGAAATCTAATACCTTTACCATTTGGAAAAAACTAAAGGACCTTTCAAAATTTATATAAAACAACGAACTAGAGAGAAAATTGTCAATATTCGTTTTGTCCTTTAATGAAAAAAAACTACAAAACATCGCATTAATCATTTCTGCCCAAACCTCCGTATATGATTCAAATAAATTCACATCAGACGACACATTAAACATGTTTAGAACGCAATTAGTAACATAAGTGTTGTCCATGTCTGAAAAATCCAGCGCGAAATTATGAAACGTTTCGTGAATAAAAACCT
>Ga0213861_10002128_pt1 | contig 17236 bp, 14 predicted proteins | sample PICome_4_FD_160110 | JGI IMG/M metagenome (GOLD analysis project Ga0213861, IMG submission 160110) | Coastal seawater microbial communities near Pivers Island, North Carolina, United States - PICO131 | ecosystem: Environmental > Aquatic > Marine > Coastal | place: USA: North Carolina... | reverse complement strand
GCTATTTCCTGCACCTGTTCAGCTATGATCTCATCTTTGTTCATCGATGCTAGTTCGCAATTTTTTAGCTATTTTGCAAATCGACCTAAATAGTTACGAAAAAAGGATGATTAACCCCTGAGTACAGGGATCCCATGGATACCGGAAAGGCGTAGGGGTAAGCAGCAAATTTCGGCCCTAAACGAAAAAGGAGCGGCCCGCCGAATGCGAGCCGCTCTTTCAAATTTTTTCCATCTGATACATCTTTCGGAGGTTAGCTTTCCCAACCGAGGGGAGACCGGTTGCTTCTGCTAACTTCCTTTATTTTTACACCCTCGTTTTCACACGAGATTTTGATTTGCCGGGAGTTACACTCCCAAAAGAATTATAATTTGTTACAAGCAGGGTGTAAAATTGTTGCTATTATTCCGGTTTCTTTGTCAAAGGTACACTTATTCACCAGCCAAGCATTATCATTTATTCGCTAGTTAGAAAACGGTAGGTTTACCCCTGATAATGTGCTTTTTTCGGCAGGAATCGGCAGAAGGTTTATTGTATCCGTAGGGTAAGAAATAGGGAACGGTAGGAAAAAAGAAAGAAGCAGCAGTCTGCTAAACGTGGTGTAGTGGCAGTTAAAGGTACCAATATTTTGAAAAAAAAGTGTAAAAGAGTAAAAGTGTAAACGTGTAAAAGGGGGGCAAGACCAGCATCAGGCGTATCCCTCTTCCTACATGCGCCGCGAGCCGCTGCTGCGCTGCCCCGCCCACGCTGAAGACGTGGCAGGCGCGAGCACCAAAACGAAGACAGGCCCAGTGGCCGAAGGAATACGTGCATCCAGGCGGGCAGGCCTACTCCATAAGCCTCAATGAATCTAATGAATCCGGCGTTCAGGCAGGCCAGGAAAACCCTTTAGGGTAAAGGAGTAAGCTAGCACCTGTTAAAACAGACTCATTGTAATAAGAAAATTTTATCTGAGTATTATTTTTTTACATTAAAAACCAATTTGTTTTTTAGCATTTTTATTTTGTTGTTAAACAAACAATGTTTATGTTTGTAGCAGTCAATTAACAGTACCTTTTGTATGAAAAAGCAGCCCCTCAACCGGAAGTACAATTTCCCCGATGCCGACATGTACGTACAGTGCATCGAGCGCATCCGTTACGCCCAACGCGATTTGCCGCAATTTGAGCAGTACGGTTACGACCAGGCCCGGCTGAAAGGATTCCTGGGCAAATGCGAAAAATTTCGCCAGCTCCCCGACGACGATGAGGTGCTGGGCGATCAGATGCTAACAACCGAAAAGAAAAATACCGCAGCCGAGAAATTGAAAGGAGCTATTCGCAGCCTGATGACGCGGGTAGTCATGAAATACAGCAACCGCTCGGGGCGGTACCGCAAGTTTGGCACGGCAAAAATGGGAGACATGACGGACGCGCAACTGCTTTTTTGTGGCCGGCGCGTGGTACGGGTAGCCCGCCAGCAATTGGATTTTTTGGGCGAAGTGGGGGTCACCGAAAATGTCATCCATAAAATCACTGACGCCTGCCGGTTGTTTGAAAATGCCCTAAATATTCAGCAGGACAAAGTAGCCGAACGCGACATTGCCGTAGAGCGTCGCACCGAGCAGGGCAATATTCTCTACGACGAACTGGTCACCTTGTGCAACATAGGCAAAGACATCTGGGCCGAAACCGATCCGATCAAGTACGAGAATTACACCATCTACGACAGTAACAACGATCAGAAGATTGCCCGCAAGGTGCGGGAAGGAAAGGCAACCTAGCGTTAAAAAACGGGCAGCCACTGGATACTTTTCAGCAGATAGGCGCTGGCGACCACAAATAAAGCACCGTGCAGTACCAGGATCAAGGCCAGCACAAAATCCAACTTGCCCGCGCGCAGTACCCGAATACTCGCCACCAGCCCCATCCCGGTGAACAACCAGACCCCTGCTACACCGATCAGAAACACGTAATTAATGGACAGCACCCGTTCCTCAAAGGAGGCATTCCCTGATAAGGATCGAAATAACAGGTAAAACTGCAGAGCGATCAGCGCGCTCAGGCCCAGGGCATACCGAAAAAAGCGGGTCGCCCGCCGGCGCTGCACGTCGTCAGGGAACAGGGGTGGTTCTGGTTCGTCGAGGATGTTGTGTTCTTGCATACAGGTAATGGTAGTTGGTAGTTGATAATTTAAACACTTACCACTTAAAACAGGTTGATTCTACCATTCCCGTCAAAGTACTTGTGTTTTAAACTACGGGTTCCGTAATAACTTCGCTACTTTTGTGCCATGGCTCAAGAAGAAACGATTGTCTTATTTCCACCCCACCTGCGGGCAATTGCGGAAGCATTGCAAGCAATTTTCGTCGACGAAGGGTACGCCGACAAGGTTATTGAACGCACCCTCAAAGCCGACAAGCGCCGGGGTGCCCGTGATCGTGCCTTCATTGCCGAGAACATCTACGAAGTCGTACGCTGGTACCGCTTGCTGTACACCCTCCGTGGCGGTGTCCCCAAACAGGAGCAGGACTGGTGGGAGATGATTGGCATTCGCTTCATCATTGCCGGCAAGGCCTTACCGCCGTGGAAAGAATTTCGCCAGCTTGATCCCCAACTTATCCGCCAGCGTTACAAGCAAGCCAAAGAAGAGCGCTCCGTGGTGGAATCGATCCCCTCCTGGCTCGACAAGCTCGGCGAGGAGGAATTGGGTACCCTGTGGCCAGCTACCCTGCACGCGCTCAACGATAGTGCCAAAGTGGTTCTGCGCGTTAACACCCTGAAAACGACCGAAACCGAGCTACAGGCCATCCTGGCCAGCGATAAAATCATTACCGAAGCTCTCGACGATGAAGCACTCCTGGTGACCCAGCGGCAATCGCTGTTCCGGACGGAAGCCTTCCAGTCCGGCTTTTTCGAAGTGCAGGGGTTCAGCAGCCAGCAGGTAGCGCCCTACTGCGAGGTCGCACCAGGTATGCGCGTGGTGGATGCGTGCGCGGGTGCCGGAGGTAAAACGCTCCACCTGGCCTGTCTGATGCAGAACAAGGGCCAGATCATTGCCCTGGATACGGAGGCCTGGAAACTGGCCGAACTGAAGAAACGGGCCCGCAGAAACGGGATCCATATTATTGAGCCCCGCGCCATCGAAAATGCCAAGACCATCAAGCGACTCCACGAATCGGCAGATCGGGTACTGCTCGACGTACCTTGCTCGGGCCTGGGCGTGCTGCGCCGCAACCCGGACGCCAAATGGAAGCTTTCGCTCGAATTCATCCAACGGATCAATGCGGTGCAGCAAGATATCATCCAGCGCTACTCCCGCATGGTGAAACCCGGCGGCAAGCTGGTCTATGCCACCTGCAGCATCCTACCCAGTGAGAATCAACTGCAGGTAGAAAAATTTCTCGCCAGTCCGGCGGGTGAGGCCTTCACGCTCGAACAACAACAAATCATCCTGCCCCAAACGGATGGTTTTGATGGGTTCTTTATGGCCCGACTCATCAAAAAATAAGGATTCGTCGACCAATTCATCCGGCAGCCAGGCCAGGCAGCACGGGTACCCGAATGGTTACCCTGTGCGAAAGCAGCAATACAGGTAGAATCATTCTATTTTCTCCATCCCAGGCGGCTGAGATACCGTTGGATCAATCCAACTACCGGTTGATCAATCGAATTTGCTTTTGGCAGTTAACACCTCTACATTTACTGCATAACAGCTAAACAGCTAAAATCCACACCATGAGAAACCTACCCAACCCTTTTTGTCAGCCACCCGTCTTTATAAGCAAAGATTGCACTTGTAACCAGGGGGTAGTCTTTGCTTTTTCGTGTCTTGTATTTAAAGCGCAGATGACTACCTTCAGGTAATGACCAGTATTGTTTCATCCATTTGTGCTTGTTTTGTTTCAGTTTTAAAATGACCTTGCTAACGATTATTCTGGGACAAGAAGTGTTTTGCAAGTGTTAAATTCATTTAAACTAGAATAACAAAACGTTAAATTCAAGTACTGCGGGAGCAAAACAAATATTAAAACCGTTATCTTGATGAAGCAGTTGTTACCGAAGGTTAAAAACAAGTCCAACTTTCCTAAATAACTCATTTACAACGCGCTCGAATACATCTTAAAACGACACCATTCGAGTTATCCGTATAAAAGTGAACTGTTGAAGCCTGGCTTCAGCCTGGTATTGTGTGCACGTTAAGCTGGTTACACCCCGGCAGCAAAGGAAAAAAACCCATTATTAACGGTTTCAATTTTACTGCCGTAAAAAAGAAATCAAAAAACCATACACCATGCGTAACTTCAAATTGCTCTCCTCCGTTCTGACCCTACTTTTCCTTCTCGCTATTACTCACCAGACACAGGCCCAAAGCCGGGTAGTACCTCCCAAATGGGAAGTCCGTGCGGGCATTGGCTTATTGCCCACCTTTCTCAAAGACCACACCAAATCTGAACTGCAACCGATTTCTCTGGAGTTGCGTTACCGCCCCGTGCAACGGTTTAGCCTGGGTTTGCTGGTTGGCAATTCCATCAGCCAGGTTATGCAAGCGCACCACAGTGGCGAAAATCGCCTTGTCCGCAATGATTTCCGGCTGCTGGGCGTACGGGGAGCCATTCACAACAATTATTTCGACAAGTGGGACATCTACGGCGGCATCACCCTGGGCTACAGCAAAAGCAAGGTGAATTACCTGACCGAAGCGGATGAAAAGGACTCCGAGCCCACCTTCTTCCCCGAGGCCAGCGTACGGAATGGCTTGTTCTTTACCGGCTTTGTGGGTACCAATTACACCGTTTATAAAAACGTAAATCTATTCGCTGAACTCGGCATGGGCTTGTCCCTGGCGACTACCGGAATCGCCGTTAAATTCTAATTGAGATTGGAACAGCTGTCATTAAAAAAGCCTGTGCGACCACTTGAGGTGTGTCACACAGGCTTTTCTAATGCCCCCTTTTTTGTTAAGAAGTGCTGGCAGCAGCGCTACCAGGTCATTTCATCTTCATTATCCGGAGCGGCAGGCTTACGCCCAACTTCCGCTTGCTGGTTATCCAAAGCCTCATATTCTTCGTGGCGCCGGGTAAACTCATCGTAATCGTAATCGGGCAACAATTCCGTTTTCACGTAATTGATGGCATCTTCCAACCCGCCCAAAAAACGGTGAAAATCTTCCTTGTAAAGAAAAATCTTGTGCCGCTCGTAGCTGTCATCGTCAAAACGCTTGGTACTTTCCGTTAAGGTGAGGTAGAAATCGTCTCCTTTGGTACGGCGTACATCAAAAAAATACGTTCTTCTTTTTCCTGCGCGAATCTTATTGGAATACACACTGTCTTGCTGCCTTCTACCATTATTATCGTTGTCCACGCTCGTTAATTTTTGGTGCCAAATAGATGAGTTTGCTTACAAAAGTAAATATTTGGACAAAAAACCAAAGCATAATGGCAAAAAATCAAACACTTTCTTCCAAAGACTGCTTTTCGTACATATCAGCGTAATAGCCCTTGTTGGCCAGCAGTTCCTGGTGGGTTCCTTCTTCTACTACGCGGCCGTCAGCCAGGACAATAATCTTGTCGAACGTAAGAAAGCTGTATATCCGGTGGGTAATGATGATCGTCGTTTTATCCGAAAGGGCCTCGTTGAAGTAGCCGAGGATCTGTTTTTCCGTATTGGTATCCACTGCCGAAAGGCAATCGTCCATGATAATGATATCTGGATTTTTCACCAGTGCCCGCGCAATAGAAACACGTTGTTTTTGCCCGCCGGAGAGGGTTACCCCGCGTTCTCCGACCAGGGTTTCGAAGCCGTTTTTCAGGCCCAGAATATCCTCCTCCACGGCTGCGTAACGCGCGTAGGTTTGCACCTCCTCCGCAGTAGCTGTCCGGTTGCCAAAAGCAATATTATTAGCTACCGTATCAGAGAAAAGGAACCCATCCTGGGGTACGTAACCGATTCGCCGCCGCAGGTTCGCCAGATCGTGCTGTCGGATATCTTTGCCGTCAATGCGAATAGACCCGCTGGTCACATCGTACATGCGCAACAAGAGGTCGGCCAGGGTTGTTTTCCCGGCACCGGTTTTGCCCACAATAGCCAGCTTTTCACCCGGTCGAACGCGCAAATTCAGGTCCTCGATGGCTTTGATCCCCGTGTCGGGGTAGACAAAAGAAACGTGGTCGAAAACGATATCTCCCCGGAGCGGACCAGGTGCGTGGACCGGATTGGTTATTTCTGGCTCCAGCAGCAAAAATTCGTTGATACGCTGCTGTGATGCGGAAGCCTGTTGAATCAGCGAAGCAACCCAACCTACGGCGGTCACCGGCCAGGTGAGCATGTTCACATAAATGACAAATTCCGCAATGTTGCCCGCGGAAATCGTACCCCTGGCGACCTGTAAGCCGCCAATGTACACGGTGAGAATGGTGCTGGCGCCGATCATCAATACCATGAGGGGGTAGAAATAGGCATTGATCCGGGCCAAATCCAGCGATTTGTTTTTGAAATCATCCGCCTGATCCGTAAAAAAATGCCGCACCGCCCGCTCCTGCACGTAGCTCTTGATCACGCGAATGCCGCTGTAGGATTCCTGCGCGGTACTGTTGAGGGCAGCCAGTTGCTGCTGAATCAGGTAACTGCGCTTATTGATGAGGTTGGAGACATAGTAAATACTCAGCGATAAAAACGGCAGGGGTGCCAACGAATACAGCGTCAGTTCGACACTCACCTGTAGCATACTGTAAACCACCAGCACGACCGTAGAAACCAGGTTGATACCGTACAGTACAGCTGGCCCCAGATACATCCGCACTTTACCTACATCTTCGGTGATCCGCGCCATGAGATCACCTGTTTTGTTGCGCTTATAAAACGACAAGGTCAGGCGTTCGTACTGGGCAAAGATCTCCTTGCGCATGTCGTATTCAATGAGCCGCGACATGACAATGATGGTCTGGCGCATAAAATACATGAAAACACCCATCACCAGCGCCAGCAATAAAACCAGCAGCCCGTAGTAGAAGAGGGTCTGGGCAAGGATGCGGTAGAAAGATGCTTGCAGCGCAAAACCGTCAAACTGGCGATACATACCGATATGCTCCACCACGAGGTCAAATCCTTCCCGAATCATCTGCGGTTGCAACACCCGGAAGTAATTGGCGAGGGTCACGAAGACCATACCAAGCACCAGGTGCCATTTGTAGGCCCAGAAATATTTATTCAGGTATTTTAAATGCTCCACACCTTATGGCTTTTATGGCTAATGCCGACTAACCGTTTTACTGCTTGGCCTTGAAATCTTCGAACGTTTGGGTCTTAAAATGTTCCCCGCCAATGAAACGCAACTCGACTTGCATCATGCTTTCATCCTTGTAGCCCGGGGAAATGGAAATCCGCTGTTTGGCGGCGTCCAGGTAAACGAAGGAAGGATAACTCATTTGACCATCAAGCAGGGCATAGGCCAGTTCGTGCACCCCGCGGCGCCCGGCATCGGCGATGTACTTGAACGTGTGATTGTCAAAAAGGATATCTTCTTTCTGCTCTGCGTCCAGTTTCACCGCGTAAAAGTGTTCGTTCATCACTGCTACCACGCCCGGATCAAGAAAAGTAGCGGCATCCATTTTTTTGCACCAGCCACACCAGTCGGTATAGACATCAATAAAAATCTTCTTGGGGGCGGTATCCATTCGGCGCATCGCTTCGCTCCAGGTGATCCATTCGATCGTATCAGTGGCTGGAGGGACTACCCGCTCGGGCGTCCGAAAAGCACTGGTTAGGGCTACAAGTAACACGCCACCAAATACCAGGGGAAGAATATATTTTTTCATGGTCATTAATTTTCGCAAAGGTAAGTAAATGTGTTTTACCTGCTTTGTATTTTAACAGGGCCTGGAAACGCCGTTGGCGCAAAAGCACCTGGGTAAGGCTTAAAAATCCGCGTATCAACTGACCTTCTTACATACAAAGTGAACAGCTGTTTTGTTGCAAAAGAGCCGCTGAGACCAGGCGGAAATCAACCTTTAAGCGATCATCCTACTGCCCGGTCAGGCAATTATCCCCCCTTGCTCCTACTCCTGAACCAGAACAACAGGAACATGGCCAAAACGCCTCCTCCCAACAACCACCCCCAAGCGGACCGATTTCTGGTCAGCTGCAATCCCTGGGCATCGCCGTAATACGTAAGCCCAGCCCAGTAGTAAGGCGATTTTTGAAAATGGAGAACATCTTTTCGTTCCAGATAATCCAACTGGGCCAGGCAAAGCGCCAGGGGCTTCGATTGGCCTTTTGCCAATTGCTGGTAAAAATCAGCCAGGATGTTACCCGTGCTGCGGGCATTCACATTCCACAGACTGGCAATAATACTGCTGGCCCCTGCCTGCACAAATCCACGGCCGAGCCCGAGCACACCTTCGCCCGGTGCCAGCGGGCCAATATTGGTTTGGCAGGCGCTCAGCACAACCAGCGCAGCGTTCAGGCGCTCGCGGTATAAGGTGGGGAGGTAGAGCAAACTATCGTAAAAGGCAATATGGGGCGATTGTTCCTCTGGTGAAGAAAAAGCGTGGGTGGAGAGGTGTAAAATCCGGGCTGTTGGGGCTATTTCACGCCAGTGCTTCAAATCGGCCGCTTCATCCTGTAACAGGCGGACCTGGAAATAGCTGCTGATTTGTTTGAGTTCATCCTGGCTGTACGACAAGGCGGGGTAGCCTACCGGTGCTTTTCCGTTGGTAAAAGGAGCAAAAGCGACCAGGCCGGAAGCGCCGCTCCAAACGCGTTTGGTTTGCTTGGCCAGGATGCTCGCAGAATAGGCATAACCCAGCGGATGCTGCCGCAGCAGATAGGCTACCTTACCCAAATCGGCCGCGTAATTGGGATCGGTCGTGAGCGCCGAAAATGGCAGATAGGTAAGTGGGCCATCCGGAATAATAAGCAAGTGGGTTCCCGCCGCGATTCCCAGGGGTTCTACCAGCTGTTGGTAGGCACGGTAGGCCGCTGCCACGTAAGCGGCTGGCGCATTCTGTATGGCAGATGCTTCGAAAAAGTAGGCCAATACTGCTCCAACACAGGTACGTAAGCTATCGGCGCGGCCCAAATCATAGGTCCGGGGGCCTGCCTCGTCTAATACCAGGGCATAAACCCGTTCCCAACCAAAAAAATAATGAACCAATGTCTGCCGGGCGGGCCGCAGACAGGTACGGGCAAAATCGGCCCAGGCGGGTACCGGCAAGGCCTGTTTCATTTCGTGGTACTGCGGGTAACGCGTCCCCAGGTCATTCCGCAGCGCCTCCAGTTGTCGTTGGTTGTCCAGCAGCTGGCGAAAGACAACTGGCCGATCCTGGTCCGCTAGCTGCGGGAGTTGCCCCTGCAGGTTGGTGATGATCCGCTGCAGGCGAATTTCCTCGCTCGCCAGGCTATCCGGAAGAAATTGTAGCGCATCGTTTTCCCGCATGGCTTCCAGCAGCAGGATGGATTTGCTTTTTTCAAAAAAGAAAAAAGCCTCCTCTCCCCTACCCAGCCGGTGACACAAACCAATAGCACGTTCGTAAAACGGCAACACTTCCTCGCGCCAGAACAATTTGGTCGACAATCCGCTATGTCCCTGCCGGATCAGGTCAATGAGTACGTCGCCGGTGTAGTAAACCTGCAGGGCCGTTGCCAGGATGCGTTTATCCTGAGCCTGGGCATCCCACTGCTCCAGGGCTTTGGCCTGGTCGCCGAGGTAAATGAGCAGGTCGGGTTGGTTGGACACCAAAGCCAACATGTTCACATCTACGACCGCCAGCTCATCGGCAGGTGTATAGCCCGGCAAGAGCAGCTGCTGGGCGTGCTGAAAGGCCCGAACCGCCTGTTGGGGCTGTCCTTTGCGCAAAAAATATTCCCCAAAATGGTCCTGATTCTGGGCCTCCTCCACGGGCATAGCGCAACGCCGGGCCGTGGCTAAACCCGTTTTTAAAGTAGCAAATGCCTGGGGCAATTGGTCGTTCTCTACGTAAAAAACCCCCAGGTTGTTGTAGGTATTGGCCAATTCCTTGCACTCACCCAACTGTTGGTAAAGGGCGATCGCCCGCAAATACTGCTTTTCTGCCGCGGGTTTATCGTGGAGGCCATCGTCGTATACGATAGCCAAATTTTGTAGGGTACCGGCCCAGTTCAAAGAAGGAGGATACTGTTGGTAAAGCCGATCCGACTCCTGCAGGACGGCGAGCGCAGGCTGGTATTTTTTTTGTTTCAACAACAACAAGCCCTGGGTTAGCAGCGAACCAGCAAGCCGCTGTTGGTCCCCTTTCTTTTTATCTGCTAAAATGGCCAGGTCCGCAATCGTCTGGGCCTTTTGGTAATCCCCCACGCGGCCGTAGGCATCCACCAACTGGCCATAGCTACCGCGCAGTAGCCCTTCTTCACCGAGTTGGCGGTAAAGGGTTACCGATTGTTCAAAAAGCGGAATAGCGCGGTTATAAAGGCCTTGCCCGCTCAGGAAAACCGCCAGGTTGAAAGCGGAACGCCCCTGACCAATGGTCGGCTTATCAGGCGCTAAGCGGGTCCGCAAGTCCAGGGCTTTGCGGGTGTAAAGGATGGCGCTGTCCAGGTCAATACCGTAGTACTTAACGCCCAGCATATGGTAAACCAGCGCCAGCGAATCCTGCCACTGGGCACAAGGCGCCAACTGGCCTGCCAGGGCCCGGCAGGCCACCAGGTTATTGCCCGCCAATACCGGCGTTACCTGCAATGCCGTGGGACATTGTGCCGACAGTTGCCAGCACCAGCCCAATAGGAGCACCACCACGGTGCTTTTTATGAACCCGTCGTTCCTCAAATTTTAACCATTTTGCCAGTCCAAAGGTAAGTTTCTCCCTGCACTTGCAGGAAGTAAATACCCGGCGCCAGCCCCCGAAGGCTCATGGTCTGCAGCTCCTCCGGGTGCCAGGCATGGCTCCGCCACTGGCCCACCAGCTGACCACTCGCGGTCAGTAAACGAACCACGGCGGGTGCCCGCTCCGCCAGGGATCGAATATGTAGATCATCCGCCGCCGGGTTGGGGTAGATTTGATAGGCAGTTGTTGCCGACAGCATATCCAACGTATTATCCACCCCTACCAGACACGAATCCCGGGGTTGGTACGACAGGAAATTGCCCCCATTGGCGTAGGGCTGCAACTGGGCCATGGGGATGGCCCAGGAAAGCAACACCGTATCTTTGGCGGCCCAGACGGTGTTGTTGTCGGAATCGCCGTCGGCGTTGTTGCAACAATAAGCCAGCGCCGCGGCGGCCGTCACCATGGGGGTAGCCATGGACGTACCGCTCAGGGTAGCCCGGTTGACACCGTTCCAACGGGGCACCGCACTGACGATGTCCCGCCCCGGCGCCAGGATGTCGACGTAGGTCCTGCTGTAGTTGGAAAAAACGGCCTTGTCCAACTGCAAAAGTCCGGTGCTGCCAACCAGGCTATCGGTAGCTCCCACGCAAATAAGGCTATCCTGGATGCCGAGGTAGGTATAACAAGCCGGGTACTGCAACAAGGTATCCAGGAACAGGGAATCGTTGCCCGCGGCACTGACGATCAGGATATCAGCGGCGGCGGCGGCGTCCATGGCCGCTCGTAAAACGGTGCTCGAATTGCCGTAGAAGCCCCAACTGTCGTTGATCAGGTCGGCATCATCGGCAATGGCCTGGTAGGTGGCACAGCTGACCCGGAACAACGTGGAAACCCCGTTGCGATCGTGGGCTTTGTAGGGAATCAGCTGGTAGGTACAAACGGGCTGGTACTTGCGCAAGGTATCCGCAATGATGCCTGCTACGTGGGTGCCGTGGGAATTGTCGTCGTAGGGGTTGTTGTTGTCGTCGACAAAATTCCAACCGATGGGATCGTTGGCGTAGTCGGGGCAGTCGGTATCGGGCTTACGGCGCACAAAATCGCGGATATCGGGGAGTTGGTAATCCATCCCGGTGTCAATGATCGCAATGCGGAAGGCTTGCGAATCAGCGGGCAGGAGATTCACCAGGGAGTCAGCGGGGATGGTATCAATCTGCAGTGGAGGGAGCGGATTCAGGATGACCCCGTTGTAGTAGTTGGGGTCGACGTTCTGGATGATCGGCTTTTCGGCGGTACCGTCTTTGTTGGTCAGTACGTCGATTGATCCGCCGGCGGGGCTTTGTCCTTGTTCATCGAAGAAAGCGGAGCCATCAATTTCCCAGAGCTCCAACGTGCCGCACACACAATCATCAATTTTTACGGCGCCCAGGGTATCGCGCAGGGCCTGTTTTTCCGGTTCGGTCACCCCGGGCACGAATTGCACCACCAGCTGATCGGGCACGTAGGCGGTAGCGCCGTTGTTGCCGATATTGTTATTGGGTTCTACGCCGAATGGGTAGCCTTGTTGTGCCAGAAATTCGCCGAACGTGTTGTTCGGTACGGTAACAGGATAAGGTGCCTGATCGCAAAAAGTGATGTCATCGATGAGCCAGAAATAGGCAAGGCCTTCCAGGCGAAATTCAATGGTGATGTTGTCCCGGTTAGCGACGAAGGCGGAAATATCCAATACGAATAGGTCGGCGGGAGAAGTTTCGACGTTGTTGACCAGGTTGTCATTAACAAAGATGGTGGCAATAACGCCGCCTGGTCCGGAAATTTCCACTACCGAGGTGCTCAGGTATTCGCGGTAGTACTGGTTGAAGCTGAGTACGACCTGAGGCTGCCCGCTGAAATCCAGGTTGGTGGCACGCAGGAAGCCGATGTCGCTAAAAAGCACCACGGCTCCCCCCCCGGAGGGCGACTGGATGGGGCCGCGACCGGCCCAGTAGGTAGGATCCTGAACAGCAGCCGTACCGTCGTCGGCAACAGCGGCGTTGGCTTCCAGTGTCCAGGGGCCCAGGTCGCCGTTGGTAAAAGTAGTAGGTTCGCAGAAGGTGATTTGGGCGGTGCTGAACACGGGGCACAGTACCAGCCAGCCAAGCGTCATTAGAAAATGGATCGTTCTCATCGGTGTCCACAGGTTTTAAAGGATTTGGTGTTCATTCCAGTGCCCGGCGCAATTCGATGGCCCGGGCGCCGAAATCGGGATCGGTCGTTGGTATTTTTTCCAGCGTTGCTTTCGCAGCGGTTTTAGCATCGACTTTCAGGTAACTCAGGGCCAGGTACCAGGTACCATAACTGCGAAAGACCGAATCGCCTGCGGCCACTGCCGTGAAGATGGCCTGTGACTCGGGAACACGATCAGTTTCCAGCGCCGCAATACCCAGGGCCAGGCGGGCTTGGTTGTCGGCGGGCGTTTCCTGCAGGTAAGTGGTCAGTTGGCGGTAAGCCGCTTCGTAATTGCCGGCATTGAAACTGGCCTCAGCAGCCGCTGCCAGCTGGCCAGCGGTGCTCTTCTCCGTCAGGTTTAGGGGTTGGTGCTGCGCAAATTCGTGGTACAAGTCCGGCTGTCTCAGCGGATTCCAAACCACCAGCAACACCGCCACCACGGCTGCTACCAGGCCCATGATCCAGTAGCGGGCATTCAGGTGGCGGAGGTTGGCGGCCCGTTCCCCGAAGTAGGTTGGCCCCAAAGTGGCCATCTTCTCTTCCAGTTGGTGCTGGTGCGCCTGGGTGCGCAGGTAATTGTTCATGTTTTGCCGCAGTGCCAATTCGGCCGCAAAGGTCGCGTCGGAAGCCAGGCGCTGCTGAAAAGCCGGCAACTGGTCGGGTGGCAGTTCTTTTTGTAAATAGGCGTCTATTAATCGGTAGTCGTTTGCATCCATGTCCCTAAAATTCTAGCGTTTGGTAAAGCGTTCGCCAGCGCTCCACACAGGCATTCTTGCGGCGATAAACCGTATTGGCATCATTCATTCCCAACTGTACCGCCGCATCTGCGGAAGACACCCCGGAAACCAATAACCGGAGTAGTTTTTGACACAACTCACTCAGTTGTTTGAAAGTGGCATCGAGCTTCCCCTGGCGAATAGCTTCTTCTTCTACTGCTTCCAGTGTGCTCGTCAAAGCCCCTTCTTCCTTATATCGCGCTTCTTCCCAGCTTCTTACCTCGGCTTCGCGGTTTTTTTTGCGCAACTGATTCAGCCACTTGTTCTTGCCGATGCTAAAAAGCAAAGCACCCAGCGGACAGGTAAGTACGAAGGCCGGGTCATTGGCTTTCTGGTGGATCACAATAATGGCTTCCTGGAAGATATCCTGGGCATCGGCGGAAGTGCCATTGTTTTTGAGGACCCAGCGCCGCATGGCGGTTGCGTGCTCCCGGTAGATTTTGTCGAGAACAGCAAAATCACCCCGCCGCAAGGCTTGGATGTGTTGATCGTCCGGATGTGGCTTCATCATAAAGCAATAATAAGAAATCCCGTTCTTAATTTTAACACAATTTTTCCTACAGCACCTCATCCTGGCTAATATTGCCCGGCAGGTGGTAAAAGCGTTAGTCGAAAGCGGGTGAAACCAATCGGGATGCTTATCTTTAGGCAACCAACTAAAACCACCTACATGAGCCGTATTGTTACGCTTGACGAATTCATCATTCACCGCCAGAAAGATTTTGCCTATGCTTCGGGCGAACTCACCGGTCTGCTGCGCGATATCGGTGTAGCCGCCAAAATTGTCAACCGGGAAGTCAATAAAGCTGGCCTGATCGGTATCCTGGGCCGGGCCGACTCCGAAAATGCCACTGGTGATGAAGTTCAGAAACTCGACCTCTTTGCCAATGACAAACTGATAGAGTGCCTGCGCAACAGCGGTGAATGTGCCGGTATTGCCAGCGAAGAAAACGAGGATTTTATCCCCCTCATCCCCGTTGCGGGAAAAGCAGCCAAGTACGTGGTTATCTTTGATCCGCTGGACGGTTCCTCCAATATTGACGTCAACGTATCGGTGGGTACCATCTTCGGCATTTATCGCCGGGTGTCGCCCCTGGATCAGCCGTGCCAAAAGGAAGATTTTCTGCAAAAAGGCACCGAACTGGTAGCGGCGGGCTACGTGCTCTACGGCACGTCTACCATGTTGGTTTACTCTACCGGCCGGGGCGTGAATGGTTTCACCCTGGATCCGAGCATCGGGGAATTCTGCCTCAGCCACCGCGACATCCGCATGCCCGATCGCGGCAATTACTACTCCGTCAACCAGGGCTACTACCTCAAGTTCGACGTAGAAATGCGCCGCTATATCGACCACTGCTCCGACCTCAACCTGCGCTTGCGCTACATCGGCAGCATGGTCAGCGACGTGCACCGCAGCTTGTTCCAGGGCGGCATCTTTTTATACCCCAATACCCGCAAATACCCCCACGGTAAATTGCGCATGGTATACGAATGCAATCCTTTGTCCTATATTGTAGAACAAGCTGGTGGCAAAGCCATCACCTGCCAACTCCAACGCATCCTCGACATTGAAGTCCACCACCTGCACCAACGCGAATCCATTGCCATCGGCTCACCAGCCATGGTCGATGAAATGCGGGAGTTTGTGGCCCGCTACAGTGCCCCCGGGTTTTAGGATAAGGCTGGTGTTCCGTGACATTGAATGTGGCTATAAGATCGGCAGATAAACTTTATGGCTCGAAAAATCATTAAGTATAAAAAACCGTACCATGAGCAGCCTTGCCATTCGCAGCATCAGCCCTTTAGGATTCCCCTGGAAGACCCAGGATCCCTTTCTTTTTTGTGTCTACCACGCCGATGATTATCCGCGCGGCAATGCTGCTATGGGCCCCGATGCCTCGCTAGCCGGCCGCAACCTGGGGCAGGATTTTGTGATCAAAGATGGCTGGCGGATGTACCACGGCCGGCAGGTTCCCGGCTTTCCGGCGCACCCGCACCGGGGGTTCGAGACCGTAACGATTGTGCGCAAGGGGCTGGTAGACCACTCCGATTCGTTGGGAGCCATGGCCCGCTTCGGACACGGCGACGTGCAGTGGCTTACCTCGGGCAAAGGCTTGCAACACGCCGAGATGTTCCCCTTGCTCAACCAGGAAGAGAAGAATCCGCTGGAACTGTTCCAGCTGTGGCTCAATCTGCCGCAGGCCAACAAGATGGTAGCGCCGCACTTCCGCATGCTGTGGAGCGAAACCATTCCCAAAATCAAGCTGACAGACAGCGCTGGCCACGCCATTGCCATTGAACTGACGGCTGGCCAAATTGGGGATGTCCAGGCCCCTGCTCCTACGCCCAACTCCTGGGCCGCTGATCCGGCTAACGAAGTGGCCATTTATACCATCCAGTTGGCACCCCACGCCGAGTGGACCCTCCCCCTCGCAGCGGCGGAAACCAACCGATCCTTGTATTTCTACGCGGGTGACCAACTTTCCGTAGCCGGCACGAACATTCCTTTGGATAGCTGCGTGGATTTGAACGCCGACCAGCAAACGATCATCAAGAATGGCGCCCAGGCCAGCTCCCTGCTGCTGTTGCAAGGACGCCCCATTAACGAGCCCGTGGTGCAACACGGTCCCTTTGTGATGAATTCCCAGGCCGAGATCATGGAAGCCATGCAAGATTATCACCGCACCCAGTTTGGCGGTTGGCCCTGGGAAAATGCCGCGCCGGTACACGCCCGCGAGCAGGGCCGCTTTGCCCGTCACATCGACGGGACAGTAGAAAACCGGAAATAGTGAGATCAAAATGTATGGACACTTACCCGTTCCTACGACCCAGTGTAAAACGCACGATCGGGTCTTACTTCAACCAGCTCAAACCATCGCGCAGAAAGACGCCCAAAAGGGCGCCTACCAACGGAGCAGTAAAACAGATGACCATGAACCGGTAGTAGATGCCCGGCACCCGTGAGCTTTCCACCAACTCCACGAGTTTGGCGACCAGAAAAACCGCGAGGGAGATGCCGCCTAACACCAGACTGAGGATGGTGGCCAGGTAGTCATTCCACAACCATAACAAGAGGTACCCGACCAATTGCACCAGAAAAGCCTCCGGCCCGACCAGTTTAGCGAGAAAGGTGACTTCCTTGGGGAATGGTTTGCTCATCGGAACAGCTTAAGTCGAAATTAATGGGTTAAGGCTACCTGGGCCACTACGTATTTGCCCACCTGCTCTCCCTGAGCGACGCCGTTGTCACAGGCAGGGCGGTAGTGGATACCACCGTACAAACGCGAGACTGCGGCCTCCGAGCTGGCTTCCAGGAAGCTATTGAAAGATCGTACCGGCAGGCCATAAGCGACCTCTACGCTATCGGCAAAGGCAAAGTTGTCACCGTATAAACTGGTTAATGCGATGGCTGCCGCGCGGCTGATCACACTGTGTCCGCTGGTGTATTCCGGGAACGGCGGCGTTTGCAATAAGG
>Ga0213861_10002122_pt1 | contig 17271 bp, 17 predicted proteins | sample PICome_4_FD_160110 | JGI IMG/M metagenome (GOLD analysis project Ga0213861, IMG submission 160110) | Coastal seawater microbial communities near Pivers Island, North Carolina, United States - PICO131 | ecosystem: Environmental > Aquatic > Marine > Coastal | place: USA: North Carolina... | reverse complement strand
CCCTAAACATCTACTAGTGTGATGAAGATACTTTTTGTTTCTTCATATTATATTACTATTCTGATATCCTTATATTGTTTTCTGTATCAAACGTCTCGTGTTGTTTTTCTTACGCACGGGGCTTTTATTATAGGAAATAAAATTGGTGGTAGTTCTAAAATATGTCCCCATTTTTTGCAATATTGTCCTGCTTCACGATGATATTCTTTATGAATCTTTGATTTTTGTATCAATCTTATGATATCATCTTCGTGCTTTTCAGTCCATGTTTCTACGTCATTTGGATTTAATGATACACTATCATCGTCTGCCATAGTATCTTTAGTATCTTTATATTACGTATTTATTTTTTTCAGCAGACGTGTAAAAACTTATCAGATACTTGGATACTTTGAAATCGAATGTGTGCTATCTTTTTTCGAAATCAAATATGTTGTAAAGTAAAGTAAAGTAAAGTAAAGTAATGATAAATTCTGTTTTTTATTATATCTATTTTAATCATATGAGCCAAGTAAAAGGAGCAAAGATATTCAAAACGAAATGTTCTCAGTGTCATACAGTAGAAAAAGATGGAGCTCATAAGCAAGGTCCAAACCTATGGGGATTATTCGATCGTCAATCAGGTATGGCTCCGGGATATTCATATTCCAAGGCAAACAAAGATTCAGGTGTAATATGGACTGAAATAACACTGTTTGAATATTTATTGAATCCAAAGAAGTACATAAAAGGTACAAAAATGGTTTTTGCAGGTATGAAAAAGAAAGATGAAAGACTAAATCTCATTGAATACTTAAAATCGTCAACATCTTGATGATTTTCAAAGCTCTGACGCGGGATTGAACCGCGGACTTTTTGCTTACTAGGCAAACACTCTATACCACTGAGTTACCAGAGCATGAGAACCAAAAATTAATGGTTCAAACTATTTTTTTCCAAATTTCTATTCTTCCTTGGATTCTTCCTTGGATTCTTCTGTGCCTTCTTCTACAATACCAAGCGCGTTCATTGCTTCAGACGCAGCATTATCCGCCTTCTGTCTCTCAGCTTCAATTGCAGCCGCCTTCTTTGTCTCTTCGATCTGATTCTGATAGAAGACATCCTTCTTTATCTGATTCGACTTGTACTGTTTCATAAGATCATTTAGCTCTTTCTCCATATACTCATTCTCAGCTACGTCACTTGGATTTGCGTCCCAAGGAAGCCAATATCCGACCTGGCCAACATATACATTGAAATTGCGATCAAGTCTCTGAAGTTCACCCGCTCGCTTTGAGGCTTCATCCTGAGAATTGTAGACACCGCGAATCTTAACTCCACGAACAGTTGTCTGAAAATCATTCTCCTTATGAAACTTTTCCTCGAGGTCATTAGATTTAACTACTAGGTAATCTTCAAAATTATTGGCAAAGTCAGCAGGCTTTATCTTTACAAAACCTTCTTCATCAGCTTCAAGGGAATTCACATACTCACTCGCAAAAAAACGATCTTTGTTTTTAAGAACGTGTTCTGGGGAAATGAATGATAGACAAACGAAATTTTGTCCGGGAATTGGTGAATCGACTTCAAGGTAATCTTGGGGTTTAGACATAATGGTATGTTGTATTAACTTAATAAATATCTTTTTATATGTTTTTAAACGCACCTGGGTTATCGTGGAAGAAATTCTTTGTAAATTGATAAACTTCTTGAAGTTGATGGAAATCGTTTGATCCTGTAATGATTACTTTTCCTGTCGTGAAAATGAGAATGGTAACCATTTTACACAAACTACCTTTTGTTTGATTACCACTACAATTGTACGTATTTCCATACAGTTCACAGCATTTACATAACCCATTAGACTTGTATTTTTCATTATACATATATTTGATATTGACAGCAGGATGAATGATAGAGTCGTACGATACAAGCATATTCTTTTCTTTAATTCGTTCTTCAACGAATTCGGGAATAATATGATTTTGAAGACAAAAGTCTGAGTTGATCATGATTATGTTTAGTGCTTTCATATTAATATTGTAGTCTGACATTCGCAATTCCTTAGAAATTATATCAAACGTTTTTCTAGCATGTTCTTCGCAGAGGCAGCCAGCAATCTTCAACTTTCCAGTTCTAAATATGAACGTATTTGTTTCTACATGCACATGAATGTTACATGATTTCACTGCATTACTCTTTACAAACAAACCATCAATAAAATACTTGCGATAAAAGTCAATTACACAACTTTTCCTTTCTATATCTTCTTTTCGAAGAGTATAGCGTAAAGTTACATAATCATTCATAGTTTTACGTGAACTAGAGGAAGTCACGTTGATAATATCGCCTTCTTTACAGTCCTCATTTAGGACAAATGACACCTTTGAGAAAGGTATCATACTTTTTCCTCTTGTATATGAGAATACCTCATCACAATCTGAGAAAGTGCTCATAGTTTTACTGAAATTAGAGTAAGATTTGTCAAATTTAGAACATTTCATCATGACGGTGTCTTCGAATGATGTGTAGAGATTCAACTGATTTCTGAAACTCTTCTTCTCTTTTGACTCTCTTTTTACCGTCTTCAATTTCTTGGTGTATCCTTCTCTTTTTTCTTTGAAATTCTTCATGATAATACAATTTTGTGTAGTTTGGTAGTCAGAGACGTTAAGAGAATTATAAATGTCTTCAAATTCATTGACTTCAAGTCTCAAATCAGTTTCGGCAACATACAGAATAGTAGAAATGTTTAACTCCGTCATGACAAGTTCTTTATATTGTATGTTCTTTATGTTCCAACATATAAAGATACTCAATCATTTTATATTTTTTTCCATGGCAACGAAAAAGATTTGTTTGATTCTTTCTTTGGATACTTTAAAGATGAATCTTTTATATTCATTATGATAATGAAAGCAATCATCATATCTTATTTGCTATCATGCGTTAAATCTATTTCAACAAATATTATCAAGAAATCTGCATTGAATTGTCATAACTCTTACATTGCCGAACCTTTTCCCGAAACAAATGCATATTTGACACGTAATTCGTCGAAGTGTCGTCTATTTGAAGCTTTCGAGACAAAAGACGAAGATTTATATGTAAACTTTTGCGGAAGCCGAACAGCTCAAGATTGGATTATTAATAGCGATCTGATTCTCCGTAACGATGCCCCCGAAAATTATAAATTCCATAGCGGATTTTTGAAATCAGTCAACACTATTGAAGAATCGGATGAGTATTTGCGTGTCAAAGACAGAGTCTTGTATTGCAATAACATAGTCTTTTCAGGGCATTCTAAGGGTGCTGCCATTGCAAGTTTGATGGCGCTGCGTTTATCCAAAGTATTCAAGTATTCAAAGATAAAGTTGGTCACGTTTGCAATTCCGAACATCGCTACAAGTGAATTCTTTGATCAATTGGAAGAAACGGTAGAACAAACACATTATATCTTTGAGGATGACTTCATATGTCAAAGAGGTTTTGGCGATATTTCTTTCAAATATAAGACGTTCTTGAATCCGTATGATGATTCAAAAAACGTATTTGAAAAACATAATATGAAACGTTATATTCATGCATTGAATGCATACCAATAGTTAAAAAAAGGAGTCATAGGAATTACAAGATGAAAATCATAGCAAATCCGATCAATTTCAGATAAGTCTTTTAATTTTTAATATTTATCCTGAGCAACTTTCACAAACAGGTTCAACTTCGACAGTGAATTGCTGAGCTGTAGATTTCGGTTTTGTTCGGAGATAATATTGACCAGTTTTCAAACCTTTCTTCCAGCCATAAAATAGTGCCGATGTTACTTTATCAGAAGTTGCGTCGGCCATGAATAGATTCATAGACTGAGATTGACAAATGAATTTTCCTCTGTCAGCAGCCATGTCGATGACAACTTTTTGCTTTATTTCCCACACCGTCTTAAATACGTCTTTGACACAATCAGGCAAATTAAGATGTTGGATTGATCCTTGATTTGCAATGATAGAGTTTTTCAAATCGTTGTTCCACTTACCGATTCCACGCAATTCTTCTTGCAGATATTTATTACAAAGGACGAATTCGCCAGCCAATACACGACGAACATAAATGTTGGATGTGATTGGCTCAAAACACTCGTTATTACCAAGGATTTGAGCTGTTGAAGCAGTAGGCATTGGTGCAAGAAGCAAACTATTCGTAGTTCCATTTTCCACTACATTCTGACGGAGTTTTTCCCAATCGTATTTTGGTTCAGAATCGATTGGTTCTTGATTCCATAAATCAAATTGAAATTTTCCTTCGCTCAATGGAGAACCCTTAAATGATGAATACGCACCAGAGAATTTCACATTGGGGTTCTTTGATTTTTCTGTCTTTTTGATTGCAAGATCATTCGATTCTGTCATTGCAGCGAAATATATTGTCTCGAATATCTTTTCATTGATGAATTTCGCTCGTTCGCTTTCGAATGGAATCCGCATCTTCATATATACGTCAGCTAGACCTTGGATTCCAATACCTATTGGACGATGCTTCGTGTTCGAATTCTTGGCTTTTCCAATCGGATATGTGGTTTTGTCGATGATCTTATTCAGATTTCTTGTGATAACTTTTGTTACCTTAATAAGCTCGTCATAATCATACAGAACTGGAAACTCTTCAACGAAATCCGTGTATCCTCCCTTAAAATCTCCTACAGAGATTTGAGGATATTTTTGACCTTTAATTGGTTCGGAAACTTCTTCAACTTCCATATTGATATTCCAACGTTCGCACCAAGATTTTGCAAGAGAACAAAACACACAATTCGGAATAGTTTTAATTTGAACAATATCAGGAATTTCAGGAGCTTTTACAAAACTTGATAGTGCAATCGATGCAAGATTACACACAGCTATCTCGTCTTTTGAGGTATATTCCATTATTTCACATTGCCCCGTTAAAATACCATTGAAAATTCCCTTATGTTCATTTGGTTCATCAAAACAGTATGTATCGCTTGTTTCATTATTATCTTCAACACTTGTGACTGTAATAAATTTATTTGTTTTGTGATGTGGTACACGTGAATTTTTGACATTAAGCCGTTTAGGATCAAAATTGAGTTTGATAAGACTTTCTAAAGCAATTGAGTCAATATTAAGTCTGAATGTTTCCTTGCATTCATACCCTTTCAAATTACCATGACCATCTGGAAGCATACGGATTCCTGATTTATTACCTTTACACAAACGTGCATTGATTCCGACAGTTTGAAGCATGTATACAACATCTGTTAAGAACTCCTTATGAATTGATGCCAATTGTAAATTTTTCAATCCATCAGTTTCGATTACACAACCGTCTCCATCAAATAGTCCAGAAAGCCATTTCATTTTTGTATCCAATGAGTAATTAATAGGAACTGTGTATTTTTTCTCAATATCCATTGGTAATTCTAAGTCAATTGTTGTATCTGTACCAGGAGTCTTTCTTTTATAATCGATATATTCTACAAGATTCTTTTTCTCTCCGTAAAGTCGCAAAAGTGGACGGTTTTCATAAGAGTTTGCCTTACAATTGTTGCTGAGATCATTATGTCTTTTGATGTTATTATTTATGTGTCTTTTACAGAACACTTCGCCTTCAATACATTTGTTTAAACATCTAGTTGGTGTTTCAGTATTTTTGAGGTATGTTCCATCAGCAGCAAATATTCCAGAAGTATATGGGTATTTCATATGAAGATTTGATTGATTGCCTAATTCAAAATCGCACCTAATAATTCTCATATCTTTCTCTAGGTCTTTAGCCTCAACAATAACTGGTCTTGACTTATTTGCGGGCCTTGATGCTGTTTCTACATAAAATTTATGATATTCAGTACAATTTATTTCAAGATGATTTGAGAATTTGACAGTAATGACTTTTTGGTTATCACTTGTTTTGAAGGGAGTTGTATTACTCCACTCTTTTCCATTCCAAACCTCAACTTCTTTACCCTCAAGTTCTTTTATAGGATAATATCCATTTTTTGTAAGAATCATCGTACTTGGTGCGACACAACACAAATTACTCGACTTAATAGTCCCTAAGTTTTTCTGATTTGACTTGCGATTGGCGTGATCTTTATAGAGAATATACGGAGTTCCCGTTTCAACTTGCGATTCGAGAATTTTGAACCAAATTTCCTGAGCAGGGACTTGTTTGCGAAATTTTCCTTCTTTTTCGTATTTTTCATATAGGTCTTCAAACTCTTTGCCGTATACATCAGAAAGACCCGGACAACGATGAGGACACATGAGAGACCACGTCCCATTTTCTTGAACACGTTTCATAAACAAATCTGGAATCCACATGGCGTAAAATAGATCACGTGCACGTTGTTCTTCAAATCCTTGATTTTTCCGCAATTCTAGGAATTCAAAGATGTCTGAATGCCATGGTTCCAAATAGATTGCGAAAGAGCCGTTTCTCTTTCCACCTTGATTGACATAACGTGCAGTATCGTTGAAGACACGAAGCATGGGCACAAGTCCAGTAGAGGCACCTTTAGCCGTAGCAATATTTGCTCCTTTTGAGCGAATATCGTGGACATGAATACCAATTCCACCCGAATTTTTAGAAATCAACGCTGTTTCCTTCAAAGCGTCATAAATACCATCAATGGAGTCATCATTGATTCCAAGAAGAAAGCACGATGCCAATTGACCTCCATTTGTGCCAGCATTAAATAACGTGGGTGTAGCATGAATTGCTTTCTTCTTACTTAGAACATCATAACATTCAATCACAGATTTGATATCATTTCCATGAATGCCAATTGAAACACGAAGAAACATATGCTGCGGACGTTCAACTATTTCACCGTTGACACTGAGAAGATACGCGCGCTCGAGCGTCTTAAAACCAAAATAATCTATATCATAATCTCGAGAATAATCAATAATATTATTGAGTTTTGTCTTGTGTTTCTTTACAACATTAAATACTTCCTTTGTAACCACTTCAATCTTATTTCCATCTTCATCCAGTGAATTGTAAAGATTGTGAATTGCCTCAGAGAAACTTGGCGATGTTTTCTTATGATGATTAGAAATAGCAAGACGGCTTGCAAGGATTCCATACTCAGGATTTGTTGTAGTCATAGACGCACACACTTGAGCAGCAAGTTCATCAAGTTCATGAGTTTTAACACCATCATAAATATCCTTACAAACCTTCTGAGCTAAACCAACATAGTCTATATCTAACTTATGATCAAACTCACAGCTTTCGATCAACTTTTTAATACGTCTTGAAACTTTATCGAAACTTACAATCTCTCTCTCTCCATTTCGTTTGATAACTGACATAGGCATTTTTTCAGATGATGACATTCAAGAAATTATACAATAACACAACATAATTTATATAAGAGTTTACCAATCATTTTTCATTATTTCTTGAATAGGACATTTTATTCCAGTGTTTTTATTTCAAACCACAATTAGAATAACTGATTCCATTAGGGCTTCCGGTGATTCCTAGTTTTGAAAGGACATTTCCTTTCCTGTCTTTCTTGTCTTTCTTGTCTTTCTTGTTTGTCTTGTCATGTTTGTCTTTCTTGTCTTTCTTGTCTTTCTTGTCTTTCTTGTCTTTCTTGTCTTTCTTTTTGTCTTCCTTCTTTTGATTAACAACTAACATGACAATTTTGATAATAACCGCGAAAAGTAAGAGCACACCGACTGACTTCAAAAGATTCGCTTTTATCGCACAGCCTTTCATATTGTTTAAGAACATTGTTTGATGTATACAATAGACACATATTTTTTTAGAGTTCGAGAGCATCAAGAGGAACACCGTCAGCGATGTATGGATACACTTTACAAGTCTGATCCGTGCTCAATTTAGGATGCGTATCAGAGCCTAGTGATTTATTCTGCCAAATCTTCCAATATTTATTGGGCATAAATACATATCCATAATCACTATCAATATTAGGATTAGGTTTCATAGATTCAACTTCCCAACTACCACCGGAAGAATTACATTCTTTCTGCACTGGTAAGTAATCTCCGCTATTTAAATTGGGTCCGCATTGTTGTTCTCGGCAACTTTGTTTACAGCTTCTTTTGCAATCTTTGATTTGGTCATTGGTTGGAGGTACAGGCATAGAGTTTTCCTTGCATTTAGCGATTTTGGTTTCAAGCTTGTCTTCTCTTTTATCGAGACGATTCTTCATTTTTTCAAGGCGCTTTTCTTTTCGTGTCAATTCCTTTTCGAGTTTACGTAAATACTTGTTTTTGCGAGAACTCTTGTTTTTGCGAGAACTCTTGTTTTTGCGAGAACTCTTGTTTTTGCGATCATATTCATATTGATCATAATTCAACCACCAGTCATCATTATATTCAAACTTAGAATCGCAAATTTCTTGAATATATTCGTTTCGAGGTTGTTCACACAAAGACTCGTAATCAGAATCAGAATCAGAATCAGAATCAGAATCAGAATTAGAGCCGTATTTCTCGTTATGCATATCCAAACGCTGCTGAATCAATTCTCCACTGCTGAATTTCTCAATCTGAGATGATTCGAAGACAATGTAAAGTACAAGAGCAGCTGCCAAAAAAATACCGATTTCCGTACATGGTATTTTCACGTCCATTATTACATATGTAAATATAAAAATATCAATGTATATATATGAATAAAGGTATAGTTATTTTTTGGATCATCATAATCACAGTTTTCATGTTTTTGAATACACGTTCAAATTTTGTAATCCTCTTATCAGCATTAGTCATAACCTTCGTTACCACATATACAAAAAAGCAAGCAAGATATTATGAAAACGATCAAGAAATTGAAAAGTGGATAAATCAAATAGAAAGAAGTAACAACGAAAGTGACATCGAACATTCACTATTACAACTTAAAGATTACAAGCATTCTATAGATAATAGATATAACTCTAAAAAATTAAATGAAATTATAGACTTGTATGACAAGAAACGCATTCAGGCCGTAAACACAGAAACTTTTAATCCACATTCGATTGCAGTTGGATTCACAAAAAATAGCCCAGATGATAAGCTTGAGATCTAATGCGTAAAAATCGTAATTTTTTTTTCGTTTATAATTCAAATGTTTCTAAAACTGTTACTACTATCACTTACAATTGCGTTGCTTTCTTCAATGAAAGTAATAAACATCTCAGTAAATCTCGATAAGATCAATGAATTACGTGGAATTTCCAATACACCTTCGAATGAAGAAACGATTGAAAAAGAACTAAGTGAATTTATCGAGGAAGACCAGTTGAAATCGTCTACTTCCATAAATGATTTGAATTTCGATTATGAAGAGTGTGTTTAACCACATAAAACATATTTCGTTAATTATATGGCGTCAAGAAATCAAACACGAAAAAGAAAGGCAAAACAGACTAGATATACACTGAAAAGGGACAAAAAAAACGAAAATGACAAAAGAAATAACTTGACACTAAATAGGGGTAATATACATTACTTTATGAACAAAATGAGTATTTTAGAACTTGTGCAAAAGATTTCCGATGCCCGTGAGGCTTATTATAACTCGGCAAATACGATTCTTACAGATGAAGAATTCGATAACTTGATTGATAAACTTGAAGAACTCGACCCAAATAATCCTGCTTTGAAAGAAGTTGGATCTTCCGTTGATGATTCTAAGAAAGTTAAATTGCCGTATTTCTTACCCTCGATGGACAAGCACAAAAAAGAGACCTTATCTAAATGGACTTCTAAGTATTCTCCTCCGTATGTGGTAAGTGAGAAGCTTGATGGTGTTTCTGCATTGTTCATTCAATCGAATGGATCTTGCAAGTTATTCACCAGAGGAAATGGCGAATTCGGAACAGATATTTCACATCTTATTCGTAAGATTGATAGCTTCAAAGATATTAAGAAACAAGTTGATTGTGTTGTTCGCGGAGAACTCATTATTTCCGATGCTGATTTCGAAGATCGTTTCGATCAAGGAAACGCGCGTAATTCTATGAGTGGAATCGTGAATTCGAAACACATTCATAAGAATGTTGACGTAGTCAATTTCATTGCGTATGAGGTTATCAATCCATCCTTGAAGCCATCTCAACAATTTGAGTATGCTAAAACGGTTGGATTCGAAACAGCAAAATATTATAAGGTAAACAAGCCAATTGGCCATGAATCTGCTTTCAATATTCTAAAGAATTGGAAAGAGAACAATGATTTCACAATTGATGGTATTATCATTTCAAGTGATGCTGTTTACAAGCGTGAAGATGCTAATCCTAAACACTCTGTTGCTTTCAAGGCACTATTTGATTGTCAAATGGGTCAAACCGAAGTAACGAATGTTGTTTGGAGCACATCAAAGCATGGCTTACGTAAGCCAGTTGTGCATGTAAATGCCGTTAGTATTGGAGGAACGACTGTAAAGAAAGTTTCTGGGCAAAATGCCCGCTTTATTGTCGATAAGAAAATTGGCATTGGTGCGATTGTGTCTGTTACACGTCGTGGTGATGTAATTCCATATATCGAGAATGTTGTTGTGCCTGCTAAGCAGGACCGCGTTATTTTGCCAGAAGGCAAGTGGAACTCAACAAAGGTTGATATTATGATTGATGAACTTGATGATGAAGCTCAAATCAGTGAGAATTATGCATTCTTCCATGGATTTGGTCTAAAAGGATTCGGAAAAGAAACTCTTAAAAAGCTTTATACTAAGGGTTTTAAGACTATTCCTCAAATTCTAAAGATGAACAAAAACGATTTCATGATGATTGATGGATTACAAGGCAAGATGTCAGACAATTTAATCAATGTTCTTGAAAAGTTCAAGAAAAATAACTACGAAAGTGTCGATTTACATAATATGATGAGCAAGTCAAATGTCTTCCCTAACTTGGGAAGTAAGAAGCTTGTCTTGATTACCGATAAATATGACATCAACCGTAAATTCATCATGGAAGACATCGAAATTATTAAAGGTTTCTCCAATAAAAGTGCGAAAAACTTCATCGATAACCTTGATAAATTTAAGCAATTTGCTGAGGAGATTAATTACAACATTTCAAAGAAGAAGCCAACGGTATCGAAAGAGAATGTCAATTCCAATGAAAACCCTTTACTAAGAAAAGTGCTTTTCACTGGGGGAGTGGTTAAAGATTTTGTTGACGTTGTAAAAAAAAGTGGCGGAGTTCAAACTAGCTCACTTACTAGCGATACAACATTGCTCGTGACAAAAGACAAAACGTCAGCAAGCGGTAAAATGAAAAAGGCTCAAGAAAAGGGTGTTATCATTGTCGACCACGCTGATTTTCGTGCCAAGTTCATGTAATTCAAAAGACTAGAAAGGCAGGTCTTTACAAATTTACTGTGAAGATTTTTTTACTGAAATACAGTAAATTTGCTTTTTTTGTAATACTTTAATCTTTTTTTGAATTTTGACTCGTAGATTTTAGTATCATCAACAATATCAAGGATATATGGTATTTTTTCTCTTTCTTCTGGCGTCTGTCTGAGTATTCGCCCTGCACTTTGAATAACATCGGATTTAGGACTTGCAAAAATTAAAGTGTTTAGAGTTTCAACGTCAAAACCCTCGGATACATATGAATACGTTGCTAAAATTACGGGTTTCTTACAATTTTCAGTTAGTTTCTCGTGTTTTGTACCACCAATCGCCATTCCAGACTCGATCTCCATTTCATTCAATTTTTCTTCAATATCTTTAAGCTGCGATAATCTCTCTGACAGGATGAGAATGTGTCTATTATGTTTAACATATTTTTCTATATATGCACAAATCAATTGTGTTCTCTTTCTTGATGTCACAAGCTTCGAAATCATCGCAGCACTGTTGATATTTCCTTTGAAATTTGTAATTTCTTTCTGATAAATTTCATCAATGAATTTGAGTTTTTTCACTTTTACTTCGCCAAAGTTTTCTAGAACAGTTGGCGAGAAAGTAGGACCCAAGTAATAATTCAAGACGAACTCAGTTTCATCCTTTCTTTCAAGTGTTGCTGATAATCCTAAATTGAATTTCGAAGAACATTTTAAAAAAGCACGAGAAAACACGTTCGCTGAAAGATGATGAGTTTCGTCAAAAACTGTCACGCCAAAACTATCGAACGCACTCTTTTCAAAGTCCTTCATTGAAATTGATTGAAGCATTCCAATAACAATATCACAATTCTCGATATCAAATTTCTTCCCTTGAATTGTTCCTGTTTTCGCTTTTGGCAAGAATTGATTGATGCGATCAATCCACTGATCGGCTAAAAATTGCTTATGGACAATGATTAGGGCTTTCTTTTTCAAAACTGAAATAATATAAAGGGCAAGAGCTGTTTTGCCTCCACCTGTTTTTAGATTCAAGATTCCACCAAAGTTTGTATAAAACTTAGGCAAAAAGTCTGCCATTAATTTCTTTTGGTTTTCACGCAATTCTCCTTCGAATTCTAATTTGATATCGTTTCCATCAGAGATATTCATATGCACATTACCAAATTTAGAAATTCCATAATATCGGGGCATATAAATTTTGCTCTCACTCTCCATATAAATATTAAAGGGTTCTGGCAAACCTCCGTAATTTTGCATTATAAAGCGTTGAGACTTATAGGGCTGAACCTTCAAATCTTTGCGAATACGTGCCAATTCATTTTTGTGTTCCTCCTTCGGAATCACAAATCCGCGGCGAGTAATCATCTTTTTCATAATCTGAATATATTGTATTTATATGGTTTGTAAATGTATTTTTAGTGGAATTTAGTGAATATAGTGATTCCAGTGATTCCAGTGATTCCAGTGATTCCAGTGATTCCAGTGAATTATGAGCATAACCATTGAAAAATGTTTAAAATGACTAATAATTTTTATATAATATAATTGTAATTGTTGGAATAATGACTGAAGAATCGAAAGACGATATGCAGTTTCCTTACAAAGAAGACGATTTTATGACTGAGAAGTACGATCTCGTTCGTGTTCATTTCAATTCAAGTGATTTCAAGAATATCGATCAAGAGGATAATGAAAGAATGCTAACAAAAAGTAGCATTGATGATAAGATTCTTATGAAAATTCAAAACAGAATTGGAGATCGTTGTATTGGTAGTGGCTATGTTAAGAAGGAGTCGATCGAAATAGTATCTCGATCAAGTTTTGAAATTCCCAATGAAGACCTCAAAGTTGGTTATGTAACAAATGTCAATTTCAAATATACACTTATCAATCCAACTATTGGGTCTGTGATTGAGTCTAGAGTTATTTCGTCCAATAAGTTAGGAACATTATGTCATCCAACAAGGGATTTCCCATTTCTTATTCTAGTTCCCGATGATACAAATAATAACGATAAACCAGTAAAAGAAGACACTGAAATCAATGTAGAAGTCATAGCAAAAAAGTTTGAACAACACGATGAAAAGATTACTGTAATTGGACGAATGGTTTAAGACGCGAAATAGGAATATCACTAAGGACCGTGATATTTACGCTAAAAAAAAATAAAAATGATGATAGAATGTACACAAATACATTCATATAATTATTTCCAACATGTCATCCAATCCCAATGCAATCAAGCGTTATACACTATTTCCCATCAAATATCCAGACGTTTTCAATTATTACAAGAAAGCAGTCGCAGCTTTCTGGACCGTTGAAGAGATTGATATGAATAAAGATCTTGATCACTGGGATACACTGAATGATAATGAGAGAAATTTCATTTCTATGATTCTTGCGTTTTTCGCAGGAAGTGACGGAATTGTTATCGAGAATCTCGTGGAACGATTTCTGAATGATATCGATATTCCAGAGGTGAGATCTTTCTATACGTTTCAAGCTGCCGTTGAGTCAATTCACTCGGAGATGTATTCCTTAATTATTGACACACTAATAAAGAAGGATGATGATAAGAATAAACTCTTCGACGCTATCAACAACTTCGAATGCATCAAAAAAAAGGCCGAATGGTCTATTAAGTGGATTCAGGATGAGAAATCTGACTTTGCAAAGCGTCTTATTGCATTTGCATGTGTTGAAGGAATTTTCTTCTCGGGTGCGTTTTGTTCTATCTTTTGGTTGAAGAAAAGAGGACTCATGCCTGGATTGTCTTTGAGTAATCAATTCATTTCTCGGGATGAAGCACTCCACACTGAATTTGCGATTCTTGTTTATAAAAAGTTTGCGCACAAATTAGATGAAAATACTGTAAAAGATATCATAACAGAAGCAGTTGAAATAGAAAAAGAGTTTATAACGGAGGCTCTACCTTGCAATCTTATAGGTATGAACTCAGAATCTATGAAAGAATATATCGAATTCGTTGCAGATCGCCTTGTTCAACAGCTTGGATTCAAAAAGATATACAATACTAAAAATCCTTATGAATTCATGGAAGCGATTTCGCTTGAGGGTAAGACAAACTTCTTCGAATCACGCGTATCTGAATATTCTAAAGCGAACGTGAATACATCAAGCGATTCTCTTAATCTCACAAAATCATTCTGTGAAGATGCTGATTTCTAAAAAGCAAAGAAATCTTCAAGTGTTTTTGAAGTTTTCTTGTCTTTTTTTGTTTTGAAGACCGTCTCGTCTTTATCTTCTTCAACGGCAAAATCCGTTTGTGTCACGTCAGTTTTTGATTTTGTGTCGCGGCAAATGACGTCATCAAGATCATTTTTAAGACTGACAAACGGATGTTGAACAATGTGATACTCAGATCCAGAGTGAAACTCCTCATTTGTAAGGGTTCCTCCAAAAATCTTGAGACACTCCTTATCAGGAGAAGGCTTAATTTGTCGTTTCATATCATACATCTCGTGAAGAAGCTGATAAGAAGTCCACTTCGAGTTATCACTTATATTCATTATATACGCACACGCACACGACAAAGAACAAAAAGTCCCTTTGCATTCAAAACCCTTATCGGTTTTTCTTACAGGGATTTGATACTGTTTTTCAATTTTGGAGAAACAATGCAAACAATGTAATTCAACATGTACCTTTGGCTCTGTAATTGTATCATTTGCATTGTTGGAAATGGGCGTAAATTTGTCAAGATTTACGTCAAAAGCTTCTGGAATCTTCAATTCAGAGGAATATTCAAATATATTAGTTTCATTTTCAATAAAGCTACTTTCGATACATGTTTTCCTTAGAAATAGAATCAAATTAGATGGTAGTTGAGATGCGGTCTTTAGAACTACATTTTCTTTGTGCGCTTTCTTTCTTCCCATAGTGTTTGATAATCTCTAAATGCATAGATGCTTTTATATGTTAATATGCGTTTGTAATATAAAAAGATAATGTTCTGTAAAAATACAGAAAGATGGTTACTCCCGCCGATATGTTCGGTGAATTTGACCCTCTTAAATGGGGGGATATGGATTATTATGAAGACGAAGCGGAAACAAAGACGAGAAGTAATGCCTGGAGCAATAAGATTAGTATTCTACCCGAAAACCCAGTAAAAATAGTAAACGCCACACATGATCCAGGTAGACCATCGAAGGATGATGTTGATGTTGATGTTGGTGTTGGTGTTGGTGTTGGTGTTGATGTTGATGTTGATGTTGTAACATATTTTGGGAGGATCACACAGATAAACGGAAAGTGTGGTGTCATAACAGCCCAGAGTAAGGAAAAATTCGCTTTCACATCTGTAACTCAAAAAATGATAGGAATCCAGCATAGGGATCGAGTTTCGTTCGAAATAGGGAAAAAAAAGAGAAACGGAATGAGAACTGTTAAAAATATTACACCCCTGCGAAAAAAAGTTTGATTTTTTTTATTTCTATAATTATTATAGTATAGTATGAGTTCCAGAGAGTCGTTTCTTTCTGCGAGTAATACCAATTTACTAAGGAAAATTATTACGGATCACATTGATAAAAAATATGATATCATAGATATTTTCGAGAATAATGATGTATTTGATATGTTCAACAAGCAAAGAATTGTCACATCGGAAACTACAAAAGACGACGATACTGTACTGTCCCTCAACAAGAGATTTCTAAGCAACATTGTTCCTCAAATTTACACAATCATACCATCAACAAAGACTGCGGATGACTCTATAAAGGAATTCTATAATACAGATGTTAACACAAATGAGAATTTGAAAGGAACCAAAGTTATCCAACAAGAAGAAAAACAACCCGACAAAAAGATAATTAGCAGCGATTTAGATATATCTTCCGCAGATCGTCTCGATTATGGGTCTTCAACATCTTCTTCGATGACACCATACAAATTTGACGTGCAGTTTTCTTCAAGCGACACAAACAAAAACATAAGCACACACGAAACCTTCAAAAATGTAGTGGGTATCAATCTAACTCATATCATTATTACCGATACAAATGAAGATTTATATTCTATTACAAAATATTCACATCTTTTCCTACAAATTGATGAGTTCTCGGGAGTTTACACAAGTACAAGTGATCATGGAAGGAAAGCACTTGTTAAATTAGTTCGTGATACTGATTGGAATGAGAGTGCGACCTCGAATGTACGATATCATCTCATGAATACTAAGAGAACTGGTGGGAATAGTGCCGTCGGATGGTCTTCTGAAACTCCCATCGCATCATTATCAAAATTATCAATAAAGATATTGACACCAAATGGTTTCGAACTGAAATCCAGGAGTGATACTTTCTCGATATCATCAGTGACAGAAACAGCAAGCACATTCCAATTGACTTGTGCCACACGATTCGAACCAGGTGCTGTGCACGCCGGAAATCGCATGAGATTTCAAGCAATTTCTACTGAAAACGTTGATGTCGGAAATTATCTCAACAATGGAGGTGAATTTATTGTTTCTTCCGTTGTAAATGATCAAGTAATTGTAATCACTAAGAATGTTGAATCTTATGATGGAACTGGATCCGAGGTTTATGACGACTTTTCAAGTGGAACTTTCGCTGTTACAGATTACAAGGGCATGAACATATCTGTTCAGACTTCATTGGGATTACAAATAAAGACTGTAGAAACAACTAATTTCAACAACTACGCTTCGAATATCGTTTAAAAATATACGGTCAATATAATGAATGTAAAATCATTCGTTGCTATAGGATATGTTGACAAAAACATTTTTGCGCAGATGAAATTACTATACGACGAAATACGTAAGACTATCAAGTTTCTGTAAAAGCCCCGTGCGTAAGAAAAACAACACGAAACTTTTATAGTGACATTTAAGTCACCTTCATCTCTCCTTGCCCGAAGGATCGAGAGACAAAATATGTATTTCGTAGATACCTAGGTTTATAAA
>Ga0213861_10002120_pt1 | contig 17297 bp, 17 predicted proteins | sample PICome_4_FD_160110 | JGI IMG/M metagenome (GOLD analysis project Ga0213861, IMG submission 160110) | Coastal seawater microbial communities near Pivers Island, North Carolina, United States - PICO131 | ecosystem: Environmental > Aquatic > Marine > Coastal | place: USA: North Carolina... | reverse complement strand
AAATTGTATTCGTCTCCGTAAAAAAGTGTTGAACGACTTTACTGTTGAAGATTTGCGATTAATGATTGGTCAAAACGAAACTTTGATTTACTTGATCCCCCTTGCCTTAGAAGAACTCGATAAAAATACATTGGCAGAAGGCGATTTATTTGAAGGAGATTTGTTGACGAATGTTTTAAATTGTGATGCAGATTATTGGAAGAAGGACCCTGATAGCTTAAGAAAGCTAAAAGTACTTTTAGCCCGAGACAAAACACGCTTAGATCAAGCTGGCTTGGCAAAAGACTGGTTCAGAAGGAAATAATTGGTAAAGACATGAGTTCTCTGATTGAGATGAGTGCTTTCGAAAAAATATTTATACTAGTGGTGAGTATTCCGCTTATTCTTTTCTTTCTTCTTATTTTTTGGTTTGGAATATTTGAATAATCAATGCTAGAGATACAGATTTCGTTCCTCAAAGATTGCAGTCCAAGCTATTTATTCGGTTCTGTCAACCCCTTTACGATAGCACTAATTGGCTGAATAGCATTCACATGCTCAATCGTTGGCCCTGCGCACCAAACGGTTTTATAAGTTGCGCTAAATGCCGATTTCTCCAAGGCTTTCATTCCTTTAGCAAAAGTCAACATCTTCACCCATTTCTTCAGCTTCTTATTTTTACTCAAAATACGTTCAAACCAGTTTTGTTTGGTTCCAATTTTTTGAACGTAAGGTGTATTAATAACAGTACAAGGAGTGCCGGATACTTTCGTGCTCATCACAATATCCTTTGCGCCATAATCAACACAGGCTTGCTTGTAGTCATCAGAAACATCCGACTCGTCACTCGCAATAAAAACACTTCCTATTGATGCGCCACAAGCTCCTAAGTCTAAAATATTTTGCAATTCTGCATAATTTCCAACTCCTCCGGCCGAAATAACCGGAATCGTGCATTTTTCAACCAACAAAGGAATTAACTCTTCCCGCGACATTGGGCCCGCATGTCCGCCAGCCTCTTTGTTCACCGCTATAACTGCATCCGCACCTAATTCTTGCACAATCAAAGCGAATTTTAAATCCACCACATCACAAAATACTTTAATTCCCTTTGGTTTACATTGTTTAATAACTTCTCGCGGACTGCCTAATGATGTAATGATATAGTCCACCCCCATTTCAACAGATGTTTTCAATTGTTGCGGCACTTTTGGGTTGGATTTATTTACGATTAAGTTGACGCCAATTGGTCCTTTTGTATTAGCACGTACTTCTTTAATCGCCTCACGAAAAGCTTCATCCGTTCTGTAATTCAAAGCAGGTACTGCTCCTGTAATTCCGCTGTTGCCAGCTGCAATTAACATTTTAGCATTCGAAACTAGGAACATGGGCGCCATAATTATGGGATGTTCAATGTTTAATATGTCACTCAAAAGAATCCGATCAGCCATTGTGTTGTTTGGTTTATAACAAAAATAAAGGAAAAATTTGAAGCATATTGTGTTTAGTTGAATTATTTTATGCGTGCATAGGAAAATTGTATTCAACTGTCAGTTGGATAATAATCCATCTGCAATTGATTTTTTGGGCTTTTAATGCGTTTTTTGTTTAATGTCTTGCAAGGGGTTAAATTAGAATTCCATCAATAGAACACTGATGACGCCGATTGAAATGATTTAAAAATGATTTTTTTTGTTTTAGTTTTCCTAAAGCGGATGCAAAAAGTAAGATCAGTGATTATTGGCTTGATCAGCAAAATCTGAGCGCAATGAACTAACTTTAATTAAGTAATAGAGCAACATCAACCGCCTCAATTCTAGAAAGCTCATCCAATTCGCCTTGCTCAAATAAACCGGGTAAGTTCTCTAATGGCGTGCCAACTGGGGCGCCATAATTCACCTAGTCTTGAAAACGCATGCCTGCAACCATTCTAGAGTTGTAGGCAGATCTGAAGCGAACTCCCCCTCCATTTACATTGTAGCTATAGGCCATATAATCCATGATGTGGGTTTCTTTATTGAACCAATAGTAAAAAACATCATCATGATCGGTTCCTCCTCCCTCGGCGTCAAATCTCACTTCAATTACATCATAACCTTGCGCTTTGATTGTAACGTCTGGTTTTAGAACTATGTTCACAGCTGGGTCACTTAAATTAAGTGGTGAACAAGTAAAATATATGACGGAGTTTAAGGACTCGGAATATTTATCACTTTCTAATTGATCAAGTGCTTGCGGTACTCCATTCGTTGAGCGTTCAAATAAATCGTTGGTCAAAACGTCAACCGTAAGCGTTGAATCCGTTATTACCGTTTTGGAATAGGTATATTCATTAGCATTATTATAGGAAAATGTATAAGAATTGTCACGAAAATCGAATGAATAATTACCTAATTCACCGTGAGCCTCGAAAACATTGTTCATTAAAGCATCAATCGGGGTTTGTTCAGGATGAATTGTCTCTTGCTCAAATTCTGAACCGCACGCGAAAATAAATAACAATAAAATGAGGGGAGAAAAGTTATTGCGTAAAATCATATTGGATGATTTACCCTAAATCAGAAAGAGTCTTTTCAGTTACTCTTCTTCTTCTGAAGTATCTGCTTCTGAATCTTTAACTTCTGCTTTAGGAGCTGGTTTAGGTTCGTTCTTAACAATAGATACTTTTACAGCAACTGGCCCTTTAGGTCCTGACTCTAACTCGAAAGAAACTTTATTCCCTTCAGAAATAGGTTCTTTTGTATTGTTAATATGAACAAAATAACTGTCTTGAGATTCTAAATCTTTAATAAAGCCATATCCTTTTTCGTCATTAAAAAAGGAAACAATTCCTTGGTGCACAGGATCAATATAAACATCCTCACGCTTTGGAATTCCAATTTCGATAGAACTCGCTTTAATTACTTTCTTCTTTTTTGTCGGATCCGGCGGAGTATCAGTGATGACACCGTTTTCATCCACATAAGCGATCATATCATCTAAGCTTCCACTAGTCGCATTTTCTTTTCTTGCTTCTTTTTTAGCCGCTTTTTCTTTTCGCTTTTGAATCTTCTTCTTCTCTTTTTCTTTTTTACTAAAGGTTTCGTTCGATCTTCCCATTAATTTGTTTTCGTTTATAAATTATAATCGCTGTAGGCGTTTTAGCCATTGAAGAAGGAAAAACAATCAGAGAATGAAACGGAAAAACGTTTCTTTTTAGGATTAACCTGGAACAATAACTAGTGTCTTAACCCCTTAAGACGGGACAAAGATACGTTCTTATTCTCAGATTTCAATGTATTTATGGTAATAACTTGTGAACAATGCTTTCTTTATTGAATAGAAGTTCATTATTTTTAGGCCATAAGATGTGCCAAAACAAATATATCCCATTAAGGTGTTCATGAATTCAAGAGTGGTTTCTGACACTTGTTTTTAAGATTGATGTGAAAATAGCAATTAATTTCTTACTAACAATTTTGTTTGAATAGAATCTAATTTAAAACAAAACACATTCTTTTATTGATTGTAAATTTGGAAGAGCGATTAGAATACAATGACACAAGAAAAAGCACTAGAGTTTCTCAAATCAGGCAGGAATATATTTTTGACAGGATCCGCAGGAACAGGAAAAACCTACGTACTAAATCAATTTATTCAGCATTTAAAAGATGCGAAAGTTGAAGTTGCAGTAACTGCCTCAACAGGTATTGCCGCGACCCATATATTGGGTGTTACCATACATTCTTGGGCAGGAATTGGAATTAAACAAAAGATTACTGAGAAAGAATTGGCTTATTTAAAGAAACAAAAAGCCATTCGGGCGAAGTTTAACAAAACCAAGGTGCTTATTATAGATGAAATTTCTATGTTGCACAAAGATCAGTTAAACTCCATTCACCACGTGCTTTCCTATTGTATGGATTCAAATGCGGCATTTGGTGGGGTTCAAATTGTTCTGTGTGGTGATTTTTTCCAGCTACCCCCAATTGGAGATAATACTGAAAAAAGTCGAGACAAATTTGCTTTTATGAGCGACGCTTGGCAGTTTGGAGACATGTTGATTTGCTATTTAACGGAGCAATTCCGTCAACAAAAAAACACACTAAATTTAATATTAGAAGAAATTCGTTCTGGCAAAGTTAATCAAAAATCCATTGACGCTTTGCATGCTGCAAAATCCACAAAATTTTCTGAAGGAATAGAACCAACAATGCTTTACACGCACAATAAGGATGTTGATTTTATAAACAACGAGTATTTGGCTAAACTACCAGGTAAAAGTCGCTATTTTAAAGCAAAAACTAAAGGTGAAAAAGCGTTAACAGATTTATTAAAACGATCGGTCTTAACACAGGACGATATGGCTTTAAAGATTGGAGCCAAGGTGATGTTTGTAAAAAACAATCCGGAGCGCGATTTTATAAATGGTACACTCGGCGAAATAATAGACTACACGTCACTCGGCTTTCCCCTAGTAAAAACACTTGACGGGAATAAAATTACGGCAAGTACAGAAGAATGGACCATTACCAACGAAAACGGACAATCTATAGCTTCTTACCAGCAGATTCCATTGCGACTAGCCTGGGCAATTACTGTTCATAAAAGTCAAGGTATGACATTAGACGCGGCTGAACTTGATTTAAGCAAAACATTTGAGCGTGGTCAAGGATACGTGGCTTTATCCCGATTAAGAAGTTTAGAAAGGCTTCGATTACTTGGATTTAACAATACAGCCTTACAGGTTGATCCGTTAGCCTTAAAAGCAGATCTTCGTTTTCAAGAATTATCAGAGTTGAATGATGAAAAATTCACATCAGAAGAACTGTTACTAGAGCGTAAAGATTTTATAAGAAAGAGTGGCGGAAGAGTTTTAAACAAGGCCGATTAAACATCCAGTTTAAAACCTACACAGACAATGTCGTCTGTTTGTTCCGCACTACCTTGCAATTCTTCCAATGCATTTTCAATAATTGCTTTATTTTGATCCATTGAATGAAAGGCTCCATTAACAATAAGCTTGAGCAATCTTTTTGTAGTAAATTTCTTATTCCTTTTGCCACCAAATTGATCTGTAACGCCGTCTGAAAACAAGTAAAAAATATCACCATTCGCTTCTTGAAGACTTATCGATTTTTCGAAATAATCTTTGGCGGTTAAGTACTGTTTACGACCCAACGCCACCTCTCCCAAATTGTTATAAGCAAAGGCGTCTGCACTCCCATCTCCCTCCATAGATTCCATGTAATACTTTTCGGCAAGATCATGATATTCCAACTCGTGATATGCGGCACCAATGTTTAGATAAACTGCTTTAACAGTATTGGTATCTCCCATTTCCTCAAAAAGATCTACTGCTGCCTCAAACTTGCTCAGTGCCTCATATTCATATCCCGTTTGGATATAAACGCGCACCATCCAATTATAAATATTGCACAGTTCTCTTTTGTACTCTATTTTTTAAAGTAAGCCTCTGCAAGCAAGAGGCTCTCCATGGCCAACTTATATTGCTAACTAGCAAAATATTGGAGCCCTAACTGTTTATGAGAGAAACCAATAAACTTTTCATTTCCTATTTTTAAGGATAGCTCTAGCGCCGACTTGAGATACTCAAACGCCTTATCTGTATCTGCGAAAAAAACACGTCAGCCAATGACAATAATGTAGAAATTTTTAGGGTGTCTTCTTTTGATTGGAAAGCTCGTTTTGAAGGCTGTCAACAACAGAATTTGTCCAACCGATTGATGAAAAGTAGAATAGAAAAGCGAGAAGGAAATAAAACTTCTTTTTCATTGGAATCAAAAGTAAGAATATCTCTTTATAAAACAGCTAAAATTAGACCGTTGATATGGTTCTTTCGACGAATCACACATTCTGACCGTGTAGGTATTTATACTTAGAAGTTGTCAAAAATAAAATGTCTGACTTTTAGCATACAAGAATCACAATAGAAGCGCGCTTCATGACCTAAACCTGGAACTGTTAAAAGCTGGTTTGTGAGTCCTATCTCATTGGCTTTCTGATGAATCAATCCTGAACCTTCTGTTACGACCTCTGTTTCACCAGTTGTTCCAGATAGATACGGTACGACAATGTCCATGTCTCCGTGAATGCTAATTACGATAGGTTCATTTTTATCGATTAATTGAACAGAATGGATAGAACCGGCCATATTAATTACGCCCTTTATCTTTGTTGAATACCCAGGATTGCCACTTTCGCCTTGAATTCCGCCATTTTCAGTGACATATTCTAATAATTCTTTACCTCCCATTTTCATAACATCCTCAGGAGTATTGGCATAAGCGTAATGCAAGCTTGAAACCGCCCCTGCTGAATAACCCCCAATATAAATTTGGTCAGTATTAATGCGATACTTATTTTTTGTTTCAAGATCTTTGTTAAAAAAACGAACGGCGGCTTTTTGGTCATTTACCGCATCAATAACTGCACGTTTTGACACTTGCTCTGTTTCATCAATATCAATTAACCTATAATTTATAGAGGCCACAACATAACCCGATTCTGCTAAAAATTGACATTCTTCCGCAAATCCCGATTTATCTCCAAACAGAAAATATCCGCCGTGCGCAAAAATTATCAAGGGCCGATTAGAAAGGGTATCATTCTTTGGGTAATAGACATCCATGAATAAATCTTCCTCTATCCCTCTCTGGGTAGTAGACCGTCCGTATTTCACATTTTGGTTGATTGTAATCTCCTCAAAGATAGTTGCGTTATAACGCTCAACATTATCAGAAAAAATGCCTGTACTCTGCGCCTTGCCATTGAAAAAAAAGACTACGAATAGTATTGAAATAAATACATGCAACACATGGTTCTTTTTTGTTTTCATAACGGTTTAAACGAGGGTTTATGGGAATTATTTCCCCTTGCTTTGATCGAATATACTTCAAAAAACGAAATAATTTGCGTAAATTTGAATTGATTGTTACGAATTACATTTAAACCACACCTACTCTGAAAACTTGGATTTCCTATTCTTTACGAGCAACATTCGTATGCGCACTTGGTTTGTTTAGCCATTGGCTAATTACCGATAGTTATGAAATAAAGCAAGAATCGCTGACGTTTGAAGCGGCGGAAAATGCCATGAAATATGCGCATGAATTATTAGATAATAGCGGTGAAATAACAAAGACAACTAATGGTTTAGTCGCAGGTACAACTCCTTTGCAAAATTCCACATTTATTGTGAATAAGGTCAAAGATCTAACTGGTTTTGGATGCACAATTTTTGAAGGTGATATTCGAATCAGCACAACAGCCTCTGCCATTGGGTCGGATGAAATTGCGATTGGAACAAGCTCAAGCAAAACAATTGCCAAACAGGTGTATGGATTAGGAGAAACCTTTAAAGGGGTGACCGAAACAATTGGTAAAGATTGGTTAATCATTTATGAACCGCTGAGAGATGACACTGGAAAGTTAGTTGGAATGATTGCTGTTTTTAAAGAGTATAAAAACTTTTTAAGCGATCTGTCCGATTTTAAAATATTAGTGACAATTACAATTTTTGTATTTGTTTTATTGGTGTTTATCTTGATTTGGAGAACTGTATCACGAACCAATAAATTGGAACTGGCGCGTAAAAGTTGTGCCTTAAAAAACTCACAATTAAAGGATCAGAAAAAAGATTTGGAAAATCTCATTTTTGTTGTTGGGGAGATTGAACAAACCATTGCTATTATTGATAAAAATGATCGAATAGTTTGGGTAAACAAATCTTTCGAAAAAACATTACAATATAGAAGTGACGAAGTAATTGGTAAAAAAGCAAGTGACATGCTGAGTGGCCCCGAAACAGATCGGGTTGAATTTCAGAAAATGGATGAAGCCATTTTTACTTGGGGCCGAGCAATTGATTCAACAATTCGGCAATACCGAAAGGATGGCTCCTCATACTGGGCAAAACTATATTTAACCCCTTTACTTGATGAAGATGAAGAAGTAGATCGTTACGTGGCGATTAGTTTAGATATTTCTGAAGAAAAATTGGCACGTGAGCAATTGCAAGAAAGCGAAAGGAATATCCGCAAAATTGGAGAAACTATTGACGATACGGTTTATTTATACAATCTGATTTATGATCGTTTTGAATATATTAGTCCTAAGTGTAATGCCGTATTAGGAGCTAACCAAAACTTTTTTTACTCAGGTCAGAATTACGAGAACTTGTTTGTTTTAGACAAATACAAATCAATTATTAAAAAAGCGAGAGAAGCGGTTGGTGAAGGAAAATCATTTGACATTGAGTATGAAATTGAATTCGAGAATTCAACAAGATGGATTCGAGAAAGGTCCCACCCGATACATGATGATAATGGCAGAGTTGTTAAAAATTCGGGCGTCTTTTCAGACATTACAGAAAGTAAAAACTTACAGTCAGAATTAACGCGAAAAAATGAACATTTCAAATTATTAACAGAAATTGGAATGGATTTGACACAAGACTTATCTATTGTTCAAATTATAGAAACTGTACATGCCTGTGTTTCCAATATTATGGAGTCACATTCATTTGCGATTGGTATCCTAGACAAAGAAAATAACCGCCTACACTTCCCTAAATTCATAGAAAACAACAAGATATACAACGATATCTATCATTCATTAGACGAACATATCTTAGCGACCATTTGCGTGAAAGACAAAGCTGAGATTGTCATGAATGATGTGGCGAATGAAATGAGGCATTTTAGCGAAAAAAAATTGACTCATACCAACGGTCACTACCCCTCTTCAGTTTTATGCATGCGCCTCATCTCAAACGGTGAAATAATTGGCGTAATAACTGTCCAGAGCTTATATAAATACGCCTATAAAAAGGGGCAAATCGAATTTTTACGAACCATTTCAATCTATGTATCCAGCGCATTGGCCAACGCACTTTTGCATGAATCTTTGCAAGTTAACTCAACAAAAAAGTTCAAAGACTCAGAGGATAAAGCCTGATTAATTCAAAAAATTAAAACCGGAACGCACGCCCCCACCATTGTTCCGATTTTAACTTGTTACTCTAGATCTTGACCGTATAGAAAAATTGTTCGCTCACAATTTTCTCATTAATTACATTGTATACGCAAATCTTTGATCGCTGATCGTGGAGCCTCCTTAAACGTTATATCCATTTTCATAGAACGCGAAAAAAAGTTTTCAGCCACAATTCGATCTGAAATTCCGGTTTTATGAAAGGTTTCTGCCATTTCATAAAACTGTTGCCCTTTTTTAATTATATGTGGAAGTCCTCTTACTTCCTTTATTATTGCGCTGTTTGGTTCAAGGCTTATAACATCTTCGGTGTCCAACTTTTCTAATTCTTCTTCCATTTGACCTAATCGACAATAATTGACTAAGGCGTTTGCTGCGATTTGGGTTGTCATTTTCTCATTTCTATTTGATTATTATATCGTCAAATATAATAAATATTTGACGATTATTTAACTTTTTTTGTAAATAATGTGACCAATTATTAATCAAAACTAGATTCCTCATACCTTTAAAGAATAAATCATTTTTTGCACACGCTCATCAATCCAATACATTAGGAACTGCTAATTAATCGCTGACAACTTAATTGCAAAGCTTCCGGCGATATGAGTAAAATGCGCAGCAATAAATATATTCATGATAGACAATCAAGGGAAGATTAAAATTGGAGTTATTGATGACCATCAGTTATTTAGACAAGGTTTAATTCAACTCATCCAATTTTTGGGTTCAGAATATGATGTAATCATCTCGGCATCAAGCGGAGAAGATTTTTTAAAAAAAATTAAGGCTAATGAAACCCCTGACCTTGTTTTACTTGATATAGAAATGCCCCAAATGAATGGATACGAAACGGCAACACTACTTCGGGAGCAGCATTCCTGTATAAAAGTAATTGTAATTTCCATGAACGAAGAAGAGACCGACCTCATTAAAATGTTAAAATTAGGCGTGCGCGGATTTTTAAATAAAGACGTTGATCCCAATGAGTTAAAAAGAGCAATTGATTCGGTTATTACAAAAGGATACCATTATACTGATCGATTAACTGGGCGCCTTATTTCAATTTTGCAGAATGATGACGAAGAACCCACCATATCGAACAATGAGCTCATATATATTAAATTGGCGTGTTCAGAAGACCTTATAAAGTTATTGCCGATAAAATGTGTTTAAGCGTTAACACGATTGATGGTTACCGGGCAAAATTATTCGAAAAATTGAATGTTAAGTCGAGGATTGGCTTAGTAATGTATGCGATTAAACATAAGATAGTTGAGTTTTAGCTGCGTTCCGAGCGCCTCATTTCGACAATACTCAATGCGGCAAAATCATAGCTCACCACAACTATTAATTGGTCGGCTCAGTTTTTTCAGACTACTTTGGATAAAATTTAGTCTCTAGTATGAAGTAATTGATAATTGCCCATTGCACTATTAATTTCTTGAAACGAACTCATGCGGATTATCTCTTGCTATTATATCGAACTCCTCTTCCGTCAAAAAAGATTGAATTTCAGCAAAAATATCTTTATCCGATTTTTGGCTGCGCACCACGTAAAAATCAGATCCAAAAAGAACGCGACTTCTCAATTTTTCCCGGCTTTCATACTTCAGGTTATCCGTTAAGCAGTTCTCAAAATTCCCGCCGTGACTAATTGTACTGCGCAAAACAGGATATAAAGATGTGTCACCGACTATGTAACTGATATCTGCGTAAAAATTCTCATATTGAATCATCATGCTACTCACAATTGAATACCAATCTGTATTTTTCCACAGTTTTTCATACTTCACCCAAGGAATTGAACCATCAGCGTTTGAACCTAGTTCAATTCCCGTTTTAGGTTTTGACATTAAATGCTGACTGTAATAATCACGATCGGTCTCTAAAAACTTGTTCCATTCCTCTGCTCCTCCATAATGTGCAAAACAAACCTTAAGTTTGGACAAATCATATTTTAATGGCGTGTCCATATTGGTAAAGCCGAACAACTGCTTATTCTTTTTAGAATTCCCCAAGCCTACTAATTTTCGCAACAAAGGTTCCTCCAATAAACAGAGGTAATTTAATGGATGCGTAAAATTGGACTGAAACTCCTCGTTTTTTAATAACATTATGCACCTTAATTGTTTTTTGCTGCTTTTTTGATTCAGATGAGATAAAGCATTTGTAAAAACTAATAGGGCTACATTAAACCTGTGCTTAAAAGTTAATGATCTAATAGTTTGGGTAACATCATTTTCACCAAACAAAACAGCCAAACTGTGGAAAGCGCGAAAAATAACTCTATTATGTTCACCCATTTCTTTTTTAAGAATAGATACAATCTCTGCCTGCTTTGATTCTTCCTCCGTTAACCAATTGTCCTTTTAGTTCACCACAAGCTTGCAGAATTGCGGAATAAGGCAGGTTATTTCTATTTAAGTCTAACTTGCCTTGAACGAAATAGGTATCATGACTTTCAACTTGAGTTGAAAAATTTAATATGAAACTGGTTTTGTCGACTCCAGAAACACCTTTAACCAGCACTAAACCAATGCAATTGGTATCCATAGCATTATGACAAGCTTTTAGTTCGTTCAATTTATCTTGACGACCGTAAAGGAGGTCTTTGAATCTTATTTTGTGTGTGTTTTGTGGGATCAAAGTATAATATTTTCTTTAAAAAAAGTGCGGTACCGTTAAATAATATCGCTCAGAAAGATAAGGACATTTGCAAACTTTGTGGAGTTATGATAAGGCTACCTTCACGTTATTCGACCAATCCAAAAAGGCAACCATACAACCTACAATAAATAATGGATAACTGCGCAATCATTGAAAACTGAAGGCATGTGATTTTCCATAAAACATAAGACGTCAATGCCGAATAAAATTCAATTGTTGAGGCTAACCGTGTATGGTTTCTCTTTTCCCATATTTCGTAATGATTGATGCTTCAAAATCCAGCCATTCCTTCCAGCGTGCATCCACATCTACTTTTTCAGCGTATTGACGTGCAAATTTCAAGAACAATGTATAATGACCAGCTTCACTCACCATTAGTTCATGATAGAATTGGGCTAATTCTGGATCAGGTATATTCTCTGACAGCACTCGGAAACGTTCACAACTTCTAGCTTCTATAATAGCGGAGAACAATAATCGATCAATAAAAGAGGTGTTTCTATCCATACCTCGGCGCATAAATTTGAATAATTCGCCTACGTAGGGATCTTTTCGTTCGGGACCTAAAACGTTACCCCGTTTTTTAATGTGCTCATGCACTAATTCAAAATGCTCTAATTCTTCACGCACAACTTCAAGCAGCGCATCTACAAGTTCAGTTCGTTCCGGATTTTGAGTAATAATACTAATACCATTAGTTGCCGCTTTTTGCTCGCACCAGGCATGGTCTGTTAAAATCTCATCAATATTTTCTTCAACTATGGTAACCCAACGCGGGTCAGTTGCTAATTTTAATCCTAACATATGCGCTTAATTCATGAATATATGATAAAATTAATTAAAAATGTTTTTCAAATTCTACATGTGAATAAGTAATCTTACTTGCAATTAACTGAAAGGAATTGCATTCTACCTTTGTGTGGTGAAGAAGTTTCTAAATATCATCCGAAATAAATACATTCTTTCGTCTGCATTTGTGCTGTTGTATATACTTATATTACATGAGACAGATATTGTAACACTTATTAAAAGAAATGAACGAGTATCATTACTTGAAGAGGAGATAGATCGTAAAAAACAAGGTGTTGAAGACTTGAAAATATCCATTAATCAATTGGAAGATTTGCGATCATTAGAGAAATATGCACGCGAAAATCACTACTTTAAAAAAGAGGATGAAGATTTATTTATCCTCTCTTTTGAGTAATTCTAATTGGAAAATCTAAAATAAATTCTACTAAAAACTGTTAAATGATTAACTCAAATTAATCAAATGACTACTTTTGACCATATTATAAGAAGAAATGATTAAATACTTAACAATTGCATTGCTTGGGGTATCATTAACTACACAAGCACAAACAGTAATTTTAGAAGAAGACTTCACAAGTGGAATTCCAACCACGTGGGCCACTTTTGATGAAGATGGATTAATACCCAATACGGATGTTGCCGAGTTCACATCTGCGTGGATTGGCGCCATATTTGGATCGGATACAGCCGCAGCAAGCACTTCATACTACGAAAACGACTCAACCGCAGCAAACGACTTCTTAGTCACATCAAAAATAAGTTTAGGAAATTTCTCAAGACTTTTATGGTCAGCACGCTCGGTAGACGCTTCTTACCCTGACGGATATCAAGTATTGATTTCTACAACGGATAGTTTGCCTGGTAGCTTTACAGACACTTTAATGACGATTGTTGCTGAAACTTCATACTTCTCTGACAGAGGAATTGAGTTAGACGCAGCAGGATATGAGAATCAAGATGTTTATATTGCATTTAGAAACAACACAGTAAACGGTTATGTATTATTAATAGATGATGTAAAAGTATTAGGTGCTGAAATCGCTGGGACTATTTGCACAATAAAACCAAATATTACAACAACGGTTTATCCAAATCCTACCGCAGACATTTTAAACATTTACACAGAAGAAGAAATAATTTCTGCAACTGTTTACAACACCAGTGGCCATGTTCTAATCACAGCACAAAGCAACCGTATAGATGTTTCAGAGCTTAAGACTGGAATGTATTTTGTTCAAATTGAGACGATTGACGGAATTGAAACAAGTCAATTTGTTAAACTATAACTAATACCACTTCTCCATAAGCTTTTCCCTCCTGCCACTTCCCCTGTTTTACCACTCGTGTAAAACATAATATTTAATGCCCTTAATTAGAATCTTAGTTATATTTTTGTGTCCTTACAAATTTTACACTATGAAATATCTACTGTTCATTGCGTTATTTTCAATCTCATTTTTTGGAAAAGCAGATGAAGGAATGTACTTACCATTCCAATTAAAAAACAACAAAAAAGACATGAAAGCAGCCGGCTTAGAATTGTCTATCAAAGAAATTTACAATCCTAAAAAACCGAGTGTTAAAGACGCGATAGTTTCATTAGGAGGGTTTTGTACAGGAGAGATTATCTCTTCAAAAGGTTTAGTGCTTACTAACCATCATTGTGGTTATGATGCCATTCGTGAAAACGCAACCCCAGACAATGATATTTTAACTGATGGATTTTGGGCTCAGAATTATGGAGAAGAAAAACCAATTCCGGGTTTAACAATTTCAATTGTTATGCGAATTGATGATGTTTCTAAAACCATCAACAAAGCCTTGAACGACGATATGACGCCAGCTCAAAGGCAAGCTACGATCAGAGAACTTTCTGATAAACTGACTGAAGAAGAAGTTGACGGCACTCATTATTCTGCAGAAGTAAAATCATTTTATGGCGGAAGCGAATTTTACCTTTTCGTTTATGAGATTTTTAAAGACATTAGATTAGTTGGCGCTCCGCCATCTGCAATTGGAAAATACGGAGGAAATACAGACAACTGGATGTGGGAAAGACACACGGGAGATTTTTCAATGTTCAGAATCTATGCAAATGCAAACAATCAACCTGCAGAATTTGCAATGGACAACAAGCCATATTTGCCTAAGCATCACTTACCGATTTCTTTAAACGGAGTTGAAAAAGATGATTTCTCTATGACCATGGGGTTTCCTGGGTCTACAGACCGCTTTTTAACTTCTTACGGTACTGAATTAGCAACGGAAAAGGAACAACCCGCACGTGTTAAAATTAGAGGAGAAAAATTACGCATCATGAAAGAAGATATGGATGCAAGTGACGCCGTTCGTCTCCAATACGCTTCAACCTACGCCCAAGTGAGTAATTACTGGAAATATTTTATTGGTCAAACAGAGCAATTGAATAAAAACAAAGTTGGTGATAGAAAAAAGGGAATTGAAAAAGCCTTTACTGATTGGGTAAATGCAAAAAGCAGACGCCAACAACGCTACGGTAACGTATTGAAAGATATAGAAGACGCTTATATTGAATTAGAAAAAATTAATGCCATCCAGGTTTATTTTTACGAGGCTATTTATAGTGTTGCCATCAACAAGTTTATGATTTCACACATGAGTTTATTCGGTATGCTAAAAACAGCTGATGCGGATGATCCAGCTGTTCAAAAAGAAATTGAAAAACTAAAAGCTTCGAAAGATGAATTTTACGAATCAATTAATAGAGATACGGAAGTAAAACTTTTGGCGAGCCTTTTAGATATGTACATGGACAATGTGCCAAGAGACCAACGTTCAATAAAGGTCAATCAAATTTACGCCACATACGACAATGCAATGGGCATGCTAGTTGCAGAAATTAATGGTGGAATGTTTTCTCGAAAAGAGAGTTACGAAAATTTTTTAGAAAACCCTACATATGACGCATTGGCAAATGATGATCTTTTTATTGTCACTACCTCTTTAATGACAGATTACATGGACAATGTGAGAGGACCAATAGCAAATGATGCTAAAGTAAAATTGAATAAGGCAAACCGTTTATTCATGGAAGCTTTGCGAAAAATGAATCCTAAACATAAATATTACCCAGATGCTAACTTCAGTTTGAGATTGTCATACGGTAATGTTCTGCCTTACACATCAAACGACGGTAAAAACTTTAAGTATTACACCACTATGACTGGTTTAATGTCGAAAGAAGATCCGAACAACGAAGACTTTATTGTTCCTAAACAATTGAAAACATTGTATGAGAAAAAGGATTATGGCAGATATGCTAAAGATGGCGAATTATGGGTGAACTTTATTACTAATAATGATATAACTGGCGGTAACTCTGGAAGTCCTGTAATGAACTCAAAAGGTGAGTTGATTGGTTGCGCATTTGATGGGAATTGGGAAGCAATGAGTGGCGATATTTCTTTTGAGAAAGATTTCCAACGTACAATATGCGTGGATATTCGTTATATATTATTTGTTATTGACAAGTATGCAGGTGCTTCGCACTTGATTGATGAAATGACGATTGCTGATTAGTTGGCAATTACCACTAGAAAAATTTAAAGTCACCACCTGTTTTTGGGTGGTGACTTTTTTTTATATTCAAATGGTGTTTGAAATTTTATTCGAGTTTGGCTTGCTATCCAATCACTAGCCTACTGGGATTGGCTCACTAATGACAGGTGGTTGTTTTGGTGTCAGTCGTCCCTCTTGCTTCATGAGCCAACATTTGTTCGTAGGTGCCTCTATAAGTATGCTCAGTGGTAATTAGAACTCCTGCTCCAAGCCCTGTATTCGTAACTACAACGCAATTGTATTTTGTTTTTTTCGTGCAAGAAAAGAGTAATAAATGAATAAAGACAATCATCACAATCTTTTTCATAGGTAACATTTTAACCAGTTATTATCAGAATCGCTTATCTAAAACCATTTCAAAGGCATATTTATTCAACCAATCCTGCTTAACCACTTCATCCGTAATTTTTTCAATGCGCTCGTTCATAAGCACTTCTAAACCACTTTGATCAATATACACAACCGCATCCTTAAACGATCTTAGCATACTTTTATAAAATGCCTCTGCGTTAATGGTGTGACTTGCGCTATAAGTTTGAGCAATTTCAATATTGTAAAGCATCAAATCAGCTATTTTTAAGGGCTCTACCCCTAACTTTATGAAATTCTTAATAAAATTTTGAGCTACCGAACGTCTTTTCTTTGCACGGCGCTTACCTGGAGGGAAATATTCTTTTGACACTTTGAACTTGGCCTCATCTAACATTTTGTCTTCTTTTGGGTTGAAAACAAAATTGTAAAACTCTTTCACTTCTTTTAGGCGATCATAGAGTTCAGTAATTTGCTCTTCAAGCTCATCCTTACTTAAATCAGTTAAATATTTTTTTAAGGCGCGTTTACTCATGCTGTAAATATAATTTTTAGTTTTTAAATTGCAGGGAACGAATATGAATTTGCTTCAGTTTATTGCATAAAAAAAGGGTTCTTCCACATAAGTATAAGAACCCTTCTAAAAACCGTATAAATAAATGCAATCCAAAAGCATAGGATATACACTCTTTTTGTTAGTTAACGCAGAAGTGACCAAAAAGTTATGCTTTTTTAAGAGGGAATTTTTATTTTTAACTTAAATTAAGATTAGATTTTTTTTGTAAAATTCAGATTATCAACTAACTAACGCCTCCAATTATTTTCTTAATTGAAAATTTAATCCAGGCATCTGTTTCTAAAATCAGTAGTTTTTTGTTGAAATAATCATTTTTTTATTTTCTAACCACCTCAATTTCACACCAATTAGAGTAATA
>Ga0213861_10002119_pt1 | contig 17301 bp, 11 predicted proteins | sample PICome_4_FD_160110 | JGI IMG/M metagenome (GOLD analysis project Ga0213861, IMG submission 160110) | Coastal seawater microbial communities near Pivers Island, North Carolina, United States - PICO131 | ecosystem: Environmental > Aquatic > Marine > Coastal | place: USA: North Carolina... | reverse complement strand
GCACGATCATCGAGCTTAACTGCAACCCCTACCGGCTCGATATGGACTGGCGTCACTGGCACCGTGCTCGGGACAAGGGGGTAATGACTTCCATCAATCCAGATGCTCACTCCACTGAGCAGCTCCAATATCTTGCCTTCGGTGTGCGTATTGCGCGTAAAGGGTGGCTGAGGCGTGAGGACGTGCTCAATACCCGCAGCCTTGAGGATGTGCGGGAATTTCTGAGTTTAGAAAAAGCTTCCCGCAAAGCCTAAGCTTATGGGTTTGATTGACCTGCGTTTTTCTAGCGCATTTCAAGCTTGGTCTTCGCCCAGCACCATTTGACCACCTCGCCATTCTCAATCAAGGCGATCGCTTTTTGTTGCTGTTTGCCAAGGATCGTCTCGGCCTCAAAGGTGACCATGCCGGTCTGATAGCTGGCTCCATCAAACTCCATATCCTCACCGGCGACCCACTCGGTAACCTGGTCCGCCTTAAATTCACTGACATCACCTTCAGCTACACTCGCTTGCATACATGAGACAATGGCGACCTCATCGAGCACCACGGGCATGGCGTCCTCGATACGCTTCATTTCAGCCTCTCTCTGAATACGCGCGTTCATTACCGGGAGAACCAGTTCCTTGAAATCAGTTTGATCAACATCGATCACATGCTCGAGAGCCATGCCCTTGGTTTTAAAGACAAGGTCCGTGCCCTCAAGACGAATCGGGTTCAGCGCAGCTCCTTGCTCAAGGGTGAGTGTAAGACCATCACTCGCGATCTCGAATGTCTCACGAAGAGATACTGTTTCAGGGAAATCGGCAGGTTTGACCAAGCTTAAATCAATCTTAATCGTTGGCACAGGCTTAGACTTCACCTTCTTGGCTTTTTTCTTGGGTTTGGCAGTCTTCTCCTTTTTAACCACCTCGCTCTTATTTCTGTCTGTATTACGCAGCTCAAAAAAGAGGGGTTCAATGACATAGCCCATGCCAACACAGGCGGCGACCACAATAAAAGTACCTAAATTTGTCATGACGAACGTATCCGTAACATTCAGCTCAACTCACGGCAAGCCAGATTAAATCGTGCCTCGCATCAAGATCACTTCTTTTTATTACGTAAAAATGGGGGGATATCGAGGTCTTCTCCTTCGAGCACATTCGGACTTTCGCCTTCAAACTTCCCCTTGGGGCCTCCATCCAACTCTAATTCAGCTTGAGCCGTTTGTTTATCATCTTGAAATGCTTCGCCAAAAAAATCGTCCTCTTCATCAAGTTGGCCATCTTCATCTTGTGCTTCCTCGACATTTTCAGAATCAAGGTTTTCGATCTCGGCAAAAGGGTGCTCGTCTTCATCAATGTCAAAATCAATTGGATCTTCATCCGTGTTTGATTCTTCAGCCCTCAGCACAGCATCTGCAAGCTCCTGCACATCATTCAAATTGATAAAGTCCGCGTAATCATCTTCTTCCTCTTCTTCTTCCCCCTCTACGTCTTCATCAGCTTGGTCAGCAGAGTAATCACTAAGCACATCATCAGGAGCATAGCCTTCGCTTGGTTCCATGATTCCCTCGTCCTCAGGCGCATCAATTAGCTTGGTGGACTCCACCGCCGCGACCGGTGCAGATACACTGAGATCAAGTGCATCCTTGTCCTTTTTATTCTTATCCAATTCAGCGGCATGAATTTTCCCTTCCGGAACTGCACTAATAAGGGTCACGCTAAGGCTTCCTTCCATGGACGGATCGGTAGCGACACCAAATAAAACCTGAGCACCTGATGGGATATGCTTAGAGAGGCTCTGCATAAGAAGCTCTACTTCATAAAGTGTCAGGCTTTCATCTCCACAAATATGGATGAGCACACTCGATGCATCAGCCAACAAGTGACCTTTATCCAGCAACGGGCTGTTCAGTGCGTTCTCGATAGCTTGTTGGGAGCGGTTTTCCCCTAGCCCAACACCTGAACCAAAAAGACATCGTGAACGAGTCGTGCTCAGCGCACTCATCAAGTCCCCTAGCCCGATGTTGATCAGGCCAGGCCTGACGACAAGGCGTGTCACCGCCTTGATCGAATCTGAAATCATCCTGTCACAAGCGGCAAAGGCTTCGTGGATTCCCTGCTTGGCAAGAACCAGCTCACCCATGCGATCATTATCAAAGGTAACCACCGCATTGGCCAATACCGATAATTCATTGAGCGCTGTATCCGCCTGCTCTCTGCGCCGTTTGCCTTCAAACTCGAATGGCATGGTCGCAAATACAACGACAAAGGCACCTTCCTCACGAGCGATGCGCACAATCAGCGGAGCTGCCCCAGATCCGGTTCCTCCTCCTAGGCCTACGCACAGGAAAACCATTTGCCTACCTCGGAGCGCGTCACGCAGCTCCGGCTCAGACTCCTCTGCCGCACGAGAGCCAAGCTCAGGGTCTCCACCGGAGCCCAGACCCTTGGTCAGGTTTTTGCCCAAATGAATTTTCTCGGTGGCCACCGAGCTCGATAAGGTGCGCAGATCTGTATTTACACAGGTCATCTCAGGACCTGACAGACCGTCGAGCGTGGCTCGATCTAGTATATTAGCACCGGCACCACCGAGCCCTATGATTTTAACGGACGACTCGGGGATGGTCTGTTGTGGATCGCGGCTATATGAAATCATTGTGTTATTAAGAAAAAATTCAAGGCTGACAGCAACAGCCTAATAGTTAACAAATCTTTATCAAAAAGGGCGGCAACTGGCTAGCATAGAATGCTATTTTTCATGACCCCCATGACATCAAGCTGCCAACTTGATCACATCAATCTTGAAATCAAACCAGGCACGATACTGTACCATGCCCACGCACGAGTCGCAGCAACCACAGACTCTTCATCACTAAGCCTCGGATAAATACGTTTTTTTTCCAGTACTACGGAAGCAAGCCCAGCAGCCTGTAAATTGGTAGTCACCGTCAGTATCTGCGCGCAGGCTGCCAGCCCCAGAGAGGCCATCACAATACTCATCACCCACAGTAAAGGCAGCCTGCCTACAAATAAACCAAAGACACACACGACGAGAGTAAAAATGGGAAATGCGTGCCCGAAGCGCCGCGCCCAGCGACGCCGAGCGACAGCTGCCGGATCTCTCAGTGACAAGAAGTAGAGTCCAACTCTCAGTGCAACCTGACCGTGATCTGCGCCGTTTTTTCCTGCTGCTAATTCCGGAGTAAGGGACAACCAGCCATTTCCACTATCAGCGGCGCCAGCCCACTCCCGTTTTTTTATGCGCAGCTCGGTATGCTTCTGCCCCATGGATGATAACATACGCTGGGCAAGAGCCCCCCCTTCACCAGATAGAGCAACAACACGGGATCCTTTCAGAATGCGATCCGCATGGAGCTTACGTAAAATCAATGCCGCCAGCAATGGCAGCAGAGAGAGGAATAATAAAAGGCGATGCATGTAATGGGAATGGAAAGCACAGCATCATCAACGTAACTTGTTTGGTAAAGGGTCATTTTTGAAATGCTCGTATTGTTTGCTCAGCTGTTGGTAATTGGCATAAACCATCGGCAGGCTGCGGGGGTTTCCTCCAGCATGAGAAATACTGGCAGCAATCGCTTTTTTAGACCAGATGAGCGCTTTTTGACGATCTCCCTTGGCGAACCACACCTCAGCCATGGTATCAAGATAAGCTCCTTGATTCGGACTGCTACTGACCGCCTTTTGGGCATGGGCATACGCTTCATCGAGATTTCTCACTGCCCTGGCAGCTAGCCATGCAGCCGTATTGTGGGAGTTGTGAGATTGCGGGTAATCCTTGCTGACCGCTTCGATGTGAGCATAACTCTCCTCAAACCAACGGTTATAGGTCTTTACTGGAATATTGTTGCGCAGGGCGGGAAAAAAATCATCGGCGAGCGCGCCATCTCCCGGTATGAGCTGGCGGGCAATATCGAGCCTTCGCAGGCCCTCCGTCTGCCCTCCTTGATTCAACATCATCATGCCGTGGCAAAACTCAGCTCGGTAGCGCACTTTCAGAGAAAGATACAGTCCAGCTGCGCTACTACGCATCACGAAGCGGGCAAAAACTTCACTGATTGCCAGAGCCTTTTGCCAATCACTGGCATATAATGACTCTCCATTACTCGCCAAAAGGGTCACTGCCCAGCTATATTCAGCTAAGTCCTCGTCATCTAAATCAGAGAGAGCAGCGGCCAAGAACCAGAGCTCAATCGCTTTCTCCTCATATCCAACAGCGTACAAATAATGGCCCCAATCGATCAAGCTCTCTGGGTCGCCCAGGCTCAGCAGCATGGCCCGACGATAGACTTCTTCTGCTTTTTGCGTTTGGCCCAGTTTAAGTAATGCAATATGCCACTTACTTAGGCTCAGCCGATCCTCCGGCTGCCCCTTGATATGATCTGCAAGCACTGGCTCAATGCGCTCCCAGCGCAGCAGGTTATAATCCAAATCATTTTGAGCTCCTTGCAAATACTTCGTCTGGTCCGCGAAGCCATCTACCATCTGGGATGCTGCCGTAAGATCATTGCGAGCAACACATAATTGATAAAGTGCGGTGATGAGAAGATCCTTGGCCAAGTCATCCAGCTTGATCGCCTCCCCCACGAGGGCATCATGGATTTTTGTCGTCTGGTCGTCAGGGTCTGGCAGTAAACCGGCAAGCAAGCCTATTTGATCTATAGTGGTTGCGATATCTTCGCCATTACGCTTTTTGAGATGGTCCCATAGGCAATCCCTGAATTGAGATTTTAAAAGACTGAGCATTTTTTTGCCCGCCTCAGCAAACTCATCATGATCAGCACCGTCCTCAGTCAGCTGCTGTTTAATAAAATAAATACTCAAAGAGCCTAGGCCCTCGTTGGCCATCATCTCAATGTGCTCATTCCAATCTTCTCCATCTTGAGCCGCGAACAGTGTCATCATCGGAGTGAGCGCCTCACGCGCATATTGCCTTTCCCCTCGTGCATAAAGAAAGCTCGCCAGCATCATCACACGCTCTGCCGCCGCATCGCGAATGTCTCGATCATCTTCCTTGAGCTCCTCGATGCGTTTGCTCACCCAATCAGTGTAGGGCGGCTTGGCGTTTTCTAAAATCCCGAGTGACTTCAAGCTTTGCTTCGGCATTTCAACCATATCGTAGAAATAAAAGGCCGCATTGGTATCACTGCTCTGCAGCAGACCAAGAGCCTCTTCGCGGAATCCGTTGGCAGCAAGGCATCGTATGATGCGCTCGTTTTTTTTAGGGTCTTGCCCTAGGAGCTTCCACTGACGACTTTCAGCTTCCGCTTCGGCTTCTTTGCCCTCGAGCCTTAATTGCTGCAGCTTACAGCCCCATTGGTAAATAGCATCCCCCTCAGTAGCAGATCGCTCTAGCCATGGCACAGCGTCACCATTTAATACACGCAGCAAATCTGCCGCTACCGCTTTGTTGGCCTGTTGCGATTCTTCAATAGCGGCAGTGAGATTAGCGCCAGCTCGATGTAACCACATTCTCCATCTCGCTGCCGTTTCCCCCTTCAGGGCAGCGGCTTTTCGAAGCTCTTCATCTCGTTGACCCGTTTGAGCGTAATAGAAAGCTCGGAAACGCATGTGCAAATCACTGTCCCCAGTCAGCTCAAGAATTTCACTAACTAGCTGATGATTGTCCTCAGCCATTGCCTTTCTGATAATGGGCTCAACCTTGGGCCAGCATAATCGGGACATCTTACCTTTGATATCAGCGTTATTTTCAAGCTTGGCGAGATACATGATCTGCTTCCACTGATTCAGTTGTATCAGCTTATGGGTAATAATGATTTTACCATCATCATTACTCTTCAAAAACCTCAGCACCAAATCTTTTGCTTGCTCTGGACTGTCATAGAGAAGCCCAGCTGAGATATATAAAATCAACTCCTTCGCCCGCTCAGAGGCCTCAATATCGTCACCCGCCTCTACCTGACGCAAAGCAGGCAGCGTGTCTTTGCCCAGCTTCCATAGATCAAGCATGGCTTGCTCACGCACCACAAAAGATTCATCGCCAAGCTTCACCGCCAGTTCATCAATCCGCTTGAGAGCGGTCACAACCGTCGCCTGCTTAGCTTCAGGCACATTAACATCCTCCGCCGCAGCTTCACAGACGATGGTCACTGACATCACAAGCAATAGCGCAACGGCATACCCAACCCACGTTCTCGACTGTGACTTATTATCTTTGTTGTGAATAGAATGAAGCTGAGTGATCATTTGATCTACTGGTTGGTCGCCTTGATGCAATTGAAGAGGAGATGAACTCAATAAACTCATTACTTACTAGAACCCTGATCGTCACCGATCTTATTCAACCATGAGGATATATCGCGGAAAATCTCAGCTCGCTGATGGTCATACATCAGCAGATGGTATGAGCCAGAATAGTAATGATGTGTTTTGTCGATTGATTGATCAAAGCTATTACAGAAGTCGTCCACCTTGTCTTCTTGAGTAAAAAAATCTTTGCCTCCGTGAAGTACCAGCACGGGGCATGAGACGGCCGATGCCATTTGGTCCATAGATTGGGCCAGGTCACCAAGACCAACTAACAAACGAAGAGTGTAGCGGCGGATATACCAGGGATTCTTGGCTGCTCGCTGCTCATGATTATCGTCTTTAGTGACAATCGGGCGCCGACCATCGGAAAGCGATTCCAGTGAAATTCTAGCCTTGGGGAAGATCATGGCAGCACATTTTGCGGCCAACAACTTCCACGCAGGAAGCTCGGATTCGACCTCGATAATCGGTGAAGAGATAGCCATTGCATGTGGCCGTTGTTCACTGCTCGTTTTTTGATATCCATGCATCACAATCAATGACCCCATGCTCTCACCAAACCAAACGATTTTTGATTTGGGATGCGCTTGACGTATCAACTCAGTGAAGACAGTGAGATCTTGATACCACTGCTCTACTCGCCTGATATCACCACGCCTGCGCTCTTGTGGATCCAACCCTTGCCCCCTTGTCTCCGCTGCATACAGCGCAACATCTTGGCGATGCTTTAACAAATAGTCAGCCAAGTTGTCATAGTCACCCGCATGACCTGAAATCCCATGCACGCCAATAATAACGATCGCTGGATCTTGGTGGGCGGCGGATTCCGGCAACCACTTACGATAGCCAAATTTTTCATTATCATAGCTTACATAATGATCTTTCTTGAGCTGTGGATTTCCTTTCACGGGTGGAGCAAAGCTAGTGGTCATAGCACATGATGATAGCAGCGCCACCCAAGCAAAAGTAGCCAGCATTTTCGACGACACAGCTAGTCTGGAAAAAGAACTCATCATGAAAGCCAGACAAGCTTGCAGCCAAACAAGCCTGATTGCAAGCACCCATGAAGCATGCCCCTCAATCAAAGAACTCCGAGATTGCTTGATTATTTGTCCGCCGGGTGGTTTTCTACATGCGTGTTACAGATCGTCTTTAATGAAATTAGTGCTGCCGAGATATCCCGCATGGATACTCTTGACCAACTAGAGCTCCTCGATGCCTTCAAGGTTTCTGAATCAGACCTCGTTGAATTGGACGGCAATCATGAGCACAAATGCTTTGGGAAGATGACGCGCGACGGCAAAACACTTTATCGATTCCGCGCCAATGATTGCCGCATTTATTTTGAGGCAGCTGAGAATCTAGTTATTGTCCACCGAGTGCTTCACAAAAATACATTTTCTGATTTTCTGTTCAGATCAAAAATGCCGGTTTCAGAAGATGAGCAACTCGAGGAATCCAAGCACTTTTGGAAGCTCATTGACGAGGGGCGCAACGCACGGCGCATGTAGTGGCGCGCACATGCCAGAGCTCTGGCCCACTTACTTTTTTCTGCTTTCCATGGCCATTTGATCCATGCTAGGTTTTGAGTCTACTATGTTGCGGAAAATTTTTCATGTCATCGCTTTCTTGTTCATTGCTGCTTTAGTCATCTCGGCATTAACCAACAACGACCCTGATGATCTATCAAAACAGGCTGCGCAACTCCCAGTGCTCTTACTAGCAGGTCTTTATGTAGGATTTATCTTTGTCATGTATATCTTACCGGCACTGACAGATAAGGCGACTACCGCCGTGTTTGCATCCAACGAGACCACAGCTAGAGAACCCATACACAAGGCTCAAGCTGCCTATGCCCGTGGTGAATACATCGAAGCGATTACGCTCTACCGAGCCATCGCAATGGAAGAACCGGACAACCGACTTCCTTGGGTTGAAATTGCAAAAATTCAACGCGACCAACTGGAAGACCCAGAGATCGCCCTTAACACCCTGCGAACTGCACTTGAGGAGCACGACTGGCCCGCAGATGACACCGCATTTTTCATGGGTCGAATCGCTGACATTCAACTTCATGCCATGGATGACAAGGGAGCGTGCATTGCCATCCTCGAACAAATTGTCGAAATGTTTCCCGAATCACAATATTCAGCGAGTGCCAATCACAGGCTCAACGAAATAGCAAAAGCGCAGGAAGAAGAGATCGTAGCGTGAAATTATTTTACCCGTTAGATTAAAAGAAGATATCCTTGCCCCCGCCGAAGACCACACTAACATATTTATGTGCGTGGATCTAACATACTAGTGAGATGGCTCTCGCGATTCCCTCTCTGGCCATTGGTTCTGGGGGTCACATCCGGCATACTGAGTGCTGATTATTACGCCACCCAAAACTGGGTCACGATAACACTTGTTAGCATTACAGGCATTCTCGCCTTCCGCAGAAGCGACATCACGCTTTTCATCGTCACCTTCATACTGGCAAGCGGCCTGCATGGACCGAAGATTGAAAACTTACGAGCCTGGAAACATGCAGCTGATAGCGGCAATCTCAACGGAGCATGCACGTTAAAGGGAGTTGTTATTTCAACAGGCTCCAGACAAAACGGGCCCTACCTTGTCAAAACAAGCGAGATTCATGCGGCATCTCAAGCCAGTGGTTTGCCACCTGCATCGGGTATGGTCGTGCAGCTGACGACATCACCCCCTCATGAATCGAAACTGCAATACGGTGACATCATAGAGACCACAGGCCCGCTCCAGATCATCAAACCGCTGCGCAACCCCTATGGATTTGACCAGCAGACATGGCTTTATCGCCAAGGAGCCAACCTGACCATGGCGCCACGATCCTCGGTCACCATTATTGGACTTAGCCTGGCTCATCGACCCGTGCGCATGATGGCAAAATGGCGCCAGTGGATACGCCAAAGCATGACCTCCGGCTTAGATACCGATGCTCCATCAGCTCAACTCATACGAGCGGTTGTATTGGGTGAACGTCCAGGCCGCACCTCGTCAATGATTGATGATTTCCGCAACAGTGGCACTCTTCATGTTTTCGCCGTGAGTGGACTGCATGTCGGTATGGTAGGCACCATCTTTGGCTGTCTGCTCTGGTTTCTTAGAGCTCCGCGCTGGCTACTCATCAGCGGAGTCATCGTTGCGATGACAGCTTACGCAGGTATCACAGGTCTGCGCCCGCCTTCCGTGCGTGCCGTTATTATGGCGACCGTGTTTCTCAGCGGCTTTCTTATCAGGAGAAAGCCATCTTTAATCAACAGCCTGGGGGCAAGCGCCATCGTGGTATTACTCTGGGATGGTCATCAGCTCTTCACGCCCGGCTTTCAGCTATCCTACGGAGTGCTGCTGACCCTCGCGCTGGCTACCGCATTCTGGGTCCGTATTCTCAAGCCGATGGCTGAGATTGACCCCTTTATACCAAGGCTTCTGCTGACTCCATGGCAAGAGCGCATTCTGGGTTGGCGAAAGTGGCTGCGCAACTCCCTCTCCGTTTCACTAGCAGCTTGGATGGGTTCAGCTCCCCTGATATGGATCCATTTTGGCATTGTGACTCCTATTGCCATCATCGCGGGCATACCCTTAATGCTCATGGTTTTTGTCATTCTTGCCCTAGCGATGCTTGCCATCTCAGCGGGAGCCCTCTGGCAACCAGCCGGTGATGCCGTCAACCACCTCAACTCATGGGTTGCAAAATCAACTTATCACACCGCTACCGCATTCGCACATATTCCAGGTGCCCATTGGCATAAAAAACCATCGCGGCCAAATAAAGGCCAGATCATCGTTTTTGATATCCCCAATGGAGGAGGCGCCAACCTAATCGATACTGGCGGCGGCATCTTGCTAGATGGTGGACGTGATGACACCTTCTTCCGGCATGTTTTACCGACACTTCAGGCCCTTAAGATCGATCCCGATTCACTCATCATCAGCCATGCCGATTCCAAACACAGTGGCAGCATGAGCCTCTGTCTGGATCACTTTACTCCGCGACAGGCGATCATTCCTCGCACTGATTTGCTGAGCAAAAGCTACCAAGCCTTTATCGAAAAATCCGCCGAAACGAACTGCCAACTGATCACGCCTCACTCAGGACAAACGTTTCCCGTCGAGCTCGGCGTAGCTCTTGAGATCCTGCAAGCCCCCGTCGAACTCAGTGGCTACGGACGCGCGGATGACAGCGGTCTGGTGATACGTTTGCATTGGCATGGCTGGAAAATCATGTTCACCGGAGATGCTGGATTTATCACCGAGACTAGGTTACTTGCATCCGGCGCAGACCTGCAAGCAGACGTCATTATCAGCGGCAGAAATAGAAGCGATTTTACCGGCCGAGAGGAGTTTTATCGCGCGGTATCACCTAAAGTCATCATCTCGACCAATTCAGAATTTCCAGCCAACGAGCGCATCCCTGCAAACTGGTTCACCCGCACAGAGGCACTAGGCATCACCACCATTGATCAGCAACAATCCGGAGCCGTTACCCTAACGATCAAAGACCAGGGCCTAGTGCTTACCCCCACATTAAAAAATGCCCAAGTAATCACTATTGAACCTTGATCCGACCTACGGTGACAATTCGATGGACAATCTTGTTCTAAACCATCAATTTGCAGTCCAGAAAACAACCACTTCAACGAGCTATCGTCAGAAAAAATTTCAGCCTCCTTCTTGCCCTACGCTACCTCAACCCGCTGCGCACCCATGTCTCGGTCATCACCCTGATCTCACTGGCTGGAGTTGCCATCGGCGTGATGGTCCTCATTGTTGTTCTCTCGGTGTTTGGCGGCTTTGAACAACTGGTTAAAGAACGCGTGTTAAGCTACACCCCACACATTAATATTGAACGCATTGCCTCGTGGCCCGATACCGAGGAATTTCCCGACTACAATGCTGAAGTAGATTGGCGGGCATTGGAGCAATCGATGTCCTCACTCGAGGGGGTAGAAAGCGCCTACGCCTTAGTTAATGACTGGGTGCTACTTGACCGGGACGGGAGCGTTGCTCCTGCAGCCATGCAAGCCATTGATACAGCTAACAAGACTCAACTCAAATCCCTGCAAGATCTCATCGAGCCAGGCAATGGCAATGCCGATATGGGTCTTGGGGAAACCGCCGTCATCTCATCAATCACGGCTGAGCGCTTTGGCATTATGGTTGGCGATACCATCCAGATTCATACCAATCGCAACCTCAAGCAGGTCCAACCGATTCTTGAACGCATTGGAGAACCTCCCTTATACGAGAGAACGGCCCAAGGACTTGCTCAGATCAGGGGCGACTTGCAAAAAATGTTCACCCAAGCTGGCGACAAGGAAACTGCCCCCATCAAACAACTTCAAGAACTCTACTACAACCGCCTGATGCCGCTCATGGATCAGAACCTGCGCAACCTAGAAAGAGATGCTCTCGACGCCCTTCTCATCCACCTTGAGCAGGGTGAGCGCAGCACTCCTGATCCAGATAACAGTGGCATTTATACCTTCGATACCGGTCACGTGACTAAAGCACTCGAGCTGCTCGACGAACTTACAAAAATCAACGCCGACAAAGCGGACATTCAAGACATCAAACACATGAGGACGGTTGTGCTGCCCAAAGATCTCACCGTGATCGGCATCTACCAGGCCACCCGCCATGCTGCCAGCCCCGATGTCTTTGTCCCCCTGCCTGTTGGCCAGGATCTCACCGGCCTCGGTGCTGGCGTACGCGGTATCGCCCTTCGACTCACCGACCCGTATTTAGCGGCCAAGGTTCTCAATGACGTCGTGCAACCCAACCTCCCAGAAGATGGCGCTTGGGTCGCCCGCACCTGGATGCAGGATCACCAGCAGCAATTCGGCCTCATTAAAACCCAACGCCAACTGCTCACCTTTTCGTTGTCGTTCATTATGATGGTCTCCGCCTTTTCAATTATGGCGGTCATGTTTACCGTCACCATCCAGAAAAAGCGTGAAATAGGCGTCATGAAAGCCCTCGGCGCCGCACCCGCCCAACTCGTTCGCGTGTTCCTCTACCAAGGCATCATCATCGGCTTGTTCGGCGGCCTGATCGGACTTGGTCTCGGCTACCTGGTCATTGATAACAGGCATGTTATCCTCGATCTTTTTGCCTCATGGGGATTTGACCCCTTCCCTTCCGAATTCAATGGTTTTGACGGTCTCCCAGCCGATATTCAAGCTAAGGAATTTATCGGAGTCTTCATCTTCGCATTTGTCATGTGCGTGATCGCGACACTTGTTCCCGCCATCGTCGCCTCCCGCAGTGATGCCGCCAAGTCTCTGCGCAACATGTAGACTAGACTGCACATCAATAATGCCCCATGACTCATAATCACCTATGAAAGACATCGTTTACTTTGACCTCGAGACCCAACGCAGCTTCGGCGATGTCGGGGGCGCTAAAAACAAAGATAAAATGGGTATCTCGGTAGGTGTGGCTTATTCCACACGCACTGGTCAATACCATATTTTCGGGGAAGATCAAACCGATGCGCTGGTAGATATGCTTCTGAAGGCCGATCTTGTTGTTGGTTACAATCACATCTATTTTGATTACCCCGTGCTGCAAGGCTACACCATTCTTGATCTCCCTAATCAGACCCTCAACCTTGATATGCTCATCGAAGTGGAAAAAGTGCTCGGGCACCGCCTCAAGCTAGATTCGATTGCCTCTGCAACGCTGGGAACTGGAAAATCTGCTGATGGGCTAGATGCCCTAAGGTGGTGGCAGCAACACAAAAAAACCGGCGATCTTGAGCCCTTGATGAAAATTGCTGAATACTGCTGTTATGACGTCAAAGTTACCAAAGAAGTGCATGAATATGCCCTCAAACATGGTCACTTAAAATACAATGACCGCAATGGCAACCCCACTCAGGTTGAAGTAGATTGGAGCTAAGTGCTCCCACCGAGACCCAAAAAAGCCCGGCATCACCTGAAGTGAGCCGGGCTTGTGATTTGTTTCTAAGCGTTGAAGCCTTATGCTGATTCTTCGCCTACAGTGACAGGCGTAGCCTGAAGAGGAAGTTCCTCAACAGCCATTGATGTATCGCCATCTATGCCTTCACCATGTTCGCCGTCTTCAGCAAATTCATCTTGCTTTGGCTCTGGCTCTTCAACGGTGAACTCAATCTCCACATCGCGATGCTGGTAGAATCCAGTTCCTGCAGGAATCAAGTGACCCATGATAACGTTTTCCTTGAAGCCGCGAAGGTGATCAACGCGACCGATTGTCGAAGCATCGGTAAGCACACGAGTGGTGTCCTGGAACGATGCCGCCGAGATGAAGGATTCGGTCTCGAGTGATGCTTTGGTGATTCCAAGCAGCACGGGCTCGGATTCAGCAGCAGCACCACCTTGGGAGATCACTTGCTCGTTGGCTTTCTTGAACGTGGTACGATCAATCTGATCACCCCAGAGGAATTCGGTATCACCAGGCTCGGTGATCTTCACCTTGCGCAGCATCTGTCGGATAACGATCTCGATGTGCTTGTCATTGATTTCTACACCCTGAAGACGGTAAACACGCTGAACCTCATTGGTAAGGTGCTCTTGAAGAGCTTGCGCACCACATGCCTCAAGCAAGTCGTCTGGAGATATAGGACCTTCGGTAATCTGGTCACCACGGTGAAGGAAGTCACCTTCTCCCACAATGATGTGTTTACCCATGGGGACCAAGTGATCCGCATGCTCGCCGGTGTCCACATCAGTCACGATGACCTTTTTCTTACCGCGCACATTGGGGCCGTAGGAAACTTCACCGTCGATCTTAGCGATGGTGCAAGCCTCCTTCGGACGACGTGCTTCGAAGAGCTCGGCGATACGTGGCAGGCCACCAGTAATATCACCAGTCTTGGCAATCTTACGAGGAGTTCTAGCAAGCTGAGCACCGCCCTTAACGTTAGCGCCCTCTTTCACAGAAAGGTGAGCACCCACAGGGATGGAACAGCTGTAAACGACTTCAGAAGTATTCTTGTCAACGATGACAATTTGCGGGTGGAGGTCTTCCTTGTGCTCGGTAACTACCATGCCCTTCTTGCCTGTTTCCTTGTCCGTCTCAGACTGAACAGTAATGCCCTTGATCATGTCACGGAACTCAACTTTACCAGCTTTCTCAGTGAGAATTGGCACGTTGTATGGATCCCAGGTAACAAAGATTTCGCCTTTCTTGACCGTTTCCCCATCGGGAACTGAAATAGCGGAACCCATCACAAGGTTGTAGGATTCAAGCTCGAGTCCGTCCTTATCGCGAATTGCAATGGCGCCCTTCTTATTGAGTGCCACAAAGTTGCCCTCAGCATCCTTCACCGCACGAACCTCTTTGTAGACAACCGTGCCGCCGTTCTTCGCCTTAATGATTGGCTGTTTGAACGAAGACGATGCTACACCACCGACGTGGAAGGTCCGCATGGTCAGCTGCGTGCCGGGCTCACCGATCGACTGGGCGGCAACAATGCCGACAGCCTCGCCGAGCTTAGCTACCTCACCAGAAGCAAGGTTAAGTCCATAACACTTCTGACAACATCCGCGGTCTGCCTCACAGGTGAGGGTGGAGCGAATCTTGAGGCGCTCGAAGCCAAGATCTTCGATCTTGTTGGCTTCTTCTTCGCCGATGAGCTGGCCTACCTCGAGGACAACGTTGCCCGTCACAGGGTCAGTCACCTTCTCACCGGAAACTCGGCCGTAGATACGGGATGATAGTGACGCTGCTTCCTCATCGTTTTCAATGATGGGCTCGGCTGTAATGCCATTAACAGTGCCACAATCCTCTTCAAAGACGATCACGTCTTGAGAAACATCAACCAGCTTACGGGTCATGTATCCTGAGTCAGCGGTCTTCAACGCGGTATCAGCAAGTCCTTTACGAGCACCGTGAGTGGAAATAAAGTATTCCAACACAGAGAGGCCCTCGCGGAAGTTAGAGGTAATCGGACGCTCGATAATGTCACCAGATGGCTTGGCCATAAGACCACGCATTCCAGAAAGCTGCTTAATCTGCTGCTTGTTACCACGAGCACCAGAATCAACCATCAAGAAGAGCGGGTTGACAATCTTGTCTCCCTCGTTGTGCTCGAGCTTACGATAGAGTGCATCAGCAATATTGTCAGAAGCGTGAGTCCAGATATCGATCACCTGCTGGTATCGCTCATTGTCTGTAATCACACCATTACGGTATTGCTTAGTCACTTTCTCAAGCTCAGCGTATGCCTTCTCAAGCTCTGGCTTCTTCTCCTCAGGCACGACCATGTCGACGATTCCAATAGAGATCCCAGAACGGGTTGCTTCCATGAAGCCGAGTGACTTAAGAGCATCAAGAACCTTTACGGTAGATTCTTGTCCAGCACACTGGTAACAGCGCCAAATGATGTCGCCAATTTGCTTCTTACCCACATTGAAGTTTAAGAATCCAAGACCGGAAGGCCAGATCTCATTAAAGCGGACACGTCCTGGTGTGGTCTCGATAATCTTACTTTCATGATCACCGAAGAAGGTCTTCTTCTCCTTACCGAAGTCCGGGTTACGCAGGCGAATCCAGTCATGATACTTCACCTTGCGGCTAGCAATAGCAAACTCGACTTCCGTCGTGTTCTCAAAGAGTGGCAAGTGAACACCTTTCCTTGTCTCTAGCTCCTTAGCCGTCAATTGACGAGCGTAAGTGAGGTAGTAGGTGCCGAGAATGATATCCTGTGATGGAACCGTGATCGGCTTACCGCTGGCAGGTGAGAAGATGTTATTGGGCGCCAGCATCAGCTGACGACACTCCATCTGTGCCTCTACGGAGAGCGGTACGTGCACAGCCATCTGGTCACCGTCAAAGTCGGCATTGTAGGCGGTACAAACGAGCGGGTGAACACGAATCGCGGATCCCTCAATGAGAACAGGCTCAAATGCCTGAATCGAGAGACGGTGCAATGTAGGAGCACGGTTCAGCATGACAGGGTGTCCCTTGGTCACCTCCTCGAGAATATCCCATACCTCGGTCGTCTTGCGATCAATCATCTTCTTGGCACTACGCACAGTGTGGCAGTAACCAAGATCCTTGAGTCGGCGGATGATGAACGGTTCGAAAAGTGTGAGGGCCATTTTCTTAGGCAGACCACACTGGTTGAGCTTGAGCTCTGGTCCAATCACAATGACGGAACGTCCAGAATAGTCTACACGCTTACCGAGTAAGTTCTGACGGAAGCGTCCGCCTTTACCCTTGAGCATGTCAGAGAGTGATTTAAGTGCACGGTTGCCAGCGCCAGTAACGGCACGTCCATGACGACCATTATCAAACAGAGCGTCCACCGCCTCTTGAAGCATGCGCTTCTCGTTACGAATAATCACATCCGGCGTCTTCAGCTTGAGAAGGTTCTTCAAGCGATTGTTCCGGTTAATGACACGACGGTAAAGATCATTGAGGTCAGATGTGGCAAAACGTCCGCCTTCCAGTGGCACCAAGGGACGAAGGTCCGGCGGTATAACTGGGAGCACGTTCATAACCATCCACTCTGGGCGGGTTTTGCTTTGGGCAAATCCACGAGCGAGTTTGATACGCTTGGCGAGCTTCTTCTTAGTCTGCTTGGAGCGAGTATTTTGCATCTCTTCTTCAAGCTGAACCGTAAGCTCTGCGAGGTTTACACCAGAAAGCAATGATTGAAGTGCCTCAGCCCCCATCTCTGCTTTAAAGTTTCCTTCACCGTAGGCATCTTCAGCTTCAAAGAATTCACTCTCGCTGAGAAGCTGACCAAGTTGCAAATCGGTGCTACCGACATCGGTGACAACAAAGTCCTCATAGTAAATGATTCTCTCAAGCTGACGTGCAGCCAGATCAAGAACCAAGCCAATACGGCTGGGCATACATTTGTAGAACCAGATGTGAGAAACGGGAACCGCAAGCTCGATGTGGCCCATGCGCTCACGACGAACGCGGGACAGAGTTACCTCCACACCACAGCGATCACAAACGACACCCTTGTGTTTGATGCGCTTGTATTTTCCACAGGCACACTCCCAGTCAC
>Ga0213861_10002118_pt1 | contig 17302 bp, 20 predicted proteins | sample PICome_4_FD_160110 | JGI IMG/M metagenome (GOLD analysis project Ga0213861, IMG submission 160110) | Coastal seawater microbial communities near Pivers Island, North Carolina, United States - PICO131 | ecosystem: Environmental > Aquatic > Marine > Coastal | place: USA: North Carolina... | reverse complement strand
CCATATTGCATAGCAGTGTCTAGGGACTGCTCAGACGGTAGAGACGGTTCAGGCAGTCGTTTTTTGCAATAAGCCAAAACAGATTCGAACTTTTCGAAATCTTTTTGAGTATACATAATTATTACCCCCACTGATGTGTATTAAAAGCTCCAGTCCATTTAAGGCTATCCAAGTCAAAACCTTGGAACAAAGGGCGGGAAAAGACCCTACAGGTTATCCAAGGCTTTGACACCAACAGCAACTTGTATTGAAGAGCAAAAAACATGCCAACTAATAAAGAGACCAATCTGAGGTAGTGACTATAGGTTAACCTGTGGGTCTGATGCCGCCGATGTAAAAACCCCAAATAATATGACCAATTTCAAAGGTTGTACGTAAAAGGGTGATAAAATAGAATTTACTCTATAGGTAAACCCCAAGGTTATACCCAATTTTGTGGATAAAATAATCGCAATGGCGGCATCAATCCATGGATGAGCCTATAGTGTTAGCTAAAATAGTGTCAGCTAAAGAGGACAGCTGGTTTTACCTATAGAGATAGGGGTGGATGACTAACACGCTGCGTTCACCCAAAGTTGCTAGCCATCCAGCGATGTGCGCTTGCCACCAGACAAACGCCAATCTCCCCCGGTGAGAAGAAAATGGCTATTAAAGCTCTTTTCAGTTCAAAGGTGGTTCGACCGTCGGTGACTTCAAGAAAAAAACGCCAGCCACCCATTTAGAGTAAGCTGGCCAGTACACCCTGTAATTGACCCGGGAAATTGGGTTACAGGATGATACCTCGAGAGGGTACATTTGGACTTTTGTTTACGGTTTAAATGGGAGGCAAAACAATTGCTGACACTGTGCCAATCAAAAAGGCAAAATATAAACAGTTGCGCAGCTTTTAAGCAGTGCAAAGTATATCGCCATTAATTTAGGCGAAAAAATATGAGGGGGATACGTATAATGGTCTGTTGAAAATTGCCCAACGTGCCATTCAACGGGGACCATTACCACGAGCCTATTTTTATAAGCAGTGAGTTCGTCGAATACACTAGCTCAGTCATGAGTATTGACCCGGCAGGACGCGGTAAGGATGAAACAGGGTATGCAGTCGTAAAGATACCTAATGGCTACCTATGCGTCCACAGATGCGGCATCATGGCTAGCGGGTATTCTGAAGTGGCACTGCAGAAACTCGCAGGCATTGCGAAGGAAGAACAGGTCAACGATATTGTAGTTGAGAGTAACTTCGGCGATGACATGTTTAATCAACTATTCATGCTAGTGCTGAACAAGGTCCACTCGATTACCATGAGTGAGGTCCGTCATAATAAGCAAAAAGAACGCCGCATCATCGATGTTCGTGAGCCTGGGATGAACCAACACAGATTGGTGATGGATAAGAAGTTTATCTAGAAAGATTTTGATAGCTGCCAGCACCTACCCCCAGAGCAGGCCTTACGTTACTAGTTGACCTGTCTGACGGCCGACAGAGGCACTCTTACTAATGATGACCGTCTAGATGCTCTCGCTAGGGCCTGTCAGCATTCGGTGGATGCGATGGCTCAGGATGTTGAGGTCCATATGGGTGTGCGCAGAGACGAGATGATGGTCGCAGAGTTATACAGATTGAAAGCAGGTGCTTATTTGGGTTTAGGTGTTATTACTGGACACCAAAGTCAGAAGACCATTTAACTTAGATGGTTGGCAATATTGTCTCAGCGAGCAATTCATCTGACGGCAAACAACTCGTTATAATCTCAGCTAGAAGCCCACCTGATGGCGATAATTTGTTAGTTTTATCGAAAAACTGCATTTCACGTCCATATTTAATTGCCTCGCACAGTGTGCCTGACGGTACCCGTGTTTAGCAGTGCGCGATGACAGCTTCAAACTTTAGAAACTCCTAATGAATGGTCATATTAAAATCCTATTAATAATTGTTCGGAGCAATATGAAAATTGGATTAACTCGAAGGTGCTATATTTGAGACCAATCTGAGGTGGTGACCTATCGGTCTGATGTACCCTCATATAAAAAACCTAAAATATACGACCAATTCTAAAGGATAAAAAGACAAATTTTAAAGGTTGCACGTAAGAGGGTAATAGAAAATTTAACTCCCAGCTCAACCCGAGGGTGACTAGTACCTATAGTTCTCCCTAAAGCTGTCCCAAGAAATGTCGATAAATATTTCAAATGAAGGATGGGAAAAAGGGGAACATATAGTGTTAGCTAAAGAAGTCGGCAGGTTTAACCTATCGAGATAGGGGCGTATGGCCGACATCAGGCGCTCGGCATAAGCATTTCAGCAAGCATGTGACCTTATACAGACAGTGAATTGTATCCGTCGAAGAACTGCATTTCCAGTCCATATTCCATGGCAGCAAAGAGAGAACCCTCAGGTGCACACTTCTCGTATTGAGCTAACACAGCGTCGAATTTCAAAATTCTTGATGATTGTCCATGTACCAATACCCAAAGGTTAGGTGTCGTCAGTTTCTTTTGGCCGCACCAGGTTAATTAAGTTCCAGCGAATAACTAAAGCCGCGATTGCTAACAACAAAACTGCGCCGCTTTCATACAGCAGGTCGATGGTGTTAATTCCTTTGCCCTGCAAAATAATTAGTCGGCAAAGCGCCGTTATAGCTATGAAAATCGGAACTGTGATAGGAATTTTTCGAAACTTATAAAATGCTGCTATCATGCCGAGAACTTCTGCATATATGAACAAAAGCAGCAAATCGGTGAGTTTAACTGAACGTTCAGTTAAAATTACAGCGATTTCTAACACAACTGCATAGGCAGTCAAAAACGCTATAGCAATTAATAGCCCTTTTTCAGCAATCGTTATTATTTTGTACCAATCGGCCCATTTGTTTTCTTTGTCTTTATGCAAAACTACCCTCGCATTTCAAAGGTTCTTGATACATGTTTCCAGTACATTGTGATACCACATGTTGTGTTCTGTCAAATAAAAGTTACTATAAACTAAACCGTTGGGGCCGGTTTACTAACACGCCTCGTCAAACCACAGTTATTAGTCATCCAACGATGAGCACTTGATACCAAACAAACGCACATCTCAATCGGTGAGAAGAAAATGGCTATTAAAGCTACTATTCAAAGAATAAGTGGTTCGGCTTATTGTATACTAAAGGTTTAATCGAAAGAATTTTGGCTCAAAAACGTGAAGGAGTATACATCTAACGCATCGGCGAAAAATCCCCCACACCCCAATCGGGATGGCGGACCGACGGTTTTGACCAAATTTTTGGGTCAAAAACGCAAATCCATGTTGTTTTAAAAAACATTTTTTTTCCAAAGTGTCATAATGGGATTGTGTTAGATTATTGCTCGGATTTGTCATATAAATATTGTGTTCTCGACGCTCGTCCAAAATTGGTCGCGTCTCTGTCTCTCTTCTATCGTTTTCGGCGATGAGACTCGCATGCTACATCTTTAGCCCAAAGGATTGCTCATTAAAAGTTTAACTAAAATACGCTTTTCATACCCAATAATAGAATTTCAAAAATCCCTACAGCAATGAAGATAACAACAGCAGCAAACACGAGACCTGCCGCCCCGGCGGTAAGCTCAGTAATTATCATACCCACTCCTATGAAAAGCTGTCCGATAAGGAAAACCACGGATGCCAGCGGGAACATAACTAACATCGCAAACCTATCCCACTTGTGGAAAATTCCACTAGGCAAAATAGCGTGAAAATAGAGTAATATGTAAAACCCGACCGCCAACACTTCAAACTGATGAACATTTACATACCCTTTGCCTCACAAAGGAATTACGAAAAAGAAGAAAATCCAAATAAGATTGTAACACAGAAACAGATTGCGAATAGGAAGTTTCCTACCCCTCGCACTCTCTACTCTGGGAGGTCTTTTTACCCAGGTTTCGTAAGACATGAACCCTCACTAGCATTGCTTTCAAGTGTTGTTACAGGAGCTTTATATGCGCTACGTTCGCACCATGCTACCTCTACAAACGAAAAGATGGCTAATCGTCAGCGCATTGCTAACCCTCACACTTGGTCTCGCCTTGCTTTTTGAAATGTCAGGGATGCTCACGCTCAGAGTTATTATAGATTTGCGACTTCTTAACAATGAATGAGACCAAGGGCAGAAGGTCAATCTTAGGTGGTGACTGCTTTTATATTAAAATTTCCAAGAGTGTTGAGATAAAGCTACCCGGTAAAATAGCAACTACTAGAACGATGCAAGCTAATGTAAGTTTTATTAGAATAACCTCCGAATTGGATTACATCTATCAAAATGCTTTAAAAGTTTGAATTGTATGGGTGCGCTCGATACCGTCAATATTGAGCAGCTTGTCATTAATAAACATCCCAATATCTTCACCAATTGGCACATAAAGTTTCATCATCAAGTCAAAATCTCCACTGGTAGAGTAAAGTTCTGAATGAATTTCACGTAGTACAATTTGCGCAGCAACTTCATAGGCCGTACCGGGCCGACAACGTATTTGTACAAAAAGACAGTTCATCGCAAATCCTCCACCTTCAAGGCTACGCTACAAAACCATACTCTTTTAACCAAACAGTACAAGCAACCAATTATGCCTGACGCTCAAGATGATTGCAGAAATCCAACGGCATAAGAATATCAGTCTTCGATGCTAGGCAATATCATCTCAGCGAGACGTTCGCCCGATTCCGACAATGAGTAATGTCCCGTAATGAACTGCATTTCCCGCCCATATTCCATTGCAGCAAAGAGTGAATCCTCAGATGCTCTTTTTTCACAGTGAGCCAATACAGCTTCAAATTTTAAGAATTCATTATGGTTGTTCATACACATAATGGAGCACAACATTTTGTGGTAAGTCAACCCATTTGCACAATAGGTAGATTTGCAGATCTGATATTGCTAACATTTAAAGCTCTTATAAATAAAATCTATTTAAAAGGTTGCACGTAAAAGGCTACCAGAAAGAATTTACCCTATAGGTTAACCCCAAAGTTATAACCAATTTTGTGTATAAAATTATTGCAAAAGTGGCATTAAGCCCTCGATTAACCTAAAGTGCCAGCTTAACAGGACAGCTTGGTCAACTTTTAGCGATACGGGCGGATGACTGACATACTGCGTTCACCCACAGTTGCCAGCCATCCAACGACCAGCATTTACCTCCCAACAAATACCAATCGCCCGCGGAGAAGAAAAAGGCTTATAAAGCTCTTTTCGTGATACAGGTGGTTCGACAGTTGGGTTTTTCAAGTGACCAAAAAAAATGCCAGCCACTCATCTCGAGAAAGCTGGCAAGTTCGAACTCCGGGTGACCACGGGAGGCATTCCGGAGAACAGGGCATCGAAGGATATACTTGGAGATTAACATTAGGTTTCATTTTGAGACAATGATTCCTTGCGTCAAGGCGGCTTCAAAAGAATTTAGCCGCAAAAATCTGTGGGATATACGTATATTGGTCTCGACGAAAAATCCACCCTTGCTCCACTCAGATTTGAGCCGTAGTGGTAGTTTCTAGCGCCATTTATACTGGTTATCTATGTCAGATCCAAACAATTATGAGTACCAGTGGGGGGACAATCGACAATTTACTAATTAACAGTTTAGTAAACTGCAGTTTTTTAGATTAGGAACAACATTTTTATCTTCTCTATTGTTTTGGAAATATTTTAAATCCCGACACTCTATGAAATTTTGAATTATAGATTAACTTTTGAGCAGAGCGTTTATACTAAAAAGTAGTCTAAACATTCGGGTTTTAGATCAAAAATTAGCTCACTTTAAGATTGTATAGTTAACCATAGGCGCAAACAGTGGTCCAGAACTTGATACAAATTATTAGTCCACGCTAGACGTTACATTTGCTGCACACGGTTGCTATCAGTGGACATTGATTTAATACCGTTATTAGATGGACGAGCTTTTACATACTTAAGATTACTAGACGATATTCATATTATATCCCCGTAAGCATTGTTTCTGCTGTCACCTGCCGGCTTCTAAGAGAAGCCACTACACGCGTTCAAACTCTATGCTTTTGGAGTTGCATTTCAGAATCCTTTTGATATGTGACATCGAATTCGAGGCAAACTTCACGTGCGGAGAGGTGCCGGAGTGGTCGAACGGGACGGATTCGAAATCCGTTGTACCTGCAAGGGTACCCAGGGTTCGAATCCCTGTCTCTCTGCCAAATTTTATAAAATTTATAACGTGATTTTAATTACTTAAGTTTTAATTAATTAATATTGTAGCCATTTTGTAGCCATTTTTGACTAAATATCCTGAAACCTTATGGGCTAAATATACCTCAAACTTGTTTCAAAAAAGTTAAAACAGTTTCAATTTCGGCTTGCACGATATCATCACGCTTCGCTTTGAAAAAATCTAAGCCATAAATATATATATATAATTTATACATAAATATGTCTTCTTCAAGGATGTTTCGCTCTTAACCTTATGTTGGATATTCGCAAGCACTATACGAACATACAAATAACTATACTAAGCAATGTTCTAACTTCAAGTCCGACCAAATACAGTTTATTAATGCAAACGGTGAAATTCAATTCTAGCCTCAAAATTGTGCAAGCCACTATCGCCTGATCCCGCAATAAAGCTGGCTCCAAAGTGAATTATAAGATCATCAATAATCTTTTTCGCTACATCCCTGCCAACCAGCGGATAACGAGACCATGCAGACGCTTTACGTTGGATGCCTAGGTAAGTGGGTTGTTCAGACCGAGATGAGCCTTCGACAGTCTGTGTTGCCTTTAACATAGATGCTACAACAACTGCATATTTGGCAGCTTTTGGGCCAGTGGTGGGGTAACCTAGTTCCGATATTAGATTATTTACGATCAACTCAGCAGTTTTGTTGAACGGTAGCCATACAGGTCGAACAACCGCCAGACGGTATGTAGACTTATCTGGCGAAGGCATACATCAGTCCTTGTTTTGATTTCTTGACCGAGTGTGTGATGCGCCTTCATGGAAGGCAAGTTTGTTCTGAGTTGTTGAAGAGATTTGTCTTACCCACACTAGCACCCCCACCCACGATCATGTCTTTGACCCTATATGCGTTGGCGTCAGAAGGTGTCATACTTATCTAACAAGGGTAACTGGAAGCGAGGTGAGGCAAATGAGTGGAACTCAAACTATAGTACTGACATTAGCGGTTATCATTTTTGGTGGTGGATCGCTCTTCTATTTTCTGCAAGCTAAACAAAAAGTTACAAGCGAAGCAGATTGTCGTGCAGCTGTCACCACTATTCCTCTAGTAAATACGACTACAGGGATGGGTATGTCGGCAGCAGTTGCTGAGTGCGAATAAAATAATGAAAGCTACTTAAGCTGTAGGTGTCAGAGGTGTTATCCCAAGTAAGCAAGGGTATTAGACTTGGGGCGCTGGGCTTACGTTGGTGGAGTTGACCTTAGAAAACACATAACGGATCCTACACTGGACCCTATAATGGACCCTAAAATTCAGAGAGGGTCAAAATATATCAAATTAATAACAAATATTTAACAAAATTAGTCAAGAGTATCTGTCTCTCTGCCAGGTGACGCATGCCATTGATTTTGAACCTATTTAAGAGTGGGATGTAGGGTTGAACGAACTCACTTTTTCGATCCAAACTTGACGATGATTACACATTTAGAATTTGGAAAATGTCAGAAGCTAGGTTGTGAAGACCACACACTCGGAACAGCAAACCCAAATTAACGTTTCGCTATTATTCTAGCGATCTCTTCATTCTCTTGATTAACCGCATTAGCTGCATCTTTTCCATCATACTTATGACAGAAGTGTGGTCGATTGTATCCCGCTTATGGCTTATTTTTGATTTAACATCCAACCTTCTCATATGAAACTAAATAGCCACAATGCCATCAAAATTTGGTTTCATATAGTATCTCGGTTCATCTCGCATTTTCCACGCATTATTTCCCTTTACACGCTTTTCGTGCAATTGGGTCAGCAATCCAACAGCAGCAATCTTGTCATTTTCATTATGCTTGAAATGCAATCTACCTTGAATATGAACTACTTGATAAGTCTAAATTGGTACGTGCTTGTGGTGCCGCGCTTTAGTTAGGTATCAATTGGATGACACGTATGAATTTTCCGCTTTGAAAATAAACACAGCCTTACATCCATTCTTAAAAACTTTATGTATAGTATTTGCAAATGCTATGTGTCCGATCAGCATATCATCACGCGATATCATCGGAAAATGATTTACTCTAAAACCTTCGCCCATATTTGCAACACAGGTCGCAAGCGGAATCCACTCAACAATAACCTTAATTTCTTCAATAACAGTTTCTTTGAAATATTTTAGTAATTCATTTATATTTTCCATTAGTTTACTGCAAACCATGAACTTGACCTGTAGTTACTACAGTCTTGCGCCCACTTTTCCAGTATGAATAAACAAATGGAAATATTTTTATGCTAAATTCGCACCATAAAAAACAAGCACAAACTTACGTAAGTGCTTGTTTTTTTGTGTAATATGTAAAAAGTTTCTTAACGTTTAGAGAACTGGAAGCTCCTACGAGCTTTGCGCTTACCGAATTTCTTACGTTCCACAACCCGGCTGTCGCGGGTCAGGAAGCCAGCGGCTTTCAGGGCGCCGCGTAGGCTGGGTTCATAGAGTTGCAAGGCTTTGGAGATGCCGTGTTTTACAGCGCCCGCTTGGCCTGTCAAACCGCCGCCTTTGACTGTGGCAACCACGTCAAATTCGCCTTCAACGCCAGCCACCTGCATCGGTTGACGCAGAATCAGCTGCAGAACAGGACGAGCAAAGTAAGCGTCTTGATCTTTGCCGTTCACAGTCACTTTTCCGGATCCTGGTTTGATCCAAACACGGGCAACTGCGTCTTTACGTTTGCCAGTGGCGTAACTGCGACCCAATTCATCGCGAACAGGTTCCCGAGGCGCCGCGATTTCAACCACAGCAGAGGTGCTTTCGGCTACCGCTGCCAGGTCTTCGAGGGATGTAATTTGATCTGACATCGCTTATACCCGTGTGTTTTTCTTGTTCATGACTTTTACATCCAATACGTCTGGCGCTTGCGCCTCATGTGGATGCGCGGCGCCTGCATAGACACGCAGATTTGTCATAATCTGACGCGACAGACGGTTGCCTGGTAACATGCGCTTAACAGCCTGTGTCAAGACACGCTCAGGATATTTGCCCTCCAGGATCGTGCCCGTGGTGCGGGATTTGATCCCACCTGGGTATCCGGTGTGCCAATAGTTTTCTTTGTTGCGTTTGTTGCCGGTCAGCTGAACTTTTTCAGCGTTGATGACAATCACATTGTCGCCCATGTCCATGTGCGGTGTGAAGGTGGCTTTGTGTTTGCCACGCAGGCGCATTGCAATAATCGAAGCCAAACGGCCCAAAACAACGCCTTCTGCGTCGATCAGGATCCATTTTTTATCGATATCTGCAGGTGTTGCAGAAAAGGTTTTCATTTTTTATACCCATCGAGGTTGGAGATGAGCGGGTTATAGAGATTGCCACAGTGCAGTCAACACAGAAAATCCACATTAAAATGTTTAAAGTCATGTATTTAAAATTAAGGTATTATTTTACCCCAAGATCCCTCAAAGTAACCCTCACCCATCGGGCGGTATAGCATAGGTCAGATTGGCGCGGGCAACCGGTTGAGTTTGATCCGTCGAATAGATCAGGCTCTGGCAAACCGCCAAGGATCGGCCAAGTTTGACCACCTCATTTTTGCACAACAAATCAGCGTCCGCACTGGGTTTGCGCAAGAAATCAATACCGCAGTTCGTAGTCACAGCTAAGGCCTTTGGACCAATCAACGAAAGAATATGAAGATAAGCCGCCACATCTGCCAAAGCAAACATTGACGGACCCGAGACCGTGCCACCAGGACGCAAATGCTTGTCACGCACCCGAAGCGCAACCTCCAACCGCACCGCGATGAGGTCTCTAATGTCGAATTCATCCGCGACCTGTGGAAATTCAGCCAACAAAAAAGCCGTCAGTTCCGCAGCGTTCATTTTAAGTGCCATTGTCGCGCTCCTTTGCTTTTTGCTATGCTGCCCAGGAAGTTTACGGAGAGCAAGATGGCAATTTTGACACGTCGCGACGAAAACGCAGTCGCCTACCTTACGATGAACGCGCCCGAGAGGCTTAATGCGCTCTCTGACGAGATGCTGGCCGCGCTGCAAGAAACTTTGCACGCGTTGAAGTCAGATACCTCGGTCCGGGCGGTTGTATTGGCCGGAACAGGTAAAGCCTTCTGCGCGGGCCATGACCTCAAGCAAATGACCGCGGCGCGACAAAATGCCGATGGCGGCGCAGCTGCCTTCAAAGGTCTCTTTGATCGCTGCGCAACCTTCATGCAGACGGTGCAGAAAATCCCGCAGCCTGTGATTGCCCAAGTGCACGGCATTGCGACCGCCGCGGGCTGTCAGTTGGTGGCAAGTTGTGATCTGGCCCTGGCCGCGGAGGGAACACGATTTGGCGTAAATGGCGTCAATATTGGCTTGTTTTGCTCAACGCCGATGGTGGCTCTTTCCCGTAACATCGCCCGTAAGCGTGCGTTTGAAATGCTGGTCACAGGCGAGTTTATGACCGCAGATGAAGCCAAAAATGCCGGTCTCATCAACCGCGTTGTGCCAGAAATGGAGCTTGCACCGAGCGCCCGTGCATTGGCAGAGCTGATTGCCTCCAAACTCGGCTCTGCGGTCAAAACCGGTAAATCAGCTTTTTACCAGCAAATTCAGATGCCGTTGGATCAAGCTTATGCCTACACGGGCAAAGTAATGGTCGAAAATATGCTAAACCGCGATACGGAAGAAGGGATTGCCGCCTTTATTGAAAAACGCGATCCCAATTGGATGCAAGACTGAGCCCTTCCCTTCTGCTGCGCATGCCATTACATCGCCTGCCATGACACAAAGACTAAATATCATAGGCGGCGGCATGGCCGGCTGCGAAGCGGCATGGCAGGCAGCACAGCTTGGCGTGCCGGTTACGATTTATGAGATGCGCCCAAAGGTTGAGACCTTTGCCCATCAAACTGGCGATTTGGGTGAAATGGTTTGCTCAAACTCTTTTCGCTCGGATGATGACGAGCAAAATGCCGTTGGCTTGGTGCACTGGGAGATGCGCGCCGCAGGCAGTCTCATCATGGCCACAGCCGACAAGCATCGCATACCCGCTGGCGGTGCTTTAGCAGTGGATCGCGAGCCCTATGCCAAAAGCATCACCGAGGCGATCCATGCGCATCCCTTAATTGACGTCACCTACGAGGAAATTACCCATCTGCCCGATGAGGGGCAGTGGATTGTCGCCACGGGTCCATTGACCTCCGGCGCTTTGGCGGAGGCAATAAAAGCCGAGACTGGCGCAGAGGCCCTGGCCTTTTTTGATGCAATTGCTCCGATCATCTATGCCGATAGCATCAACATGAACCGTTCCTGGATGCAATCGCGCTACGATAAAGGCGACACCGAAGAAGAGCGCACAGCCTATCTCAATTGCCCGATGAACAAAGAGCAATATGAGGCTTTTATCGATGCGCTGCTCGACGCTGAAAAAACCGAGTTTAAACCCGGTGAAACAGCTGGGTATTTTGACGGTTGCCTTCCGATTGAGGTCATGGCCGAACGTGGCCGCGAAACCCTTCGCTTTGGTCCCATGAAACCGGTTGGGCTGTGCAACGCCCATGATCCAGACAATAAGCCTTACGCCGTGGTGCAGCTGCGCCGGGACAATGCTTTGGGCACGCTGTTTAATATTGTCGGCTTTCAAACCAAAATGAAATATGGCGCACAAACTCGCGTCTTGCGCATGATTCCAGGCCTTGAGGAGGCTGAATTTGCCAGATTGGGCGGAATTCACCGCAATTCCTTCATCAATTCCCCGACCCTGCTGACCCCACAAATGCAGCTAAAAAGCAAACCCAATATCCGTTTCGCTGGCCAAATCACCGGCGTTGAAGGCTATGTCGAAAGCGCGGCCATGGGGATGGTCGCAGGCCGCGTGGCGGCCGCGGAACTCTCTGGTCGCAGCTTGCCACCGCCGGGGCCAGATACCGGTTGTGGTGCTTTGATTACCCATATTACCGGTGGCGCCGTGGCGAAGACCTTTCAACCAATGAATGTGAACTTCGGGCTGTTTCCCCCGATTGACACTGTGAAAGGCGGGCGCAAACGGCGCAAGGAGCGCTACAAAGCCTATACCAACCGTGCCAAAGAGACATTTTCCGCCTGGCTGGCGCATTAATCTATTGCCAAAACAGCACCAAGTCCTAGACTTCTGCCATGATGCAGGACAGAAAATTATCCACCAAATTCCCGCTTTGGACGCCGCGCCCCGTAGAGGAAACTTTAGAAATCTATGCGGATTGGGCCGCCCACTATGATGCGGATTTGGCCGAAGCCGGTTATGATACCCCGTACCGCATTTCTGCTGCGTTAAAGCCCTATGTTCAGCCCAGCGACCGCATATTGGATTTCGGCTGTGGAACCGGCCTGTCTGGCCTTGCGCTCCAAAATGCCGGATTTACAAACATTGATGGCTTGGACATCTCAGCACCGATGCTTGAAAAGGCCAAGGCGCGGGCGCTCTATGCCAACCTTTGGCAAGGTCGCCCTGGTGAGATCACGGGTGTGACCGCTGGGCAATATTCGGTAATCGTCGCGGCCGGTGTGGTTTCGCTCGGCGCTGCGCCACCTGAAACTTTGAGCCTGATACTTGGTTGCCTCGCCCCGGGTGGCTTCATCGGCCTGTCCTTTAATGATCCAACTGTGGCCCATGGCAGCTATGACGCTGTTTTAGATGCCGAGGTTAGCAGTGGCCGGGTAGAGCTGTTGTTTCGAGAAAACGGCTTGCACCTGCGAGAGCCACCCATGGGCTCCGATGTTCTGATCCTGAGGCGCCAGTGATCCGCACCCGCTTTGCGCCCTCTTCATCGGGCCTGTTGCATCTTGGACATGCCTATTCCGCCATAATCGCGCATGATTTTGCGCGGCGGCAGGGCGGCGCATTTTTACTGCGGATCGAAGATCTCGATCAAAGCCGGACACGGCCGGAATGGGAGGCACAGATCTTTGATGACTTGGCCTGGCTCGGACTGACTTGGGATGGGCCTGTGTTGCGGCAATCCACACGCAGCGCGGCCTATGAGGTGGCACTCTGCTCTCTCTCAGACCACGGGCTGCTCTATGGCTGTGCCTGCAGCCGCCGCGATATTGCTGAGGCCGCCTCTGCGCCGCAAGAAGGAGTGGAGCATATTTGGGGACCCGACGGGCTGATCTATCCGGGCACCTGTCGCCCGCCAAAAAGTAGCATGACCGATGATCGGGCTGCACAGAGGCTCAATATGACGGCCGCGCTTTCTGACTGCTCTAAAATCGTCTTTCAAGAGCTTGCCACCGATTTTCAAACAGCTGTAAATCACATTACAAACGCGCCTCATTTTATTGATAGTATTGGAGATATTGTATTGTCTCGACGGAGCGGTGATGCAGCTTATCATCTGGCCGTCGTAGTGGATGATGCAGCGCAACATATCACCCATGTGGTGCGGGGCGCGGATCTTTTGAGCGCCACACCCATCCATGCCTTGCTCCAACATCTCCTAAGTTATCCAACGCCGATATACCACCACCACGCTCTCATTCGAGATCCCGCCGGTAAACGCCTCGCCAAAAGAGACGACGCCAGAGCCATTGCAAAATTCCGTGGCGAAGGCGCGAGTCCGGATGACATCCGCGCAATGGTCGGATTGCCCCGGCGTTCTAAATTATGAAATGCATTCTATTTCAGACTATTGGCTGACTTATTTCATGTGGCTCACTTGTCATAACCGAGGTGTAAAAACAGCTGCGGCGATTGGTGTGACATGCCGGCCCCACCTGGATCACAATCAACAAAAGGCAATCTTGATCGCAATCGTATCGCATATCGACCAAAGTCTGCCGATGACCGCTGGTCTCTCCTTTCACCCAAAAACTTTGTCGCGATCGAGACCAATAGGTCACGCGTCGACTGATTAAGGTTTCAGTCACCGCTTCAGCATTCATCCAAGCCAGCATTAAAACTTCATGCGTCTCCGCGCATTGTGCGATGACCGGCAACAATCCGTTGGTATCATATTTTAGCGTTTCCGGGTTAAACATGCTAGAGCTCCTCTTGCATTCCACGACTGAGACTTATTTATTGCTTGTAACAGGGAATGTCCAAACCATGACTGAACAAATCGACTTGATCAAACTTTATTCTACTCGAATTCTCGCCCTCGCAGCGCAGATGCCGCATGTGGGACATCTTGACAATCCAAGTGCCAGCGCATCGAAACGTTCACCGCTTTGTGGATCGAAAGTGACCGTTGATGTGACTGTGCAATACGGTAAAATTACTGAATTTGCACAAAATGTTAAGGCCTGCGCCCTTGGGCAGGCGGCCGCAAGTTTAGTAGGGCAAAATATCATCGGTCGCACAGCTGACGAAGTGGCGCGTGCACTAGATGAACTGGCCGCAATGCTCAAATCTGGAGGACCGCCACCTGGCCCGCCGTTTGACGGCTTTGAAGTGCTGGCGCCCGCTTGTGACTATAAAAACCGCCATGCAAGTATTCTTTTGTCACTCGAAGCCACGGCGGAGGCTTGCGCTAGTATCGAATCTAAAAATGCATCTTAATAACTAAATTTATTAACATAGAATTAACCATTTCTGCGAAGAATGACTGCAATTTTAAACAATTTTTTGTTTAATTGTCCTTATGATCAGGAGCGCAATTTGAATGCCCGACCATACCCTGCATGCTATCGATGGTGCCGCATCCAATGTTTTGGGCAGTGGATTCAGTTGGGGCAGCACTGGATCATTGACCTATGACGAAGCAAATACACCGATCGATACCCTGGTCTTTACCGACAATGACGCAAATCTGACAATCACCGATACCAGTTTAGAATTTTTCAAGTCAAAAAATGGTATCCTGCAAAACAGTAATACTCGGGTCAATGGATCCTGCACAGTCACTGGCTCAGACGGTTCAAGTTTTAAGGTTTGGCGGATGCTTGAGCCGTAGCATCTTGTGGAAGGCTACCTGCTTTTCTCGCAAGACCATCGCGGATGGGGTGACGTAAAGCCTTTTGAATTTTTCTGTAGGTGATCCAAGGTCCTATGCAGACATCTTCCAGCAAACCACGCCCTGGTTTACCGCGAGACTTGGATTGAAACTCCCTCCGTTTCGAAGCGCGTGGAAACGCTCAGTATCGGCGATCTTGTCAGTACGCGACACCACGGTCCGCAAAGCATCCGTTGAATCTGGAAAAGATCAATAAAACTCGCGCCCAATTTTCCCAAAGATAAATTTAGACCTATCTAAATCTCTAAGGACGCCTCGGGACAGGGTCTGCCCCGCGCGCGCCTGCACCTATGCCGCCAACTTCGACTTTTGGTGTCATCACCCATCAGTCAATGCATGTTTAGGACGCAAGACTGCCTGATTGCTGCGATAAAGCTTACAGATTTGCCGGGGGTTGCGACTGACACTGATTGCGCTGACGTGACATATATCCACCTGTTGTTTGATCAACATGAAGTTATAACTGCCAATGGCGCACAATGCGAGAGCCTGCAAAACGGTCCAGAGACCATTAAATTCATCCCCGCGGCCGTCCGCGCAGAGCTATTTGCTATCTTTCTAGAATTCATGACAAAATCTTGCCAGCGCCCCCTAGCCGTCCTTTGCCCCAAAAATCGCCAACAGCGCCAGCTGGTCACGCGGCATAATAAGAATAAGAAACCCCTCCTTTGCTCGTGAAACGACGCGCTTTATCCAGACCCGAGGGGCGCTATGCGTCTGCGCCCTTGTTTAGAGGCTTGGAATAAACAGACCAATATAGAGCATCGCGATAATTGCAAATGCACCAATCGCATCCTTGATCGCCTCTTTCGTTTCCAAGCGGCGGGCTTCATCGGCGTGCGATTTGCGGGCGTTTGCGAAAAAGTTGTCCATGTTCTGCTCCCAACGTATAATGTTGCCACTTTGTTCTCACAGAACGCGGCGCAAGTAAAGAACTTTTAGAGAACATTCGTGAACAAAATATTTAACCCACTGATATTAAATGAACCGCTTGATCCTGTTCCATCAACCAAAGCAGAGTTCGCGCCGCCTTGCCACGGCTGCCTGTCAGGGACGGATCGCGTTGCAGCAGCATACGCGCGTCTTGATGCGCGGTCGCCATTAATGCGCCTTGATGTTCAAGATCGGCGACTTTGAACCGTGGCAAGCCCGATTGTGCGGTGCCAATCACATCCCCAGGCCCGCGCATCTTCAGATCTTCCTCAGCAATAAGAAACCCATCTTCCGTGTCGCGCATAATGGCCAGCCTTTGTTCGGCGGATTTGCTCAGTGGCGTTTGATACATCAGCAAACAGGTTGAGGCGGCCTCGCTGCGGCCCACGCGCCCGCGCAATTGATGCATTTGTGCCAGTCCAAAATTTTCCGCACGCTCTATCACCATGATCGTCGCATTTGGCACATCGACCCCAACTTCAATCACTGTGGTCGCGACCAAGACTTTTGTCTTACCCGCCACGAAATCTACCATGGCTGCGTCCTTCTCAGCCGGCGCCAATTGCCCATGGACCAAGCCGACCAGATCCTCCCCGAAGGCCGCGCGTAAAATCTTGAACCGCTCCTCAGCCGCGGTCAAATCCATGGTTTCACTCTCTTCAACCAATGGGCAAACCCAATAGGCTTGCCGGCCCGAAGCGATCGCAGCCTTCAGTTTGGCGATCACATCCGCCAAACGTGACAGCGGGACTGCAGCGGTGGTGATGGGTTTACGCCCCGGCGGCTTTTCATATAGGGCTGAGACATCCATATCCCCATATTGGGCCAATTCCAAAGACCGAGGGATCGGCGTGGCGCTCATCACAAGCACATCCACCTTGGTCCCCTTGGCGCCCAATGCCAGGCGTTGTTGCACTCCGAACCGGTGCTGCTCATCAATGATCGACAATCGAAGTTCTTTAAAGGCAACCGACTCTTGAAACACCGCGTGTGTGCCGACAAGGATATCAATTGCGCCACAGGCCAAATCCTCGAGCTTTTGACGACGCGCGGCGCTTTTGTCGCGCCCGGTGAGCATATCAACTCGCACCCCGGCGCGATCAGCCAAAGGCCGCAGACCCTCCAAGTGTTGGCGGGCCAATATTTCGGTTGGAGCCATCAAGACGCCTTGCCCGCCACTTTCCACCGCCTGCAATAGGGCCATAAAGCCCACCAATGTTTTCCCAGCTCCCACATC
>Ga0213861_10002116_pt1 | contig 17315 bp, 17 predicted proteins | sample PICome_4_FD_160110 | JGI IMG/M metagenome (GOLD analysis project Ga0213861, IMG submission 160110) | Coastal seawater microbial communities near Pivers Island, North Carolina, United States - PICO131 | ecosystem: Environmental > Aquatic > Marine > Coastal | place: USA: North Carolina... | reverse complement strand
GACCCGGAAGCGACAAAATCTGATTTCGAAACCCGCCAGCGGACTGTAGGTCATCAACCGTAGGACAGAGTTAGAGATGATCGCCACGAGAGCCAAAGAGGCCGCTGGTCACTCTGACGAGGCCCGCTAACGGGAGGCGGTCGATTTTCAGGGTCCGTCGAGAGCTTCAGCTTGCTCTCAGCCGCGACTACTCCAACCGCAAGACCGACCGCGTCCTCGATCAATTTGGATCTGGCACGGATTAGCGCAGAACGATGCCCGGAGTACCAACGCTGGCGGTGCCAATACGGGCAGCGGTGTGGCCGGTGGCGGCAAGTTCGGCGAGGATGCTCGTCGTTGAGCCGGGATCGACACCGAAAACAAGGCCGCCGGAAGTCTGGGCGTCTGCGACGAGAAGCTGGTCCATTTCGTCATGCTTGCCAGCATCAAGGAACTTGGTGCCCCACTCCAAGTTGCGCCGGCTGCCGCTGGGCATCACGCCAGAGGCAGCGTGAACGATGGCCCCTGGCAGAAAGGGAATTGCGTCGAACTCGACGGTAACCGACAGCTTCGATTCGAGTGCCATGCGGCCGAGATGGCCGAGGAGTCCGAAGCCAGTGACGTCAGTAGCGCCGGTGGCACCTGCATCGATGGCAAGTCGAGCTCCAATGTCGTTGAGCCTCACCATCGAGGCAACTGCTTGGTCAGTTTCGGCTGTGCTCGCAACGGCGGACTTGATGGCAGTAGTAAGAATTCCTACGCCGAGGGGTTTGGTGAGGATGACGTCGTCGCCCTGGCGCAGTCCGCTGTTGCGGAGGATTTGGTCAGGCCGCACGGTGCCAGTGACTGACATGCCGTACTTCGGTTCTGGGTCGTCGATGGTGTGACCACCGACCACGGCGAAGCCCGCTGCTGATGCAATGTCTTGGCCACCCGCCAACAGTTCGGAGAGCAACTCGGTGGGCAGAGCGTCGTTGTTCCAGCCGACGAGGTTCAATGCGAAGAGGGGCCGACCGCCCATGGCATAGACGTCGCTGACGCTGTTGGCGGCGGCCACGCGGCCCCATGTGCGTGCATCGTCGACCACCGGGGTGATGAAGTCCGCTGTCGACACAATCGCTTGGTTAGCGTCGATTTGCCACACAGCGGCGTCGTCGCCGGTGTCGTTTCCGACGAGGAGTTCGTCGGGATGTTCAGATTCCAGATGGCGCACGACGTGCGCCAGCTCGCCGGGAGCGAGTTTGCAACCTCAACCGGCGCCGTGGCTGAACTGCGTTAGCCTGATGCGGTCCCGTGCGTTGTCTTCGCTCACTTGTGCCTCCTCTCTGCTGTCGTCTGTCGGTCGGTTGAAGTCAACCGGCCGAAGTTGATGATGATTCCCCGATTCGAAGATCGACCATCATCTCGTTCGCAATGTCTTCCAGAGCGTCGCGCAGTCCGTCTTCGTCGAGGCCGGGCGGGATATGGAGCGTGGCGCTAGCGTGAAACAACGGCTCGGCAGACATCGGCGCTGACGTCGTGTCGGTCTCTAGTTCCAGGAAACTTACGTCGCGACTGGCAAGAGCGGCGGAAATCTCGCGGATAATTCCGGGCCGATCCTGTCCAACAAGTTGCAGGCTCATCAGCAGCGGCTCGGTTGCTTTGTCGTTGTTGGACGCAATTGCGATCCGCACATCGAGCAGACCTTGCGCGTTTAAGGCGTCGAAGCTCGAAGTGAGGTCTGTCACCTGACGATCGGGAACTGAGACGACGATGAGACCAGCGAATTGGCCGGCCACACGAGCCATGTGACTGCGATCCCAGCTGCCGCCGTGTGTTGCGATCGGCTCAGCGAGCGCATCGACCAGTCCCGACTTGTCGTTGCCGATGACGGTGAGAACGAGCGTGGCCATTAGCTAAGTGTCGCAGGTAGGCAGCGGGATCAGGACATTTCCGCCTGCGATGCCCGGTGTAGACGGTGATGCTCAGTTCATGAACTGGAGAATCGGTGCGAGTTCCGTGGGCGTTCCACCGTGCATGATCACAGCATCGGCACCGAGGTTGATCTGGTGATGCACGGCGGCTGCGCATGCGCTTGGGCTACCAGTCGCAGCTGGAGCGAGCCACTCGTCGGGGAGTAGCGTGGCGATGTGCTCAAGTTGCTCATTCGTTGCAACTGCATCGATTGCCCCACCGATGTTCGAAACTACCTCGTCTGCCCGGAATGCGTCGAGAACTGTTGAGTCCCACCGATTGGTCGACACCATCAGGTCGCCGTATGCCTGGAGATAGGTGGCGAGTCGACCGACGGTCTTCTTTAACCGCAGCGGCTCGTCGATGTGGTCGCCGACGGTCGCGCAGCAGGACCAGACGCGAACTGAAGCTGGGTCGCGACCGGCCCGCTTGGCTGCGTCTTTCACCGTTGCGACGCATCTCTGCAAAGTTTCGTCGGTGAAGAAAGTGTGCAGAATCACATTGTCGAAAACGCGGCCACCCAACTCCAAGGTGTTCGGTCCAAATGCGACAATTGAAAGGGGAATGTCTTCGTCGAAAGTGGGGTCGAGCCGTAGAATGGGGTATTTGCCGATCGGGCCATCATGGCCGATCACGGTGTCGCCTTTCCACAACCGGCGCATGATGGCAGCGAAGTCCTCCATCTGGGCTGTCGTGATCGGCGGGATCCCGAATGCCTTGAACATTGGTGCGATACCGCGGCCGATCCCGAGCGAGAAACGCCCGCCGGTCAGGCGGTGCATCGTGGTGGCATACGACGCCGTGACGATTGGGTGCCGAGTGTTGTGGTTCGTCGCGCCTGTGATGATGTCGATGCTGTGTGTTACGGCGCCTGCAGCGCCCGACAGCGTGGCTGCCTCTTTAGTATTGAAACGCTCAGAAATGAACGTGGTGCCGAAGCCGAGTCGTTCGCCTTCGGTGACTTCTTCGATGAGGTCACGCGGCGACTCAGGTGCTCCGGCCAGCGTGTAGAAGCCGAGGTTCGGATGCTTTGGCGCAAGGGAAGCGGACATGCGGCGAACGTACCGTGTTGTTGCTGGATCGCCGGGGTCGGCCTCCAGGTCGGCTGGGTTTCGATTATTCGGCCAAGATGTGCCGACACCCACCCGACGGTGACCTGGTTCTGAAGGACCGACCGTCACCACCTTGAGTAGCAGGAGACTTACTGATGTTCCGCCTTCGCCAAGTTGCCTTGGTTGCGACTGACCTTGACGCTGTTGTTAGTCAACTGTGCGAGACATTTGGTCTATCGATTTGTTTCGAGGACCCGGGCGTTGCCGAGTTTGGTCTCCGTAACGCGTTGATGGTGATCGGCGACCAGTTCTTGGAGGTCGTTTCACCGACCGAAGGCGGCACGACTGCTGGTCGGCTGATTGAAAAGCGCAAGGGCGACGGTGGCTACATGGTTATGTATGAGTGTGACGACCTTGATGACCGGATAGCGCGGATCACCCAGCATGATGTCCGTGTTGTGTGGGCAGGGGATTTCCCGACAATCCGTGGGAGACATCTCCATCCCCGCGACGTTGGTGGAGCCTTGGTGTCGATCGATCAGCCAGTACCGAACGGCAGTTGGGCTTGGGCGGGTCCGAGCTGGGAAGTGCACCGCAACGAATCTGTGGTTGGCGGAATCGCCGGTATCGCCATCGGAGCCGCCGATGTTGCTGCAATGTCGTCGCGATGGAGTGAACTCGGCATTGGCCGAGCCGTGGAATTTGCCGGAGTGGGAGAGCGAGGCGAAGGCATTGACGGGGTTGACCTCATCGCCGCCGATCGTTCTCGCCGCGGTGAGACGCACGACATCTGTGGCGTTACCTTCCGCCTGGTCTGAGTGACACCTGGTCCCAACCTTGAAGTCATTCAGAGGGCGCTGAGGATCAAGAGAGCCGCCATGCCTGCAGCGAGTGTCCACAAAAGGTTCTTACGCCAAACCGCCACGCCGCACGCAACGGCCAATGCCGCAATCTCGGCTCCGATGATTTCGACGCCGGCTCCACCTCCGCCGCTGACGGCGAGGTTCACCGTGAGGGCTGCCAGCACTGCCGGGCCGACGTTCTGTAGCGCTCTCTCGATTGTCGGAGGGAATATGCGGTCGCCGAACAGCAAGATCACGCTGCTGCGAAACAAATACGTTCCAAGAGCACCGACTGCGAGAACGAGAGCTGCAGCACCGTTGCTCATGCCGTCTCAGCATTCGGTTCAGGGGCGTTGCGTACCGTCAGCCATTGGTCGACAGCTGCGCCGGCGAGGACGCCAGTGATCGCACCGACCAGGATGCCGAGTCGATCTGACAATCCGGCTGCCAGCAGCGAGACCAGTCCGCCGACAAGCGCAGCAACACCTGCGGGTACCCGTTTGATGGCGAATAACGTCAAACCAGCAAACATCACGACAGGCGCAAAGTTGAGCTGCCATGACTCAGGAATGACTGGGCCAGCCACCATGCCCAAGGGCACAGCAATGTTCCAGATCGTGAAAAAGAAGACACCGAACGTGAGGTAGTACCGACGGAACGATGCTGGTGGGTCATCTGTGCGCAGCATCGCAACGGCGAAGAGTTGGTCGACCATCACAAATGGTGCAAGTCGTCTCATCCAGCGCGGCTGTTCCCGAAATGAAGGAGCCAAGGCAGCGCTGTACATCACGTGGCGACTGTTAATCACGAGAACAGCGGAGATAATTGCCCACAGTGATGCCGTGCCTGCAATGGTGACCATCGTCAGTTGGGCGGCGCCAGCGAAGATCAGCGGCGACGTCAGCCACGCAGCCCATAGCGGCATCTCTGACTCGGTCATGGCGAGCCCGAGGACAAAACCAAAAGGGATCGCCGGGATCACTAGCGGGAACGCGTCAGAAAGCGCAGCGCGATCGGGACTGAACCGACGCCGAGCTGGTCCCTGGCCGGCCGCCGCAGATGGTTGACTGTAGGACATCGCCGTGCACGGTAGGCCAGCGGAGCGCAGTGCGCACGTTCGGTCCACCAAGCTCGGTGCCGTCGCTACCTGCAAGGGTGCTACATCGACCATGACGGTCCCGAGACCCGGTGGCGTCTCGACCGCCGCCGTCATATCGCTTGACAGATAGGACACCAATGACGCTCCAACCAGCAACCGCCGAAACGACAGCAGCGACGCCGTCTGGTGTCGTTTCATACACCGAGATGCAGTTTGGCACTGCGGAAGATAACGCGCTGCTTGACAGCTTCGATCGGCAGCACGCTACCGGGTTGGCCGACCGGCTGCTCGGTGTGCTCGAGAGGCTTGACGAGTCACTCGGCGGGTATCAAATCACGCGCCTTGAGCATTCGCTGCAATCGGGAACGCAAGCTCGCCTAGCGGGTGCGGACGTCGACTGGGTCGTTGCCGCCCTGCTTCACGATATCGGCGACGAACTGGCCCCGCATAACCATGCCGAGTATGCCGCAAGTGTGTTGCGCCCTTATGTCCGCGCGGAAGTCGCCTGGGTGATTGAGCAACACGGTTTCTTCCGGAGCTATTACTTCGCCCACCACCTAGGTGGAGATCACAACCGGCGAAATGAGTTCGGTGATCATCCATGGTTTGACCTGTGTGCAGCGTTCTGCGCCGAGTGGGATCAGAAATCGTTTGACCCAAACGGATCAACCCACGATCTCGCCTCGTTCGAAGCAGACGTGCGCTCGGTGTTAGCGAGAACTGCGTGGGACGCTGAAGTGACTGCTGCGGGTCACGCGGAGCTTGTTTCGTGACTGGCGTCGGTCCAGTTGACCCCGCAATCGTCCGAGTCGGATTCATCGGGTTGGGCAACGTCGGCGGAAAGCTTGCTGGGTCTCTTCTCCGCAACGGCGTCAGCGTCGTTGCGCTTGACCTCGACGCAGAACGCGTTGACCACTTTGTCTCCCTCGGAGCTGTCGCAGCTGAAAGTCCGATGGCAGTGACAGAGCAGTGCGATGTAGTCATCACCTGTCTGCCTTCGCCCATGGCGTCTGCTGCGGTGATGGAAGCCGACGACGGCGTCATTGCCGGTCTGCGACCGGGAACGGTGTGGATGGAGATGTCAACGACCGACTCTGCTGAGATTGTGCGGCTGGGCGCACTGGTGGCTGCTGCGGGGGGTGCGGCTGTCGACTGCCCCGTCTCGGGAGGCTGTCACCGTGCAGCAACCGGCAATATCTCGATTTTCGCAGGAACCGACCGACCGACGTTCGAGCGAGTACTACCACTGCTCACCATCCTGGGCCGCCGGGTCCTGCATACCGGCGATCTTGGCTCGGCGTCGGTGCTGAAGGTGGCGACGAACTATCTCGCAACGGCAAACCTGATCGCTGTGACCGAAGCCCTCACCACGATGACTGCTGCTGGCGTCGACCTTGCCACCACCTATGAAGCGTTCCGCATCTCAAGCGGCAACTCGTTCGTGCACGAGACTGAAGGGCAGGTGATCTTGAACGGTGGTCGCAACATCAGCTTCACGATGGATCTGGTGTTGAAGGACATCGGACTCTTTCAGGACATCGCTGATGGAGCTGGTGTGCCGCTGGAGATGAACCCGATGATGATCAGTATTTTCAACGACGCAGCCGCCCGGTACGGCGATCGTGAATGGTCGCCAAATGTTATACGGCGACTCGAAGATGCCGCCGGCGTCTCGGTCACGGCGCCGGGGTTTCCCGCTGAACTGTTTGATGACGAGCCAGAGGAGGCGGGAGCCGAAATCGTGGTGCGGCGATGAAGTCCAGCCGACTGGCAGTCGGACTGCTCATCGGGGCCGGGGCCTCAGTTCGGGGTGTCGGGCCAAAGGTCGGCGCCGACATTTCGGCCGGCGGTGATCCAGACATCCGGATGGATCATCGCGGTTGTCAAGATTTGTTAGTTGTAGCGTTCAACTCGACGGCGTGATCACTGATGGAACGAGCGGTGCTCAAACCACGACAAAAACTCTGAAACGGAATCACGGTTGCTTACTTCGGTCTCCGGCGCGGCAAGTATCGCCGTGAGACCTGTCTTGTTTGCCATCAGCGCAGCCCACAGGGCTGTCGACGTCGAGAGCTGCAGGCCGTCGTGGGAACCGGTGGTCGGGACGGCTACGCCGCGGCGGACATGGAGCCCTGCGCGGTCGCCGCTGACCTCAATTGTCAGTTGCTGGTCAACGTCACCGCACATCATCGGGTTGAGCATCACGCGAACCGTTGCCAACACGTCGGAGACCGGGGCTTGTTCCACCTGGGCGAGAGAGAAGCGGTGAGCATGAAAGCGGTCGGTGTCGGCAGTGCCGTCTAAATGGCGAGCTCGGACGAGGCACCAGTTGCGGATGTTCGCTGCGGTCGTTCGACGGGCAACCACGCGCAAGAGGTCAGCGAGCTGGGCTCGATCATCATCGCCAGCCGACTCGAGGCGAATGAGCCAAGTCGCCATTTCGATCGCCCAGCGGATGTCGTTCGATTCGTTGGCCTCGGCGATCTTGTTCCGGACCGCCTGAGCACCGCCAAACCCGTCGACGAGCTTGGTTGCTCGCTCGACTGGTGGGACGGGGAATAACGCGGCTTCGTCGCCGTCGAACCAGCCACGCAATCCGGCGTGGATCTGACGGACATGGTGCTCGACAACACCGTAAAATTGGGTTTGGAGGTACGAATCGGCGTAAAAATCCGGCAATTGCACGGCCTCGGTCAGTTCGCCGAGGGTTAGGCCCTTGTTAATGCCGCGGACCGTCTGATCCCACATGAATTGGATGGCATCCCTGCTACGGAGCACCTCGTTGAGCACCGTGTCGGTACCACTGATGGGCGGGCCGTGTGCGCCGACTAGATGCTCCGCACCGAGCGTGGCGATGTGGTCGAGTCCGACCAGCAGACCACCTGGATCGCGGTACTCCTCACCACGAATTGGAAAGACGTTAAACAGAACCGGCCACACGATGTTGTTGATGCAGACCGACAGTTCAGGAAACCAGATCGTGATCGAATCGTCAGCGTCCGACGGTGCAGGCGTCATTTCGACGATGAGTCCTGCGATCGATGCTGTGGTTGGCGTGTCGAAGGTGTCGGTTGGGTAGAGAAAGCCTTCGGTAAACGGGGCATGCGCGGCGTTGCGGAAACTCAGTCCGAGGCCGACGTTGACGAGAGCGTCAGGCCCCTCGGCCGGCAACGTGATACCGAACTGGTGAACAAGACCAGACCGTGCCACCGGCCCAACTTCAGAGCTGTTGCGTTGGCGGTTGCCCGCCACCCCGCGGTGGCTCCAGATGGGAACGTCGCCAACTAAGTCGGTGACAGCCTGTGTGCCGCCGACATAATGAAAGTGCGTGTAGATCACGGCGACAACTGGTGAGTCTGTCTCTGCTGCGACGGCTGCGAGAGCGAAACGCATCTCCTCGTTGCACTCGCCCGTATCGATCGCGATCAGCCCGCCCGGTCCCTCGACAAAGGTCTGGTTAGACAGTCCGTTGCCGACCATGCACCAGACGCCATCGCAAACTTTCCACAGCTTGCGTGCGAAACGTTCGCCATGCTCGGCGCTGGCACTATGGATAAGGCCACCGTTAGCGGCTTCAACAGTAAAGCCATCGTCGGGATGAAAGCTGGCAGGCAGCGTCGAAGACATCACGACATCATCGCATGCCGGCGATTCGCGCTACGTTCCCGAGGTGACCGCTCAACAACGCACCCTACAGCAAGCACTCGGCTCAGGATTCGGGATGCGCTCCACGCCATCGGAGATCACTGCGGGCTTGGACCTTTCCGGCAAGCTTGCTGTTGTCACCGGCGGCTATTCGGGTCTCGGTCTCGAAACGACGAAAGGCCTCGCGGAAGCGGGGGCTGATGTCATCGTTCCTGCCCGTCGTGCTGATCATGCGCGAGTGGTGCTCGCTGGACTAGGTGAGACCGCAGGCACCGTCACCATCGACGAGATGGACCTCAGTGACCTTTCAAGTGCCGGCGGGTTTGGCCAGCGCATCACCGACGGCGACCGGTCCGTCGACATCTTGATCAACAACGCTGCGATCATGGCATGCCCCGAGATGCGAGTCGGCGACGGGTGGGAAGCCCAGTTCGCAACGAATCATTTCGGGCACTTTGTGATGACCAACAAGATGTGGCCTGCCCTGGCTGCCAACGGCGGTGCTCGAGTGGTAGCGCTGTCGTCGACCGGCCACAAGCTCTCTGATATTCGTTACGACGACATGCACTTCATATCCGACTATGACAAGTGGATTGCGTACGGCCAGGCGAAGACCGCCAACTCCTTGTTTGCCGTTCATCTCGATACTCTCGGCGTTGAGCATGGTGTCCGCGTATTTGCCGTGCACCCGGGGGGCATTATGACCGAGTTGCAACGCCACCTTCCAAGTGAGGAGATGATTGCGATGGGCTGGATAGACGAGGCGGGCAACATCAACGAACTTTTCAAGACACCAGAACAGGGGGCATCGACATCGATTTTTGCTGCCGTCTCCCCGCAGCTAGACGGAATGGGCGGCGTGTATTGCGAAGACGCCGACATCGCCAATCTCGAAAACCCTGATAGCGCAGTGGGCAGGTTCCATGGCGTCAAGCCGTACGCCGTTGACGCCGCCAATGCCGCCAGGCTCTGGGATGTGTCTGCCGCCGCCACTGGCGTTAACGCGTTTGCTTGAGTGATCAGCGCCTCTTGGGGGTGACCCGGCCGCTCGAGCCTCGGGCCTGGCTTTGAGGTTTCGGCGGCTGGTATGGCAACCGCCGGAACCAAAGGTTGCACGCCCATTTTTGGCCGCCCCACACCGGTGACCCACCGTGCAGAGAGTCGCGATGACGGGTTAAATCCTCTAGCTCGTGGTCGCCTACGTTGTGGAAGATCACCATACGGCCGGGTCGGGCCTCGACTTCGAGTTTAAGCTTCGGAAAGATAGTGCCGCCACCGTCTTCGACCTCGTTGAGGTACATGAGTGCGGTCACCAGCCGCTGGCCGCCCTTGGTGGTCCGCTGCTGCCCCTTCTCTGTCGTCATGTCGTACGCATCGAAATGCGGCTTGTACTCCTGGGTCTCCCCGTAGTGCACGACCTGCAGCGATTCGGCGTGACGCACTGGAATGCCAACGAGGTTGCTTACTCGCTTGACCAAGCCTCGCACGATTGGTGTGTGATCGTGTTTGACCCATGCCACCGAGCCGGTTCTCCCGTCACTGGTCTGCGCTGCACCGACGGCGCTCACCAGTGCAGTGTCGAGTTTGTCTCTAGTAAGCCGAATGATGTGGTTTCGTTCGGTCTCGGTGACGAAGTCGTCGATCACCTGCACGAGCGGATCGTCAGCAATTTGCTGGCCCAAGTCATAGGAGTCTTTTAACCGCATTGCCATGATGACATTACTTCATTCTGATCGGTCCGCTGCTCGGGCTCAGAGCGTGGAGATGCCGCCATCGACCGGAATGACGGTACCGGAGGTGTAGGCGCTTGCTCGGCTTGACAAGAAGATCACGGACCCGGCGATGTCTTGTGGCGTGCCGACCCGCTTGCGCGGGTTCGTGCCCTCAACCATGTTGCGGTTGTCTTCATCGTCAAGCATGTAAGCCATCATCTTTGAAGGGAACGGACCGGGAGCGATTGAGTTGAGCAGGATGTGATCGCCGACCAAGTGAGACGCCATGTGTCGCGTCATCATGTGGATGGCGGCCTTGGACGCTGAGTAGGAGTAGTTGTCGCCGATCGGGACTCGAATGCCGTCGATCGATCCGATCATCACGACACGTGCCGGATCTTCGTGTGATGCACCAGTCTTCAGGTGTGGGATGAACGCCTGGGTCAGCATGAACGGTGCTTTGACGTTAATGTCCATCACCTTGTCGAAGCCCATCTCGGGGAATTCGCCGAGGGGCGCGCCCCACGCAGCTCCGGCGTTGTTGACCAGAATGTCGAGTTGGTTCTCGTTCTTGGAGAACGCGCTGACCAGCGACGCAACACCGTCGGCTGTCGACATGTCAGCAGGAATCGAAATGCATTCGCCGTGTCCAGGCTCAGCCTGCGACAACTCTGCGGCCGCCGCATCACACTGAGCAGCTTTCCGTGCGGTGATGTAGACCTTCACGCCGTTGGCAACCAGGCCAGCTGCGATCATGTACCCAATGCCGCGCGAGCCGCCGGTGACTACGGCAACCTTGCCGGACAGACCGAACAGGCTCTTGAGATCAAGCGGAGGGCGGTCGGTATTGCGATAGTTGGCATCTTGAGTCATTCCCTGGTTGTAGCCGGTCGGCTTCCGGTAGTCCCAACTGGCTCACACCCCCGAACCACGAGCTGTCATGCTGGAATGATGGAACACACGCTTCACGTTGAACGAAAGGTCATTGGCAACACCAGGACCGTTGAGATGGCAGGTCAGCCGCTCGGAGAGAATCAGGTCCGGCTGAGCGTCGATCGGTTTGCCGTGACCGCTAATAACATCACCTACGCCGTATTCGGTGACTTACTTTCGTACTGGAATTTTTTTCCCGTCGAGCTGCCGTTCGGTCAGGTGCCAGCGATGGGCTGGGCCGAAGTTGTCGAGTCGAACAACCCTGACATTGCCATCGGCGGTCGCTACTACGGATGGTTTCCCATGGCCTCGACAGCGGTCTTCACCGCCACTGCGGTGAGCGATGGGTTCCGCGACGACGGTTCCCACCGGCAGCACCACGCCCCGGTGTATCGCTCATACGTCGAAACGAAGCGCGACGGGATGTATGACGCCGCCGACGACGGCGAAGATCGCCAGGCGCTGCTTCGCGGGTTGTTTCTCACCGGATACCTCGCCGAAGAGTTCTTTGCTGACTCTGGCGGTGGTACCGACAACGGTACGGCGGCTTACTTCGGCGCACAGCAGGTCGTCGTGTTGTCTGCATCGTCGAAGACGGCGATCGGCTTTGCGCAGCGCGCTGTCGAACGCAGTGTCGTCGACGTTGTGGGAGTGACTTCGGCTGGCAACGCTGATTTTGTTCGCAGTATCGGCTGTTACGACAAGGTCGTGATCTATGACGAGGTCGCAGACATTGATGCGTCTTTGGCGACCGTGTCCATCGACATGGCGGGCAACCCAACGGTGCTCGGTGCTGTGCACACTCACCTTGGAAATCAGCTCAAGTACTCGATGGCGGTCGGCCGGAGCCATCATGACGTTCCTGGTGTTGACGCTGCCGCTTCCGCGCAGTTGCCCGGCCCGCCACCGCAGCTGTTCTTTGCTCCGTCGGAGGTCGGCCGACGTTTGGAGCTGTGGGGACGCGAGGCGTACCAACAGCGATGCGCTGATGCGCTTGCGGCGTTCGTCGAAGGCAGCCGTGCTTGGCTGTCGATCGACCACCGGTTCGGCCCAGATGGAGCGGCAGGAGCGTGGGCCGATGTGTATGACGGCAGCATGGCGCCGAGTGTCGGCGTTGTGGTGTTGCCAAACGCCTGACCTTCCGCTCATTTTGTAACGAGGCAGAACGGACGTAACGGCCGTAACCTCGCCACGTGTTCGAAACGCTCCCGCAGGTCTCTGAACGCCGCCTTGGTGTTCGCATCACCGCGGACGCTCTCCGACATGTCCGGGCGGGCCACCCGTGGGTGTTTGATGAGTCCGTTGCATCCGTGAGCCATGAAGGAGCCGAGGGCGACCTCGCTGTCATCTTCGATAACGACCGGCGATTTGTTGCCATCGGGCTGTATGACCCGAACGGTCCGATCGCAATCCGTATTCTGCACGTCGGCAAACCCGCAGCCATCGACGTCGACTTCTGGACGCAGGCGATCGTCGCGGCTCGCAAGATCCGCCAACCACTCGTAGACGCCGAGTCGGCTGGGCGCCCGGCCTTCCGATTGATTAACGGTGAGAGCGACGGGTTGCCCGGCTTCGTAGTCGACCGGTACGACACCACGCTCGTTGTGAAGTTGTACTCGTCGGTTTGGTTTGCGCACCTAGCCCTATTGACCGAGGCGCTTCTGGTCGCGACTGAAGCGACGTCGGTGGTTCTTCGTCTTGGGCGCAACGTCGCAGCCGGTGAAACTTACGGACTTGACGACGGCGACGTGATTGCTGGTCAGATTCCAGACGGTCCGGTGTTGTTCACGGAGGGTGGGCTCACTTTTGAAGCCGACGTTCGTGCTGGCCAGAAGACAGGCCATTTCCTCGATCAACGTGCTAATCGGCTCCGGCTCGGACGGCTCTCTTGCGATCGCGACATCTTGGACGTGTTTGCCTCAACAGGTGGCTTCAGTGTTCATGCGGCTGCAGGGGGAGCGCGCAGTGTTCACAGCGTCGACATCTCCGCCCCGACGCTTGCAGTGGCCGAGCGCAACATAGCCCTCAACACAGCACGAGCTGAGGTGGCAGCGTGTAAACACACCACTGAAGTGGGCGATGCTTTCGATGTGATGATCGCCCTAGCGCGAGCTGGCAAGACCTATGACATTGTGATTGTAGACCCCCCGTCGTTCGCACAAAAACAGTCGAGCATCGACGTTGCCGTTCGGGCCTACACCCGGCTCACTCACATCGGGCTCCGCCTTGTGCGTCCCGGTGGAATCTTTGTTCAAGCCTCGTGCTCGAGCCGGGTCTCTGCTGATTTGTTCTATGCGACAGTGCTTGATGCTGCCGATGCGGCGGGCCGCGACCTTCGTCAGCTGGTCCGGACGGGCCACGACATCGACCACCCGGTAACTTTCCCCGAGGGCGGTTATTTGAAGGCCGGATTTTTCCGCGCTCTCTGAGTTGCTGTTGGCTCCGCTACCTGCGCTCGCCGCTCATAGTGCTGCGATAATCGACCGCACCCACGCCCAGGACAATTGGCTCCGGTGATCAGCGACGACATTTCTAGACACGAGAGAAGTCGTGAGCAAAAAGTGCAGGCTGACCGCCACCACTGCGTAACCGAAGATGCAAAGCGGTGCGCCGACATCGGTTTCGATGTCGGCGCCCTAAAGGCAAATGGTACCCACCGAAGCACCTCCGGTTGTTGAGGCTCCCCGACTTTTACAGGCGATTGTTTTAGGCGGACGACCTTTGCAGAAACTCCGAACGCCGTCGGTTTAGGGCCTACCGCTACGGGCGACAAGGCAACTGAGATACCCAATGAAAACATGGAAAGAAGTTGTTCTGAACCCGACGTCCTCAGTTGGAGATGCGACGCTGATCCCTCCCATCCAGCGGCTAGCTAGTCGTCAATAAGAATGTGTCCGACCGGAACAGCGCGGCGGACGTAGCCAAGTACCGGCGAAGCGCGCACGGTCGCATTAGCGCCCTGAGGAATCGCGTTACGTTCGCCGGCCCGCCACGCCACCACTGTGTCTGAGGTCCCATCGTCGATTGCGACGAACAGCGTGTACCGATCGCGTTCGATGAGCTTGCGGATGGAACGGGGCAAGGGGGCCACCTCGGCAGGCTGTCGCGCCCGGAGCACCACGCCAGTCCGTTCAACGGTGCTGAATACGTCGGCAGCTCCGGCTATAGCAACGAAGACACCAGCGAGAATCGGGAGAAACGTAAGCACAGTGAGCCCAGTGGCTACGTCTGCAATGAGCCAGTCCTGCTCTGGGAAGCGCTCGTACACGGACTCCAAAGCCTCACCACGGGCGGCGTCGCTGAAGAACCGTCGAAGACGCAATCCGACGAAGGCGGAGACGAGTCCAGCGACCATGGCAACGATGGGGTGCAGGCCATAGCCGAGACGCGTCGGGTACCTCACTCGCACCAAACGTGCGTGCTGTCCAACGTTGCTCCATGCTCGGTAGTGGTCTTCGCGGGCCAAAGGCATCTCGGCCGCAGCGCCTTCGGCAAGGCACATTGCTGCGGCATAGCCGAGACTGCGATCACCGACCTCAATAGCGCTCGGAGCCATCGGCCCATAGCCTGCCTCGGCTAGCTGCTGACGGACCGCCAGCCACTCTCGTGTCGCAACAATACCGGCTTCGGTATGAGTCAAAGGATGGTCGACGGCGTGACGAACGATCCGATAGCCGAGTGCCCCTGCGCCAAGAAGTGCAGCGAAGAACCATGCCCGACGTTCGATCGAGTCGACGACCGCGACGTCGACGTCACCATCACGTGCCGCCCAGATCATCAACCCAGCGAGCACTACAAGCACAGCAGGAGGCGCCAACATCTGTGCTGTCCAACGTCGACGTAAAAGACCAGCTTGCTGTGCGTCGTCGACGACGAGCGAGCGGAACCGTCGCCACCATGAGCCTTTAATGTCAACTGCAAGGAATCGCACGGGAATTGCTCGGTCGGTGGTGAATCGCGCCATCACGTGTTGAAGTACAAGACGCTCATGGGGGAGGAGCGCATCTCCTTCAAAGGCCGTGGCAGCGGGTCGCACCCGGCCCAGATCGTCATCGTCATCCGCTGGTGGCAGCAGGCGCAGCCAGCCGCGGGCAGCCAGATCTATGACCGTCGCGCGAAAGCCTGACGCCGTCAACGTTGCATCATTGGTCAGCATGTTGACGACGGCGGGCGACTCCCTTCGTAGCGCGCCGGGGCGATCAGCCGGCAGAGGGCGAGTAGGCGCAACGTGACGTTCAGCAAACCAGAGGCCGATCGCTGCGACTGTGATCACGAGAATCCCGACGACGACGCCGCCACCGGACGGCGCAGCAGAAACCGCGTCCCATCCCAACGCCACCATGCCGATCAACATTTCCACATTGTGGCAGCCGCCAGCACACGCCACAGCCTCTGTGATGAAAGCCGGAAAATTGTGAAAGTGTCAGGTGAGGCATTCACTTGTGGGCTTAATCACCGATCGTCTCTGATTCATCGCCGGTACTCGTATCGTTCTCGCCGCGAACCCACACGGTGCGTTGTGGGAACGGAATCTCGATACCGGCGTTATCGAACGACGATTTGAGTGCTTCGCGCAGCCGGCGCTGAAGAGCCCATTGCGAGCCAGGGGTGGTCTTAACGATCATGCGCATCGTGATGCCGTCGGCACCCAAGGCTTCAACGCCGAGCACAATCGGATCCTCGAGCACATCTTCCGTCCACGCTTCGGATCGGCACACCTCTTGTGTGGTGCTCAGTAGTAGCTTCCGTGTTTCTTCGAGGTCGCTGTCGTAGGCAACGTCGATGTCGACGAGCGCAACCGACCAGAGTTGGGACGTGTTCCCGACCCGTCGAACTTCACCGTTGGGCACGTGCCAGACGGTTCCGTTAAGGCTGCGTAGCCTGGTGACTCTGAGCGTCAGCTCTTCGACTTCGCCGGAAGCCTCACCGAGATCAACGTAATCACCAATCCCGTACTGGTCCTCAACCAGCACGAACAGCCCAGCAATGCAGTCTTTCACCAAACCCTGTGCGCCGAACCCCAGAGCAACGCCTGCAATGCCGGCGCCGGCAATAAACGGGCCAAGATCGAACCCAAGTTCACCGATAATTAAGATAGTTGCGGTCACCCAAATCGATACTGCCAGCGTGCTGCCGACAACGTTGGCGATCGAAGTAGCGCGGGATTGTCGGCGAGGATCGGGCTCGTCGAGCCTGATCGCCTCAGAAAGATCGATGCCGATCTGCCGTAGACCACGGGTAGCTGCTGAGCTGTCGGAAGAAACGAACCTCTCCACGGCGCGTTCTACCTGACGACGGGCGAGCCGACTTGCTATCCAAGCAATGGCGAGGATGACCAAAATTAACAGCGGTCCATGCAGCACCCAGTCAATAACTTGGGTTACGTCCTCGTTTCCGCCCGTGAGGTCATATACCTGCTCGCAGATGAACGAAGGGTCATCGCCGCAACCGTCCTGGAGCGCTTCGAGCAATTCTGGCGTTGTGGCAAATCCAAGCACGCTTTGAAGGTACCGAGCGCGGAGATACGGAATTGGGATGCTGGCAGGCTCTCTTCAGCGTCATCGACGTGACTTTCGTCGCTGGGTCGACTTCGTGACGACGAGGACCTTCTGCGAAACTTTGTGTATGACCGCAACACTCGATGAGACATTCGCCGCTGCTGGATCGGAATCTATCGATCCAGAGACGCAGCGGGTCAATGATGCCCTTGACGCGCTGCTTACCACTCACGATCCCTCCACAATGGACAACGCTGAATTCCGTGGCGCTCGATTTGATGCTGGACTGGCCTGGGTCCACTTTGCCGAGGGCGACGGGGGCCTCGGGGTGCGTCCTGAATTGAACCGGATAGTCGAGCGTCGCCTGAAAGAAGCCGGGGCGCAGCCCACTGACCCGAGCACTTTTTTCATGGCGCTCGCAGGGCCGACTATCGCAACGCATGGCGACCATTCCGTCAAAGAGCGCTTCCTTCGCCCGATGTTCACCGGCGAGGAGAAGTGGTGTCAACTTTTCTCCGAGCCCGGTGCCGGATCTGATTTTGCTGGACTCGGTACCCGCGCCGAGCGGGACGGCGACGAATGGATCGTCAACGGTCAGAAGG
>Ga0213861_10002114_pt1 | contig 17323 bp, 14 predicted proteins | sample PICome_4_FD_160110 | JGI IMG/M metagenome (GOLD analysis project Ga0213861, IMG submission 160110) | Coastal seawater microbial communities near Pivers Island, North Carolina, United States - PICO131 | ecosystem: Environmental > Aquatic > Marine > Coastal | place: USA: North Carolina... | reverse complement strand
CCAACAACGTGTCAATGAGCACACCAATACCAACGATGATGCCGATCTGGAATAACGCCAGCAGCGGCAAGACACCCAACACCGCAAAGACAGCGGCGAGAAGGATACCGGCACTCGTGATGACTCCACCGGTGGCCCCCAGTGCCTTAATCATGCCCATCCGGGTGGGCTGATCGACCTTGCCCGACATCAACGCGGACTCTTCTCTCGCTCGGGAGACCAAGAAGATGTTGTAATCAACACCCAGCGCCACCAGGAACAAGAAGGAGTATAGGAACACGCTGAAATCAAGCCCGGACATCCCGAAGATGTTTTCAAAGACCAACCATGCGGCTCCCATGGCAGAGAAGAAGGACAACACCACGCTAGAGAGCAACAAGAAGGGGGCCAAGAGCGAGCGCAGCAACAAGACCAAGACGATGAACACGAGGATCAAAATCATCGGAATCACCAAGAGCTGGTCGCGTTCATAGGCTTGCTTGACCGCTAACTTTGTCGCATCCTCACCGCCGACGAGCGCGTTGGCACCGGGAACTGCCTGCACGACGCTCCTCAAGTCCTCGACCGCGACATAGGCTTCTTCGCTGCCGCCTTCGGCATCAAGCACCACATCAATCCGCGATTGAGTGTCATTGAAGTTGATGATCTCAGCGGTGGCGACTTGGTCTAACGTGAGGGCCGCCGTGACGACCTCTTCTGCGTGATCATTATCAGCAATCACCTGAGTCGGGGAGCTCGAGCCGGCCGGGAAAGCTGCGGCAAGAACCTCAATGCCAATCACGGCTTCGGGCTTCACCCGGAATTGTTCGGTTTCAGACAGACCAATGTTGATACCGCTGGAGCCGATGGCGAGCGAACCCAAAACGGCAACTCCCAGAACCGCTACGGTCACAGGGCGCTTGCTCACACCGGTTCCAAGCTTTGCCCACCAGCCAGTATCTGACTTGTTGACGCCACCAAAACGCGGGACAAAGGGCCAGAACAGTCCGCGGCCAAAGACCACAAGCGCGGCGGGCAAGACTCCTAAAGCCGAAATCATGGCCACCACAATTCCACTGGCACACACGATGCCCAGTGCCCGGTTGCCACCCAGTTCAGCAAAACTCAGGGTCAACAGTGCCAGCGCGACGGTGCCACCCGAGGCGATAATGGCCGGTCCAGCACCCTTAAGGGCACGAGCCATCGCTTCATGTCGATCTTCAAAGACCAGAAGTTCCTCGCGATAGCGAGCAATCAAGAGCAGGGCATAGTTCGTTCCCGCACCAAAGACCAGCACCGACAAAATCCCGGTGATCGAACCATCAGCCAAGATGTCGAAAAAACCCGCCACGTTGCGGCCAATTTGGCCTGCCATTCCATCGGCAACACCGACAACCAACAAAGGAACGATCCAGAGCGTGGGGCTTCGGTAGGTCACCAACAGCAACACAATCACGATAATCACCGTGGCCAGGAGCAACGTGAAGTCAGCACCGGCAAACACTCCGGACAAGTCCACCTGGAAACCCTCTGGTCCCGTGACATAGGTGGTCATCCCGGTCGGGAGGTCTTCTTGAGCCAGGGCGCGGATTTCGGCAATGCGATCAGCGCGAGCATCGTTTTCTTCGATTTCATCCATGGGGATGGTGACCACCGCCGTGGTGTTGTCATCCGAGATTGTGGCCGGAGGGACAAAAGCTTGGCCCATAATTTCGGCATTGGAGTATTCCAAGAACTTCTCGTTGGCACCGCCCGAGGGCATTTGAATCACGGGGTCAAATTCACCCATAAGCCAGGTGGCCTGGTCGCTCGAGAACTCACCAGAGTCGGCAGCAAACACAACCACGGCAGCAGTGCCGTCCGAATTTGGCATGGCCGCGAGTGCCTCATCCACCAAGATAACCTCGGAATCATCCGGTAGCCCATTGGTGGGCGCCACATCGCTTTCTTCCGCCGCAAACACGGTGAAAGACAATGCGGCAAAAATCAACCCAATCAGCAGGGTGACCCATGCCGTCTTGGGACCGGTAATGAATCTAATTAGTGCGCTCATGCCACCAATCTACCTGGGAGATTGCCTCATTTTTGCGCAGAGGTGACAAATTCCTGCGACGCTAAAGGATGACCAAGGAAAGGATTCCCTGATGGACCGAAACCTGAAGCTGGGATTGCTCATCACAGGGATAACGGTGCTTCTTGCGGGGTGTGTTCCCACCGGTGAATTACCTACCAACAGCCCGGGGACGGGCACTGAATCAGGAATCATTCCTGCCCCGGAGCAAGAAGAGGTGACCCCAGCTCGACTCGACTGCGATGCACCCACGGAGCGAGCGATTCGGACCACTATTGGGAATCAAATCGATGCCTTCACCCAGGGCGATTTTGAGGCCGCGTATGACCTGGCCGCACCCTTATTTCGTCAGCGGGTCACCCTGTCTTATTTTGAAGAAATCATTCGTGCCGATTATTCAATGTTGCTAGAGGCCTCAGGTTTTTCCATGTCGCTGTGTAGGACCAACTCGGCGACCACCACCGCCGAGGCACTGATCACGATTCGCCCCCTCACGGGCGAGACCAACCAGTTGGTCTATGACCTGGAGAACACCGAAGAGGGCTGGAAAATTGCCGGTGCCATGGTGGCTAACACTCCCCGCACAGCGACCTAGTCACGACGAACTAGGAGCGAAACGGGGGACTGGGTTCTAGTTCCTCGGAGCGTGGAAGAGTCTTCGGCAAGTGCGCCGTGATCTCCTCGCGTTGCTGATCGCTGAGCTCAATATCCCAGGCGCTCACGGCATCTCCTATGCTCTCGGGGCGCGTGGCACCAGGGATGGGGATGATGACCTCCGAGCGCGCTAAGAGCCAGGCCAGCACCAAAGCCTGGGCACTCACGCCTTTACTGCGAGCCATCTCATGCAGAGGGGAAAAGGCGTCTCGCTCGAGTTGGTCGACTTTCTTAGATCCACCCAAGGGCGACCAGGGTAAGAAAGCAATGCCGTGTTCTTCACAAAGATCCAAGACGTCAAGATCGTGTCGATAAAAAGGGCTGAATTCATTTTGTACGGACACGATTCCGCCGTCACTGGGCCCTCCGGCAATGTCCAGAGCACGGCGTAACTGGGCAGCGTTGTAATTGCTCACACCAATCTGAGCGACCAAGCCTCTTTTTTTGAGTTCGACCACGTTCTCGCACTGGGTCTCAAAATCAAGGGCCGGATCCAAACGATGGTGCTGCCACAGCGCAATGGTGTCCACTCCCAACCGGGTTCGTGATGCTTCTGCGGCGGCCAGTAGGTAGTCGAGCGAACCATTGCGGCCCCACTTCTCACCTTCGGAGCGCTGAATACCGCCCTTGGTGGCGATAATTACCTGCGCTTTAGCACTGGCACTACCGCCCCAGGATTCGAAGGCTTCTCGGACAAAAATTTCATTGTGACCCACAGAATCCCAACTGGGGGCATAAATATCTGCCGTATCCAGAAGTGTCACGCCCGCATCGAGGCCGGCATGAATACCCGCGATAGCGCTCGAAACACGGCGATCGGGATCAGTGGCAGCGCCCTTAGGCCACGACACATTCATACATCCCAAACCAATCGGGGCTACCTCGTAGGGGCCCATTGTTCGCTTATCTCGAGACACGGGGGAACTACCTTTCTCTCTCTGGATCCATAAGGTCAACACTCACCGGCGGGGCAATATTAATAGCTTGGTCACTCAGTGACACCACCGCTGCAGAATCCCAGATGTCCTCGCCAAATCGCATCAGGTAACCAGGGACAATCCAGGCTGTGCCGTCACTGTCCCACACCATCACCACGGTGGGTTCGGAATCATTAACAATGACCTCGATTACCTCACCGGGCTGTGGAATCAAACCCTCCGCTTGGGCGAGGTAGTCAAGATCATCGTGAGCGTGTTCGGACCCTTCTTCGGTGTAGTACTCAGCCGCTACCGAACCCCACCAGATGCTCGAGCCCAAGCGCTCCACCGCACCACGGGGACTCATCGTGGCAAAGTCGCCGACTTTCACCGGGACCCCTGCGTGTCCTGACACGGAGGCCAAGATCGGACCGGGTGCCCAAAACATGGTCCATTCCAAAGCCGTGGGGAAGCCCTCGACCTCCACACTGGCGCTCACCCCAATGCCCCACTCGTCATTGACCAACACCTGGATGTCCTCGCTGCCAATAGGAAAACCAGTGGCTCCAAAGGTTTCCGCCGCCAAGGAGCGCGCTTGCTCGGGAGTGGGTAATGCTTCCCCGGCTGAAGGGTTCTCGCATTCAAAAGTGACGCCCTCAGGGGAGGATTCATCGAGCACTTCCTCACACACGGGATCTTGATACGCAGAGGGGTCGCTGTAGTACCAGGAGCCGGTCCCCTTCCAATTAAGGGTGAGGGAAGGGCCACTCCAGTCCTGGGGGCCTAGAACATAGCCGGGCCACTGCTGGTCAAAGTATTCGCTTTTCTGCGGTGTGCCCGAAACGTCGAATGTTCGCCCCAAACTGACTAAAAGGTCCAGGGGGTCACCCGCAAGCTCCAAGCGATACACGGGACCCACACCGCGGGCATCCGAAAGGCTCTGACCAACCTGGTAATCAAATTCCACATACAGCGAGGATTCTTGAGCGAGAGCTTGCGCGTCCTCTGCACTCATGCCGGCAAGGGTCAGAATCGGCGGCTGCCGTTCGGGGGCAATCGCCGTAACCACTCCACCGGCTACCACCATGGCCACGAGGCCAAGGGTGAACACCGTGAGGCTTCGAGGGCTTTGGCTCACGAGGTCGAAACCGCGCTGGAAAAGCTTCCGGAGCATTTCACTCATGGCTCACCATCGCCTTCCTGCCTTGATTCTAGAACGCGGGAGCACCGCCCCGGGCTAAACTTGCCCGCGTGAGAACCACACACGGCAGCGAGCCACACAGTCTGAAGTTTGCCCCACGCCTCAACTGGTTACGCGCGGGCATCCTCGGGGCCAATGACGGTATCGTCTCGATCGCGGCACTCGTGGTGGGTGTTGCGGCAGCCACCAGTGACATCGGCCCCATTGTGGTGGCGGGCATCGCCGGGATTATCGCCGGTGCGCTCTCGATGGGCTTGGGCGAATACGTTTCGGTGTCATCCCAGCGCGATAGTGAAGCCGCGCTCATTAAACGCGAGCGCCAGGAGTTGGAGAATTTTCCCGACGAAGAGCTTGCTGAACTGGCGGATATCTATCAAGGACGAGGCCTTAGCCCCGCCACGGCAGCACTGGTGGCCCAGGAACTCACCGCTCACGATGCGGTTGCCGCCCATCTTGAAGCGGAATTGGGTATCGACGAACAACAACTCACCAACCCGTGGCATGCTGCTATTTCTTCCGCCGTCTCGTTTTTAGCAGGTGCTGTATTGCCGATGCTGGCCATCGCACTCGCGCCAGAAACCATTCGGATTCCGCTTACTTTTGCTGCATCCGTCGTCGCCTTAGCGCTCACCGGGGGAATTGGTGCCTACCTGGGTCAAAGTCCGATGATGCGGCCCATCATTCGCGTCACCGCCGGTGGCGCACTGGCTCTGGGCCTGACCTGGGGGATCGGGAACCTACTCGGTGGTGGCGTCGCTCTTTAGCTAATCCGTCGGCGAAGAAAAAGCGCCGGGGTTCACCCCGAAAGAAATCCCGTCCACAGCAGGATGAGAGCCGAAAGACTTCGAGAGTCCCTTAATGTCAATCATCGATGTCCTTGTGGCTGGGTGTTGGGTGCCACACGATAATCGCGGGCACCCCACCATCCTGGCCTACTTGGGCTCGTCATGCCCGAGGCTAAAGAGCGAATCCAGAGTGGTGTCTAGCGTCACACCCACCAACATTGCTAGTTCCAATGTCGGGGAGTATTTACCAGCCTCAATGGCGTTGATGGTTTGACGCGACACCCCGACAGCCTCGGCGAGTTGAGCCTGGGTTATTCCCAGTGCCACCCGCCTGTCTTTGATGGTGTTCGTCACCCGTGTGGGCCTCACCATGCGGGCAGACCTCGACGGTAATACACGATGCGAAATATTTCGGAGCTCCACGCACCAAGAAACATGGTGAGATACATGGCGTTACCAATCCAAAAGCGATCCACGTCCAGCAGAGCTAGCGCCATGACCCCAATGCCCCCGACATACAAAATGAAGTGGCTGCTATAGGCCGCGCGACGAAACACACTCTTGTCCCGCACATCAGCAGGCTCTTGTCTCTCCCGAGTAATGATGGCCACCACTATTTGACCGATGATCACCAACACCGTCGACACGACAGTAGTCACAATCAAGGAACCCAGATACGGGGTTCGAGCAATCGCACCAGCGCTAGAGCTGCTCAGAATGTGCTGGATGTACCAGCCATACGCCAGGAGAAACGCGATGGCATTAATCCACGCAGTTTTTTCAGAAGAAGACACAAGAACCTTTCAATATGTAAAGAATGTTTGACACACACAAGCTACACACAGAAATCCGCTATGTCAAATATTCTTTACACCCCCCCCCCTGGGGCGTTCACGCCGATGCAGTTTAGGTGAGCGATGTAGATAGGCAGGCCGGATCCTCGCAATACGGCGCCTGTTCAGCACACGAATCACACACCACCATTTGCGTGCGGCAGGACAGGTTTGCGCAGTTTTCTAACCTGGAGGATGCTTCACCACAGTGGGTGCAACGGCCAATGACAGCCGCATCAGGGCTGAAGGTGACGGCTTTGCGCCCATCAAAAACGGAAAGGGACCCCTCCCAGAGTCCGGAGTCCCCAAACGCTTCACCGTAGCGAACGATGCCGCCCTGCATTTGGTACACCTCACTAAAGCCACGCTTGATCATCATGGTCGAGAGAATTTCGCACCTAATGCCCCCGGTGCAGTAGGTGACCACCGGTTGATCTTTGAGGTGATCGTATTTGCCGCTGTCTAATTCGCTGACAAAGTCATGCGAGGTTCGCACATCGGGAACCACGGCATTTTTGAAACGACCAATTTGGGCCTCCCACTTATTGCGCCCGTCAAAAAAGGTGACGTCCTTTTCTTCCACAAGTCGGTGGAGCTCTTCGGGGGTGAGGTGAGTGCCTCCCCCGACTACGCCGTGGTCATCCACACTGACCTCTTCAGCGGCGCCAAAGCCCACCAGTTCGTCACGAACCCGGACAGAAAGCTTAGGAAAATCGTCAGGTCCCGTGCCTTCGCTCCATTTGAAGTCGATGTCTGTGAAGGGTCCATATTCGCGAGTCTTGCGCCAGTATTTCTTGACGGCGCCAAGTTCCCCACCCACGGTGGCATTGATTCCGTGTTCTGACAGAAGGATTCGCCCGCCCAAGCCCAGTGACTCACACACATCGCGCTGCCATAAACGAATTGCCTCAGGATCGGACAGCGGCGTGAAGCCATAGAAGAGCAAGACTTTATATACCGCCATCACCACAGTGTAAGAGTTGGCCACCACTTCTTTCCAGTGGCCCCAGGAATAAGAAGGCCTAGAGTGTTGTTCTATTCGCCAGAGTACGTTTGCGCCCAAGAGAGCTGAGTCGTTCATGAGTCAACCCCATGCCCATGGCCCGTTGGGCCGTTATGCGCAAACGGAGGAAAGTAGGCGGGCAGCGATTGCTAGTGCCCCCTCGATTGATGGCTTACTTCGGCGCATTCTGGGATTGTTTCAGCCGCATCGCACACCCCTGATGATCACGATTAGCCTGGTGATCACCGGGGCCGCGCTCTCTGTCGTTCCCCCGCTGCTCATCCAAGATGCCTTCAACGAAGGCCTCTTCCCCGAAGGGGGAATACCTAACCTTGGGCTGCTGGGCACTCTGGTGGGAATCATGGTCGGACTCTGGGTCGTCATTGGGGCACTGAGTGTGTGGCAGCACTACCTCACGGCCCAGATAGGCAATCGGGTGATGGGGTCACTACGAGTTCGCATGTTCGAACACCTCCAATCCATGCACCTTGGTTTCTTCACCAAGACAAAGACCGGGGCGATTCAATCCCGACTTCAAAACGATGTCGGGGGTGTGGCGAGTGTTCTCAAAGAAATCATCGCCAATCTCTTAGGCAGCACCGTCACCGTAGTGGCCTCGCTGGTCGCCATGTTGATTCTGAGCTGGCAGCTCACGGTGGTCGCCATCATCCTGTTACCGGTGATGATTCTTCTGCAGCGAAGAATCGGCCGCGTTCGTGCGCGCATCGCTGCCGCCACACAGCACTCACTGAGTGAAATGTCCGCCATGACCCAAGAAGCGCTGGGAGTCAGTGGAATTCTCCTCTCAAAGAGTTTTGGCCGGCAACACAGTGAAGTCCAGCGGTATCAGCGCGAAAACAACACCCAAATTGATCTGCAAGTGAAGCTGTCCATGTCGGGACAAAGTTTCTTTGCTCTCATCCAGATCTTCATGTCTGCCATTCCCGCAGTGATTTATCTGGTGGCAGGTTTTCTTATCCTGGGGGAAAGCCCGCTCTCTATTGGAACCATCGTGGCGTTCACCACAGCACAGTCGCGACTGATGTTCCCGATGATGAACCTGCTACAAATTGGCCTTGAAATTCAAACATCGAGAGCGCTGTTTGCCCGAATTTTCGAATATCTCGACCTCTCCCCCGCAATCACCAGCCCCGCTAAGCCCGCGGCCATCGATCCAGGCAAACTGGGTTCATTGGAATTCGACACCGTGTCTTTTAGCTATGACGAAACAGAGGATGGCACCACTGCGGGTTTGAAGGATATTAGTTTTACTATTTCGCCCGGTGAATATGTGGCACTAGTGGGGCCCTCAGGAGCCGGCAAGACCACCATTACTTCTCTTATTCCGCGCTTTTTTGATGTGTCACAAGGTGAAGTTCGCTTCGCCGGTACCAATGTCACCAAGCTCGACCAAGATGAACTCATCAGCCATATCGGAATATTAAGCCAAGAAACCTTCCTCTTTAACGACACCATTCGAGAAAACATTGGCTACGCGCGAGAAGGCGCGAATCACTCAGAAATCGAAGCAGCCGCTCGGGCTGCGAACATTCACGAGACCATCGTCTCTTTTCCCGATGGATATGACACGGTGGTGGGCGAGCGGGGCTACCGGCTCAGCGGTGGGGAAAAACAGCGCATCGCGATTGCCCGCGTCTTGCTCAAAGACCCCAAAGTTCTCATCCTCGATGAAGCCACCAGTTCTCTGGACACCAAATCCGAACGGCTCGTTCAGGCAGCACTGGACTCCGCTTCGGCGAATCGAACCACTATTGCTATTGCTCACCGGCTCTCGACCGTGGTTAATGCCGATCGCATCATGGTCGTCTCGCAAGGGCGCATTGTCGAAAGCGGCTCCCACAAGGAACTGTTGCACAAGAAAGGCCTCTACGCGGCTCTCCTCGCTGAACAAAAGCTCACTGTGAGCCAGGTGCCATAGGGGCATGGCGTTGTGCCCGCCTTCTGATCCGTAGTCAGATGCGCCGCGGTTGACCGGCAGACGATGAGTTCGACGCCTGGGTGTACCGAGATACGCCAAGGGTGTAGCCCTCTCCTTCGTGTTTCTTGCTTGTGGGCTGTGACGCAGTGACGGTGGCAGATCTTTCCGCGGGTAATCCCTAGCCAAGTTGAGAGGGGTTGTGATGAAACTCCGCCATCGCACTGAGCCCCCAGTGAGTCACCTGCCATCAGGCCCGAGGAGAAAAAGAATTTCCGGTTGCCGTCGTCCTTTAGTCTTCGTCCCGACGGGCTTTCGACTTCTGCGGGGCGAACCAGGAGAGAACCGATGCGAGGATGCCCAGGCCTAACGCCCACCAAACAACCCCGGTCACCGTGGACAGCCATCCGAGAATCACACCGGGGGTGGCAGAAGCCAACACAATGAGAGTCCCTGTGAGGTGACGACCGCGGGTCTTGAGCACCCGACGCCAGCGCGCCACCAGGACAACCAAGAAGCCCGCGAGAATGAACCAGAGGGTCCACCAGGGTGCTAGGGGGACCAATGGAACAACGCGCAATGAAGGAGAATCTTCCACAACGACACCCATGTTCGCTGCCTTGACATAACCATCTGTGCCCACGCCTTGGACTTGCAAAGTGTGATTCCCGACCGGTATCAGCTCAGGATCAAGATTGAATTCCCCGTAGAAATTACCATCCTCGTCTATGGTGACCGACCCCACAAGAGTTGGCTCGGAGAAAAGGTAAACATCGGCTCTTGTCTTCGGTTTGAACCCCTTCCCGCTGACAACAGTCTCTTCATCCCGGACCAACTTCAGGACAAGTTCACCGTTCTCAGATGTGGACACAGCGCCGTCGTCGCTTGAAGCGATCTCGATTTCATAACCGTCGCCCGCAAAACCGAAGCCGCGGCCAGTGTTCTGGACTTGCAGAACTGTGGGCTTACCAGCCGAAGAACCCTGGAATTTTCCAGGCTCCAACTCAACAATCTCACCGTCTGACAGATCAACTTCAGGCCGCGGGTTTTCTTGTGGAATGTCAACCGCTACTTCGACCACAATCTGATTTCCGTTTTCGTCAACGGACACGAGTTGAAGAAGAGTCTCACCCACGGGCAGCGGGGTTTTCCCGGGCGCATTACGAAAGTTTCCAACCCCAGAGAAAGTTCCATCACCATTTACTGCGATGTCTGCGACCTGGACAAAATTATCCCCGTCAAGCGGCAGGAATGCTCTCGCCCTCGAATTTGGCTGCATTCCTGTCCCACCGAGAATCGCCGTGCGTTCTTGCGCGACACTGATCGTGGTTTTACCGCCTGCGTTTTTCGTCACAGACCCCCCCGGAGCTTCCACTGAGAAACCGAAACCGGAACTGGAACTGTCCAGGCGAAGAACACCATTGGAAGGTACCGTCGCTTCAATCTCTACTGCTCTGCCACCAACCTTCAGGACAGGCTCCTCGGGGGCCTCTGAGGCCCTAAAAATTCTCAGGCCGTCGCCGATCGGTCTCGCCGGCGGGGCTACCGTGAGCCGGTATGGAGCAGTAGGCGCCGCCGGTGTTGCCTCCGGTGTTGCCTCCGGTGTTGCCTCCGGTGTTGCCGCCGGTGTTGCCGCACTTCCCGCACTAGGTGTTCCAGAAACACTATTTGAGACCAACGAAGCTCCGGTGGAATTAATTGCCTTTATGGAAATCGGATAACTCGTCCCATTAACGAGCGGGGTGGATCCATCAGAAGATAAAACCGTGACGGAAGCTGGGCTTGAAGTCAATGCGGGGGCGAATGCCCTGAAAGTTGACCCATCTGTCGAGTATGAGTAATTGGAAATTGCAGCTCCACCATTGTCGGAAGGTGGGGTGAACTGGATGGTGAGAGTCTTATTTCCAGCTCCAATGGATGAAATTACGGGAGGAAAAGGGGCCACACTGGCCGCCGGCGTACCGACGACTGCCGCACTAGCGACCCCCGAGAAGGAGCCCTTGCCTCTGACCTTTACCGAATATGAGACTCCATTAGTGAGGCCCGTGATTGTGATGGGACTGCTCGTACTTCCCGAACTTGACCAACTCGATCCATTATCGGTTGAGTACTCGTAGTCAGTGATGGCGAACCCTCCCGTTGCCGAAGGCGTATCGAACGCGACCAGGAGCCTTTCCGCCCCGGGGGCTATCGAAGTGATTGTGGGCGCTGTGGGCGCCCCTGCGATAAGCACTGACGAACTGTCAGACCACTCACCGACAGTCGGAGTTGCATCAATATCGCCTGTCAGGGAGGCGACCTGAAATTCATATTCTGTCCCGTTGGCGAGGCCAGATATTGTCAACTCCCTTGGTGCGGCATCGCCCCTAAAGTCGGCGCTGTGTGTAGTCCAAGAGCTCCCTCCGTCACTTGAATACCGAACCCGATATCCGGTAATTGTTCCTCCGCCGGAGTCGCCCTGCTCCCAAGCGACTGTTGCCGACGAGTCCGCGGCAGAGGCGGCGGGCGCGGAGCCGGCCGCCGCAGCCACCGCAGCCGCAACCGAAGCCAAGTCGGCAAGTGCACCTGCTGCGTAGTACCACGTGATAGATGTCGTCGCACCCGCTGCGAGGCTTCCCACAGGCAACACCGCAGCGTACGCACCGTCTCCCGATGCGGTCACCAGAGCGGTGGACGGATCTTGGCTATAAGCATTTTTGAAACTGCAGCAATTGTTGATGGTGGTCGCCGCGTTAGGAGTTGTTGAATAGAAGAGAACTCCCTCCGCGCCAGAGGTGATTTGAATGGCGTTTGAAGAGTCTGATGAGCTACTAATCGCTTGGAAGCTACCGCCCACGAGATTACCCCGGGTTTTTGTAGGAACATCGCTGGTTCCGACGTAATCATCCTTAGTCCCAACCCAAATCATCACGTTGTCGATAGGGGAGGCTTCATTGTTCGTAATCGCGGTTGTGATTTCCACAAATGAAGCGTTCTGGCCGAGGGCGTAGGTGTTCGAAATACCGACGCTAGCCCCATTTAGGCTCACGTCACCGGTGGCCACGAGAGTTCCGTAACCGTAGTCAACCGCTTGCGTCGGGCTTCGCAAAGTCATCCCAGAATCGTCCACTGCCAAATTATTAATGCTTGTTAGCCCCTGGGTACTGAAGCTGCCAGACTCAGGAACAGTGGCTCCGCTCCAATTTGATCCACCGGTGCCGCTTCCGAGAGTCATATTAAGACCGTAAGACGAATAAGTCAGCTTGTACCACTTCCCACTGGAAGCTTTGTAAAAAGGCTGCTCAAGCATGGCATTTGCGGCAACAGAGTCTACGTAGCTAAAAGAACTTGAGTTTGAGCCACCACCCCCAAACCGTAATTTTTCATTGTTGAGCATCACGTCAGGAACTACCGCATACGCGGCGACCGCGGACAAAGCCAAAAATCCGGCCACGAGACCAGAAGCCAGAACTCGAAAGACAGACGTGGTACGTGTCGTCATTGGTCTCTCCGCATCTACGACCTCAAATAGCGGTCAGACTAGCACGCAACCAGACCAGGGCCCTGTGCGTATCTAACAATTCCAGTCTCGCCCACTCAAGCTGACAGTCGCGGGGCCGGTGGTGTGTGGTTGCAGGACATAGGAATACCCTGTCGCACGACATAGGAATAAATCATTGCTCCAATTGAGCCATGAACAAACCCCGGCTCATCATCACAGCACTCCGCACCGAGAAACTCACACAAAAGGTCACAGCTAAGCGATCCATCCGCCTACCCCACAATAAGACGACAGTCATCATGCCCGTCGAGACCCTCAAAGTCCGCGTCGTCAACCACAAAACCGGCGAACTCATCGGAGAACTCACCCTTGACCCCGCAAAGGGATTACCAGCCCCAGGAGTAGAAAAATACCCCGAAACCGTGGGTTCGGGGTATTCCGATGTCTTGCGACATCACATGGCGGTACCGGTGGGATTTGAACCCACGGTGGACTTTCACCCACACAACTTTTCGAGAGTTGCACCTTCGGCCGCTCGGACACGGTACCGGGGAAGAGTTTACACGGGCTCTCCGTGGCAAGTTTTCGCACCTGTGGGGTTGCTCCTGGGTTAGTCAGTCGATGCCCATAGGCTCAAGACATGGCAAAGACTGAGGCTCCCTACCGCTGTGATGAGTGTGGGTGGACCACCCTCAAATGGGTGGGGCGCTGCGGTGAATGCCAAACGTGGGGGACGGTTGTGGAAAGCGCCCAGCCCACCACATCATCCAAGCAAGCCAAAGCTGTCGCACCGGACGCCCTTCGGCTAGCACGGCCCATTACCGAACTGGATGGAACCAGCAGTGGTCACCAGCCCAGTGGCGTGGGGGAATTTGATCGAGTTCTCGGTGGCGGAGTTGTTCCCGGTGCAGTGATTTTGCTCTCGGGCGAACCTGGAGTGGGAAAATCTACCCTGTTACTCGATGTGGCCTCCCGGGTTGCCGCTGGAGGCAAGCGGGTTCTCTATGTCAGTGCCGAAGAGTCTGCTGGACAGGTTTATCTCCGCGCTTCGCGCACCAACGGTTTACACGAAAACCTTTTGCTAGCCAACGACACAGATTTGGGGTCAGTACTCGGTCAAATTGACCATGTCCAGCCAGAGCTTCTCATCGTGGATTCGGTGCAAACCGTCTCTTCGGGGCTCCTGGACGGGGCTCCCGGTGGCGTTGCTCAAGTTCGTGAAGTAGCAGCGACCCTTATCCGGGTGGCCAAAGAAACCATGTTGCCCATCATCATGGTCGGCCACGTCACAAAAGATGGCCAAGTGGCAGGACCTCGCACTCTCGAGCACCTTGTCGATGTGGTGTGTCAATTCGATGGTGACCCCCATACGTCCTTACGATTTGTGCGCACATTGAAAAACCGCTTTGGGCCCACAGATGAAGTGGGGTGCTTTGACATGAGCGGTGAAGGGATTATCGAGATTCCTGACCCCAGCGAACTCTTTCGCTCCGGCACCAGAGAACCCGTCAGCGGCACCTGCACCACCATGGCCATGGAAGGCAAACGGGCACTCCCGGTGGAAATTCAAGCTCTGGTCATCCCCAGCTCCGCTCCGCAACCTCGACGCGTCGTCAACGGAGTGGAATCATCACGGGTTGCGATGCTCTTAGCAGTGCTGGAACGTCGCGGGGGCATTGCTGTGGCCTCAGCTGATGTCTACGTTTCCACCGTGGGCGGTATTCGAATCCACGAACCGGGGGCCGACCTTGCTATCGCACTGGCGATCGCAAGTGCTGCCAAAAATATTGCGCTGCCCCCGACGACAATCGCTATCGGGGAAATCAGCCTGGCAGGGGAAATACGTCCGGTGACCCAGGCAAACCAGCGTTCGTTAGAAGCCAAACGCCTGGGTTTCGAGGTGGTCTTGGATAAATCAAACGTCAGTATTAGCCAAGCCCTGCAGAATGCTTTCTCAAGCAAGCCCGCTCGAGCACAACAACCGGTGAACTAGTCGAGCAGGAACTGCTTGGTCTGTGCTGACTGGAGATCACCAAGGTAAACCCTGAGGTGGTAGCTGGCACCGCCTCCGGGCATCGTGGGTCGCGCCGCGTCGTCGCACGTATCGGGAGTGGATCGCGTTCGATCCCATGCCAGTGCCATGGTTCCTTGTTCTTCACCGGGGGCAAGCACCTGTTCGGCGGCAAGCGACGTCTTTTGACAGTCATCAGAAGCCCAAATCTGATCATCACCCGAGGTGATGACATAGCGCTGGACATCTGTCCCCACATTCACCGTGCACTCCACCGCCGAGGTGTTCTTGACCGTAAGCCACAGTTGAGGTGCTTGGCCCGGCGCATAAGTCGACTGGTCAGTCATCGCGGTGAGTTCGAGCTGGCTGGGTAAGCAATTAGGGGCAGCGATGACCTCAAGCGTCTCTTGCGCAACAGGTTCTTCGACCGGTGGTGTGCCACCAAAGCCTGGGCGGACCACAATCAACACCACAACGGCAATGATGACGAGCAAACCGCCAAAGACAACGGCCCGACGGCGCCAATACACCGATGCGGGAAGCGAGCCACCTGAGCGAGCCATACCCCTAGATTACGACTGCATCCCCCATTTTCCGGGGGTATGACTCGGCGAGCCTGAAGACAAATCCAGATTAGGCGAGTTTCTTAAACAACCTGGAGTTTCCCAACGTATTGGGCTTGACCCGGGCTAAATCTAAGAATTCGGCAACACCCTCATCAGGTGATCGCACCAATTCCGCATACACGGCCGGATCCACCGTCTCATCGTCATGAACGCTAAAGCCGTGGCTTTGAAAGAAATCCACCTCAAAACTCAAACAAAAAAGCCGGGTAAGGCCCAGTTGGCGCGCTTCACGCTCCAACTCTTCAATCAGAGAGTGTCCAATTCCAAGGTTCTTCTTATCCGGTGCCACGGTAAGGCTGCGAATTTCGCCCAGGTCTTCCCAAAAGACATGGAGCGCCCCACATCCAAGAATTTCGCCCGCATCATCCACAGCGACAATAAATTCCTGGACCGATTCATACAGGACGACCAGATCTTTACCCAGCAACACTCGAGCGTCGACCAGCGGTTCCATCAAAGCCGCAATGGCTCTGATGTCCGCTGTTCGCGCACGCCGAAGCGTCCACGGGGTAGAAGAAGTATTCACCCCCAAAGAGTACTGGTTAGGATTCCAGAGCTGCCGCTTCGAGAGGCTCAACCTCACGCTTGCTAGAGGCAAACGTGAACTCTTCACCATCGAAATCAACGTCAACGTTCTGGCCTGGAGAAAGCTCACCCTGCAGGATGCGCTCGCTCAAGGGATCCTCAACGTTTTGCTGAACAGCTCGACGCAGTGGTCTGGCTCCCATGGTGGGATCCCAGCCCAGTGTGATCAGTTGCTTCTTGGCTGCATCGGTCACACTCATCGTGATGTCACGATCGAGTAGGCGATCACCCAAACGCTTGATGAACAAGTGCACAATCTGCATCAACTCGTCTTCGGTGAGCTGCGGGAAGACGATGGTGTCATCAACACGGTTAAGGAATTCAGGTTTGAAGTTCTTCTTAAGCTCCTCGACCACCTTGGCCTTCATGGACTGGTAGCTAGCTTCAGCGTTACCTTCCAGGGTGAAGCCCACGGGGCCACCGGTGATGTCCTTCGTTCCCAAGTTCGTGGTCATGATGATCACGGTGTTCTTGAAGTCCACCACGCGGCCTTGACCATCAGTCAATCGGCCTTCTTCCAGTACCTGCAACAAGGAGTTGAAGATATCGGGGTGGGCTTTTTCGATTTCGTCAAAGAGTACGACGCTAAAGGGCTTGCGGCGCACTTTCTCGGTCAGCTGACCACCGTCTTCGAAACCGACGAATCCTGGAGGGGCACCGAAGAGCCTTGAGACAGTGTGCTTTTCACCGTATTCAGACATATCCAGTGCAATCAGCGCGTCCTCATCATCAAAGAGGAACTCCGCCAACGCTTTAGCAAGCTCAGTCTTTCCCACACCGGTAGGACCAGCGAAGATGAACGAGCCACTGGGGCGCTTGGGGTCTTTCAACCCAGCACGGGTACGTCGAATGGTCTTAGAGAGCACAGAGATTGCTTGCTCTTGACCGATCACTCTCTGGTGAAGAGCCTTCTCCATGAACATCAAGCGGGCAGTTTCTTCTTCGGTGAGCTTGAATACGGGAATCCCGGTAGCAGCTGCCAAGACTTCAGCGATTACGCCTTCATCCACGACACCGCCGCCCGCGGCTTCACCGCTGCGCCACTTCTTTTCCAGCTGCAAGCGCTCACCCAGGAGAGTCTTCTCCTCGTCGCGCAGCGATGCGGCCTTCTCGAAATCTTGACCCTCGATGGCAGCTTCCTTGCGGGAGCGAACATCGGCGATTTTTTCGTCAAACTCACGTAGCTCGGGCGGGCTAGAAAGGATCGACAGGCGCAAACGAGCCCCTGCTTCATCAATGAG
>Ga0213861_10002113_pt1 | contig 17330 bp, 14 predicted proteins | sample PICome_4_FD_160110 | JGI IMG/M metagenome (GOLD analysis project Ga0213861, IMG submission 160110) | Coastal seawater microbial communities near Pivers Island, North Carolina, United States - PICO131 | ecosystem: Environmental > Aquatic > Marine > Coastal | place: USA: North Carolina... | reverse complement strand
TTGTGGATAAGAAATCACACACACACACACACACACACACACACACACACACACACGCACGCACGCACGCACGCGGATCGCCTTACGCCGCCGCGGGCGGCTGGCCGGTCCAGCCCCCGGGCGCGGTGCGGCGCCACTCCTTCGCCTCGCCGTTGAAGAAGAAGCGCGGGGTGCACTGTTTGAAGAGCTCCTTGTGCTCGAAGACGTCGCTCTTGCGACCCTTGGGGCCAGGCTCGATGGCCTGGTCCTGCGCATGGCCCAGCCGGTCCACCCGCTTGAGCCGGAGCTTGCCCGCCTTGAGCAGCTCCACGAACTCGGCGTTGGCCGGATTGCCGTCGTCGGGAAAGCCGGACAGGGTCCGCTCTGGTGACGCCTCGGTCTCCGCCTCCTCCTCGGCGTCGGTTAGCATGTCGTTGAGCGCGCCCGCCTCCGCATCCGCCGCCTCCTCCATTATCTCCCGCTCGATCGCCCACTCGCGATCGGCCTCGTCATCCGTCGCATCAACCCACTCGGGCACGTGATTCTTTGCAGGCGCTGCCTGCGCAGGGGCCTCGGTGCGCTGCTTCTTGGCGCGATGCTTCTCGATGAGGGTAGCGTAATGCTTGTCGCGGACGTTGCCGTAGACGAGGCCGATCTCGAACATGGGCTCGCCGTCATCGCCCTTCTGCTTGCAGATCTGGACGTGGAGGAGGTCGTCCTTCAACTCGTCCACGGTGCCAAGCGCGTCCCGGACGTGCTCCACGGTGACGTTGAAGTGATACTTGGCCGACACGTAAAAGTTGAAGACCCCAGCGCCGTTGGGGCTATCGTGCGCCATAAACATGGGCCTTGCCGTGGCCCAGGCCTTCTTGACGAGCCGGCCAAACGCGTCAAAGTCACCGTTGACGTACTTTTTAAACTTGGCCTCGGCGGCGAGCTTGGCCTTCTCCGCGATGAGCGATGGCATTGTGGCGGGTTCTGCGCACGCGGGCGGGGCGCGTGGGAAAGTGCGCACGAGCGCACGAGCAAACGCGCGAACGCCGAGCGTCCAGGCTGCGGCACCGGCACCGGCGTGCGGTTGCGTCGGAAGGGTTAGGTGAACGGTGGGCACTCGGCGTTCGTGATGTCCGACGTCAAATGCGCGCGGAAGCCCCTCGAGCCGCGCGTGGGGATTTACAGGCTGCAACCGGCGTCGGAGAGTTTCGAGGGGTTGAGCCTGCCGCACCTTCCGACCGACATGCAAAGAATTATACTGGCTCAGTTTGGAAAGTGCATCGGAACCCCTTCCGACGCATCGGCGCGGTGCGAGCGCCTGGAGTCTGCACCGGAGCGGCGCTCGCGCCTGGCGTTGCTGCGTGGACTGTGCAAGTTCCTGGCCACCAACCTACTCGCGCAGCTGTGCATGGCCACGGTCCTCGCAGAGGGCAACCAGAAGCTGCTTCGTCGCGACAGGTGCACGAACCCGTCACTGAGGGCGGCGCTCACCGACCTTTTCAACCGGGACGTCATGACCGCGATGATGATGAAGGCGTTCACCAACGGCGACTCCAAGCACTGGTTAGCCGTTGGCCCGGCGACATTCCGGTGCCTGAAGATCGTGATCAAGGTGCCCGACGCCGAGACAAAGTGGTACACCAAGTGCCTCGAGGAGATCGAAAACGGCAGGGCCATGCCGGCCTACCGACCTGGCGATTCGGAGGAGTGGCAGGAGCTGCTGCGCATGGTTTAATTAAATGCAGCGTTCTAAAAAAACCCAAACTCCCCAGCGCATGACTCGCCACTCACACCACTTGTCGCCACTTGTCCGACCCTACGACACGTTTGCCCACGCGCCGAAACTCGCTCTGGGTGTACGCGTCTATGCAGCTCGCCGTCGCCGTCGACAGGCCCGCGAGCAGCAGCTTGGTTGTCTTCCAGTGCCGCCGCGCAACCGCCGCCTCGGCGCTGTGGTCGGTTGTGAGCACCAGCTTGTCGAGGGCGCGCGTCACCACGAGCTCCTGCGTCGGCACGTAGCCCACGTCGCCGTCGGTGGCCAGCGTCCGCCTCAGCGCCTCCAAGCTCTCGGTGTGCGCGCGCACGTCGTCAAAGGTCAGCAGGCTGCTCGGAGACGCCATCCGCGCAGCGACTGTCATCGGCGAGTACTCTGGCTGCACCACGAGGAGCTTGCCGATCTCGTCGTTGGCCTCCAGCGTCACCTCGATGCGGGCCGTCGGTCTGCCCTCGTGGGAAAGCGCAAAGAGGTGTCCGCGCGCGCCGGTGGCCTCGCACGCCATCGGCCGCCACGAGACCGCATCGGCGCGCACCATCGTCGGGTGCACCACGTTGGTGCACTCCAACCGCGGCGAGGCGCGGAGCGTCACCACGTCGGCCGACTGCACAAAGGTGACGAGCACGGCGTCGTTGGAAAAGTCGTGCGACCACGACGGGAAGACCGAGTCGACTTGCTCGCGCGTCGGCACCGCGGCGGGCGGCGCGTCCAAGTGAAATTCGGGAGGCAATGGCGTGTATTGCCCCGTCGCGCAAGGCGGTGTGCGCGGGGGTGACACCGCCAGCCGGTTCCAGAATCCGCCCTCGGGCGTCCCGATGGCGGTCCCAAACAGGGACCCGGGACCGGTCGGCTGTTTGGGGTCCAAATAGCACCGTGCCCTGACCGACATTTTCAAGGTGGGATTGGGGGAAGGGGGCGGGACCCCCTTGCCGCTACACACCTTAACAAGTGCCAAATTCCGGTTATTGTTTTTCTCGCGATCGCTTGGGCGCAGCGCGGTGAAAAAATTCTTCAAAAGTTCATTAATTAGATTCTTAAGTGAAAACTCGGAGAGGGGTTGGGCCCGCTTTCGCCAGGGTCGCCATAAGCAGCGCGTGGCCCCCTGCTAGCAAGGGGGGGGGATGCTGCCCTCGCTCAGCCAGCTGCCGGTTGGCGCCCCCGGACCCGGGGCGCTCGCGCGCGATTTCATGCCCATGTACCTGCTTCGCATCGCCGAGAAGACGCAGCCCAAGCCTAACGAGGTTGGCAACGGGCGCGTGCTGGACGCGCGCGGCAACCCGCAGCAGATAATGGACGAGGCGGAGCGGTGGAGACGCAAGCAGCTCGAGCGGATGAGCAGGCGCGACGCCGCAGGAACCTACAGGCCGCCCACGCACAGCACGAGCCCTATCCCGCCCGTGCAGTGGGACGAGGCTATCGAGGTCCTTGCCGACGGCGCGCTTGTCAACGTCGTTGCAAGCACCCTCAACGTGCCAGAGGCCAAGGTGCCCGTTGAAACCGTGCGCGGCGCCGTGCGCGACGCGACGGGGCAGAGCAGCACAGAGCTGGCACGAGTGGTGCGCCAGATTTCCGACACGGACGGCGGCACCACCCTCGGCTGGTGGGGCTTTGGCCGCCGGCTGCGGCAGGCCGCGCCGGCGCTCGCGGTGGTCGGCACTGCCTGGATCGTCGGCGCGCTGTACAACCTCTACATGCTCAAGGAGGAGGCCGAGCGCGGTAACGAGGAGCAGTGGATGCAGTGGAATGCCATCACGGGCACGCTCACGGAGACGGGCGCATCGGCGCCTCGGAGCCTTCCAAACAGGCGGCAAGCGCCGAACCGCGACGCCGACGCCGTTTCCCTACAAAAACCACGGTAAGGTTCGAGCGCGTGCACGGACCCTAAGTTTTATCACTATCGGGGGTTGTGCACCAAGTGATCGGTTGGCGGCACGAGGCGTTCGTGCACGCGCACGCCCGAAGCCGATGTCTGGTGACAGCGTCGATCCGTACGAGGAGGTTGCCCGCGCTGCGCGGGTCGTCTATGCAACGCTTGGCCCCGGGCTGAGCGAGGTCGTCTACCAGAACGCGCTGTGCCTCGAGCTCACCCCGCCCGTAGAGCGCGAGCGCGTGCTCCCCGTCTTTTTCAAGTGCGCTTACGTGGGTTGCGTGCGCCCGGACATCGTGTTGGACGGGAGAGTGGTGATCGAGCTGAAGGCGGTGGCCAGGCTCAACGAGAGCCACCAGGCGCAAACGCGCGCGTACCTGCGCTGGATGCCGCCGGTTTTGGAGGAGGATGGCACACCCGGGCGGGTATTTGGGATTGTGGTCAACTTTGGACCCACTGCCGTAGAGATGCTCCCCGTGGAGCCCCGCGTGGCTGCGCACGCGATTGGGTAAGGAGGGCGTGCGTGCGTGCGTGCGTGCGTGCGTGCGTGCGTGCGCGTGTAGCGCGTGCGCGTGCGTGTGGGTTGTGATAACGTGTGCGTCTGGTGTTACGGTTGTAACCCCCTGTCTCGGCGTTCGTGCACTCACGTGTGCGCACAAACGCCCAAACGCTCCAAATGCTGCCAAACCTGGCCGCGCTCGAGCTGATCGGCGCGGGGGCGGACGAGCTTGAGAACGACGCCACGCGCCAGGTTCGCCAGAGGACGATGCGGCCCGCAAACCCAGACGAGGCAGCTCGCGTCGACTACCAGGCGCACCTGATGCGGGAAGGCTACGTCGTGCTTCCCACGCCGCTGGTCGATCCGCAGGTGCTCGAGGCGCACATGGACGCCTTCACTCGACACTTTGCCGAGAGCCCCGAGTTTCTGGCCACGCCGCGACCCATGGACAGCGAGTGGAAGCCCGTGCTCGGCGGCTTTGGCGCGCTGGGCAACCCGTCGTCCTTCCACCACCCATTTGTGCGGCAGATGCGCGAGATGTGCGAGGCGTGGCTGCTTGACAACGACGTGCTTCCGCTCAAGGGCCGCCGGCTCGAGCAGTGCTTCGACCGGCTCATGCGCCGGACCAAGGGATCGGTGCCGACCAAGGAGAGCTGGCACCGCGACGAGTCCAAGAACACGCAACCGGGCGACGACATCTTTGGTGGCTGGATCAACCTCGACTTCCAGTCGCAGTACTTTAGCTGCGCACCCCGCTCGCACCTCGACATAGGCGCGCGCGACCGCAACGACGGCTTTGCCAAGATCACCGACCCCGCGGAGAAGGCGCACTACCAGGGCATCGCCGATGCGCACGGGCCGGTGGAGATTCCGCAGGGACACATGCTCGTCTTCTACGAGCGGCTCGTGCACGAGGTGCTTTCCAAGCCGGCCAAGTACATCATGCAGCGCATGTTCCTTGGCTGGCGCGCGACGAGCGCGCGTGAGCCGCTCTTCGGCACGGAGCTCACAAACCAGTGGATGACCACGCAGGCGCCGGCGAATATCAAGTCGGGCCAGTTTCCGCCAATCTACGCCAACCTCCACGCGAATCTGCACATCGGAAAGATCATCGCGCTCAGCGACGACGGCATCTACCAGCCGCAGTGCTACTCTCCGTACACGTCGCACGCAAAGGACCCGACCAAGTGGTACCACAACCTCACGCACCAGCGCATACACAATCCCATGAAGTCGTTGGCCGAGTACGGCCTGCCGCTGCACCCGGAGTACGAGCCCGAGGAGCGCAAGATCATGTTTCCGAGTCGGCGCGTGCAGCTGCACACCTTTGAAGATCCCAACGGTCCACGCGTCGCGTACAAGGTCGCGTCCGTGGCCGAGTGGGAGACGTACGACACCGCGCCTTCCGTGACGATGGACGCGTACGGAAACCGCGGCCGCCTGGGCCGGCCCGGACCAGAGCGCGTGGTGTGAACGGTGGTAGAGTAGGGCGCTTGGGTGAAAAACAACACGATTCTTGATTCTGACTCTTACTCTGCCCCTCCCCTCCCCCGCACACTCGTGCGCACACTCTCGCAACGATCAGTGGTCGGTGGTCAATGGTCAGTGGTCAGCAGAACCGGACGCGGCGGCCAGGCCGACCCCCGGACGGCACCGTCGGCTGGGTTGCCCTGTCGCGCTCGCCCAGGAGCCGCGCACACTCCATGCCCAGCGCGAACCGCGCTCACTCTTCCTACTTTCTGGCGTCCTCGGCCTGCCGGAGCACGTGACTCGCGAGGACCTCGCGGTTGGCGACATCGAGCGGCCGCTTGGGGATGCGGTACGCGCCGCCCTTGCTAGTTCGCACCAACAGGGATGTTGGGTGCGTGGGAGTGGGCGAGTGCTCGACCAAACTGCGTGGCAGCCGAAACTGCGCATCTGGGTGCACGAAAGCCGAAGGCGCAGGCGGCGAAGAGGACATGCACGCACGCCTATATATCCCAAACTTGCAACTTGTCTAAGCAGGATCAGGGCGAGCAATGCGATTGCCTCCGCTAGGACAACTGTCCCTGGCCGCGCCCGACGCTGCGAGCTCGCCCTTGCGCGCCATCCCGCAGGTGTGCCCGGATTAGGTAGTAAAAACGGCCCGGGATGGGCATCGCGACCCCACCGCGCGCATCACCTCCGGCGTTCGCGAATTCCACCTGCGCACAAACTGCGCGCAGCCGGTCTCCCCACACCGTGCAGACCCAACGGCCGCGCGCCGCTCGCGCGATGGCGAGGACGTCGGGAATCGGCGAACTCCTGAGCAAGTACGAGGCAACCCAGCGGTCGACGATCGAGAACATGGGCAAACAGAAGAGCCAGGAGCAGAGCGAGTCGGACGGGCGCATGGCAGCGCAGCGCACTGCGCCCGCCCCGCGCACGATGCTGCAGCAAATGGAAGATGGCGTCAGGGACCGGGAAGCGGCGAAGAGGCTTGGCATTGACCGATTCCGCACGCCGCAGCGCCGGTGCTCCAATCCCGAGTGCGAGGACCCGACGGCCCGGCCGGAGGTCGACGCCGACGGCAACGTCATGTGCCCCGCCTGCGGCCATGTGGACGAGAGCGCGGCGCCCGAGCTCGCCGGTCCCGACGGTTCAAACCTCTCCGATCGCGAGGGCGGCGAGGGCCGCACCTTCAAGGACGATTTGGACAATGGCGGCTCGGACAAGCGCCGCGGCCAGGAGTACCGTGACGAGGCAAACGTCGCCTACTACGTGATCGACCCGCGCGAGGTGCCCGGCGCGACGGAGAAGCAGCGCTGGTGGAGCAACAATCGGATGAACCAGGCGATGATCTGGGCCGACCTGCTCCGAGAGGACCACGAGGATCCTAACGGCTTCGCGATGCCGCCGGACGAGGTCAAGGAGATCAAGGACATCCTGCGCAAGGTGTGCGTCACCGTGGCGCAGCGCGCGCCCAACGACGAGCTCGCAAAGGAAGATACCGACGAGGGCACCGATACCGGCGCCGGCCCGGCCCTGAAGCTGGGCTCGCCCGTGCTGTGGACGATCCTCCTCGCGCTCGAGATGATCGCGCGGCGGCCCGAGGGCTTCAAGGTGCGAAGGCCGGAGTTCCAAGCCACCGCGACCCTCGAGGGCATGCACGAGTATCTGGGCAGGTTCCAGAGCCGCGCGACCAGGCGATACGTGGAGAAGCTGAACTTTTACACCATGGCCAAGGGCGTCGAGGCCAGGCTGGCCCAGAGTAGCCTCGACCGCACGAAGACGCGTAATGCGGCTTACGTCGCACTGGGCGCCAGCCCCATGCGTCAGGCCAAGATCGCGACGCTCGACCACCTGCTCAAAAAGAGCGGCGTGTTCGGCGTCGATGCGCGTGGCCAGCCCATCGGCCTCTCGTCGCCCGTGATCAACAACGAGACGCCGGGGGTGATGGACGCGCTGCCCAACGACGTCGCCAACCCCAGGGCCAATGCGCGCAACAAGGGGGTCTACAACCCCGGTGGGGGGTCGGGCATGGTCAACCGCATCAAGGAGAAGGAGAAGGGGATCAGCTACTACAAGCGGAATCAGAAGGAGTACGCCGACAAGTCGCTCCTCAAGCCAAACCCCAAGGCCAAGAAGCCGTGGGAGTTTGGGGGCGGCGAGTGGTTGCCCGACAAGGCACCCAAGGCGACGCGTCCGGGCGACTTGTCGTCGTCGGACGACGACGACGACGACCCCAACCTGCCCCCGGAGCTCAGAAACCTGCCGAAGGCCTTGAGGCGTTCCCTCATGGAGAAGCAGGGTCAGAAGTTGGTGCAGCAGCCCACGCCGCAGTCGGGCGGAAACAACAACAACCAGGAGTGGGTGGGCCTCGACGACGCGGCGCCTTCCGGCGATGCCGGCCCCTCCTCCTCCTCCTCCTCCTCGGCGCCCGGCGGGTCGGGTGGCGCGCTCGACCCGGGCCTGGGCCTGGTTGCTCCGTCCGGTGAACCGCCACAGGCGCACGCGTTCTCCATTGCCGACCTCCCGGTCGACGACGACGACGACGGCGGCGACGACGGCGACGACGACGTCGCCGTGCAAGACATGGACTTTGGACTCGGCGACGACCTTTACCCAGGCGCGGGGGCTGCCGGGTGCGCTCCTCGGAGCAGGCCCGGTTCCGGATGCGTCGATGGCCAGCCGGATGGAGGCGTGGTCATGGATGAGGACGGCGCCGTGACTGGCCTTCCTGGCATGGGCGGTGACGAGGACGGCGGCGAGGACAGCGACGAGATTGCGCAGCGCGCGATCGCCAACGGCAACCTGCACCTCACTCTCGCGGAGCTGGAGGCGCAGCAGTTGCTCGACCTGCAGATATTGCTAGAGGAGGAGCTGGAAGAGGCGCGCGAGAAGGAAGCGCAGGCCGCATTCGATGCCGAGCGCAAGGCGGCCGAGGCGGCGGCGGCGCAGAAGGCCAAAGAGGCGCACTACAAGCAGGAGGGCGATTACGACCGCAGCAAGGATCCACGGAACAACCTCGAGGAAGGCCTAAAGGCGGAGACGCCGAGCTACAAGCAGCTGCTGCTGCAGGGCCGGAAGAAGCGCACCGAGTACAAGGGCAAGAAGGTCATTCGCGCGCTCTCGTATGAGGAGGTGCGGGCGTCGGAGAACTTCCACCGCCGCGGGATTGCGTTTGTTCGCGAGTGGCAAGCGGCGCAGAGGGAGTGGCACGCCGAGAATCTCGAGAAGCTCGTGCGCGCGCAGGATGCCGACGCGAAGAGGGCGGCGTCGCAGCGCGCCCGTGAGGAGCAGCAGGTAATGACGAGGCGCAAGCGCCAGGAAAACCGGCGGCGGATCGCGGATAACAAGGTTAGGCGCGACAGGGTCCGGCTTGAAAAGGCGATCGCCAAGAACGAGCGCGTGGTGCACGACCGGAAGGGCAAGGAGTACGTGAACCCAGAGACCGGCGAGGCGAAGACGGCGCCCCTCGCGGGCTTCAGCAGAGAGAAGGAAGCCAAGGCACTGGCGCAGTCCGAGGCCAAGAAGCGTAAGCAGCCCGAGGCTCCGACGAAAATGAAGCAGTGCGACGCTTGCAGAGCATTCCGGAAGGTCCCGGGAGACCAGCGCAAAGGCTGGTGGAGTTGTCCTGACTACGGATACGAGTGCAAGAAGGTGTGGCAGTGCGGGAAGTGTGGCTATGCGGACAAGCGGGATGGCGCGCCGCCCGAGGGCTGGTCCTGCTCGGACAGCGGGCGGAAGTGCCTTCCCATGCCCAAGAAGGGCTTTCCGAAGCCGCCACCGAAATGAGCGACCGTGGCGCGTAGTGGCGCGTGGTAGCGCGTGGTAGCGCGCCGGGTGTAAAGGGGCTGTGTGTGTGTGTGTGTGTGTGTGTGAACGCTGGTTGGGCAGATCCTCGGGTGGGGCGCGCAGAGTGCGCAGTAAGGCTTAAATTTGTTTCTTTTAGTAAGACTGTTAAAACTCGCGCATGCACTTGCCGTTCCTAAGTCTCTGCATCGGAGAGACGGCCACCCGGCGCTGGTTGCGAGCGGTGGGAGAACGGCCGGACCTGCCTGCGTGGAAGCGCGTCGGCCGGCGCAAGCACGCGTGGCTGCACGACCTCGCGCTCGCGGCCGACGGCTACGAATCGGTCTACGAGGAGGTGCCGGCGAAGGCGCTCATGGCGCAAAACCGCTACAGCGTGGAGCACGTGGTGCCTCGCTCCAAGATCGACGACGCCTCGGACGCGGAGGCCGACCCCTTTGCCTGGGTGATGGCCTCGCGCAAGGCCAATGCGCGCCGCTCCAACTATCCGCTGAAGCTCTGGCCCGACGCGCCGTGGGAAGTGGTGGCCGAAAACTCCTTCCAGGTGATCGATGGGGAGGCCCACTACGTGCCGCCGGCGGACCAGCGCGCGCGCCTGGCGCGAAAGTTTTTATACGTGCACGCTACCTATCCTCACGCGACGGAAACTCCGTCGGTGGCGCAGTTGCGCCACCTCGACCAGATCGCGAGACTGGCGCACGATTACCCCGTTCAAAAGGCGGAGCAGCAGGTGGCGGATGCGCTGAGCGGTCTGCTGGGCTATCGCAACCCCTTGCTCAGCAGGGACGCCTCAGAGATGCTGGAAACGCTCGACTGGGAGGCGCTGATACGAGGTTCTTCTTCCGGATAGCCTTGCCGCCGCCCATCGGGCGAAAGCCCTTGGGGAGCGCTTGCATGGCCACGTCCGTCAGCCTGCGCAAGCTCGTGGACGCGGGCGCGGGCGGGTCGTAGGTCTCGACGCGGCGTATCACCGCGCACGCCTTGGACAACGACCCCGGGTCGCTGGGTTTTTGTACCTCGCGCCCAACCGTGTTTCCGTCCTCGTACGAGTCCAAGAAAAGGCTTACCGTGTCCTCGCGCTCCTTGACCGAGTAAGTGCCCTGCGCGTCGAAGACGGCCGCGTACCGCTCGGCGGGGTGCGCGCTCGAGGTCTTCTGGCGCGAGCCGCACGTGGGAAAATCCGCGACTCCATAGCCCTTGGTCTTGCCGGCCTTGCGCGACCCAGTCAGCAGCTTGTTGAGCTCGCGCTGCTCGCGCGGCGTGCCGACGCGTGCGGTCTCCGAGCCGACGCTCGAGGCCTCCTGGAAGTAGAGGTCCAACCCTCCGCCTTTTTTGTCGGGTGCGATGGCCGACTGCAACATCTTTTTGAAGTGGCAGACGTTGAAGAGCTTGGCGTGCGGCGCGCCCCTTGTCACGCGGTGCACCGGCCGGCCGTTGCCGTCGCGCGGCCGGTCCTGGTGGTGCCAGTTGTCCTCGCACAGCAGCGCGTAGATCACGTCGTAAGGCTTGGGCATCGCCGCCTCCAAAAGCTTGTTGATGCCGCTCTTCCACTTGTGGCGGTTGAGGTCGTTGCGCAGTATGTGCCTAAAGATGAGGCGGTGCGCGTAGTTGCGCGGGAAGGCGGCCATGCGGTTGACGAAACTCTGCGGGTCGCCGAATTCGTAGCCAAACAGGTGCGGGTTGTTCGCTACGGCCATGGCGGTCGCGATGAACCGCTTCTCGCGCTCCTGGACGAACTGCGAGTGGGCCACCACCCAGCGCCAAAGCGCCGCGAGCTGCCCATTTGTCAGCACGGGTGGGTCCTGCACGGCGAGGCAGCGCAGCAGGACCAAATTCTCAGAGATTTCCAGCCCCTGATCCTTCCGGTCCGTTCCCTTTTCGAGTTGCGGACGGCGCTTGCCCGTCTCCGGGTCCTTGCTCCAGAACCAGCCCTCGTAGTGGTCGGTGGTTAGCCGGTTTTGCGCGAGCATGCAAGTCGTCATGCGGCAGCACGCGGTGCGCCGCGTCACCTCGGCAAAGTCCTCGGCCTCGAGGAGCTCCGCCATCTGCCTAACGCAGCGTATGCCCATGGCGCTTCCGCCGATGCGGAAGCCGACCGCGAACACGTCGTTGGGTGTCTGCATGTCCGTGCCCGTGTGCAATCCGCAGCAGAAGCACGTCTGCGACGTCGGCAGGGCCGCGCGCGCGACCACCTTTGGCGTCGTCACCGTTTGCACGCGCCGCACACTCGGCACCTCGCTCTGCGAGCGCACCTTCTCCTCGTAGGTCTTGCCTATTTCCAGAGGTGTAGGGCACCACGGCTGCGTGTGCAGCATGTCGTACATGTCACCGACCTGGCGCCGCTGGTCGTCGGTCATGTCGGTCATGTCGCGCGACGCAAACGCGTCAAACGGCGCATCCTGTTGGACTCGCGAGGCCGTGGTCTGGCAAAAGTGCCTCGCCCGCTGCACCGTGCACATGAGGATGACGGTCCGAAAGCGTTCTTCTTCGGCGGACAACTCGCGCTTCGAGATGCAGTCAGGGTCGCCCTCGTCGCCGCCCTCGTCGCAGTCTTCGTTGCCGCTCTCGTCGCAGTATTCGTCATCGGACAACGTGCGCATCGAGGCGCCGCCGCCGCCGTCGTCGTGCGCGCCCGATCTTGCGTGGTGCACGAACGCCGGACCTTGGTGTCGGGTTAGCGTGGCAGACACACCACAAGTTGCAGATTCAGGTGCGCGGAAATGGCACGGGCTCGCCTCTGACACGCCGATTGCTTGCAACTTGTGGCCAACCAAGAGCTGGTCGCTGCCAACCAGGATGTGTACGCTGGAAGCGCTCCCCGCGCAGGAACGCAAGGAGCTGGCACTCTCGCTTTCCAATACGCTGTACGAACTGTTAGAGCGGCGCGAAAGCCTCCCAAGCGGCCACAGCTTCGCGGCGGACGCTTTCACTGTGCTTGGCAAGTCCGACCTTCTGCACGAGAGCAACTTTTACGGCGAGACCTTCAGCGGTGCGCAGGTCGCAAAGCTGAACTCGTTCAACGACAAGAACGAGGAGGCGTTCGAATGCGACAAGCTTTACGACGAGATCAACGCACCCCACCTCAGCAAGATGTTGCCCGGTTACGTGGTTCCGTCGCGCAAGCTGCACCGCTTCTGGATCACCACGGAGATGGCAAAGGAGTTTTGCAAGGAGGGTTCCCCCTTTGCCACGCTGCGCACGCGGGACGTCGTCGAGGACGAGGACCGCAGCGACGAGTCGAATGGCGACAGCGACGGCGACAGCGACGAGGAGGAAGAGGAGGAGGGCGAGAGCGATGACAGCGACCGCGATAACGAGCACGTCAGCGACGACGAGGCCGCAAGGGCACTGGACAAGGCCGACGAGCGTGAGGCGGAGGACAGCGACAGCGACAGCGACAGCGACAGCGACAGCGACAGCGACAGCGACAGCGACAGCGACAGCGACAGCGACAGCAAAGATGGCAATGAAGATGGCGGCGGCGGCGGCGGCGGCAAAGAGAACGCGGTGGAGCCGTCGCGCAAGCGCACGAACCCCCCGCGCGCGTGCGAGGAAGAGCGCGCGCACGCGATCAAGCGGGCGAGTGCCAGTCGCTCGCCGACTCTGTCAGACATGGACTCGGATTTGAGCGATGCGTAGCCGCTATGGCTTACACGTGCCGTTTTGCACTGGAGGCGTTTGCACCGGCGTGTGTGCGTCCGCGGAAGAGTGTGAAAAAATGCCACGCGTGTTACTTTCGTCCATACCGTTTGCAACCACTCCCGTTACGGCTCCTGCCCCGTTTTCATTACGCAATGGGCACACACAGACAAGCGACCGCCATCACACGACACCCCCGCAACCATCAGCGCAACCATCAGCGCAACCATCAGCGCAACCATCAGCGCAACCATCAGCGCAACCACCACCGCAACCACCACCGCAACCACCACCGCAACCACCACCGCAACCACCACCGCAACCACCACCACCATGGTCATCCGTCCTCGCATCAACGCGCGTCGCACTGATGCGCATCGCCGTTCAGAATACAAAATTGCACCAGCGCTGCGTCAAGCGTCTGACGCTTGCGCAGCAGCAGCAGCAGCAGCAGAAGCAGCCAGCGCTTGCGCTTGCGCTCGCGCGTCCGCTCACGCGAGCGCACTCGTCGCCAGCGCTGGCCACGCGTAAGCACGCCCCTTGGTCGCAAACGCGTCTTGCGATTTCACGCTGTGAAAGTACGCGTTCATCTTCTTCAACGCATTCATCTGCTTCGCCCGCTCCCTTGCGTCCTTCCGTTGCTTCGTTTGCAGAGCTTCCGCCTCCCCCTCCTGTTGAAGACGCTCCCGCTTCGCCATTGCCTCGGCCGACACCGCCTGCGCCTTCTGCTTCATCCAGTCCGCGAGCTCCTCGGTCTCCAGAAGCGGACGCGCGCAAACTGGCCGTGCCACGACCACCGGAAGAGGCGGAGGCGGAGGCGGAGGCGGAGGCGGAGGTTGTGCTGCTGTGCCAGGAGTGTGAAAGTGAAAGCTGAGCCACGGCTTGCCCACGACGAGCACGGACGAGTGCGACCACGCGTCGTACGCTGCGCCCTCGCTGTACGGTTCAATGGCCACGAGCGCCAGGTCGGGGTCGTTCACGTACGCGGTGAGGAGATCCACCCGCTTTGTCTGCAACTCGGGCACCGTCTCCGCCTCGAGCTCCGGCTCCGGCTCCGGCTCCGGATCCCGGTCCCGGTCCCGTTTTTTCGAGGCCACCGGCTTCCACCCACCGCGGAGGTAGCTCTCCCAGTGCCGGCGGCACGCAAGGGCGCTGCGTGTGGTCACCGCGCTCGAAGCCGCAACCCAGTCGACGTCGTTGAGCGGGGTGTTCTTAGGGATCGAGCGCGTAAGCTGCGAGTGCTCCTGGTTGGACCAGCGGCAGCCTGCCGCATTGACGACTGTCGTCACGTTGTCGGAAGCCAGCGCCTCGATCTGTCCGGGCGAAAACGTGCCAGGCTTCCGCTCCTCCTCGGCGAGCACGTTGCGCCGCACGAGCTCGTGCAGAAAGTCTGCGTCGCTGACGCGCTGACCTTTTCTCAGAATACTCACAATGGCAGCACCGCCCATCTTCTTGACCCGGGCTTTGTACCGGTTCTTGACGGCGTTGTCCGTGCGCCCCGGAAGCCGGGCCGCGATCGCGCTCCACTTGTGCCCGAGTTCGCTGACGCCTAGCTGGATCGCCATGTCCTCCTCATCCGTCCACGCGCACTTGGAGATGTCGGGGTCGAGGTGGTTGTGCCACCGCTCGCGGCACTGCTTGCCGGTGCGGCCATCCATGCGCTTGGCGATGCTCATCCAGTGCCTCGCGCCAAACTTGCCGACAATGGACGCCAACATCTCGTCCTCGTCCGACGACCACGGCCCCAGCGTCCGCGGCGCGCAGCCGGGATCGAATTGGGGCAACAGCATCGGGTCCTCGTGGCTGAGCACGTCCTCGGGCTGCACCGCGCCGTCAAAGTGGGGCGCCAAGCCGCGCATGACCTCGTCAAACTCAAAGCTCCCCCCAACCGCTCCCACCAGCTCCTCGACCGCGCCGAGGCCCATCACATTGTCCATCACCGCCGCCGCCGCCGCCTCCCCCTCCTCCTCAATCGCCATCACCTTCTTGGACGCAGCACTCTTCTCGTGCGACCCTTTCGGGCGTGGCTTCTTGCGGATGGGCGACCGCGGGAGCTCCTCCAGCTCAAAGTCTGGCAGTTTGGGCGCCCTGCGCACCCGTTTGCTTCTGCTTGCGCGCGTGACAAGGGCCATTGTGGTTTGCGCGGCCGGGGAGTGGCCACAAGTCGCAAGGTGCTATTTTTAAAAAAGTCAACCCCCCCCCCGCGTTCCCGCCCTAGCGTGATGGGGCGGACATCACCTCCCGACGACAAGGTTACACCCCAGCAAGCTTCGCCTCAAGCGCGCGAGCCGTTGCTGGCGGGCAGCAAGGTCAAACCCGAAATCGACGTGGCAAATGCGCGGCAGCTGCACGACCACCTCGTCGCTCGTCCACGCGACGCGGTGCGCCTCGGTTTGCGCCGCGGCCGCCGCTTCCTCGTCCTCCGAGTCCTCGGAGGACGGCGTGTCGACGTCGCTCGTCGAGTCGCGGCAGGTACAGATGCGCGGCTTCTCAAAGTCGTCGCGCGGGATCCGTTGCTTGCGCAACCGGTCGAATGCCACAGAGTGCCGACCGCACAGCATCGCAAGTTCCTGGGTCTTGCTCACGCACGACCACGTGCCGCACTCGGCGCACTTGAACTTGAAACCGTTGCAGTGCGCCGAACAGATCGAGTGCGGCTGGACTCCCACGGCCACGCAGGGGAAGCACGTCGTGTGCCCGAGCGAGCACATGAGCGACGTGTCAAACTGGTCCAAGAGCACTTCGTTGCAGTCGGTGCACCGCTCCACGCTCCCACCAAGCCGAACCCCGGCGCGCGGTTCGGTCTCGCCAGCGCGCCGCACGATACCCGACGCCCTTGACGGAGGAGCATGCGACAGAGGCGGCGGCGGCTTGCGCTTGGGGTGCTTGCCGCGCGCCATTGCGTTTCGGACTTTCTTACTCAAACGGCACAACTTGCAAAGTTATTCCCAATTTACACGCCCAGACTGAACGCTCACACATATTAGCTACCGCGCTGTCCGATGGATTTGAAGAGGCGGGCCAGTGCGCGTTCGGTGTCACTGGTCTTATTCCCCGCCTTTCTGGCACGAGAGGTGCTGCTGCTGCCACCGCCACCGCCGCCACCACCGCAGTACGAATCGTCATCCGCGCACGACCAATCCTCCTCGTCGGTGGAATCGCCTCCAGACGATGCGGTGTTGGTCGCATCGTCGCCGCTGTTGCTCTTGTCGTCGTCGTGCGCCACGGCGGCCTTACGCGCGCGTTTGCGAGGAGCGACCGGTCGCTTGGTGCACGGGTCGTGTTCCTTGGGCGCCTTGAACGGCGCGGTGACCAGACCCACGGGATTGCGCGCCACGTCGGGCCAGCCCGCCTTGCCCTTCCAAATCTCGTACAGCCCGTGCATCGCGCGCACGCCCGTCATGAAGCCGCGCGCGCGTCGCGCCACGTACCGGTTGTCGACGAGCAGGAAGGACTTGTGGTCCTTCACGTGGCTCGGCCAGATCCAGTGCGCCACGCGGTGAGCGTGATTTACAAAGGCGTGGCTGTCCTCCCTTCCCATGTCGTCGTGGTCAAGCTTCTCGACAAAGAAGCCGAAAAACTCGTCCACGTTGCCGGGGCTGTACGGCTGCGGCGTCCCCGGGGGGTCCAACCACAGCAGCATCATAAAGTTGTCGGCCTTGTACTTGGCCTGGTTGGTGGCCGTGCGTCGCTTTTCCTCGGTGTTCGTGTTGGGGTCTCTGGCAATGAGAAACTCCGCGAGCTTGGCTTGCAGCGTGCGGTAGCTGTGCACGCCAAAGTGCTCGAAGAACGCGATGCCGCGGAACTTGGTCGCCTCGGACTCCCCGGGCTCATCGCAGCCCTGGTTGTCGTGCCACGGTGCGCGCTCCGGGCGCACGCGCTTAAACCCCGTGCCGCGAGTGCGTTTCTTCTTTTCCGGAACCTGGGGCGGCGAGGCGGCTTCTTCGCTCGCGTCGCTGGCAGGCGGCGTCTGGACCGGCGCTGGTCCGGCGGAAGCGGAGGCGACTGCGTCGTCGTCGTCGTCTGGGGCCAGCAGCAACGAGGAGGACCCCGCATCCACTCGACTCTCCTTGGCAGCGGGCGCAGCATCGGGGGTGCCCTTCTTCGCCGCAGCGAGCGCGGCCTTCAAGCGCACGATCTCTCCATCCCTTTGCTCGATCACCTGCTCCTTCTCCCAGTGCACCACCTGGAGCTTGCTGTAGGCGCGCTTCAACGCGGCGTGTTGGCGCTGCAGCGTCTCGTGCGCGAGCGCCGTCGGTCCAGCGGGCCCGGTTGGTTTGTGCGCACCCATGTGCGCACGCACGCCG
>Ga0213861_10002112_pt1 | contig 17331 bp, 17 predicted proteins | sample PICome_4_FD_160110 | JGI IMG/M metagenome (GOLD analysis project Ga0213861, IMG submission 160110) | Coastal seawater microbial communities near Pivers Island, North Carolina, United States - PICO131 | ecosystem: Environmental > Aquatic > Marine > Coastal | place: USA: North Carolina... | reverse complement strand
GTTTGAAATCAACTTGGCCGTCTTCGACGCTGACTTGCGCAAAGAAATAGTCGATTTCGGCCCAGTCATCGTTGGACTTTGACAGCATCGCGACCTTGGTCGTGACGGCGTTGCCACCGCCGATCCCGTCGATGTTGAGCGGATGGCCTGAGCCAATGGCAGCGACGAGAACCTTTGCCAAAGTCTCGCGATCTTCGGGCAGGTCCGCGCGGTTGAAGTATGGTCCGCGCGACGTGCCGCCACGCATGAACAGAAATGGAATTGGAGTTTGAGTCATGTCAGTGGCCATGGCAAATTAGAGAACTGTTGAAGCAATCCCGGAGGGAAATCGCGGTTGAGCGTCCATGCCATAGCACAGATAAAGGCGATGCCGGCGGCGGCATAAAACACCGCGAAGATCCAGCTTTTCTGGGCACGGAAGCGGATGAAAGCCACGAGGAAGACCGCCAACGCGAGGATGAACCCGACAAAAGCCGTGCCGAGAAGCAAGGCTCCGAACCAAGCAAGTGTCGACCAAAGCCCATCGGTGTTGATCTCTTCGTCTTGCTTTTCACGGTCCGCGAAAAGCGAGTGCGTGTCGGGCAAATAGCGCATTTGCACCAACAGGATCGCGAGGCAAACGAGTGTGACAGAGCCGACGAAGACAGGGAATACACGGTCCATGCGGGCATGATCGGGGATCAGCGACGCGTTGAAATACGCAATTGCAACGTAACCTGTGATCGCAAGAAGAAAAATCAACGGCGCGCGTTTGGTGCCCGCTTTGACGTCGCCTTCGGCCATGATCGACTTGGCGTTACGCAGGCCCACTACTACCGAAATGATTGTGATGACGATCAGGATGATGACGATAGGGCTAAAGATGTAGTCGATACCTTCTTCAAAACCTTTGCGGAAGCGCGATGCCGCAATTTGGTAGGCTTGGTTGGTGTAGCGCTCGGCAGGGGATGAAAGCACAAAACCGATGAGGAATGCAGGGCGCGACCAGTCAAAGCGGCGCAACATGATCCCCAGCAGGCCGATGCCAAAGAGCGCCACCAGATCCATGATCGACTGGCGCGACTGGAAGGCCGCGAAAGCGATGATCATGAAAAGGAACGGTGCGAGCAGGGCAAAGCGGATGTTTGTGAGGCGTGCAATCGGGCCAGAGGCTGCGATGCATACAAGCGTGCCGACGACGTTTGCCAATGCCAAAAGCCAGACGATGGAATAGGTGATGTCGAGGTTATTCTTGAGCATCGACGGGCCGACCTCGATATTGCCGCTACCAAGTAGCGCGATACCAGAGATGAAAATCGCCATAGAGCCGGAACCGGGAATACCGAAGAGCAGGGTCGGAACAAGGCCCCCACCCTCTTTGGCATTGTTCGAGCTTTCAGGCCCGATCACGCCGCGCACATCACCAGAGCCGAACTGCGACTTGTCCTTGGCGGTTTGCACGGTGTGCCCGTAGGCGATCCAGTCAACAACCGATCCACCAAGGCCTGGAATAACGCCAACGGTAACGCCGATAAGTGAACACCGTACGGAAAGCCAGATATTGGCCCACCAATCCTTGACGCCTTCCAGCCAACCGCCGCCAATCGCGTTGCGGTCAGAGATCGCCTTGTCTTGACGCAGCAATGCGACAATTTCAGGGATCGCAAAGATGCTAAGACCGACGATCACAAGCTTTAAGCCGTCCATCAGATAGGGTGTGTCATAGGTCGACATGCGCAAGGCACCCGCGCTGGACCCAAGTCCGATTGTGCCGATCATCAGGCCAAGACCTGCGGCCGCAATCCCTTTGATTGCAACCCGTCCTGCGAGGATACCAACCATCGAGAGGCCGAAAATCGTGACCATCAGGAGCTCGGGGGTTTGGAACATCAAAACGATCGGGCGCGCGATAAGGATGAAGACCGAAAGAAAGGCAGCCCCCAAAAGCCCACCGAAAAGTGAGGAGGCAAAGGCTGCGGAAAGGGCGCGTGCAGCTTGGCCCTTTTTGGCCATCGGGAAACCGTCCAAGACCGTCGCCTGCGAGGCCGACGATCCAGGAATACCCATCAGGACCGAGGAGAATGTATCGGATGTGGGCACCACCGCGACCATGCCGACCATCAGGGCCAGACCTGTCAACGGCTCCATGCCGAACATGAAAGGGAGCAAAAGGGACAGACCTGCGATACCGCCAAGCCCTGGAAAGACCCCGATGCAAAGGCCCATCAAGACACCCATCACGAGATACCCCAAAACATGAGGCTGTAATATCATGCCAAATGCATCACTTAGCGCGGGCAGCGCTGTCGCTAGAATATCCATTGGAAGCCCCCGATATATAAAACAAAAAAAGGCCCCCGCGATGACGCGAGGGCCGATGTGGTCGCGTGGTTACTCGAGAACCACGCCGTAGCTGTCGAGCAGCCAGCCTTTGACGAATTCACGTGCTTCGCCTGGAACGCTGGTTGCGTCTGCTTTTGCGGACTGCGCGCCTTTGCCTGTCAGCTGTGGGTAAAGGCCCAAAGCGGATTCAGAGATTTCGGCATAGTCCGGGCGATCCTTGATGGACGCAAAGGCTGCTGTGAAGGTCTCAATCGCTTCATCAGGTGCGCCAGCTGCCAAGAAGACCATCTTTTGTGCAGGGAAGCCCGCGACGAAGAAAGCTTTCCATGCATCCCAAGTTGTGCCGCTTGTTTCGCAAACAGGGTTCGCTTCGCACACTTCCTTGAAGCTTGGCATGTCAGGGAATGTTGGGTCGCGGACAATGTTGCCTTCCTCGTCAAGTGCGCCGAACGAGAACCAAGGTGTTGCTGTGCCAGCTTCCACCAGTGGTGCCACGCCAGAGAGGTAGGACGAGGATGTCTGGTAGTCGATGTTGGCTTCGCCACGCTCAAACATCAAACGGCCATCGCCACGGCCTTCGATGCCGAACACTGGCTCGACGTTAAGGCCAAGCATTTCCCAAGCAAGCAGCGGTACGAGATCAAGACCTGTTGCAGACTGCGCACCATAGATGAAGTTTTCGTCGTTCAACGCGGCGGGGTCAGCAGCATAGGCTTCGGCCATTGCTGGTGGAAGGTAGGCAACGCCGCCAGTGCCGGACGCGAGAACAACGGGCCAGTCATTATACTCGTAACGCACGCGAGGATCGCCGAGCAGATAAGGGAACTGAGTTGAGCCCGAAGACCCGAACAAAGTTGTGCCGTCCTTATAGTTCAAACCTTGGAAGTGGTTCGCACCTGTGGTCGAGCCCGCACCTGGCATGAACGTCACAACGACAGTCGGATTGCCAGGCAGTGCCTCGGACAGCAATGGCGCATAGAAGTTCGCCCAGCGCGCAGAGCCGCCGGTTTCAGAGAAAGGAATGATCCACTCAATTGTTTCGCCAGCCAGATCGAGTTCGGCGGATGCCATTGTGCCAGTGAGCGCCACAGCACCAATTGCGCTTGCGCGCAGGAATGATTTCATAGTCATGTTGTCCTCCCAGACAGTTTCTTGCTCGTGTCTCAGAGCAGCAATACGAATCAAAACAGCCCTCCAGCTGCCTTGATCTTGGTATCATTGCCCGTCAAACTTGCACGAAACTTGCATCACGCAAAATTGAGGAACCCGATTTGCACATTGTCATTGTCGAAGACAACAAAGGCGTCGCCAATGGGATCGCCTATGTGCTGCGTGATGATGGTCATGCGGTTGACCTGATTTTTGACGGCGCCGAGGCGGATCAATTCTTGCAAGGCGACGGAGCCGACGTGATCGTGCTTGATGTGAACTTGCCCAACGTGAGTGGAGTCGACATCTTGAAACGGATGCGCGCCCGCGGCGACACCCGTCCGGTCTTGATGCTAACCGCGCGCACCACCCTTGAAGACAAAATCACAGGGCTGGATGCGGGTGCCGACGATTATCTGGCGAAGCCCTTTGATATGGCCGAACTCGTTGCGCGGTTACGGGCGCTGATGCGACGAGTGCGCGGCGCCCCCGCCAAAATCCACGACATCGGTCCGCTTTCGTTTGACTTGACCGCAAGGCATGTCAACGGCCCTGACGGCACAATCGATCTGCCGCGACGCGAACTGGCGATTTTTGAGGCACTGCTTATGGCGCAATCGCGGATGCTCTCCAAGCAAGCGCTCCTTGATAAAGTCTACGGCACGGGGGCCGAAGTTGAAGAACAAGTTGTAGAGGTCTACATCTCGCGGCTTCGCAAACGGCTGCGCCCGTTTCATGTCGAGATCAAAGTGCAGCGCGGGTTGGGCTATTCGATGCAGCATAATAAATCATGACGCGGACAATGTCCTTACGGGCAAGGTTGATCCTAATCATTCTTACGCCTTTGATGCTCATTTCAATTGCCCTCGGGATGCTGACGCTGAAAGACACAAATGAACGTGCCAGCGAGCGGTTCGACCGTTCACTTTTGTCCACGGTGTTGGCGATTTCACGCGACACGGCACTTTCGGGCGGTGATGCACTCAGCGCCAAGACACTTGCGCTGCTGCGTGACACATCAGGCGGCCCCGTCTTCTACCACGTCTACGCACCCAATGGCGCCTATGTAACGGGTTACGCAACACCACCTGTTTTGCCAAACCTGACAGCGTCGCCAGAGCAAAACCAGAGCTACTACGATGCAGTCTATCATCGTCGTCCGGTGCGTGCCTTGCGGTATGTCGATAAGATGTCGATTGGAGGATTAAGGGGGGACTTCACGTTCACTGTCTGGCAGAATACGGCTCTGCGCGAGAGATTTGTCCGTGACACGACCCAACGCATCTTTGGGCTGATCGCAATTATCATGGCGGCATTGACGCTTAGCGTATGGTTTGGTGTGCGGATCGGACTGCGCCCCTTGATTGACCTGCAAGACGCGATTTCGCAGCGCTCACCGCGCGAACTCAACGAAATCCGCCGTCCCGTCCCGATCGAAGTCAGCGGCATTGTGCGCACACTCAACGCGCTTTTGGCGGAACTCCGCACGACGTTTACAGCCAAGGACGAGTTTATATCAAACGCCGCTCACCAATTGCGCAATCCGATTGCGGGCGTGCTGGCCATGTCCGAGGCCGTGCAATCGGCCACAAAAATAGAGGACGTGAAGCAGCGCAGCGGTGAACTTGTTCGCGCGGCCAAAAGCGCCTCCGATCTAGCGGATAACCTCCTCGCATTCGAGCGCGCTATCTCCCCCAAGCCGATCACTGATTTTCATGTGATTGACCTAAACGCCACCATTTCACGGATCGCAAACCAAGCTGAGTTGCGTGCGGCGCGCATTGGGGCGCACCTAATCTTCAACTTCGGAGATTTTGACTCCAGCTTGCGTGCCGACCCCGTTTTGGTGCAGCAAGCTGTGCTCAATCTGATCGACAACGCCCTACTTCACGGCGGTGAAAAACTCACTCAAATAACCGTCACAACGTGTTTGGAAAAAGAGTCGATCCATGTGATCGTCGCGGACAATGGACGCGGGATTCCGGAAGACCAGATCGAAAATGCGATGGCGCGGTTCGGGCAAGTCGGTCAATCTGAAGGGAGCGGGCTCGGCCTGCCGATTGCGATTGCGGTCGCACAAAATCTGGGCGGTGACTTGCACCTCACCAGTTCGGGCGGGGGCCTCACGGCGACAATGATCCTACCTATCGTCAAGCAATAGCCCGATCAGAAATCTAAATGCTTTGCGACAAATCCTTCGGCGATGGCCTCTGCAACAAATGCATCAAGCGCGCCAATCAGCGGATTGTCTGGCATTGGCAACACCATCGCTTGCGAGACGCGCGCGAGGACGTCTGGCAAAATACGAAATGCGGGATCGTCACCAAAAGAACCGATCAATGACGCCCGCACCCCCGCGACCGCATCGCAACGGCCCGCCTGAAATTCGGCGAAGCTTTCGGGCGGTGTGCCAGAATGCTCTAGCGCCGCACTTTTCAATCCCGCTTGCAGATACATGTCATAGGCCGAACCTGTTGACGCCAAAACCCTGACACCCGCGCGATCAATGTCCGACACGCTGGCAAACGTGGCATCCGCACGCACTGCATACGTGGCTTCAATGGTGTGATAGGCTTGGGTAAAGCTGATCTCTTTCGCCCGCATTTCGTCAATCGCGAGAAAGGCGACATCCCATTTATCCGCGTGCGCATCGGCAAAAACCTTGCCCGCGCCCGCATAGATGACAGGCTCCAGTTCCACGCCAAGATGATCTGCCAAGCGCTGCGCAAGAGCCGGGCTCACCCCGCTGAGCTGCCCCCCATCATATTGAACCAAGGCCTTATTCCCCGTGTTGATCGCAGCGCGCAGCGTGCCGCCCGTGACGAGTGCATTCAGGGGATGTTCCATGTTCATTTCCTTTTTGCGCTTGGCGCGCGTTTTGTGGTCGACAAGCCCAATCTTTAGCACAAAATTCAGGACCAAAGCACATTGTGCATAAACTGCGACAAAGCAGAATAACGCACATTTCATTTGTGCACAGGTAAAGCATGCCCAACACCGCAGCCCTCGCCGACAGCTTCAATACTGAGCGCGCAATGCTCCGAAAATGGACGCTGACGCCCGTTGTAATTTGCAGTTTACAAATTATTGCCGCGAGGGCGTTTAGTACGCGTCGTAATCGAAAATATCATCATGAATTCAAGACTAAAGTTGGGTCGGACCTGTGCATAAAAGAAGAGTCTGTCAGCAAGCGGGCCATTTTGCTGGGCTGTCCAGACGACGCGAAATCGGTGATAAAATTTGGTATGGCTTCCTGTGGAATAGATTATAGGAAATTACGCTAAAGTGGAACCGCTGGAAGCCGAAGCAATGCAGCAGCAGACAGCCATCGTCTGCGCGAATGGCTAGCTTGGCTGTGGTGGGGCAATCACCCACACGCCGACACGGCACCGCGCCAGTATGCGCGTGAGCATTTGGGGATAACTTGTCAATGTTTGTGGGGGTCGTTACGCAATGATACGCTGATTTGTCTCGCTGAGCGTCTCGCTTAAAAAACAAAAGGCTCAGGCTAAATTGCCTAAGCCTTTGATTTAATGGTGAGCCGGTCGGGATCCGAACCCGAGACCTACTGATTAAAAGTCAGTTGCTCTACCAACTGAGCTACCGGCCCACTAGGCGGCTATCTAGAAAAGCGGGGGGCTGCGGTCAACCCCACAAATGCGCCAACCACTGGATTCATTTCATGTGAGGGTCTATATGCGCGATTATGATCAAAAAAACTTCGCCATTTCTGCCATTTATGAAGATGCACGGCCTCGGTAACGACTTTGTCGTTGTTGATGAGCGTGGCATCCCCCCTCTTGTTGATTCGACGATCGCCATTGCGATGGCCGATAGGCATCGCGGCGTTGGCTATGACCAGCTCGCTGTTTTGTCGGATCGTGAGGGATCTGACGTGCATCTGACGTTTTGGAATGCCGATGGCTCGCAATCTGCTGCTTGCGGCAACGCGACCCGCTGTGTGGCCCGCTACCTGATGGACGAGACGGGAAAAGATTCGCTTACCATCACCACAGATCGCGGCACCTTGTTTGCGATTGATGCGGGTGACGGTTTGGTTGCGGTCAATATGGGTCAGCCGCAGCTTTCGTGGCATGAAATTCCGCTCGCATCCGAGATGGATACCTTGTCGCTACCGATTGACGGCGCGCCTGTGGCAACGGGTATGGGCAATCCGCATTGCACGTTCTTTGTGGATGATGCCGAAGCGGTTGATCTTGCCGCCCGTGGTGCCGCGATTGAACACCATCCGCTTTATCCGCAGCGCACCAATGTGCAGTTCGCATCCGTGATCGCGCCTGACCACCTGCGGATGCGCGTTTGGGAGCGTGGGGTTGGCGTCACACTTGCCTCCGGGTCCTCGTCTTGTGCCACCGCTGTGGCTGCGGCACGGCGCGGGATCACAGGCCGCAAGGTCCGCATTGATCTCGATGGCGGCACGCTAATGATCGACTGGCGCGACGACGGCGTCTGGATGACGGGCGGCACCGCCCATGTATTCGACGGCATGTGGCGACTATGAGCGCGCCGGTCTTTTCCAACCACGGCTGTCGCCTGAACGCCTACGAAACCGAGGCGATGAAGGAACTCGCTGGTGCCGCTGGTGTCCGGAATGCGATTATTGTGAATACCTGCGCGGTGACTGCCGAGGCCGTGCGCAAGGCCAAGCAAGACATCCGCAAGCAACGCCGTGCCCACCCTGATGCGCAGATCATTGTAACGGGTTGTGCCGCGCAGACGGAGCCAAAGACGTTTTCGGATATGCTAGAGGTTGATGTTGTGATCGGCAATACCGAAAAGATGAACCCCGCGACGTGGGCGGGCCTTGCCCCCGATCTGATTGGCAAGACAGAGGCCGTGCAGGTCGATGACATCATGTCGGTCACGGAGACTGCTGGCCATTTGATCGACGGGTTCGGGACACGGAGCCGCGCTTACGTGCAGGTTCAGAACGGTTGCGACCATCGCTGCACCTTCTGCATTATCCCCTACGGTCGCGGTAATTCGCGGTCCGTGCCTGCTGGTGTCGTCGTCGATCAGATCAAGCGCTTGGTCGATAAGGGCTATAACGAAGTTGTCCTGACGGGCGTTGACCTGACGTCTTGGGGGGCTGATCTGCCCAGCACGCCAAAGCTCGGCGATTTGGTCATGCGAATCCTTAAACTGATCCCCGACCTGCCCCGCCTGCGGATCAGTTCGATCGACAGCATCGAGGTTGACGAAAACCTGATGCAAGCCATCGCCACCGAACCCCGCCTGATGCCGCACCTCCATCTCTCCTTGCAGCATGGCGACGATATGATCCTCAAGCGGATGAAGCGGCGGCATTTGCGCGATGATGCAATCAGGTTTTGCGAAGAGGCAAGCAAACTGCGCCCCGATATGACCTATGGCGCCGATATTATCGCGGGCTTTCCGACAGAAACCGAAGCGATGTTTGCCAATTCGCTGGCTTTGGTGAAGGACTGCAACCTGACGTGGCTGCACGTTTTCCCCTATTCTGCACGAGAAGGCACCCCTGCCGCACGCATGCCTGCGGTGAACGGGAAACTGATCAAGGATCGCGCCGCCCGCCTGCGGGCCGCTGGCGAGGCGCAAGTGGCGAGCCACCTCGCCGCGCAAATCGGCAAAACGCACCACGTGCTGATGGAAAATCCGCGCATGGGCCGGACAGAACAGTTCACCGAAGTCCGCTTCGATACCGACCAACCGGAAAGCCGGATCGTCACAGCCACCATTGCTGGCATGGACGGCACGCAACTCCTCGCTTTGTCCTGAATACTGCCGCCGGAGGCTCCGCCCCATGCCACAAACACCGATCCTTTGGTCATTCAGGCGCTGCCCCTATGCGATGCGCGCGCGACTGGCGGTGAAAGCAAGCGGCGTGCAGGTCCATTTGCGCGAAATTCTCTTGCGCGACAAACCGGCGGCGATGCTCGCGGCCTCTCCCAAAGGGACAGTGCCCGTGTTGCAAACCGAAACAGGCGTGATCGACGAAAGCTTTGACGTGATGCGCTGGGCCTTGGCGCAGAACGACCCGCAAGGCTGGCTCAAGATGCCGGAAGCAGGGTTTGACCTGATCGCCGAGGCAGATGGCCCGTTCAAAAGCGCCCTTGACCGCTACAAATATCATGTGCGTCATGTAGACGGCACCCGCGAGGTGGCGCAGAATCAGGGTGCCGCGTTCTTGCGGAAACTGGACGGGATGCTCGCGGGAGAAGACTGGCTTTATGGCACACAATCCTTGGCGGATATGGCGATCTTGCCGTTTGTGCGGCAGTTCGCAAACACGGATCGGGCGTGGTTTGACATCCAGGATTGGGGCAATCTCTTACGCTGGCTGAATGCCTTTACCCAATCCGACGCCTTTGCTGCGGTCATGGGCAAATACGCCCCTTGGCAAGCGGGCGAATATGGCGTTTTCTTCTAGCGCACTCAAAAGGAGCTATCTGATGAAACTGCTGATGTCCCCGTCGTCCCCCTATGTGCGAAAAGTGCGTGTTTTGCTGCGCGAGGCCAATTTGTTGGACACGGTCGAGGAGGTCGAAGTTTCAACAAATGCGCTTGCCAGCGACCCGAGCGTGATCGCGGCTAACCCGACCGGCCGCATTCCCGCGCTTTTGCGCGGCAGCGGGCCTGCGGTGTTCGACAGTCGGGTGATCACGCGGTTCCTCAATGATCACGCGGGCGCGGGCCTCTATCCGCAGTCGCGGATCTGGGAGGTGTTGACGCTCGAGGCTTTGGCCGACGGGATTATGGATTCGGCAGTCGGGATTACCTATGAGATGCGGCTGCGACCCGCCGACAAGCAATATGACGTCTGGATGGATGCCCATTGGGACAAAGTCGCACGCGCCGTTGCTGCAATCAACGAACGCTGGATGAGCCACCTCGCCGGCCCGCTCGATATGGCACAAATCGGAGTTGCCTGCGCTCTGGGCTATCTCGACCTGCGGCACGATGCGCGCGGCTGGAGAAACGGGAACGAGGCCCTTGCGGCGTGGTATGCAGAATTTGCAGAACGCGACAGTATGACAGCCACACCTCCGTAGGATGGGTTTCAACCCATCACCCGCTTAATCTAGAAAAGTCCAGCTTTCTGCGCCGTCAAACACCCGGATCGGAATATCGCGAATCTCTTCCGGATCGCACATCAGCATATTTGCGGCCATATTTTTCGGGTCTTTTTGCTCCAAACCCTGACAATGGGTGGTGCAGCCGCAAGTTTTGCAGGTATGAAAAGCAAGCCCTTTGTCTCCCCAGACATAGGCAATTGTGGCATCCGGATCGGCAATAACAGTGATTTTGCCCTCCGGACCATGCGCCCAAAGCGGGTTCAGACGCCTGTAAATGCTGCAATTGCATCGCACCAACCGCGTCGGACGGCCTTCAAAGGTAAATTTAACCGCGCCACAATGACAGCTTCCGTTCATCAACTGTTTGTCCTTTTCCTTCATCAGTGTAGTCTTATCGCACATGCGCCCTATTGTCCGCTGGACGGATTGGGTTTTGAAAGCTAAACAACGCCAGAATGGGTAATGGGTAACCATTATTTGATTTTTCGTGCGGGTCGACGGGCCCCAAACATCGGAGATGCACCTCGTGTCACATGCAGACGACCATCAGGGTACACGCCGCGACTTTATCTACTATGCAACCGCAGGTGCGGGCGCAGTAGTTACAGGCGCAGCGGTATGGCCCCTAGTCAACCAAATGAACCCTTCCGCTGACGTTCTTGCGCTGGCCTCAATTCGCGTTGACATCAGCGCCGTTGATCCAGGCACGCAGCTCACAGTGCTGTGGCAAGGTAAGCCGGTCTTTATCCGCGCGCGCACAGAAGAAGAAATTGCGGCAGCCCGCGCTGTTGATCTGGCCGATTTGCCAGACCAGAACGCAGAGAACGCGAACGCCGTCGCTGGCGCCGATGCGTCCGATGAAAACCGCGCGCTCTCCGAGGACGGCGTTTGGCTCGTGCAGATGGGTGTTTGTACCCACCTCGGCTGTGTGCCTTTGGGCGAGCAGGGTGAATTTGGCGGCTGGTTCTGCCCTTGCCATGGTTCGCACTACGATACGTCTGGTCGTATCCGCAAAGGTCCGGCACCGCGCAACCTTCTTGTTCCTGTTGCGTCTTTCGTAGACCCAACAACAATTCAACTCGGTTAAGGAGAGCAACCCATGTCCGGTATTCCCCACGACCATTACGAGCCGAAGTCAAACTTCACCAAAGGTGTTGAAGCACGTCTTCCAATCCTTGGCTTGTTGTACACAATAATCATGGCGCCGACGCCAAAGAACCTTAACTGGATGTGGATTTGGGGCATTGTCCTGACATTCACATTGGCGCTACAGATCATCACAGGTATCGTCCTCGTGATGCACTACACGCCCCACGTTGACATGGCCTTTGCCTCTGTCGAGCACATCATGCGTGACGTCAACGGCGGCCATATGATCCGTTACTTCCACATGAACGGCGCGTCGCTCTTCTTTCTCGCTGTTTACATGCATATTTTCCGCGGTCTCTACTACGGGTCCTATAAGGCACCGCGCGAGATCACCTGGATCATCGGCATGCTCATTTATTTGATGATGATGGGTGCAGGTTTCATGGGTTATGTTCTCCCATGGGGTCAGATGTCGTTCCACGGTACAGCCGTTATCACTGGCCTGTTCGGCGCGATCCCGTTCATCGGTGAATCGCTTCAGACATGGCTCTTGGGTGCTGGCGCTGTTGGTCAACCTGCGTTGAACCGCTTCTTCTCGCTGCACTACCTGCTGCCGTTTATCATTGCGGGCCTTGTGATCGTTCACATCTGGGCATTCCACAACACAGGCAACAACAACCCAACGGGTGTTGAGGTCCGTCGTGGCAGCAAAGAAGAAGCCAAGAAAGACACCCTGCCTTTCTGGCCTTACTTCGTGATCAAAGATCTCTTTGCGCTGGCTGTGATCCTGACTGTGTTCATGGCGGTCGTTGGCTTTATGCCAAACTACCTTGGCCACCCAGACAACTACATTCCGGCAAACGCGCTTGTCACACCTGCACACATCGTTCCAGAATGGTACTTCTTGCCATTCTACGCGATCCTGCGTGCTTTCACAGCAGACGTCTGGGTTGTCCAGATCGTCAACTTCCTGAGCTTTGGCATCATTGATGCGAAATTCTTTGGTGTTCTGGCGATGTTCGGCGCGATCTTTGTGATGGCTTTGGCGCCTTGGCTGGATACGTCCTCGGTTCGTTCCGGCCGCTTCCGTCCGATGTTCAAGTGGTGGTTCGCCCTGCTTGCTGTCGACTTTGTCGTCTTGATGTGGGTCGGCGCGATGCCAACTGACGGGATCTATCCTTACATCTCCTTGCTGGGTGCAACCTACTGGTTCGCTTACTTCCTGATCATCCTCCCACTCTTGGGCGTGATCGAGAAGCCGCTTCCAATGCCAGCCACAATCGAAGATGACTTTAATGCGCACTACGGTCCAAAAGCTGGCGGCAAAGCCGCTACGCCGGCCGAGTGAGGAAAGGACAAATGATGATGTTCCGCAAACTCACCCTTGCAGCCGTTCTGGCATTCTCTGCCAACACGGCTGTCGCCGCCGGATCCGAAGTGCATATCGAAGACTTCGACTTCTCTTTCGAAGGCCCTTTCGGCTCCTACGATCAAAACCAGCTTCAGCGCGGCTTGAAGATCTATACCGAGGTGTGCGCTGCATGCCACGGCTTGAAACTGGTGTCGTTCCGCAACCTTCACGATGAAGGCGGGCCGGCCCTGCCAGAAGACCAGATGCGCGCTTACGCGGCGGGCATCGAAGTCTTCGATCAGTCAATGAACGACGGCGAAGGCGACTTCCGCCCTGCGACACCTGCAGACAAGTTCCCTGCCAACACGGGTGCCGGCGCGCCTGATCTTTCCTTGATGGCAAAGGCACGCGCTGGCTTTCACGGCCCATACGGCACGGGCATGAACCAGCTCTTCAAGGGCATGGGCGGCGCCGAATATATCGCGTCGTTGATGGTCGGCTACGAAGAGGCGCCAGCATGTGCGCCTGAGGATTTCCCAGGTTCATATAACGCGGCCTTCGCTGCTGGTGGTTATCCAGAAGAGTGCAAGGACGAGCATGGTCATCACACCGTGCCCGGCTCTTGGATTTCTATGGGTCAGCCGCTTTATGGCGCCGATGTTGAATTCGACGATGGTCACTCCAACGAGCTGCACCACGAAGCTGAAGATGTGGCCGCATTCCTGATGTGGGCGGCAGAGCCAAAGATGATGGCGCGCAAGCAGGCTGGCCTGACAGGCGTGATCTTCTTGGCGCTTCTGTCCGTGCTGCTCTACCTCACAAACAAACGTTTGTGGGCGCCTCATAAGCACAAAGAAGACTAAAGCGCTTCAGATGTTAAATTCAAAAGGCCCGCCAATTTGGCGGGCCTTTTTCGTTACTGCGTAGGATGGGTTTTAACCCATCTTCCCGAGATAGTCGCGCAAGCCCTCGGGCGGATCGCCGAAGAAATCGGCCGTCGCAACAGGCGGCGCAGCGATCCCGTCGCCCACCCAAATGACCTGATCCGCAATCCGTTTGGCGTCATTCGGATCATGCGTGACCATCAAGACAGTGCAGCCGCGATCTTCGGTCAGAATGTCACGCATCAGGTCCAGCATCTCGTCTTTCAAGCCAGGGCCAAGCGCCGAAAACGGCTCATCGAGCAGCACAACCGGTTGCCCCGCAAGCAGCGTCCGCGCCAATGCGGCGCGACTTTGTTGGCCCCCTGACAGCGCCGCAGGCTTGCGTGCCCCAAGTCCGGACAGTCCCACTTTCTCCAGCACTGCACTCACAACCTGCCGCTCGGCTTCTTTGAGCTTGCGGTTTAACCGCAAGCCAAGCCCCACATTTTCGCAAATCGTCAGGTGCGGGAACAGATTGTTGTCCTGAAAAATCATGCTGACGGGTCGCTTTGCAGGTTGCAATGTATCGATCCGATCACCGTCCAGCTTGATCACCCCTGAGCCTGCAACAAACCCCGCAATCGCGTTCAGGAACGTTGATTTCCCCGCACCGGAAGGCCCCATCACGGCCGTGATCCCCACATCGACACTCAGGTTCGCCACAAGCTGGAAGTCGTCCTGACGAATTGTGAGGGCCTCAAGTGTCAACATCTGCACGTCCTCCGCGATCACAAATCCAAAACAGCGCAAAACTTAGCGTCAGCAGCAAAAGCCCAGCACCCGACGCCGCCTCTGTCCTATAGGCGCCCATGAGCCGGTACATCGCAAGCGGCAGCGTTTCTTGCGCATCGCCCGCAAAAAGCGCGATCACGCCAAGGTCACCCATCGACAGCGCCGCTGCAAGCCCTGCACCAAACCCAATCGGGCCTCGCAGTCGCGGCAAGACGATCCGCATCAGCCATGTGCCTTGTGTCATGCCCAACGATGCGCCAAGTCGCCCGAAGTCGGCCTCGATCTTGGCAACGGCAGGGCCGATCGACCGCAAAACGAAGGGCAAAGCCAGCACTGCATTGACCAGAACGGTAATCGCGAGCGCAAGCTTTGCAGGGTTGACGAAGGGATAGACGAGTAAAAACAATCCAGTCCCGACCACAAGCGACGAAGCTGCGAGGGGTAACACCCCGGTAACCGCGACGAGCCGTCCAGCCCGCAGCGCCAAAGCCAAAGCCATAAGCGTGCAAAGCATCGCCGAGCAGAGTGCCACGATCACCGATCTCACGGCCGCCTGCCATACTTCGGGCGGCAGGCTGGACACGCCTGCGAGGCCCCGCAAAACGATCATCCCCAGAGGCAAAAGCAGGAACATAGCGGCGAGACAGATGATCAAAGCGTCTCTTTTGATGCCTCCGTCCCATCTTTGCACTGCGCGGTCCAGGCCTGCGCCTGACAGATCTGGACTGGTCACTCCCCACGCGAAAAGCGCCGCGATCGCACATATGCAGAACTGAACCAGCGCCAAAAGGGCAGCCCGCCCGAGGTCAAAATCGAACCTGAGAGCCTGATAGATGGCAAGTTCTACGGTCGTGGCTTTCGGCCCGCCGCCAAGCGTCAATGCGACCGCGAAACTGGTCAGGCAGATCAGGAAAACCACGAGGAAAGCGGAAGGCAACACCCCCCGCAACATCGGCCACTCGATCAGACGCCCGATGGGCGCGCCCAGAGACGCCGCCAACCGAAATCGCTCTGAGGGGATAGAGAGCCAGCCCTGCAAAATCAGACGCGTCACGAGTGGCATATTAAAGAAAACATGCGCGAGAACGACACCGTGAAAGCCGTAAATCGAAATCTCTTGGAGGCCGAAAAAGCCTAATGCGCCATTCAGCAGACCATTGCGCCCGAACACCATAATCAACCCCAAGACGGCAACGATGACAGGCAGCAGGAAAGGTGCGCCAAGCAGGGTTATCACTGCTCTGCGCCCCCTGAACTGGCGCCGCGCAAGCGCACGCGCCACAGGGATCGCAAGCAGGCAGCTCAGAGCCGCTGAAACGAAAGCCTGAGAGACCGTAAAACGGATCGCGGCCCAATCGGCGGCCCCAAGTCCCGTTTGAAATTTGGCACGCAAGGCCACGGCGCAAAGCGTGCCGAGCGTGAGCGCCAGCACCAGCCCGGCGACAACGCCACCGGGCCAGCGTGGATTTATTGCGACAGGGCTGTGCGCCATGCTTCAAGTGCCACTGGGCGTGTTGCAAGCGCCTCGTCCGAGGACAAAAGCAAGGCCTTGGCGGGCGTGATCAGCGTCTCGAATCCTTTTGGTAGACCTTTCGCAGGTGCCGTCGCCGGATACATCCAGTTCGTCGTCGGGATGATGGATTGGAACGCATCCGATACCATAAATGCCATGAAGGCCGCCGCCAATTCAGGCTGATCGGTGCCTGCGACTTTGCCCGCGACCTCGACCTGCATGTAGTGACCTTCCTCGAAAGCCCAAGCCACTTTGCTATCATCCTCTTCAGCGATCAGGTGATAGGCAGGCGAGGTTGTATAGGACAACACCGCATCCGCCTCGCCCTCAAGAAACAGACCGTAGGCCTCTGACCATCCGGGCGTGACGGTCACGATGTTGTCCGCAAGGTCAGCCCAGAGCGCAGGCGCCGCGTCGCCGAAAGCCGCGTACACCCACATCAACAGGCCAAGGCCCGGCGTGGAGGAGCGCGGATCTTGGATCACGATTTTGATATCACTGTCTGCAAGCGCACGCAGGGACGTCGGCGCTGCCGCACCTTTGTTGCCGACAAAGGCGAAATAGCCCCAATCGAAAGGCAGGAAGGCCGAGTCATCCCAAGCGATCGGCAAGGCCAGATCGGCGGTGATCCCATGAGGCGCGAAAAGTCCGGTTTCGCGGGCCGCTGCCGTCAGGTTGGTGTCGAGACCCAGCACAATATCGGCCTGTGTGCTTGGCCCTTCGAGTTGCAGCCGCGCGAGCAATGCCGCCCCGTCACCTGCACCCACAAATTGCAGATCGCAACCGCAGGTTTCTTCGAATGCAGCTTCAACCGCAGGGCCAGGACCCCATTCGCTGGTAAAGCTGTCGTAAGTCAAAACAGTCAGCACAGGCGTCTCGGCGATGGCAGGAGTTGCCAGAACAAAGGCCGCAGCAGCTGTCAGAATGAGTGGTTTATGCATCATATCCTCCAAATGCGACGGGCGGATTGGGGGACAGCGTGATTGCCGGACCTTCCCTCCGCCGGTCTTAACCGGTTCAGGTTCAACGGGTCCGCTTGCGCATCTCAGCCAGATTGGCCCCCCGAGGTATCACTTTGGTAAGATGGATTGCAACGAAGCGCAAGAGCCGCATAAATCAACAAGCTGGGGCTTTTCCAAAGTCCTAGGATGCCTTATCGGGGATAAACAAAGGAGC
>Ga0213861_10002101_pt1 | contig 17387 bp, 16 predicted proteins | sample PICome_4_FD_160110 | JGI IMG/M metagenome (GOLD analysis project Ga0213861, IMG submission 160110) | Coastal seawater microbial communities near Pivers Island, North Carolina, United States - PICO131 | ecosystem: Environmental > Aquatic > Marine > Coastal | place: USA: North Carolina... | reverse complement strand
TCTTTCCTTCGTCAACGCACACGAGGAAAATTCATCAAATCGGAACGTATTACATCACACACAAATTACTCGAACACCTCAAAACGTATGCTTACATTCCAGAAAAGACGCAGGAACTCATTGAAATTGGTGCTCTTGTGCACGATCTCGGTCACGGACCGGGAAGCCACGTTTTTGATAAATGTGTCATTCCTAATATGATTGCCGATGATATGATTGACGATACGAATCCTTGGACGGAACACGAGAATCGTTCGATCGATTTACTGCAATATATTTCGAAAGATATTCAATTGAACGAACACGATGTTAGCTTTGTGAGTGAAGTCATCGAACCTACATCGCGCGAAAATAGATGGGAATTCAGTATTGTAAACAATACCATTCACGGTATTGACACCGACAAACTCGATTACATTTTACGAGATTCCCATATGATAGGTCTAAAGACGAGAATAGACCTGAGTTCCATCATTCTTCATTCAAGGATCATAAATGATGAAATATGTTTCGATAAGGAAATTCAAGATGTTTTGCGAGAAGTTATATTTGCCAGATATCAAATTCACCGCAGATTGAACGACGCGAACGTATGTAAATTTGATCTGACATTTTCGGATATGTGTTGCTCAAACGATTTGTATCGAGAGATTACCGAAATTATGAATACAAACGATTGCAAGAGATTTTGTAATTTGACCGACGGATACATTTTAAATCGCGCGTCGCGAGCTAAAGTTCAGGCATTTAACAACAGAGACAGTTATATTCCAATAGAAACGCTCGTAACAAAAACTCTGGACGAAGTCGACCATGTAGCAGTCAAATATGCCAACAAACCTGAATTCAAAATTCTCACAAACAAAATGAAAATATGCAGAAACAACAACGTTCTATCGGGAATTCGGTTCTACGACAGAAAGACCATGAAGATCTTTCAAGTTTCACAATCGTCCATCGATTCATTCCCTTCACAAGAATACATTACGCACGTGTATAAAAAACAAATCTAAACCAATGAAGCGGAAGAAAGTTCCATGAAAGTTCCCGAATGTATAGATGTCACGACAATACGGTAATATTTAAAAATCGAAGGTGTATTCTCCAATAGATCAATCGAAACTTGATCATCGATATAATTCAGTGTTTGATTCGATATCGATACCTCCGATACATCTTCGTTTTTTTGCTTGAACGTTCTCTGATTGGACCCAAGTATTTTGATCGTATGTGGGCTGTTTTCAACCGTCTTACGGACAAGTTTCAAATGTTGCTTATTATTTTTGTTGACCAATTCGATGTAGCTTCCATATACACTCTGATTGTCTTTGTAATAAGATACGATTTTCTTCGTAGCGTGAGGATAGATGGAACCTGAAATCAACGTGTATAGGTCAACGATCGATTCTTCCGCTAGGTTATTTTGAATAACGCTATCGGTTGCAGGAGCATCTGAATGCGCAATCTTGAACTTACGACGAGACATGATCACATCCGAATCGTGACTTCTGTGATTTCTAGTATTGAAATAAAGATTCTTTTGTTTTGCTAGAGCTATTCTTTCCGACGCAGTTACCATTGTTATAATGAATATAAATAAACGAACATAAAAAATTTGAAAAACTTTAAGTTCTTCAGTTCTTCAAAGTTTCAACGTAATTTCATCTAAAATTTCATTTTTCTTCTTATCTGCACACGAGATCGAATAATTTCCAGCAAGAACTTCAAGCTGTTTTTTGGTCATACGCAGAACTTTAGAATATTTCTCGGATGTCTCCTTATTTGTATAGATAGAAATTCTCTTAGATCGTAATTCTTCGATGATAGGAAATGTAGTCGATATAACATCACAATCTTCAAGGAGACATCCGATTTCGTCATCAGTTTCAAATAAAACGATCGATTTCCTATCTTCTGTGAGAGCACACGTGTCTCTATAACCAAATTTGTTGAGAACTGAAACGTTGACTTGTAAATAGTCTGAGATTACATGTAGAACTGCATCGTTATACTCAATTTCACAACATTTGCTATACAAATCTCCCTTTTTGATCTTATATTCGTTGAATATCTTTGAATTGTATGTGCTCGAGAAAGATTCCTCAATTTTACATTTGAAATCTTTCCTCATACTTTCTTTCGATGTTTCGCTATAAATTGGAAAATTAGAATCAAGAAACGTGAGGATTGAATGAATCCAATCTTTCTTTTTGAAACTAATCGATTTGATGTTGAGGTTCAATTTTTCTAGGTAATCTGGTAATTTGTCATTCAGACTTCCGAATGTTTCCACTATGTTCTCCTTTTGTTGATCGTTTTGATCGTCATCGATCAAAATAACCATATTTCCATTGAGAGGAATATTCGGAGATTGCATAAATTTTGCGTATTCATTCAAGACACCCGTCTTCAAAACCAAATTTTCGCGACCGATTTCGAAAGAATTCAGCAATAACTTCGAGAAAACCATGTTCAATATGTTATTTTATGTTATTTTATATTACAATCGTCTAATGAAATTGTCTTTATATGACAAAACTATGATGTAAGGTTTTCTTATGTATTTTCATTTTCAACGGATTTACAAAAAAATACCTAAAAGAAACCAAAAATGATTCGAGAACTCTTCTGTATCTTATCATATATTTTATCAAAATGGCTGATATTCTTAAGAGATTCCCGAAAGAAATTGAAGATCTCATTAATGAATTCAATGCAGATCACCGTGGAAGATTCTACGAAACTTTGAAAAGAATTCCGCTCTACCGATCGTTTGATTCCATCCATCATTGTTCGATCGGAACACGCGCTTTGAAGTTGACCAAAATTTACGATGAACAATGCTTTGAAACTGGTAATTATGACTTCGAAAAGGTGATTCGGGAGAATGTCGATGATATTGATCGTTTCTTAACCGTCTATTCTAGATGTTCTTGTTGTACAACACACGCACAAAAGAAATGCATAAAAGTCACAGAACCAAAGTCCCATTATGTTCGATCTATAGTTAACTTCAATCAAGGCATCGATTGCTCCTGCAATTGTCACGTTATGTTAGATTTCATGAACAACGTGAAACATAATAGCCATAGTTATAAGGATCGATATAGCACTGCCTGGCATAATTTCTATCTAGTGTCTGATGATGAGGGAGATGAAGACATAGACGATCGAATGAGTATCGGCAGCTTTTGATTATTGCGTTTAAAAGGGAAAACAAATGTGTCTCTAGATTATAAATGGGGCAAGAGATTTATTCTGTCCAAGAGCCTATCGAAGAAGATACTGTTGAAGAAAGCCCTGTCGTAGAAGAGCCTGTTCAAGAAGATCCCGTTGTTGAAGAAAGCCCTGTCGTAGAAGAGCATGTCGAAGAAAACCCTGACGACGACCCTGTCGTCGAAGAGCCTCTCGAAAAAGACCCTGTCGTCGAAGAGCCTCTCGAAAAAGACCCTGTCGTCGAAGAGCCTGTCGTCGAAGAGCCTGTCGTCGAAGAGCATGTCGTCGAAGAGCATGTCGTCGAAGAGCCTGTCGTCGAAGAGCCTGTCGTCGAAGATGAACTTGTAGAAATTCAACAAGAAATGAGACCCCGCAAAAAGTTCACTTTGAAAAGAGTTCATAAGAATAGAAAAACACGTCGGACGAAGCTAAAGAAGAAATTCATGCGCCCGCCAACACCACATCTTATGTAATTTTTTTATCCTTATAACTATAAATGAACTATTTTGTTGAAATCTTCATTGAAGCTCTTGTTGTTGGTATCGTCATTCTTGGCGTTGGTTCCTTAGTGTCGTTTATAGCTGGTTTGATGTTTAAGTCAAATTTGCCAAAGATATGCAAGGATTGGAATAAGAATCATGTCATGGAATTTGCGTTATTTCTTACAGGATTCTTCGCCCATTTACTGTTTGAAGCTGTTGGATTGAATGCATACTATGTAAATAGTAAAAAATAAAGGTAGAATACTTATTACTCTAAAAAAATTTTGAAAATGAGATTTTCGATAACTTGATTGCAATGGTTCGGTTTTGAATCATGAGTGTCCCATTGATTGTTCCATTGATTGTTCCATTGCTACCACAGAAAGTTGAACAAAGAGAACACGAATTTGACTGGAAATTATACAAACAAGTGCCTTGCAAAAGTTTCGATAAAGCTTTCCGTAAGAAAACTCTCAGTAAATTATTTCATGGCCACTTTTCAGTATACCGAACACACAAACGTGTTCTCGCAAAATGTGTGTTTCACAAAAACTGTGAAATGAAAATTCGACTGACAAAGAATGAGGATGCCATGGTTGATATTGAAATGATAAATAAGTGCGATGGTTCCCAAATGACCTCGAGAGTTGATGATAAAACAAAAATCAATTGCAAAATGGAAAAGAAAATATTTGATCTTGTAAAATTTGGAATCAAGCCTAAGATTGTAATCAAATCAATCCAAGATGATTATCCCGAAATGACTTCCAAAATGATTTTATCGATTATAGCGAAAGTCCGATCAAATATACGTGTAGAGTCATTCGATATGTTTAAGTGGTTAGATCGGCGTGATTTCTTCAATAAATATTATGTCGATTCAAAAACTACGTATGATAGCGTCAAAGATGACATGCAGTTGATTACCATTACGAGTGAGTCTTCGAAACTCGTTCCAAATAGGAGTTATGATGCAATTACTTACTCGTCACCTCATTTGATCGAAACAAATTTAAGAGCGATGCTCAAAAACGATGAAATCTTTCTCACTATTGACGGAACATTTCAAGTTATTCAATGCGGAAGAAAATCAAAGAAAGGAGACAAGAAATGGGTGTCTATTTCCTTGGGCACAGTTTCAATCGAATGGAATACTAGTAAGAAAATCTGGACTCATTGTTTTCGCCCGATTATGTTCATGATTTCACAGAGTGAATCAAAAGACGCTTCATTGGCATTATTTGAAGCATTCTATAAGATATCATCCTTTATTGGGTATGACAAAGCCGATATTAAAGTTTCCGGGTTTTGCTCTGATATGAGTCGTGCGTTCCAAAATGCCGCAAAAGAAACGTTTCCAGATGCAAATATTTTGAGTTGTTGGCCACACGTTTCTCGTCTTCCATATGAGTCGTATGCTCCAAAAAGGTCTATAGTTGCTGAAGATATTAGTACGAGTTTGACTTTACTTCGTGAAACACGAACAGAAAAAGAATTCAAGGCGTTTTATGATTACGTTCGTTGTTATTTGCAAAAGAATTATTCAAAGGAATATGCCAACAAAATCAATGTCTTGTGTGATGATTTCAACTTCAGGTTCGTAACCACACGAGCTGGATTCGCAGCTCACACTCAATGTGTCGAAAGATTCAACAGGGGACAAAATGAAATGCCGTGTATCAAGTCTGATGGAAAAATGTTCTTGTCTAAGAATGGAGGCGTATTTGGTATTCTTGAATTAGCAAAGGATTATTCGAGCGATGAAATCAAATACGAATCAGACACCAATCATTATGAACGGGATATGCTCATTTCCGCAAATGCTATTTCATATGATGCAGATGTCAACATTTTGAAGCTGAAATCCAATGAAGACGAAGATTTGAAAAATGTTCATTCACGATTGTTGCTAAAGCTTAAACGTGAAAACAGAAATTGGAAAAACGAAGACGAAGTAATCGAATATGAGTATATTGAATCGAAGAATTGTCCCTACAGCAATAAACTCATAATGATCTCAAACAAGCTCTATTTTAATGAACCGGTAGAGGATTATCACGTTTGTCGTATAATCGGCTTCATCCAGATGTATTCATCCCATCAAAAGTCCTACGAAAATTATTGTGGCATTGACAACTTTGTAAGTAAGAATAAGAAGAGAATCATAAAAGACTGCTTTGTGTTCAAAATCATTTCGTCTGTGAGTGGGGAATGCTTCGATGCTGATGGATTATATTGTATTGAAAAGAAGCAGATCACACATTCCCTTATAAATTCACCGATACCTGAAAGAATATTGAGACGCTATCATTTGAGCTCTAATATTTTGACCGATTTGACGAATACACAAATTCAATTGCTAATGAAATATTATTACAATTACAGTTTCAAGAATTCAATCCTTGAACAAAATGATGATGTTTATCTTGTTAATCGTTCAAGTTTTCGAGGCATTGAAATGACGAATGAACGTATTTCAAAGTCAAATAACTCGTTAAATGGAATTGTAGAAGTAACTGAAGAAGCTGATCTAAACCATCTAAAGAGTATCATTTCCTATCATATGATTACTCATAACAAAATCAAAAACACGTTCCAATGTGATTGTTGTCGTTTTAAATCGTTTGTCGTATGCTCTCACATTCTAAGTGTTTGTGATGTCCTCAATATTATCGATCTCAACGTTATGCTCAATGAAAATAAGTGCATCAATACCAAATCACGTGATATGAACTATTACATCGGCAAAACAATCAGGAAGTATATGCTAAATCCAGTAACAAGAACAAAGGGTAATTTCAGCGGAAAGATTGTGAAAATAGTAACAAATTCTGAAAATATTGATGTATTCAAGGTCAAATTCAGGACACACGATGAATTCATGTCACTCGATGATTTGAAATATTTCGTATGAATCGTTGAATCGTATGAATCGTTGCGTTTGAAACTGTATAAAAATAAGATATGATATTTTAATATGGAAACACAGATGGAAACACAGATGGACACACAGATGGACACACAGATGGACACACAGATGGACACAGACAAAGGCATATATATATTCGAAGATACGGACGATAACGAAATTTGCCTGTTTATTTACGTCAAGTTATCTGACAAGGCAATGAGGCTCGCTTTGCAAAAATCCGATGATGATGTGAAAGGTTCATATTTTATTGCTATTTTGAAAAAAGGCATGGATTACCTAGGTCGAACTGAATTTTCGGGTATAGAAATGATAAACTCGAATGAGGTATTGGTATCACTCGATAAGGAATATGATGAAATTCAATGTCTTATAAATATTACAGAAGAAGAATTCGAGAGCTACATAAAGTTTGGAAACGAAAAGTTAAATGCATTACGTGATCTTGAATCAAAGCAAGACTAAGGTGTTTTTTTTTGAAAAGGAAATATAACAGGCCAAGCATCTTCTTTTTTTTCATATGTATCTATTATCAGTGCAACTCTAAGAAACATTTTGATATATGGTTTACTTATTACGTCATTTGGGTTGTTAATTTGAAATTTTTTTATCTTATCGATGTTTTCTATGAGTTCGCCACCTTTTGTATCAGTATAAACCTTTTTCACATAAGTTTTGAAATCTGTGGTGCTGTGAGTTGTTTTTGTTTTCCCCTTGGATAGAATGTAAGTGTCGTCTTGCTTACATTTATTAAAAATCCAGTAATTCTCATTTGATACTTTTATGATGTCTTTAATATCTTTCTTCAATGAATCCATGAACTCTATTATATCTTTGCCATAACTTTCGCTCTGATTGTTCAAGCTCAGACTGTTCAAGTGTGTTTTAATGGCATCTTCGTTGTATGTGGATTGTAATAAAATCGATTTCCATAAACTTTCACCCGATATGAAATCCTTACTTTTTTCTCTCAATTCATAAAATATTTTTGTGATTCGAGTATTTTCGATTTCTCCAACAAGGCGTTGGTTTGAAACTATATTTTCTTCCGTCAGTTCTACATAATTTGATGAATATGCGACAAGATTCTCGACGAAATGTGTTTCATTGCCCCTTGCATCAATATATACAAACACATAGTAATTATTCTCGTATTTTACGAATCCATTCAAATCATAGCAGTTCGTGAATTCGAGTCTATTTAATATCATTTCACTTAAAGAAAATTGTATGAGCTTGTCTTCAATGGATGGGTAATTTGAATGAATCATATCTCTTATGTTTTCGAATGTGAGTTTCACATCATATTCCTTGTAAATATTCTGTATCTCCGAAATCGTTCTTAAAATAGTAAAATGTTCATGTGTGAATGGATGAAATGTATCGTAATTGTAATCGTCTACCGATGATTTTGAATCACAAGTTTCAGCACATTCTATTTTTTTGATCTCGTTCTCGGGTAAATGATCTTTTGTTTTTCTTTTGTTTCCTTCGGCATCTATCACACAGTCACCGTAATATTTAATAAAGTCTTCTTTGTCAAATGTATTCAAATCCTGAAACAAAGCACAAGTAACCGAGTTTTCCTTGAGTATCTCTTGAACTTCAACGGAGGCTTCATATTTTTTAAGAGCACGTCTATAAAGCTTCATGTCAATCGTTTCATAATTATGATAAAGTTCTTCTTTGCCGTCATTGACGACGACAGGGAAATCAGTGCAATGATAATATACAGTCACGTTCCTGTTTTCTTTATCCAAGTCTTTATGTGAATTTGTTCTAACTCCACGTCCAATCACCTGTTCTATTTTAGACATGTTGAAGTCAGCTTCGTGAATGTGAATACTTCTAACAAATTTCAAATCAATTCCTTCTGCTCCCTTCTCACTGGCGATTATTACGCTGATTCGATCACCGTCCTTGTTTTCGATCGATCTTGCTATGTTTTTCTCTTCTTCAGATGCATCGATTTTAGAGCCCTCGATTGTAGACCCCGTAATCACAATATATCGTTTGTTTTGTCTTTTTTCATCTTCGGGATCCATGACATTGCTAAACTCATTATACAAATTTTGCCCGTTGTCATTATTTTTACAGTATTTTTTGTATCCATTCTTTTCAAGAACATATATCATTGGATTCACACCAGCTTCAACAAATCTAGAATAGACGAAAGAAACGCCTTTACTTTTTAAGATTTTGTTGTAGATTGTATTACACTTTGGTGCAAAATCGTCGGGTAGTGGATTTGAGTTATTGGACTTTTTATTTTTCATTCGCCCCGTTAAGAGTTTGTTCTCAGGTAAATTTAAGTTATTGATTCGGATGGATTCTGAATACAAGGACTCTTGTATCTTTTCTGCATCTAAGAAAAAGTCATGAATTTTTTTAGCATGGTTTTTAGGTAGAAGAGTCAATGTAAGTTTTACGTTGCCTATTTCCGGAAATAGGTCATTTTTCTCTATTGGAATTTGTTTCCTTCTGTCGTTTAAAAGTCTACCATAATAGAATGTCTTTTTTGGAATTATGGCACCCTCATCATACAATTTTAAAGGGAATAATTCCGGATTTCCAGATTTTAAGTATGTAATCTTACCCTTTAAAGCTTTGGTGAATTTTTCCCGAGACAAATCGCTCTTAAAATTATTATCCTTGAATATCTCCGAGTTTTCCAATGGTTTATGCTGTTTCCTTTCATCATAATCTAAATCCAACTTATTCATTATGTTTACAAACCAAACAAACTCTTGTGTCTTATCGAATATTGGTGTCGCCGACATGAAGATCATGCGCATATCTGCAATGTCTGTTATCTTCTCTATGAATTGTGAAATTCTTTTGTATTGTTTCGAATTTTCTGTCAATCTGACGTTTTGTGCTTCGTCAATAATAACGATTGAATCATCGAACTCTTTCTTGATATCCTCCACTTTCTCTAAGTCCGCTACTATTTTAGTGAATGAATCATATGTATGGAAGCTATAGTAGTTCTGTAGCTCTTTCATAATACTGTCCGAGTCGATTTTTATATTCTTCTTAATAAGTGTGTCCTCATAAAAACTTCCAGCACATTTGAAAGAACTTGTTTCAGAATAAAAATTATTTCTGAACTCCTGTTTGACTGCGTCCGAAGAGACAATGTAAATTTTCTTTCCGGTATATCTCACTTCATTGCGAAATTTTTCAGCTATAGATATGGCTGTACACGTCTTTCCACTTCCCAGACCATGATAAATGAAAATAGACTTGTAAGGAGTCGTAGGATTGATGAAGTTCGCAAGCCATATTTGGTGTTTTTTGAGGTGAGACGCATTAGTAGATTTTATATTGAATTCCCTTTTATCACAGATTGATTTAGAAAATTCCTTGTTCTTAGATTTGAAATAAAATCTCATTACACTGTGAACTATACACTATACAGACATTTTAAAAATCTAAAATCTTTCTACACAAATCCTTGTCATCGATGTCAGTATCGAGTAATGAATCTATGCCTTCTTTATTATCATCAATTGATTTGACGTATACCTTTACGCTTCTACACAATATATTTTGAGGGACGTTATCTTCGGAAGATGCTATGAAGACAAATTTCACGGATTCTTGAAATAACTTGTCTTCAAGAAAATTAATGAATAACTCACTAATTGAACTTGAAATCTCGAGAAGGACGATCTTAATTGATAGCAATAGCGATTTCTGCTCAGAAAACTGATTTATTTGATGAATAAGCTCGTAATGATCTCTATCACTTGTTGTTAATTCTAGAGTATTGTATGTTTTCAATTCCATATTATCAATAAACCCCTGAATTTTACCGTATTTTCCTATGAGCAATAAATTTGGGAAAGAGTCACGATTCAGAGCGTCTTTGAGATATGCTTCCATTGTTTTGAAATTGAAATTCAAATTGAAATGAAATTCAAATGAAAATCCAATGAAATTCAAATTTCAATACGATTAGACAGTGATATATGCTTATATACTTTTAAAAAAACTAAAAATGACGCTTCATCAAATTTAACAAACCAAAACTAAACGATATATAAAGATAAATATATATAGTATTATATATAGTTAGTAATTATAAAATATCATGTTGATTCCCATTAGATGTTTTAGTTGTGGGAAGCCCATTGCAAATCACTGGACAAAATACCTGGAAATTATCAAAAATGACCTTAACAAAGATGACGTTGTCGATTTCGAAAATCTAGCAAGTGATTCTGTCAAGGAAAGCTCGGCTGCCAAAGCAATGAAACAGCTCAAAATAACAAGAATGTGTTGCAAGCGTCACTTCTTATGCAATGTCGACCTCATTGACATCATTTGAATACGTTGATGTGTTTTAAAAGCAACATTAAAAAGCATACTATATATAATGATAATGACTGAGAAAAAGCTTACTTTCTCTGGGTTCAAAATCTCATTCGCTCAGAACCAAATAAAAAAGTCAATCAAGAACAAGAATTATGACGATCTCAGTTATTGGTCCGCAGAATTACACATATCCAAGAAATCAAGCCAGTGGTGGTCCAATATCATATTATATTGCGCTCAAAATATAACTCATTCTAATCCGAAAATTGGGAAGTTTCTTCTGAAATTCAAGCAAGATTTTCCTGGGGTGTTCAAAAATGACATCGATGAACAAATACGCCAAGGCATTTGTTTTTTAAACGGAGTTGTCTTATTTAGTCCTAAAGATCTAGAAATACAAATTCCGAAGAGCACCGTCATCGAATCAGAAGAATATTCAATTTTACAAGATTTGGATATTAAATCTATTCATCCTTTCGTTAATTTGATACGAAAGCCAAATGATAAACACATTGTTCTTGCTTTGTCGTCTTATTTAGTAGAAGCAATCGTTGACAATAACATTCAAGGAGCCATGAAAGTAATAGGCTTATTTCTCTATTTTGAAAAGAAAAAAGAGTGCAAAAAAGCGTTTGTGTGTCATTCACGAGCATGGAAGGGATTGAAGACGAAGTTTTACAATAGATATGAGCTTTTCTTACTAGATTTGTTAGTTTCTATCGCTAAAAAGAAAAACGTTTCTATAAACAATAGACTTCTCATAAACAATAGCGAAGATAAGGAATCTACTAATGAAACGTACGAAGTGTTGGCGTCTTGGAGAGCGCTCTATATTTTGAACACAAATTTTACGACGACTGCCAAAAATTTTTCTATAATTTTGAATTGTGTTCATCTATTGTGTAGCCGAAATCTAAGACTCGATTTACCATCGATTCACAACAAAAACCAGATCATACGTGGAATGCAATTGATAGATGGGCTTTATCACGATATATTCAAAAGCGTAAAATGTTAAGAAATTATTCATAATACTTTATCGGTTTTCAAAAGTTAAAAGTATAGGCAAAACACGCAAAAATAAAAATGTTCCTCAAAGATTATAATGAAAAAGTGAAATACGATTACAATGCAATCAAGAAAACTTTAAAATATGTATTGAATAAAAATACGAAAAAACCCCTATTAACTTTCAAGCAGCCGAATCCCAAGTCAACATATGAGGAAAAAACATCCAAAAGATACGCTTCATATATGACAAGCAAGTCACCACATGATTTCTTCGCAAATCAAGGAAAGTTCGTGGATTTTATTTGGGATTTAGAACACGAGTATGTCGATATTGATTTAAGCCTATTGGACAAAGATGACATTGAAGTCGTTGTGGAATGTGTGGAATTACACAAGCTCAAAAAGACCATCCACGGCATCAACATGAATATGAAGAAAACCATTCACAATGTTGAATCTACGAAGAAAAAAACTGACGATAAGAACTACCAGAAGTATGTCAAATCTATTGTAAAAATTGCTAAGAAAGCTGACAAGCTATACAAAGATGTGATTGAAATTGAAAACGGATTCTCTTAGGAATTTTTATATGTGTTATATAATAATAGTCATGAATCTTCAAAAGAACGATTTGAGTATTACCAAATACATGTTATACTCACCCTCGACTAAACATACTGCTCCTTTGTATGTTTCTGCGTTCACACCTGGCAATAACGTATCCGAGTTACAAAGTGGACGTACTGATGTAGAATCCGATCTTCGTGGTATCACACGCAAATTAAGCGAATGTGAAAGCATCAAAAATTCTTTCCTTAAAAACCCTAAGCTTGTACATCTCAAAGAAGCGGATGTTTCCAAGCCGTCCAAACCTGACTGCAACACATGCTCTGAATTAAACACAATGAAGCCCACATTGCAGCCAAAACCACGTAGTTATAACTGAAATGCGAGATACGTATATGTGAAAGATATGTGATTTCTTTAATGCACTAAAAATCTTATAAAATGTCAAAATTTAGAACTTAGAACGATAAAATTAGTTATCTCCTGTTGATGTCTATACGATTCGATGTTGTCTATCAAAAATTATCACACACGTCATACTAAACTCATTGAAAAATGGATCGAACTTCAATTGAACAATGAATACGAGAAATCTGATACCGTGGAAGATGAAATAGACAAAAGGGAATTTAATTTGAGAAAGAAGAATCGCCATAGAGGCTCCATGACAAATTTGAGAACTCACGTTAAAAGATGTACTGTCTGCAATTCATTTGAATCACAAGCACTATTGAAATCCTATACACAAATGGTTTCAGATTCAGATTCGGTTTCAGATTCAGATTCGGGTTCAGATAACGAAAGTTGTTGCTATGACACTGATGGATTGTATACACGAAATCACACAAATACACCTCATTATTGTCAAGCTATGTATCCAAAAATTGTGATGAATCACTTGTGCATATTGGAAGAACTTTTGCGTAAACATGAGTTCGTGGATTACAATCAAAGGAAGTTTATCGATTCCGGATATAGTGTTACTCTGGGTAAAACTATATATAACAATATCTCATCTTTCACAAATGATCCTTTTAACCGTGATGTTATTTACAATATGAAATCGATAGCAAAATATGTGGACCCTTCCTTCAGATATACATCAATCGCAATAAATATGAATGCTAAATTCAAATCACATCGTGATGTTAGAAACAAGTCTGGAACATTGTCTCTCATCATTGGTTTTGGATCGTATGTAACTGGAGGCGAATTGACAATTGAAGACAAGAAATACGATATAAAGACGAAATTCCTTATATTTAACGGTAAAGAATGCTTACATCATACAGAAGACTGGAGTGGGGGGGATAGGTTCTCCATTGTATTTTATACGGTGTAATCACTCGATATGCAATCATCACCATTCCTATGTCAAATATTTTAGAGGGAAAAAATAAAAATGGTTGTTAAATGGGCTTGAAAACAGATATAAGTTATTTAGAGCAAAAACAATTGAATATATATGACCTGTATTGGTTAGCTATCAGTACATGATGTGTATTCAAGTGTTTACTTGAAATTTAATGTAAAATTTAAAGAAATTATAAGGAGAGTTAAGTGTGGTAACTTAGAGACCGATCTATAATTTCGAGTTCTCGATTGCTTCAAACAATTGAAAACAATTTTGCAGTCAGATTCATATGGAATATTTGAAGTATTTCGTGTAAATCAACCGTTCTAATGTTAATACGTCCAAAAGACATATTTTGACGAAGTTTCAAGGTTTTTTTTTCAATTTTCCTAAATTTTCTTAAATTTTCCTAAATTAAAAAGTAAAAATGTTATCAAAAGGACCTTGAATCCTATTTTGATATATTAAACCAAAAGCAAATTCAAAAGCAAAATTAAAATGAAAGTTAACACTAAGGATATTTTAATGGTAAAGTTACTTATAGCATTGAAGCATATCGACCCGAAGCTAGAGAGAAAGAAAAAATGTGAACGAAGTTGCTTAAACTGCATGCATCCGGTTCACATCCGTACAGTAAATTGCAAAAATTGTGGTTTTAAAATGAGAAAATGAGATAAACATTTCGCCTGATTCTATCAGGTTTTTTTGTCAGGTTTTTTGTTGTTACTAACCATTGCATGAGAGAATTTTTATTTTTATCTCTTCGTATATTAATATGGTCAAGTTTACGAAGAAAATAATAAAGAAGAACAAAACCAAAAACAAAACCAGAAGCAAAACAAATAATCAACCGAAATCAAACAAAAACACAACTCCGAATGTGGGCTATTACTCGAACGAACAAGAGTGTAAAAGGAATACAGTAAGACCGAACGTAATTACAAACCCAAAATTTACACGGTTCCCAAATATCTTTGATCAGACATATTTCACCGCCGGCGATGTCGCCGATTTTGAAGCACATGCTTATCTTCCCCTGAGATTCAAAAAAATGAAAAACTATTCTTCAAAGAAATCGATGGAACTATCCGAACTTTATAAGGACTACAATTTTCAATCCGTCAAGAATACATTTAATTACATATTCAATCACCTCAAGAAAGGAATCTTTGTTATGATCAAGGACAATAAACTCGACGTTTTTTTACCTTTTTCAAATGCGATGTTTCGCAATAGCGATGAAGTATTGAAGCAACTCTATCTAAACGAGGAAGATAAAGATGATTTGAAAAATTTTGTTGAAAGTACAGATTCAAATGATCGAAAATTACTATGGAATAAACTTGCTAAGACTGTGATTGAGAAACTCCAACCTAAATTCAAGGGAAGACTAAACATAAACCGTCAACTTTGGAATGCTCAAAATAACTGCCTTATCAAAGCAAATGTGGAAAATCTTGAGGGAGAAAGATCCCTCAACGTATATAAAGATTTTCTAGAACAGCTTTGCGAATCTCAAAAAGTCGCTGACTCAGTTTTTTTCCTTAATAAAAAGGACTTTCCAGTTCTGAAAAAAAACTTGAGCAACCCTTATGATGATTTGATGGACGGTGAAGTAGAATTACCTGAACAATACAGGAACAAATCATATTGTCCTATATTCTCTTCATCGATTACAGATGATTTTGCGGATGTACTCATACCCACAGAAGACGACTGGAGAAAGTATAGTGGAAAGTATTATACGGAATATAATCCCAAAAGAGCGTGTAAAACTCCAGGTAATTCCATAAAAACTGATTGGGATTCAAAAATTGAAAAAGTAATTTTTAGAGGAAAATTGACAGGCTGTGGCTCAGAGATTACAACAAACATACGTCTCAAGGCAGCAAAATTAGGACAAGAATTCCCTGAATTACTCGATGTTGGTTTGGTGAATTTCAATACTCGTCTTAAAAAAGCGAAGAATGAGCCAGTCTCAGTTTTTGATGTCCAGAATTCTGATATCGAACTCAAAGATAAGATAGACGACACGTATAAGCTCAAATTCAAATACATTCTCAATTTAGATGGAAACGTATCGGCTTTCCGCTTAGGTTCTGAGCTCGCATCCGGTTCAGTTGTTCTCTTACCTGATTCTCCCTTCAAAATGTGGTATTCAGATAAGTTAATTGCTTACAAACATTATATCCCAATTGATAAAAATCTCGAAAATTTGATAGAACAAGTCGAGTGGTGTAAAGAAAACGACGACAAATGTAAGAAAATTTCCGAAAACGCTCTAAAATTACACACGAAATTATTTTCAAAGGAGAAAATTTTGAAATACTTCAATTCAAAATTGAAAGAAATAGCCGTCGTTCGTTCGAGCGATTTCTTTGAAAAACCAACGACGAAACCAAATATAAACATCATAACGATTTTTCGTGAAGATGTAACGAAAAAAAGAGTGGAACAAAAAGAAAAGTTCTTAAAAATCATGCCGAAGTTATTTGAAGATGTCGCAAATGTTAATATCATTGTTGTTGAGCAGTCTCAAGACGGTCGTAAATTCAACATCGGGAAACTTAAGAATATCGGCTTTGATATAGCAATCAAACAAAAACTCAAAGGCCATTTTATCTTTACTGACATCGACATGATACCGGATTCACGTTTGATGAAGTATTATTTAAAAACCCCAGAAGTACCCACGGCTTTAGCTGTTAGAGGCACTCGTTACAGTTATGGTAAAATTAACGAATACAACCCACCCTTTTTAGGAGGAGTTGTCGCGTTTACCGAGAAAGATTACAAAAATGTAAATGGTTATCCAAATAATGTTATTGGTTGGTCAGCCGAAGATGATATGCTCATCCGCCGTCTTCAATATGCTAATTTACAATTCGGTTACCCATCAGAAGGCGCCGTAATTGATATGGAAGAAACCACACTTCAAAATAAATTAATGACATTGAAGGTAAACAATTTGAAAGAAAATAAGAAATATGAAAAAATCGCTCAGGACTCAAAAACTTGGAAAACGAATGGCGTAAATAGTTTGAACTACAAAGTAATTTCAAAGGAAAAAAAGAAGAACATAATACATTATATTGTCAATATAGAAACCAATATTGATATGGAGAGTCAGCCAGAACTTTTCAATTTCGACAACGAAGTTTTGAAAATGACTAAGATAAATAATTTTAAAGTTAAGAAAATTGATTGAAAATATTAGGTTTGTGATGAACACAAATGATATTCAAATGCGTTCAAAACATTGCGTCTTGGAACAACCGTTGAAAACAATAATGAAAAAGGAGAAGATAGACAAAGCGAAAAAGAGCGAGACCCCAATAATGAATTCATTGTGAAAGACCCGAATGGTGTTGAAGTAATGCGTTCTTAAAAGCCCCGTGCGTAAGAAAAACAACACGAAACTTTTATAGTGACATTTAAGTCACCTTCATCTCTCCTTGCCCGAAGGATCGAGAGACAAAATATGTATTTCGTAGATACCTAGGTTTAT
>Ga0213861_10002100_pt1 | contig 17391 bp, 17 predicted proteins | sample PICome_4_FD_160110 | JGI IMG/M metagenome (GOLD analysis project Ga0213861, IMG submission 160110) | Coastal seawater microbial communities near Pivers Island, North Carolina, United States - PICO131 | ecosystem: Environmental > Aquatic > Marine > Coastal | place: USA: North Carolina... | reverse complement strand
TCCAAGCTCGCGTAACGGTCCGAAAGATCGAAGAAACCCATCTGCGCCATCGCTGCATCTCCACTGCCAATTCATTGCCTCACGATACCAAAGTGCAAAGACAGGAGCAATTTTTAGAGGTGCCCCACTGTTTATCGCAGGCTTAGCCTCTTGCGCTGAGGTAATGGGTGAACTTATCCACAGGGAACCTGTGCAAAAAATGCTCCGGCGCGGGGCGGCAGAAAAAGTGCTGACAGAACAGTCCCCTTCACATTTCAGCAACATTCAATGCTGACACGCCAGAGAATCATTCATGTAAATCCGCGCTCTGATTACCATTAGATGTGTTTTTCCGGACAGCACACCACTACATCATGTGGCTGCATGTGACGAACAGCCCCCCTCGATAGAGGTCAGACCGCCAGGGTCGGCTGCGGTTCATCCAAAACACCCGAATGGTATGATGACAGCTGCGACACAAAAGACCATGTCCTGTGCGCCCTGCCCAAAACTACAGCGGTCTTGAAAAACAAGACCGCAATCGAGATGTAGATTAAGAGAAAAAGTGGTCGGAGCGAGAGGATTCGAACCTCCGACCCCCTGTACCCAAAACAGGTGCGCTACCAGGCTGCGCCACGCTCCGACTGACGCCTCTTTAGCCAGTGTTCACGCGAATGAAAAGCCCTAGATTTGCAGAATTTAGCATGGCCATGCCGGGGACCATTCATCATGCGCCGGATGGCGGACCTGCGTGCCCACATCAATGCCCAGACGCGCCGCCAGACCGCCATTGATTTCCAGCACCGTCAGAATGTCATCGCCCCCCATGATCGGGGTTTCATCCAGGGGAATGGCATTGTGGTGAATGTGCTGCACCACACCGCGCGCATCAATAAACAGCATATCCAGCGGGATCAGCGTGTTGCGCATCCAAAAACTGGTGGTGCGCGGCTGCCGGTTCACAAAATACATCCCGGCGGCCAGGGGCAGCGATGCGCGGTTCATCAGCCCCAGCGCCTGTTCCTCGGGTTCATCCGCCAGCTCGACGGTAAAGCGCGCGTTGCCCCAACTGCCTTTCAGATAAACCGTATCCACGCTGCAGTCCTGCGCGAATGCCGCCTGCCCCCACACCAATGAGAGCACAAGTACGGCATAAAACCTCAGCTGTCTGCCGACGGTTTGGAGTGAAGAACTGTTTCCCATGCCTGTACCTCAACGGCCATCGCCCCGCGTTTGCCTTCGATGACCCGCACAGCCAAGGCTTCGCCCGGTTGCAGATCAGCAAGACCTGATTGGCGCAAAATCTCTATGTGCAAGAAGACATCCTCGGGTCTGCCAAAGATATTCGCGAATCCAAACCCCTTGGCCTTGTCGAACCATTTGACGCGTGCAGGCTCCAATGGCGCGTCGCGCAGCACCTCGGGATCGACCCCCGATATGTCCGAAAGCGCGTCCGATTGCGCAGATTCGGGGGGCTGGATCGCTGTGATTTCCGTCGCCTGCACGCCCCGACTGGTCTGCTGAATGATCAGGCTGATCCGCGCCCCATCCGCGACAGAGCTTTGACCGAAATTCCGCAACACGTTGACATGTAACAAAATGTCCGGGCCACCCGTATCCGCCACGACAAAACCGAAGCCCTTCAACGGGTCAAACCATTTCACCACACCCTCTGCTGGGGTGCGTTCTGGGGGCGAATCATAATCGCCCAACTCTATCTGCTTCTCTTCGGTCACCTAAATACCTTGGTCGTCATAAATTTCTTAACATTTGGGCGATGGGACAGGCCGACCGCCCCGGTCATTCTTTAATCTGTGTTTAGTCTTTGATCTGTGCAAACCATCTTCACGGGTTCAACCTGTCAACTTCCCAAGGCGCATCCACCGACCCTCGCCGCCAGCGAAAACGGTCGTGTAATCGGTGATCCCCATCGGCCCAGAATTCGATTTCAACCGGTGTCAAACGATAGCCCCCCCAAAACGGCGGGCGCGGCGGATTGGTCCCCTTGGTCGCGGTCACCTTGGCGACTTCCGCAATCAGCGCCGCCCGGCTCGACAGCGGCTGCGACTGGCGCGATGCCCAGGCCCCCAGCCTGCTTTTCAGCGAACGCGACTTGAAATATTCGTCTGCCTGAGGCCCGTCTTCCTTGGTGATCAAACCCCGCGCCCGAATTTGCCGCCGCAAGGATTTCCAATGCATGACAAAGGCTGCTTTGCCAGCCCCGTCCAATTCCTGCGCCTTCTGGCTTTCGTAATTGGTATAGAACACGAACGCCGCAGGCTCGATATCCTTCAAAAGAACCATCCGGGCATTTGGCATCCCATCCGCATCCACAGTCGAAAGAGCAATGGCATTGGGATCATTCAATTCGGCAGCTTCAGCCTCTTGCAGCCACGCCTTGGCGATCTCGAAAGGGTCTTCTCCCGCAAATTTGCCTGAACGACCGGACATGATAAACTCTTTCCTGCACAATAGATGGGGCACTGACGCACCTTGTGTGCGCAGAAGGATACAAGAATTGACAGCACGCAACAACAAAAAGCCCGGTTTCCCAAGAAAGTTGCATCTCAGCCCCGATCCGGGCCGCCGCCTGCACAGATAGCAGGCGCAGCAGCCTTGATGGCCTGCCCGCAATGGCCTAAACGAAATGGCAACGAACCTTAACGGAGTGGGCAATCCCATGGGAAATGATCTGATGCAGGGCAAAAGAGGTCTGATCATGGGCCTTGCCAATGACAAATCCATCGCATGGGGCGTGGCCCGGTCGCTGGCCGATGCAGGTGCTGAGCTTGCCTTTTCCTATCAGGGTGATGCCTTGAAAAAACGCGTGGATCCCTTGGCCGCACAATTGGGCAGCGACATCGTCCTGCCCTGCGATGTGGGCGACGAAGCCTCGATCGACGCGCTTTTTGCTGCACTCAAGGACCGCTGGGGCACGCTGGATTTTGTGGTCCACGCCATCGGCTTTTCCGACAAGAACGAATTGCGCGGCCGCTATGTGGATACCAGCCGGGACAATTTTGCGATGTCGATGGACATCTCGGTCTATTCTTTCACCGCCGTGATGCAGCGGGCGGAAAAGATGATGAACAGCGGCGGCAGCGCGGTCACGCTGACCTATTACGGGGCCGAAAAAGTAATGCCACATTATAATGTGATGGGCGTGGCCAAGGCCGCCCTTGAGGCCTCCGTCAAATATCTGGCCGAAGACCTTGGCAAGGACGGCATCCGCGTCAACGCCATCTCCGCCGGTCCGATCAAGACACTCGCGGCCTCCGGCATCGGGGACTTCCGTTATATCATGAAATGGAACGAATATAATTCGCCCCTGCGCCGCAATGTCACCATTGAGGACGTCGGCAAGGCCGCCTTGTTCCTGCTCAGCGATCTGGGCAGCGGCACCACAGGTGAAAACCTGCATGTGGACGCAGGCTATCACGTGGTCGGCATGAAGGCCGTCGACGCCCCCGATATGTCCAAGGAATAACCCTGGCGGCGGCCCCTACCACAGGTACCGCTGCAGTTTGAAGTCTCGACCGCTCAGCGGCCCTGTTTGAAAGGTAAAGCATGACCGACACCCGCCTGCCGCATGAAAAGGGTTTCCACATCTCATGGGATCAGATCCACCGCGACAGCCGCGCGCTGGCCTGGCGCTTGGATGGCATGGGACCGGATGGCGGCGCATGGCGCGCCGTGGTCGCAATCACCCGCGGCGGCATGGCCCCGGCCATGATCGCAGCACGTGAGCTGGACATCCGCACGGTCGATACGATCTCGATCAAATCCTATGACCACCAACAACAGGCACAGGCGCAGATCCTGAAATCACCCGACGATACGCTGATGGGCGACGGCACCGGGATTCTCATCATCGATGATCTGGTCGATTCCGGAAAAACCCTTGAAATCGTGCGCGCGAAATACCCCAAGGCCCATTTCGCCACAGTCTACGCCAAGCCAAAGGGCCGGCCACAGGTCGACACTTTTATCACCGAAGTCAGCCAGGATACCTGGATTTTCTTCCCCTGGGACATGGCGCTGCAATATGTCGAACCCTACCGCGGCAAGGACTAGGCCTGCAGCCCCCTCTTTTTGGCCGTAAATACCTCGGGGAGTGTGAGGGGCAGCGCCCCTCGCTCCGCCCTCTCAACAGGACGCCCACTGATGAACAAACCCCGCACCGCCGCCACCTTCCCGCCTCCCGTGATGGAGGCCCGCCGCTGGCTTGACGGCGTGACCCAACCCGCAGACCGCCCCCTGATCAACGTCAGCCAAGCCGCCCCGGTGGAACCCCCGCCCCAGGGCCTGCGCCAAGCCATCGCCGATGCCGCCCTCACCCGCGATGAGGCCCATCTGTATGGTCCGGTGCTGGGCATGCCGGACTTGCGCCGCGAACTGGCATCCCAAACCAGCGCGCATTACAACGCACAGGTCAGCGCGGATCAGGTCTGCATCACCTCTGGCTGTAACCAGGCCTTCGCTGCCGCGATTGCCACGCTCTGCGGTGAAGGCGACGAGGTGATCTTGCCAACCCCCTGGTATTTCAATCATAAAATGTGGCTCGACATGGCAGGCGTCACCAGCGTGGCGCTGCGCACCGACAGCAATCTTTTGCCCGACCCCTATGATGCCGCGGGGCTGATCACCGCCAAGACCCGCGCCATTGCATTGGTCAGCCCGAACAACCCGGCAGGTGTTGAATACCCCGCCGATCTGATGCAGGCCTTCTATGATCTGGCAAAGGTGCGCGGCATTGCCCTGATCACCGATGAAACCTATCGCGACTTTGACAGTCGCAGCGGCCCGCCGCATCACCTGTTCCAGCAGGACAATTGGCAAGACACGTTGATCCACCTCTATTCCTTCTCCAAGGCATACCGGCTGACAGGCCACCGGGTCGGCGCGATGATCACAAGTCAGGCGCGGCTGGCCGAGGTCGAGAAATTTCTCGACACGGTCGCCATTTGCCCCAGTCAGCTGGGACAATATGCAGCGCTGTGGGGCATGCAGAACCTGCGCCAGTGGCTGGCGGCCGAGCGGGACGAAATCCTGGCCCGGCGTGCCGCGATCACGGCGCATATGCCCAAACTGGCCGACAAGGGCTGGCAGCTCTTGGGTCTGGGCGGCTATTTCGCCTATATGCAGCACCCTTTCGCGATCAGTTCCGCCGAACTCGCCCCCAGGCTTGTCAAGGACGCAGGCATCCTTTGCCTGCCGGGCACGATGTTCTATCCCGACAGCGATCCCAACGGGGCCCGCCAGCTGCGGAGCGCCTTTGCAAACCTTGATGCGCAAGGGATCGGCACGCTGTTTGACCGGTTGGCGGCCCTGCCACCATCATAGCCCCCTTGCCCCGCCTCCCAGCACCGCTTAGACACGCATCTGACGCGCTAGAAAGGGACGGCTCAGATGGCAAAAAGCTCTGGTATCGGAAAGACCGCAATGTGGATCTTGATGGGTCTGCTGATCCTCGGTCTGGGTGGTTTTGGTGCGGTGAACCTATCAGGTAACATCCGCAGTCTTGGCACCGTGGGCAGCAAGGCCATTCCAGTCGATACCTATGCGCGCCAGTTGCAAAACGAAATCCGCGCCATCGAACAGCAAACCGGCCAACCCCTGCCCTTTGCCCGCGCGCAGGAAATCGGACTTGACCGTGCCGTGCTGCAGCGTCTGGTCCGCAACCGGGCATTGGACCATGAAACAGACCTGCTCGGCCTGTCCATCGGCGACACCTCCCTGCGCGAGGAAATCCTTCAGATTGGGGCCTTTCAGGGCGTGAACGGTGAATTTGACCGCGAAGGATACCGCTTTGCCCTCCAACAAGGCGGGCTGACAGAGGCCGAGTTTGAGACATCGCTACGCGAAGAAGCCGCCCGGACCTTGCTGCAAGGGGCCATCGTCGGCGGTGTCCGCATGCCACCCGCCTATGCCGAAACGCTGGTGAACTATGTGGGTGAGCAGCGCAGCTTTACCTGGACCAGACTGGCCGCAGAAGACCTGGCCTCCCCCATATCAACCGTGACTGGCGCCGACTTGCGCAGCTTTTACGATGCCAACACAGACCGTTTCATGCTGCCCGCCACCAAGATGATCACCTATGCCCTGCTCACGCCGGACGCGCTGTTGGGCGAGGTGGACGTCCCCCTCGAAGAAATCCGCGCCGAATATGATGCGCGTTCAAACGACTACAGCCAGCCCGAACGCCGCCTGGTCGAACGTCTGGTCTTTGCCGATGAAGAAGCCGCCAATCAGGCGGCGGCCGCATTGGAAGTCGGCGGCACCACCTTCCGCGCCCTGGTCGAAGACCGTGGCCTGACCTTGGCGGATGTCGATCTGGGCGATGTGGACCGGCTGGAACTTGATGCCGCCGGTGAGGCCGTCTTTGCCGCCGAGGTTGGCGAGGTCAAAGGCCCCCTGCCCAGCTCCCTGGGGCCAGCCCTGTTCCGGGTGAACGGCATCCTGCCCGCCCAGAACACCACCTTTGAAGAGGCCAGCGCGGAATTGCGCGATGAGCTGGCCCTGACCCGCGCGCTGCGCGCCGTTGAGGTCCGCGCACAGGATCTGGATGACCAACTGGCCGGTGGGGCCACGCTGGAACAACTGGCCACCGAGACCAAAATGGAACTTGGCACGATTGCTTGGAACCCTGAAACCAGCGAAGGCATCGCCGCCTATGGCGATTTCCGCCAAGCCGCAGCAGCACTGAAGCCGGGCGATTTCCCAAAAATCGAGCAGCTTGAGGATGGCAGCATCTATGCGATGCGCCTGGACGAGGAACTGCCCGAACGCCCCATGCCCTTTGAGGAGGCGGCCGAACCAGTCCGCGCCGCTCTCGAGGCAGAGCGCACCGTGGCCGCCCTGACCACGCAGGCGGCCACCTTGGTCGCCAGCCTTGACGAGGAAACAACCTTCGAGACCGCAGGTCTGACGGCCTTTGTCGAGACCGATCAAACCCGCTCTGCCTTTATCAATGACACGCCACAAGGTTTCATGGCGCAGGTCTTTGACATGCAGGTCGGCGGCGTGACCGTCCTGCCCGGTGAGGACGATGTCGTGATCGTGCGCCTGGATGCCATTACACCGGCCTCTGCAGATGCAGACAGCACAGCCTTGCTGAGCCAGCTCGGGGCGCAGATGAACCAGACCCTGGCGCAGGATCTGTTCAACATCTACGCCGATGACGTCCTGCGCCGCGCCGGCCCCCAGGTGGACCAGCGCGCCCTGCAGGCCGTCCATGTGAACTTTCCCTAACCAGACCAAAGGCATCCCATGGCCCTGATCCCCGAGTTTGACCATTTCGCCCAAGGCTATGCGGCGGGCAGGAACCAGATCGTCTATACCCGGCTGGCGGCAGATCTGGACACGCCCGTCTCGCTCATGCTCAAGCTGACCGGGGCGGCAGAAAATGGCTTTGTGCTGGAATCCGTGACCGGGGGGGAAGTGCGCGGGCGCTATTCGATCATCGGGATGAAGCCGGATCTGATCTGGCGTTGCCGGGGCGAAACCTCTGCCATCAACCGCGCTGCGCGTTATGACGCCGAAGCCTTTGAGGATGTCCCGGGCAATCCTCTGGACGTCCTGCGCGCGATCATCGCGGAATCCAAAATCGACCTGCCCGAAGACCTGCCCCAGGCCGCGGCCGGTCTGTTTGGCTATTTGGGGTATGACATGATCCGTCTGGTGGAACATCTGCCCAATGTGAACCCCGACCCTCTGGGCCTGCCCGATGCGCTGATGCTGCGCCCGTCGGTCATCGCGGTGCTGGACGGTGTCAAAGGTGAGGTGACGATCGTCTCGCCCGCTTGGGTATCTGATGGACAGACCGCCCGTGCCGCCTATGCACAGGCCGCCGAAAGGGTGATGGATGCGGTGCGCGATCTGGAACGCGCCATGCCCGGCACCAGCCGCAATCTGGGCGATGCCGCCGAGGCCCCGCCCCCCGTCAGCAACTTCACCCGCGACGCCTATAAGGCCGCCGTCGAAAAGGCCCGCGACTATATCGTGGCGGGTGATATCTTTCAGGTGGTCCCCAGCCAACGCTGGGCACAGGAATTCACCCAGCCGCCCTTTGCGCTTTACCGCAGCCTGCGGCGGACGAACCCCTCGCCTTTCATGTTTTATTTCAACTTTGGCGGTTTCCATGTCGTCGGGGCCAGCCCCGAAATCCTGGTACGTGTCTTTGGCAATGAAATCACGATACGACCCATTGCCGGTACCCGGCCGCGCGGGGCCACCCCCGAAGAGGACCGCGCATTGGAAATTGACCTGATGTTGGATGAAAAGGAACTGGCAGAACATTTGATGCTGCTGGATCTGGGGCGCAACGACGTCGGCCGCGTGGCCAAGATCGGCAGCGTGCGCCCCACCGAAGAATTCATCGTTGAGCGGTATAGCCACGTGATGCATATCGTCTCCAATGTGGTGGGTGAGCTGAAGGAAGGCGCTGACGCATTGGACGCCTTTTTTGCCGGCATGCCCGCAGGCACCGTTTCAGGGGCACCAAAAGTGCGGGCCATGGAAATCATCGACGAACTGGAACCCGAAAAGCGTGGCCTTTATGGCGGCGGTGTCGGCTATTTCAGCGCCGGGGGGGACATGGATATGTGCATCGCGCTGCGGACAGCCGTGATCAAGGATGAGACCCTTTATATTCAGGCAGGTGGCGGCGTGGTCTACGACAGCGATGCCGAGGCCGAATATATGGAGACCGTCCATAAGTCGGGCGCGATCCGGCGGGCAGCTGCGGATGCTTCCCGATTTGATGGCACGGGACGGAACTGAACATGCCCAATGCGCGCCCCGCATTTGAAATTGCCGGACGCAGCATCGCGGCCGGGACGTCCCATACAATCACCCTGCCGGTGTCAATTCTGCCCGATCACACCCCCGTCGGCCTGCAGCTGCAAATCCATCACGGCAAGCGGGCGGGCCCGACCATGTTTGTCAGTGCCGCCGTGCATGGGGATGAGGTCATCGGCGTCGAGATCGTCCGCCGCCTGATCCGCGCACCCCAGCTCAAATCCCTGCGCGGCACGCTGTTGATTGTGCCGGTCGTCAATTCCTATGGGTTTCTGTCCCGGTCGCGGTATCTGCCGGACAGGCGCGACCTGAACAGATGTTTCCCCGGTCACCCCTCGGGGTCGCTGGGATCGCGGCTGGCGCATATCTTTTTGCAAGACGTCGTGCTGCGCTGTCATTTTGGCATCGATCTGCATTCTGCCGCCATCCACCGCACCAACCTGCCGCAGGTCCGCATTTCTCCGGGCGACAGCGTGACCCGCAAGATGGCCGTTGATTTCGGGGCCCCCGTGGTGCTGACCTCGCCGCTGCGCGATGGCTCGCTGCGCGCGGTTGCCGCCAAACACGGGACCTCCGTTGTGCTGTACGAGGCGGGCGAAGGTCTGCGATTTGATGAAATGGCAGTGCGTGCCGGGCTGGCGGGTATCCTGCGCGTGATGCGCGGCCAGGACATGTTACCCGCCAAGGGGATCGCCCATGCAAAGACCAGCCCACATATGTGCACCAGTTCCACCTGGTTGCGCGCCCCTGCCGGCGGGCTGCTGCGCACCTTCCGGGGCGAAGGAGAAACCGTGGCGCGCGGTGATGTGCTGGCCACCGTCTCGGACCCTTTCGGTGCCGTTGAGACGGATCTGGTGGCCCCAAGCCCCGGCATCCTGATCGGCCGCGCCATCCTGCCGGTCGTCAATGAGGGCGACGCCGTCTTTCACCTGGCACGGCTGAGCCCCAAGGCAGACGGAGATACGGTGGACGATCTGGCAACCCAGCTTGAGACTGACCCGCTGTTCGATGAGGACGAAATCATCTGATCATTGCCGGACCGGGGCGTGGCACTATCTCTGACCCATCCAATCATAGGTCCAGCCATGTTGAAATATGTCCTTGCCGCCATGATCCTCGGTGCATCCCCGGCGCTGGCCGATCTGACCATGACCTTTCGCGAAGGTGCCCCCAAGGACAGGTTTACCCTGACCAATACAGGGGATTGCCCTGTGCCCGCGATCAAAGTCACCCTTGATCTGGGCACCGCACCTGCCGGTCTGATCTTTGACGTTTCCGGCAGCGGCGCGGGTGTGCAGGTGTTCCAACCCTTTGAACTGGTCGCCGGAGCCGAGCATCTGCGCACCCTGCCAGAGGTGCAGGACGGCGACAGTGCCATCGCGTTTGACCTGACCGGCCTTGGCAAGGGGCAGCAGCTGATCTTTACCATAGATGTGGATGACACCGGCGGTGGCCGGGAGATCACGGTAAACGGGTCGGAAATATCAGGGGCCAGCCTGCGTGCGGCATTTGGCACGCAGGTGATCACGGGAATTTTTGATGAGCGGGCACAGGCGGTAATCCCGCAGGCACCCTGCACCTGATCACGGCTGCAGTGATCTGCGGGGAAACCGTCCTGCTACGAAAGCGCGCGAAACCCTACTCTGGGTCGCGTTTCAGCACGGCTGAAACCGGGGCAAGCGCCACCTGCCCCGCGCGGTCCTGCAATCCCCACAGCAACAACGCAGAGATGGTATCGGGCCGCAGCCTGCCCAGCATGATCACAGCCCCCTCCTGTCCGGCCTTGAACGCGGCCTGATCGAGGAACCGGCGGATCACCACGGCATTTTGGCCCTTGCTGTCAAAATCGCGAAAGATCGGCGTCGCGGGCACGCCTTCTTTGCGGGCCAGTTTGGGCATCGTGTTCAGCCCCTTGTCTTGTGTCACCAGACCGTGGCCGGTCTGCGCAAGGATCGCCGTGACCTGATCACCAACCTCGCGCGAACCTTGCAGGCCGCCCCCGGCCCCTTCCAGCACCCCGACCACGTCGCTTAGCTGTGGCAGGATGGCCCCCAGTGTCGTCTCTGCATCGCTGGGCTCTGCCCCTTCCGGCAGATCAATCATTGCCAGCACCTCAAATCCCTTTTCGCGAAACAGCGTCATCCTTTCGGCGGCATCAGGCATGCTGCTGTCCACCGCAAAACTGATCGGATAGGGAAAGCTGCGCAAGGCGGCAAGACCTGCCGCGCCAGAGGTCGGGCTGGACCCATTGTCGATCAACACAATGCTCATCAAGGGTTTGTTTTCAGAATTTTCAAAAGGTTCGGCAAAAACGGCGATGGGCCGGGTGTCCCCCTGCGCCGCCTCGCCGCTGCTTTGCTGTTCTGCGGCGGCGGGGGCCGCACTGGGGGCCAGGCGGTTGACCGCCACGCCTGTATCACGGTCGGTCAATGGCACCGCGGGGGTGCCGATCTGCGGCCCCTCTGCAGGGGCTGGCATGGCCAGAATACCGTCATCCGCTCTATTGCCATCATCTTCTGTGCGCTCTGCATCGGCAACCTCTGGGGTTGCGGCAGCGGGTGGCGTCACGGGCGACGGCAAGGCAGCAAGTTCGGTGTCCTGTGCTGCCGCATTGTCTGGCGCGGGTTGTGTTGCGGCCCTGTCTGCATCGGCACCGGCGTCGGTTTGCTCAGTTGCGACGGCTGCGCCCTCTTGCGCCATGGCCTGCCCGCTTTCGGGCTCAGGGGCTGGGGCAGCCTCAAAGGCGCTTTGCACCGGGTCGGCGGCCGGTTGCGGGGGCTGGGCAGGTTCGGTGCTGATGGACAGGCTGTCGGCCGCTTGCGGCTCCATCGGTGCAAGAGCCTGCGGATTGGGGAAAACCGGATCTTCGCTTTGCGGGGCGGCGCTGCCATTGTCCAAGACAGCAGCCGGGGCGGCCAGATTATCCGCCTTTCCCGTTTGCGGTGCTGCGGCCGATGACAGGGTATCGCTATCAAGACTGCTGAGCGTGTCCCGCACCGGGGCTGTCGCCTGAGGGGCATCGGCCACCGCAGGTGCCATGTCCTGTGCCGGGTTGGATGCGCCAACGGTATCGGACAATTCTGCGGTCTGGCCGTCAGGTGCCACTGCATCAGGTGCCAGTGTTTCGCCGGGGGCCAAAGCACCCACCAGCGGTGACTGCGGCAATGGCGACATGACAGAGGCAACCCCTGCCACACCAATGCTGAGTACGCCACCCCAAAGGGCACCAGCCAGAAATCCCCGTGCCATCTTGCTCTCCTGCTCTTTTGATCACCTTGCCTTGGGCGATCTTGGTCGATTTGACTGGCCCACGCTCTTGACGGCGCGCGGCAAGCCTGAACATCTATGCACCTTATATACCCCGGCCCATGGCGATGTCTCCAGCCTTAAGCCTTCCTCTGATGCAAAGAATTGACCATTGTTGCTGCTTATCGATAACTACGACAGCTTTACCTATAACCTGGTTCATTATCTGGGCACCCTTGGCGCGGATGTCCAGGTGCACCGCAATGACAAGCTGAGCGTCGCTGACGCGCTGGCGATGCAGCCTGCGGGCATCTTGCTGTCGCCGGGGCCTTGTGACCCCGATCAGGCCGGCATCTGCCTGGCGCTGACACAGGCTGCCGCTGAAAACGCAATCCCGCTGCTGGGGGTTTGCCTGGGTCACCAGACCCTGGGTCAGGCCTTTGGCGGCAAAGTCGTGCGTGCGGGCGAAATCGTTCATGGGAAAATGGGCCAGATGCACCATGATGGCAGCGGTGTCTTTGCAGGGCTGCCCACGCCCTTTGCCGCAACCCGCTATCATTCGCTGGTGGTGGAGCGCGCAAGCCTGCCCGATTGCCTGCATGTCACAGCACAGCTTGAGGATGGCACGATCATGGGCCTGCAGCACCGCGACCTGCCGCTGCATGGCGTACAATTTCACCCGGAATCGATCCGCTCAGAGCATGGCCATGCCCTGCTGCAAAATTTCCTGAATGAAATGAAGGTGCCCGCATGAGTGACGCGCTGAAACCCCTGATTGATGCCGCCGCCAACGGGCCGCTGACCCGTGAACAGGCCGCCGCCGCCTTTGAGATCCTGTTTGAAGGCGAAGCGACGCCCAGCCAGATCGGCGGCTTCCTGATGGCGCTGCGCACGCGGGGCGAAACCGTCGACGAATATGCCGCTGCCGCATCGGTGATGCGCGCCAAATGCCACGCGGTCAATGCACCCGCAGGGGCGATGGACATCGTGGGCACCGGCGGCGATGGCAAGGGCACGCTCAATATCTCGACCGCCACCGCCTTTGTGGTGGCAGGCGCAGGCGTGATCGTGGCCAAACACGGCAACCGCAACCTCAGTTCCAAATCCGGGGCGGCGGATGCGCTGACACAGATGGGCCTGAACGTCATGGTCGGCCCCAAGGTCGTCGAACGTGAACTGGCAGAGGCCGGCATCGGTTTCATGATGGCCCCCATGCACCACCCGGCGATTGCCCATGTGATGCCAACGCGGTCCGAACTGGGCACGCGCACCATTTTCAACATCCTTGGCCCTTTGACCAACCCCGCAGGCGTCAAACGCCAGCTGACCGGTGCCTACCGCCGCGATCTGATCCGCCCGATGGCGGAAACACTGCAGGCGCTGGGATCTGAAAAGGCATGGCTGGTCCATGGCTCTGATGGCACGGATGAGCTGACCATCACCGGCGTCAGCTGGGTTTCAGGCCTGGCCGATGGCAGCGTCACCGACTTTGAGATCCATCCAGAAGATGCAGGCCTGCCCGTGCATCCCTTTGAGGCCATCGTCGGCGGCACCCCCGAAGAGAACGCACGTGATTTCAACGCCTTGCTGGCAGGTCAGCCCTCTGCCTACCGCGATGCCGTATTGCTGAATGCAGCCGCCGCATTGCTGGTCGCTGATGCCGCACCTGACCTTGAAACAGGTGTCGACATGGCCCGCGCCAGTATCGATTCCGGTGCCGCCAAGCAAAAGATTGCCCGCGTCGCGGAAGTCTCGCATCAAAAATGACGGTTTTTGATCTGTCCCGGCTGGGGGGCTGGGCCGATTTGCCCTTTTTCACCCGGAACTTGCCGCAGATCGAGGCCACGCTGGCACAGGAGATGCGGCCGGTCTTTCCACCGTCAAACGCGGTGTTTCACGCGCTGGAACGCAGCCAACCGCAGGACACCCGCGTGGTGATACTGGGTCAGGACCCCTATCACACGCCCGGCAAGGCCGATGGGCTGGCCTTTTCGATCCCGCAGGATTTTGGCGGAAGGCTGGACAGTCTTGGTAATATTTTCAAAGAGATAGAGACCGATCTTGGTCTGACCCGCAGCCGCACGGACCTGCGCGATTGGGCCGATCAGGGTGTCTTGCTGCTCAATACCGCGCTCAGCGTGCCGCAGGGGGCCGCCAAGGCCCATGCCAAACTGGGCTGGGATGTGCTGGTGCACCAGGTGCTGGAGCGTCTGGCAGATCAACCGCGTGCCTACCTGCTGTGGGGGGGACCGGCGCAAAAGGCGGCCAATCGGGTCCCGACCCAGAAAAACCTCAAGATCGAAAGCGCCCATCCCTCGCCCCTGTCGGCGCATCGCGGTTTTTTCGGCTCTCGCCCCTTCAGTCGGACCAATGCGTGGTTGCAGGCACAGGGCTTCCAGACCATAAACTGGGCCAACCCGGAGGAAAAATGACCGATACAATCCTGGACAAGATCAAAGCCTACAAGCTTGAAGAAGTCGCCGCAGACAAAGCCGCAACCCCCCTCGCGGAGGTTGAGGCTGCCGCCCGCAACGCATCACCCGTGCGCCCTTTTGCCGATGCCCTGCATGACGCGGCCCGCGAAGGCTATGCGCTGATTGCCGAGATCAAGAAGGCCAGCCCGTCCAAGGGGCTGATCCGCGCCGACTTTGAACCCGCAGCACTGGCACAGGCCTATGCCGAGGGCGGTGCAACCTGCCTTTCGGTCTTGACGGACAGGCCCAGCTTTCAGGGCGACAAGAGTTTCTTGGTCGAGGCCCGCGCCGCCTGCGACCTGCCCGTCCTGCGCAAGGATTTCATGTATGACACCTATCAGGTGGCCGAAGCCCGCGCATTGGGGGCCGATTGCATCTTGATCATCATGGCCTCCGTATCAGACGCCCAGGCCGCAGAGCTGGAGGATGCCGCAACCCAATGGGGTATGGATGCGCTGATCGAAGTGCATGACGCCGAAGAGCTGGAGCGCGCCACCCATCTCAAAAGCCGTCTTTTGGGCATAAACAACCGCAATCTCAAGACCTTCGAGACCTCTCTTGATACCACGCGGCACCTGTCGAAACTGGTCCCGGCTGACCGTATCATCGTCTCTGAATCCGGGCTGAACAGCCCCAAGGATCTATCGGATATGGCCGTTTTCGGGGCCCGCACCTTTCTGATCGGAGAAAGCCTGATGCGGCAGCAGGATGTGGCACAGGCCACGCGCAGCCTGCTGGCCAATCCACTGACCGCAGGGGGCATGTAATGGCGCTGACACATTTTGACGCCAAGGGCGATGCCCATATGGTGGATGTCTCTGACAAACCCGTCACAGCGCGCATTGCCATCGCTGAGAACCACATCAAGATGCAGCGCGAAACCTTTGATATCATTAATGAAGGTCGTGCAAAGAAGGGTGATGTTCTGGGGGTTGCGCGGCTGGCTGGCATCATGGCTGCGAAACGGACCTCTGATCTGATTCCCCTGTGCCACCCGCTTCCGATCACCAAGGTCAGTATTGATCTGGAACCAGACGCCGATCTGCCCGGCATCCGCATCACCGCCACGGTCAAGACAACAGGCCAGACCGGGGTTGAGATGGAAGCGCTGACAGCAGCCTCCGTCGCCGCGCTGACGGTCTATGACATGAGCAAAGCGGTGGATAAATCAATGGAAATCAGCGGCTTGCGGGTCGTTTTAAAAGACGGCGGAAAATCAGGCCGCTATGACGCCACATGATATCTGTTGAACAGGCCCGCGCGGCACTTTTGAACCTCGTGGCACCGCTGGCGGTTGAACATGTGCCGCTGCGGCAGGCTGCGGGGCGGGTTCTGGCGCAGGATGTTGCTGCCACCCGGACTCAGCCGCCTTTTGCCGCCTCCTCTATGGATGGCTACGCGCTGCGCCGCGCCGAGGTAGAGCCGGATGCGATGTTCAAGGTCGTGGGCGAAGCCGCCGCCGGCCATGGTTTTGCCGGCAGCCTGCGTGCCGGTCAGGCCGTGCGCATCTTTACCGGTGCCCCGATCCCCGATGGGGCAGATTTTGTCGTGATCCAGGAAGACACCACACGGCGGGGCGATCTGATCACGCTGGGTCATAACATCGGCGACAAGGACAATATCCGCCCCGCTGGCGGGGATTTCAAAGTTGGTCAACAGGTCAAGGCCCCGCTGCGGCTGCGCCCCTCTGACATCGCCCTGCTGGCGGCGAAGAACCTGGCTAGCGTTCCGGTCACACGCAAACCTGTCGTGGCGATCCTGGCCACCGGCGATGAACTGGTCCACCCAGGCGAACAGCCCGGACCGGACCAGATCGTGGCATCCAACAGCTTTGGCATCGCCGCCATGCTGGAGGAACACGGGGCAGAGGTGCGCATCCTGCCCATCGCGCGGGATAATGAGGCGTCCTTGAAACAGGCCTTTGCCCTGTCAAAGGGCGCGGATCTGATCCTGACCATCGGTGGGGCATCGGTCGGGGACCATGACATCGTGGCCCCCGTGGCCGCACAATTGGGTCTGGAACAGAGCTTTTACAAAGTTGCCATGCGCCCTGGCAAACCGCTAATGGCGGGCCGCATGGGCGCTGCGGCCATGATCGGCCTGCCCGGCAACCCCGTGTCCGCCATGGTCTGCGGCACGGTTTTCGTGGTCCCAGTTCTGCGTAAGATGCTGGGTTTGGGTGAAGCTGCCCCCGCCCTAGGCCAAGCGCCCCTTGCAGTGCCATTGCCCGCTAACGGCCCGCGCGCGCATTACATGCGTGCCCGGCTGATCGAAGGGGCATTGCACCCCGACACCCGGCAGGATTCGTCGCTGTTGTCCGTGTTGGCGCAGGCCGATGCGCTTTTGGTCCGTCCGGTCGACGACCCGGCACGACAGGCGGGCGAGCCTGTCGATTTCCTGCACATCTGATCAGAGTTGACACAAAACAAGAACATCACTAGAACAAATGAAAACCATTTGTCTGGAGGCTTTTGCAGTGCTGACCAAAAAACAACTCGATCTATTGGCGTTCATCCACAAGCGTGTGCAGCGCGACGGGGTGCCGCCCAGCTTTGACGAGATGAAGCTGGCGCTGGATCTGCGGTCAAAGTCGGGCATTCACCGCCTGATCACTGCCTTGGAGGAACGCGGGTTTATCCGCCGACTGGCCCACCGCGCCCGCGCGATCGAAGTCGTCAAACTGCCCGAAAGCCTTGGTGGTCTGCCTAATCCCGGCTTTGCGCCCCGCGTGATCGACGGTGACAGGCCTGATGCCCCCCCACCTGCGGCAGCGATGGACGTCACGCCCGCCAATGCGTTTGACGTGCCCGTCATGGGCAAGATCGCGGCAGGTGTCCCAATCGAAGCGATCAATCACCAAACCCGCTCTGTCAGCGTGCCCGGCGGCATGATC
>Ga0213861_10002095_pt1 | contig 17418 bp, 16 predicted proteins | sample PICome_4_FD_160110 | JGI IMG/M metagenome (GOLD analysis project Ga0213861, IMG submission 160110) | Coastal seawater microbial communities near Pivers Island, North Carolina, United States - PICO131 | ecosystem: Environmental > Aquatic > Marine > Coastal | place: USA: North Carolina... | reverse complement strand
GGGCATCCGTGATAATTACTTCAGAAGGAGTATCAAGCTCGATGGTTACAAAATCACGACTTGGGTTTGGATAAATATTTATTCCGGATAATTTCTTTTCATCGATATCCATTTGGTCAGGACTGTACACATTAACCATGACGTTTACTCCTTTGTAGCTTACGTTTCCTGTACTATCGATAGAAATCGTATCACAATAGGCGCTTGTACAAGTAAAGATTCCAAATGCTGTACTATCGGTTGCAGTCTGCGTTAGACAGATAACAAAGTTTCCACTCTGGGTATATTGATGAGATGGGAATGCCCCTACGCTACCGGATCCATCGCCCCAAGACCATTGGTACATGATGTTCGCATTTTGAAATAGCGAATCGACTGTCGAAGTGTTGTAAAGTACAATTTGACCATTTCCGGTCAGCGTGGAATCGAAGGTAAAAGCTGCATTACATCCAGTGTTCCCCGATCCTGATCCTCCTCCGGATCCTCCTCCAGTACCGCTAGTTCCACAAACAGAAAATGAGCTATATAAGCTAAAGTAGGTCGGTGTATTTCCTGAATACACATAATAATCATTCAACCAGTTTCCTGTGCAACTATCTTCCGTAGATACCAGTAATATTCCTGCACTACTGTATAGCGATAGGGTATCATTATAATATCCATTCGCATCAGTGAATAGTGTCAAGTTAATGGGCGCACTAGAGCCGGAAGAGTCGACAACAAAAACGGGATAATTCGGTATTCCGGTACCAGTTACAGAATCAACTACAGAACCAGCGACGATTGCGGTAAACGTTGGTTGGCTCCATGCTGCCAAAGAAAGCAGACAGGTCAACCCTAAGATTTTAAATTTCATGGGGTATAATATTTGTCGAAAGATACTCAGCACATTTTATTTTGCATTTTTAGTTTGACCAGAACTGAGTGAACAACACTATTATTGAGTATCCGTGTCTTCGACAATTTGATATTAATCCATTTAGAAAGGGCCCTGCATTGTATCTTTGTTCCCTCAATGAGGGCCATTAGCTCAGTTGGTTTAGAGCGCTGCCTTGACAGGGCAGAGGTCACTGGTTCGAATCCAGTATGGCCCACAAAGAAAAAGCCGTGCACCGGAAGGTGCACGGCTTTTTTAATGCCGCACTTGTGCTTGCACAAAAGTGCAGGCATTAAAAAAGCCGAGGAGCAGCGGCAGCTGCTCACGGCTTGTCTTTGGGTACAAGGGCCGCGTGTTTGGTTCTTTCGCCGGGAGGCGAAAAATCCAGTGTCTGCAAAAAGTTGCGCTGCTTGTCTTTGGGTACAAGAGCCGCGTGTTTGGTTCTTTCGCCGGGAGGCGAAAAATCCAGAAGGTTTGTATTAACTTAACTGCATGACCAAGATCATCCACGCCATCTCCGGCCCTAGAAATATTAGTACGGCACTGATGTACAGTTTTGCACAACGGCCGGGCTGTGGAGTGTTGGATGAGCCTATGTACGGCGTGTATTTGAACGAAAGTGAAGCCCAGCATCCTGGCCGTCTAGAAACGTTAGCCGAGTGGCCTAAGACGGTTGAAGGGGTAGAGCAGTGGGTGCGAAAAGAATCGGCCCAATGTGAAGAACTATATCTTAAGAACATGGCCCACCATATGGAGGGACAACCTTGGCATTGGGTTGAGGCATCTGCTTTTATTTTTTGGATCCGCCATCCGAGAAAGGTTGTGCAGAGCTTCGCGAAAGTGATCGATCATGTAGAGGCCCGCGATATTGGTCTTATTGAGGAATGGGAACAATGGCAAGCAATTCAGTCGTTGCCGGGAGAAAAGTGTATTGTGGATTCCGATGAGCTTTTGGCTAACCCGAAAGAAAATTTTCCAAAAGTGTGCGAGGCCTTGGGCATTCCTTGGCGTGAAGAAATGTTAGCATGGTCCGCTGGTCCCAAGGATTTTGACGGTCCGTGGTGGCCGCATTGGTATGCGAACGTTCACAAAAGCACTGGATTTGGGCCACCTAAGAGGATGCCCGAGCCACTAGAAAGTCGCTATGAAAAAGTAGTCCATGAGACGCTTCCTGCCTATGAAGCTTTATATTCAAACCGATTAAAATTTTAACCCATATGCTGCAACAATTTGATCCCCGAAACGCCACAATTAAGGTGTGGGTTGGCCAAGGCCTCGTGTCCCGTGAAGATGCTAAAGTGAGTGTTTTTGACAGTTCTGTTCAAGGGGGAGATGCCGTTTGGGAAGGAATGCGCGTATACAAGCACGGCGTTTATTGTTTAGATCGTCACTTAGATCGACTTGAAGATTCAGCACGTGCCATGGCGTTTGCAGATATTCCATCGCGCGCTTTCATTAAAGCGGCCATACGTGAAACTCTAGAGGCAAACGGAATGACGCACGATACGCACATTAGGTTGACGCTAACGCGCGGGGAAAAAATCACTTCAGGCATGGATCCGAGGTTGAATCAAAAGGGATCAACGCTCATTGTTTTGGCGGAATGGAAGCCGCCGGTATATGACAATACCAAGGGCATACGAATAATAACTTCGGCCATTCGTCGCAATAGCCCCATGCACTTGGACTCGAAGATTCATCACAATAATTTGATCAATAACATCCTTGCAAAGATTCAAGCGAACCAAGCGGGGGTGGATTCAGCATTGATGCTGGATAACCTAGGTTTTATCGCGGAGATGAACGGGACGAACATCTTTATGGTAAAGAATGGGACACTATTGACGCCGACCGCCGATGCTTGTTTGCATGGAATCACGAGAGGCTTGATGTTGGAATTGGCCCGGGAGCATGGGATACAGGTGGAAGAGCGCAATATTTCCTTGACTGAGCTTTATGCTGCTGACGAGGCATTTGGAACGGGGTCGATGGGGGAGTTGACGCCAATCACGGAGGTGGATGGCCGCCAATTGGTCAATAGATCGGGCAGCGCTTTGACCCAAGAACTTGTTAAATTATTCGAGGGCACCCATCAAAAGTGGAGCATGCCTATTGATTCGCTGTAAGTGATTTTTACCTTTGGTCTTATGCGTACAAAATCCCTACTCACCTTAGTTTTTGCTTTTTTCTTGGTCCAATTATCGGGGCAATCCAATCCCACAATACAAGGATGCCTAACCAATGTCCCGGACAGCCTGACCAATGTCAAAATTGCCTACCTCCGCGGAAAGAGTCTTGGTGTTAAACAAGAGATTCCACTCGTTGCAGATAAGGACGGTCAGGTGTGCTTTAGTGCACCTTGGGAGCATCCAGAACGAGGCATTTTTGTCTTGTACATTGACGGGATGCACACCTTTGATCTGGTAATTTCGGAGGGTGATGTTTCTATAAAGGGCGACTTTAATGCCCTTTCGGATGTTCAGATTTCGGGACCTGGAATGGAAGAGTTCGCTGCATTTAAAACACTAGTTTCTACTAACCCCGAAGAAGCAAAAGTGCGCGAGTTCATGCTTGGAATTCAGGACCAAGCATTGCGCGAATTCCTACTTCCTCAAATCCTACCCTTGAATCCAGATACTAACGTGTATTGGCTGAGAAGTCACTTTTGGGACTATACCAATCTTACCTCGCCAAGCACAGCGATTAATCCATTCTTCGAAAAAAATCGGACACTCTATTACGACCAAGTATTAGGGCACGACCCAGATACGATTATTCACCACCTCGGCAATCTTTTGGCCGCCCCAATGGACGAGAAGATCCGTAAAGTATTGATCAGTACGGCGACGTATCACTATGAAACGTCAAAATACATGGGGGAGGATGAGGTTTTTGTATGGCTTGCTAAATCCTTCTATACTGCAGAATATGCAGATTGGTTGAGCAAGGACGATATTGCGAAAATTCAAGAAAAAGCTCAAGGATTGGGTTCTGAACTCATCGGTAATCCTGCTCCAGATTTTGCTTTTGACACAAAAGATCGAGGCCGTATTAAACTTACAGATGTGGAAAGTCCTGTGACCATTCTTTATTTCTGGGACAGTGAATGTGGACATTGCCGCAAGGAAACGCCGCGACTCAAAAAACTGTACGAAGAGTACAAGGATCAAGGTGTTGAGGTCGTAGCGATCACGCTTGAAAATGAATTTACGGGCTGGGAGAAGTACATTGAGGAACATGACTTGGACTGGATTAACGGCTACGAAAGCAACTTCGAACGCCCGAACTTCCTCTGGTACTACTACATTCCGTCCACGCCTAAGAAACTCGTATTAGACAAAGACAAGAACATCATCGCGAAGAACCTCGACATTGAGACGACGATGCGAACATTTTTGGACGATTACCTAGCGGGTAAGGTCAAATAAAAAAGGCGCCCAAGGGCGCCTTTTTTTATAGTGTTTTAGAAAAATTATTTTTCTGTTCCCGCTCCAGCCGGCTTGCTGCAACAGCTTTTCTTTTCTCCTGCAGCCGCAGTTTGCTTTGGCTTATCAGCGCAAGAAGAAGCGCTCGCCGTAGCTTTTTCGGAGCAACAAGATTTTGGTGCTACCATTGCGGTTTCTTTTTTATCGCTGCAAGATTTTGCTTCCGCTCCTTTCTCAGAGCAGCATGATTTTTTCTCCACAGTCGCAGCCATACCGTGGTCACATTTTTCAGTACAAACGTGCTTTTGTTCAGCACTTTGTGGTTTTTCTTGTGCCGAGGCAGCAACTGCAAAAGCCACAAAACTTAGGGTTAGGACAAATTTTTTCATGGGTTTCATCGTTTTAAGACCTTGAAGTTAATGAAAACTAGGAACTAACCCCTTGAGACCTCAATAATGTTCTTATTTTTGTGGGCAAATCAAAGGAAAGAAAATGAAAAAGGTATTAGTAATGGCTTTTGCAGCTGCGTTCGCCTTGACCAGCTGTGTAAGTAAGCAGAAATACGTTGAGCTAGAAGAGTTGCAAAGCGCTACTTCTGATAAATTGAGCAACGCGAAAATGGAATTGGCGGCTGCATTGGCGGCTAAGGATGCGCAAGCTCAGCAATTGGCGGAACTCAAAGCAGATAAAAACAACCTGGCAAAACAGATTGGTGATTTGACTGCAATGAGCGCGACAAACGCAGAGAACATGGAAAAAACGTTGGAAAGCATCAGCGAAAAAGACATGACCATCACGCGTTTGCAGGATGCAATGAACCGCAAAGACTCGGTAACGTTTGCTCTAGTGAACTCTTTGAAGGGTGCATTGGGTGATTTGAACGACGAAGATGTTCAGATCAGCGTTGAGAAAGGTGTGGTGTTTGTAAACTTGAGCGATAAGTTGATGTTCCGTCCGGGTTCTGCTTACGTTAGCAATGATGCTAAAGCAGTGCTAGGTAAAGTGGCGAAGATCATGCAAGCGAAACCAACCTTGGAAATCTTGGTTGAAGGTCACACAGATACTGACCCAATCGCTACAGAATGTATCAGCGACAACTGGGAACTAAGTGCTCGTCGTGCTACAAACATTGTTCGCGTCCTTCAAAATGACTTCGACATTGCTCCTGAGCGTATGTCTGCAGCAGGTCGTGGTGAGTTCGTACCGGTAGCTTCTAACGATACTCGTGAGGGTCGCGCAGCGAACCGTCGCACTCGTATTGTTGTGTTGCCTAAATTGGACGAATTCAACAAATTGATCGAAGAGGGATTGAAATAAGATCTTTTTCAGATAGAATATAAAACCCGGCTTTTGGCCGGGTTTTTTTTGGTCTCAAATCAGGGCCTCGACGGAGGTTGAAGTCCTTCATCCAGCCGATTCTTGTAGGTACGCGATACCGGCACGGTTCGCGTTTGGCCTTCCCAGGCAATCTCGACTTCTTTTGAATTGTAGCTTCTGATGTGCGTGGGGTTAACAAGAAAGCTGCGGTGAACGCGAACCCAAGAATGAAGCTGTTCATCCCACTGGCTGATTTTCTGTTGCGTTTCGTACGATTGACCGTCCGTAGTATGGACCAAGGTGAATCGGTCCCTACTTTCTATAAAAAGGCATTGGTTCTCTGTGACACGAACTTCTTTTCTATTGGAAATGAAGGTTAAAATGGTTTCGCTTTTTTTAGGTGGCAGCGAAGGCCACAATCGTGACGATAGAGACAGTTCAGCAAGAATTAATGCACTTATCCATAAGAGGGCAAAGGCAGGGTTGATTAAGACTTCCGGAAATGAATCTGGGTCCAATTCAAATAAAAGCCAGTAAGCAGCGATGGCCCCCATGTATTCCAACCACATGGTGCCAATAAACAGATATACCCAATAGTGAATGCGTTTTGCGTATTGCTGCCATATGAGCGGTGCTATTCCTCGTGCAAATAATGCACCGGGCATGAGCATCGTTGCCAACATCCAGCTTTGACTGTAACTCGCCACAAAGCTTTTGTAGACGGCTGCCAATAAAAGGGAAGCAACCATCCAATACAGGTAGGGGAAAGACTTCTTTGAGATCATTGCTCTAATGTAGCTATCAATTGTCAAAAGTTTATTGGAATCGGCTTGATAAGCGCGTAAACATTGGATTCGGCGGATTTAGCCGTGGATTTGACCACCACCTACTGTGCATTTTTTACGATCTTGAAATAGAATTAAATACTAGAAACTATGATTGATTTATTCATGATGGGTGGCCCACTATTCATGGGCATCCTAACCGTCGTTTTTCTCTTGATGATCGTTGCCGCTGTTCGTAATGGCTGTGTGAAAGAATTGGGTATGCTCGCCCTAGCTATTGGCTTTTTGGGTCAATTAATTGGTCTGTTCGGCGCTTTCGAAGGTATCGAACAAATGGGTGGCGTAAGCCAAGCCATGCTAGCTGGTGGACTTAAAGTAAGTAGCATAACTTCAATCTATGGATTGTTGATCTACACAGTTGGGATGGTCATCCAAGTGGTGAAGAAGTTTATGGCTTAGGATTTTTGCGCGCTGTGCGCGCAAAAATCCCAAAACCAGATTTCAGCATATAAAAAACGCGCCCGGAGGGCGCGTTTTTTTATTTCTTAGAATGTCATCACGGACATTCAACTCTTGATACGGTGAGGTAGGATGGGGTAGAACCTCCACCTGCAGTTGCAGAATCGAGAATTCCTGCGTCCAAGCAAGTATCTTCTGCGACTAAATTGGAAGCGTCGAGCTGGTATGCAAAACCATCCCAAGTGTAATCGTCTTCGTAGAGGTCACAATCACAGAAAGCGTTTCCGCAGGAGGTTAGGGCAATGCCTAGACCCAAAAAAAGTAGTGCCTTTTTCATAAGTGTAGTATTTAGCGAGTTTGTTCCCCGCTAATATAAACACAAAGATTTAGTCCAAAAGGCTGTTCGGCGCATAAGGCAGGTTGGCTTTTTCGGCGACCTTGTCTACTACGTCGGTAATGTGCATCAGCTCGTTCGAACTTCCTGATGAAACGCCATGGCCCATCATTAGGAAAGGTACGTGAGTATCATAGAGGTAGCCGGTCCCATGTGTGGAGCCTGTAGGACCATAAAAAATACAATTGGGTTGCAGTTGGAAAACAAGATCTCCCGCGAACCTAGATTGAAACCCTTGATGGAGCTTTTCTGCGAGCTCTTCCGAACCTGGACGACGCACTTGGTCTGCTGTATATACATGCACGAAAGGATCCAATTGTTCCACTATTAAGGCAATTTCCTTGGCCCAAGGTTTCGCCCAATTATTCAAATAAATATGGTGATTGATAATTCGGGCGACGGCACTTTCAAGATTGGTGCCGGCCATGAGGTTACTTTCAATAGCATCGTTCATCATGGCCACTACATCGGCATTGGCATAGTTTCGCACCGGGTAACCATAGTTGCGTAAATGGTTTGGGTTTTCGCTGGCACCGTGATCCGCAGTCAGGTAAATGATGTATTGATCCCGTCCTACTTGTTTATCCAGTGCGCGTATAAGTTCTCCAAGTTGATTGTCCAATTTTAAATACATGTCATGAACCTCCATTGAACGTACCCCCCAAGTATGCCCCGCATAATCTGGAGAAGAGAAGCTTACGCCTAAGAAATCGGTATACTCGTCCTTACCCAAGCGTTCCTCATTAAGGATGGTTAAAGCCATCTCTAGTACCAATTCGTTTCCGATTGGAGTATTCTTGAGAATGCCCAATCCTTTCTGTTGCACCAACTGCTCGAGGTCGTAAGGGAAACTAGAGCTTTCGTTGTTCAATTTAGGTTCGTATGGGTTTTCATCTTCTAGACTCAGCTCATACTTCCGTTCAGAGAGTTCAAGCCGCCAATCGCGTTTCATGCGGCTCATGGCCAATTCCTTCTTATTGAATTTATCCACATAACCAGGGAGCTCATCCATGTAGTAATCGGACGTAACAAAATGTAAAGCGCCATCCAACCAATATGCACCATTAGCAAAGTGCCCTGCAGGGAAAATTGCGCCGCGATCCTTGACGCTTACCCCGAACGATTTGCCCAATTGATTGGTATACAGTTTAATACCATCGGAAAAAGTAAGGGCTCTAAGGTTTTTTGGTGAACGCTTGCTACTGCTTTCCACAGTACCCAGTGGTATGGCCTCATCATCTTGGGCACAATAGACCTCGCTTGCTGTTCTATTGTCCCACCAATCGTTTGCAACAACGCCATGGTATTTCGGAGTTGTTCCCGTAGAAATACTTGCGTGACCGGGTCCGGTGTAGGTAGGAATATAGTTGTAATGGGTGTTTGAGAAAGAAAACCCACTATCTAAGAGCGTGCGAAATCCACCATCACTGCTGAATTGACTATTAAATCGTTGGAGGTATTCAGCGCGCATTTGATCCACAACTACTTGAACTACAAGTTTAGGTTGTGCCCAAAGCTGTGCGGTCATCAAACAAAGGACAACTGCTCCTCGACTTGCTCTTTTTGCGTATTTATTTTTTCCCATTCTTCCATTTTGCCATTTAAAACGGCTTTTTTCTGTTCGTATTTGGGGTAGAAATCTGGATCGGTCATGAGTTCCTTACATGCCTCAGGATCGGCAAGTTGCTGGTCCCATTGACCCAATTCTCCTTCTAAGTTCTCAATTTCTTCTTCAACACGCTCCAATTTACGTGTTAAGGTTTTTAAATCTTTTTCAGCTTGCTTTCTGGCCTTGTAATCAAGATCGCTCTCCTGCTGTTGGGCCAATTCTTTCTGCTCCACCTTTTTTGCGGTCTTTGCCTCGACTTGGCGCATATTTTCCAATTTGCGTTGCTCCAAGTAATAATCGATGCCTCCAAGTAAGGTTTTGACCTTATGATCACGAAACTCAACTGTTTTGGTGACCAATCCTTCCAAGAACTCACGGTCATGACTCACCACCAACAAGGTACCGTCAAATTGATGCAGACTCTGTTTTAATACATCCTTGCTGTTCATATCAAGGTGGTTGGTCGGTTCATCCATGACCAAGAAATTGATAGGCTTTAGCAAGAGTTTACACAAGGCTAATCGGCCACGTTCACCACCACTAAGCACTTTAACCTTTTTTTCCACATCTTCGCCTCGAAACATAAACGCTCCAAGCATACTGCGGGCGTGCTTGCGCATTTCTTCCGGAGATGCATCCTCTATGGTTTGAAGGGCAGTTTTATTGCCATCGAGCTCGTCGGCTTGATCTTGGGCAAAGTACCCCACCAAGACATTATGCCCCAGTTCTATAGTGCCTTCTGCTTTGATTTCCTTCAGCAGAGCCTTAACTAAGGTGGATTTTCCTTGACCATTTTGCCCTACAAAAGCCATTCGGTCACCGCGCTCAATCTCAATATCCACACCGCGTAGGACTTGGTTGTCGCCATAGGTTTTAACCACACGCTCAGCCTTGGCGACCACTTTACCGCTTCGGGGTGCAGGCTGAAATCTAAAATGCATTGTAGAGGTATCTTCTTGATCAACCTCAATGCGGTCCATGCGATCCAATTTCTTAATCAAACTTTGTGCAAAGGATGCTTTACTAGCCTTTGCTCGGAAGCGTTCAATTAATTCTTCGGTTTGCTTGATCTCACGCTCTTGGTTTTTAGCGGTTGCCAATTGCTTCTCACGCAAATCCGCTCGAAGAGTTAAGTATTTGGTATACGGGGCGTTAAAGTCATATGCTTTCCCCATGGTTATCTCAATAGTACGTGTGGTAACGTTGTCGAGAAAGGTTCTATCATGACTTACGACCATCAACGTTTGATTGCTTTCACTCAAATGCTGTTCCAACCACATAATACTTTCGATATCTAAGTGGTTGGTTGGCTCATCTAGTAATAAAAGATCGGGTTTTTGTAAAAGCAATCGAGCCAATTCAGCGCGCATACGCCATCCTCCTGAAAACGTATTCAACTTATTGTGAAATACATCGGGAGTAAAGCCGAGCCCTTTTAAGACGAGCTCAACACTTTCGTCGAGGTTATCACCGCCTAACAGACCGAAGCGTTCACTTAATGTACTTAACTCTTCAATGAGGCGCATGTAGGAATCGCTCTCATAATCGGTACGGATCTCAAACTCTTTGTTGATTTCCTCCATGCGTTCATTTATACGCATGATTTCATCAAAGGCACTTCGCGCAATTTCCATGATGCTTTTTTCCATGTCCATTGCCAAATCCTGACGAAGAAACCCAATTCGCATGTCTTTTGCCATGTTCTTGCTGCCTTCATCTAAAGCGTAATCGCCCGCGATCAATTTGAGCAAGGTTGATTTACCTGCGCCGTTTCGTCCTACCAATCCAATGCGATCGCCCGGATTGATTTGGAAACTTATTTCATTAAAGATGGCCCTGCCACCAAAAAAAAGAGATGCTTTGCTTAATCCTACTACCATTGTGACAAAAGTATCAAAAAGCCCCGCGGTAGCATCGTATTTTTACATCACAAATCAGCAACATAGCAAGATGTTAAAAGGCACGAAGTTTTACGCAATTACGAAGAATAAATGTCCTCGTTGCATGGAGGGTGATATCTACCCGGATAATAACCCTTATCATCTAAAGACCTTATCTGATTTCAACCCGCGTTGCGGCTCGTGCAATCAAAACTTTGAACCCGAGCCCAATTTCTATTATGGTGCCATGTACGTGAGCTATGGATATACCGTAGCGCTATTCGTCGCGGTATACATTATCTTTTCGAAATGGATGCATTGGGAAATGTGGCCTACAGTCGGTGCCTTAGCAGCCTTGCTGGTGGTACTGGCGCCTGTATTGTTCAGATTATCTCGTACTACTTGGCTCTCCCTGTTCGTGAAATACGATAAGGATGCCAAAGCGGATTGGGAAAGCGAGAAAGAAAAAAACGCTTAAGCGAATCGATTCGGCAAGCATTCTTCTAGAAGAGGCGCTCCATAGAGGAGGTGCTCTGCTAATACTTGGGCTAGAAAAGGGGCCATTAAGACGGCACGGCTTCCCATGCCATTGAAAATCCAAGTATTGGCTCTTTCAGGGTGTGGTCCAACCATAGGTCGTCTATCCTTTGTTGCAGGACGAATACCACTCAAGTGATCTGTAACGGCGTACGGACCTGCCCATACCTTTTTGATATGATCTTCCAACTCCTCGCGTTTTTCGGTAGTAGGCCCTTTATCGAAACCGTCCCAGGCATAAGTAGCACCCACAGAGGCTTCTTTCCCGTCTTCTCCTAGCATAAAATGCCCTTGGTGAATGCACTCCTTGCCCAAGGATTTTTCCAATTGAATTTTCAAGACTTCCCCTTTCACCGGTGCAAACCCGTTCACCAAATGCTGAGTTTTTCCTGTGGCCAATTGCATCCCTTCACATGAAATTATTGAATGCGCGGCTAGGTCACCGTAACTCACCCCTTCATTATGAGGTTGTACAAGGTTCCAATCAAAGCGCTCTTGTGTAAAGGCATCTAAGGCTTTTAGGGACTGATGAGTACTGGCAATCATTTCATTAACCCGAAGACGACCGGTCGCTTTTGTTAATGCTGAACCATGCTCTGCAATAATTCCGGATGGAGTAGGTTCAATCTTATCCGCTAAATATGGTTTGAAACCGGGATTATCGGTCAGCTCCATCCATTGATTTTGCTCTCCAGGGTTGTGAAAAACACGTCGTAAAGCCATGGGCTCGAAGAAGTTCAAGCCGCACCATTTCTCCATATCAGGATAAACCTCATGCAACGTGCCAATCATCTCATCAGCCATCCAAACCTTTTTAAGGCGTTTTAAAACAATAGGATTCCACAAACCAGCGGCTACCTTGGAGCTTTTATTTTCCTCAGGCAAATCATAAACATGCACGCTGGCGCCATACTTCATCAGTGTATATCCCAATACACACCCTGAAATACCTCCGCCTACAATGATATAATCTACGTAACGCATAAAAAAACTCCTACTACAAAGGTAGCAGGAGTTTTGAGTATCTGTTGGACAAGTCTGTACTTAGTACGTCCACATGTCGTGCTCTTTGTTTCTCAAATCCTCTTTGATGCGCGCGGCTTCTAGAAGTTGAGACATGGCACTGTTTCTTTTGTAATCTGAAATGGTACGATCGTACACGTTATCCATCTTAGTAATGACCGAGTTGAACTTGCGGAAGTGCATGATCTGATCAAAGGTCAATCGTTGGTTGTTGTTCTTCTCGTTGTAGGCAACGGAAGTAGCCATTGCATAACGTGCATCTGGGAACCAAATCCAGAATGGATTGTAGGTCAATGATGGGTTACGTGGATCGCGTACTTCTGGTGCAATACCGATAATTCTGTTTTTCAACTCACCTCTTTGCTTGTCAAAGTACCAATCGCTCTTTAAGTGGTAGGCTACCACGTTGTTCGCTTTGATGGTAATGGTATCGATAGCCAATGGGGGACCAAACGGATCATCAGGATCTGGAATAGTGTCGTACTGCTCGATCTTCTCACGAACCTCATCAATAGTCAATGGAAGCTCGAAGCGGTCGTCCAAGAAAATTTCAGTAATGGTATTCTCTGTGATGATTCCATCTACCAATACATCCCATAAAGCCTTACGATCGGGCATAGGCTTGATCGGATAGTAGAGGGGTAGATTGATTTTCTCACGAAGGTCAATACGCTCCCAGTGACGCTCAGACCACAACATGTCGTCTTGACGTAGGAATGGATAAGGAACTACTCGATTGTTGCGGTAGTGCTTATTAAATTCCGGAACGATACCGTCGTCCGAAGGATCGAGAATCTGTGCATTCGCGCTTGAGTAGGATAGACCTACTGCAACGATAGCAAAAAGAAGCGCTTTAACTCGTACCATATTAGTTCAAATCAATAGTAATTGGAGCAACTTTTGGTTTAATACCTTTTTCTGTAGTTGCCTTAATGTTTCTGATAATAACTGGAGTTCCAGGTTTTGCTTTATCAAGTGCTGCCTTAGCGTTAGAGCTTAGTGTATTTCCTTTACAATCGATAGGAGCGAAAGGAGGAACAATAATTTGGAAGCTGGTCACGCGAAGTGGCAATTCAAAATCAAAGTTATTAAACACCGCGTCAACCTTGCCTTTTTTGATAAGGTTAGCAGACATCAAACCTTCAGTCTTACCGAAAATCTCACCAGTTGCATCTGGAAGGTTCTTTACACGGAACTCCTTAGAGCCCATAGATTTTGTTGAACCGTCTTCTTCCTTGACGCTTACGGAGATTTTCATCGTACCACCTGAGTTACGAGTAACATCGGCAATGTAGTCGTTCCCCACCTTCTTAACGCCAGGCCCATTTACAATCAAGTTAGAAGGATCTACGCCCGGTACACTCACCTCAAGTGGGTTATCTACACCGCGGTATAGAACGTTCATCTTGGTTGGAGAGATAACAACGCTAGGTGGAGCAACATTGTAGGTTTGCTCGCTGATCGCATATGTTTTTTCTTCACCGTTGGTAAGCAGGCGGATTTCACCGCTCCATTTTTTCGTACCAACACCATTCGCTGGCAACGAAATAGTTGCAATTCCATTAAGAATGTCTTCTTCAGAAATTTCTTGACCGTCAATAATGAAGGTAGGGTTCTGTGTATCGTCAAAAGCAGCAAGAAGTACTTGAGCCTCATATTTATCCCCTTGAGTGACAAACGTACTCTTAGGTATAACGATTGGCATTACCCCAGTTACTTTGATATCGCGAGCGTTAATGTTTGCTTGTAGGAAATCAATAACGTTTGCTTCCGATGTACGGATGTCGCTTTGCATGCCAGTTAAGAATGTCATCACTGAAATAAGCGGGTAGTGCTCAAATTTGGCTTGCTCCCAAGACATACTAGCTCCATCGTGCATATGATCACTAAGGTCGAAAGTGTGATCCAAGGCATCAGTTAAAGACGCGTTACCGGCCGATTCTTGTTTCAAGAAGTCGCGATAAGCGGCCATGGCGTTTTTCAACTTAGGGCCATTTTGTTCGATAAGGAAGTAGTTTGGGGCTACTTCGCGATCGTCCATTTTCTTGGGCTTACCTGGGTTTTCTTCGTCTTCACCACCTGAACGGACAACGAGCTCTTCTTTCATGTCCTCAATCATGTTGAAGAGTTTGTCAGACTCGGCTTTTACCTGAAGCGCTTTATCTCTCCAAGGTCCAGCCTTTGCTTCGTTATCATTTGCTGCACTTTGAAATGCTGCGTAGATGAAGTCGTTTTGATTTTCTACAGTCTCAATCGAAGCTTTTTGGCCCAACATCACCTCATAGAATGCGTCCATTACCTCGCGGCTAACGTTAAGAGCGAGAAGTGCAGTCAACACGAGGTACATCATGTTGATCATCTTCTGACGTGGGCTTAAATTTCCTCCTGCCATTTTTTTGTTTTGTTTAGGGTTAATTAATCGGTTTCAGGTCGATTTATTTACCCATAGCTGTTAGCATTCCTCCGTAAACTCCGTTCAAAGTTTCTAGGTTGCCTTTCAATGCTGAGATTTGACCGGCTAGATCGCCTGCATCTGCAGAAGCAGTAGCTAGTTTTTCCATCACATCATTTTGACGCTCTACTTGAGCAGTAGTATTTTCCAATTGTACTGAGTACAAAGCGTTCAAGCTTTCCATGTTGCTAGCAGCAGAATTCAATTGTTCGCTGTATTTAGCTGTTGCACCAGCAGCATCAACTGCACCAGATAGAGAACCGGCCGTTTCACTTAAACTGCGCATACCTTCACCTAAACGAGCGATAAGTTCAGAATCAATACCACCATTTTCTAGTGCGTTATCTAATTGTTCAGTTACGCTCAATGAACGCTCACCACCATCGCCAGTTGCGAGCTCAGGATATACTAACGACCAATCGTATTCAGTAGCAGGTTTTTCGAATGCAGAGAAGAAGAAGATAACTGCCTCAGTTGTCAAACCGATTACTAGCATGTAGTTGGCACCTTCCCAGTGCATAATTTTAAACATTGCACCAAGAATTACGATAGCAGCACCGAAACCATAAAGTTTCGCCATGAAGTTCTTGAATCTTTTTCCGTTTACGTCGATTAGTGCCATAATTTCTAAATCTAATTTTGAGTTAAGGTCTGTTTGTAGGTCAATTAAAAATCTCTTAAGTCTCTTCCAAGGAAGCTCTGTACTGTACGGAAGCCAATGTAGCTTTTCGCGGTATCCTGGTACTCGTAATCACGTGCACCGAGTTGCATGAAATACGCAACATCTTTCCAAGATCCACCACGAATCACCTTACGCTTCATTGTTTCGCTTTCGTCATCGAAAGCGTTGTATTGGAATTCAGGCGCAACATCGCTTTCAAAAGCATAGGATTGAACATCAAATGCGGTAGAAGTCCATTCGGCAACATTACCTGACATACAGTATAGGTTGTATCCGTTCGGTGAGTATGCCGTAGTTTTCACAGGATAGAAACCACCGTCAGCAGTCAAGTTACCACGACGTGGCTTAAAGTTCGCTAAGTAACAACCTGAACTATTTGTTGCATAGGGTCCACCCCAAGGATAAGTGGTTAATTCTTCACCACCGCGAGCTGCGTATTCCCATTCTGCTTCTGTAGGTAAGCGGAAATCATGCTCGATAAGTTCACCTTCGTGTTTCAAATAATCACGACGGTATTTACTTCTCCAGTTCGCGAAGGCACGAGCCTGTCTCCAACTAACACCCACAACAGGGTACTCATCATACGCTGGGTGCCAGAAGTATTTATCGTGCATTGGCTCGTTAAAGCTGTACGTAAAGTCATGAATCCAAACGAGCGTATCTGGATACACGTTGATTGTTTCCTTTTCAAAGAAAGACGAGCGATCCGAAGATGCCTGGGTGTCTTTGATATAATCGCGGTAACCGAACAATTCGCCGTCTCCGTCTTGATCTTTGTAGTCGTATTTGACACGATTCAAGCGACTAGCCGCTTTTTGTTTGTTAATCCAAAAGAATGTGTAATTCAATTGGCGTGTATCTAAATGGCGGTAACCCAACCATTGCTCCTCTGGAGCTAAGTACATGCTTTCAAGCACTTCTGTGTACTCTGGGGAAGGGTAACGATTTTTATCCCATTCCAAGAAGGGATCCCAATCCAAACGGCGCATCATACTATCTGGATAGTTAAGAGCAACGTAGTCTTGGAAATAGGTTGGGTCTTCAGCCTCAGCCAAATCAATGTATTCAAAGTCCTCTACAAGACCTTCTGCCAAACGAGTACGTGCGATAGAATCACGCACCCAATGCACAAACTGACGGTATTCGTTGTTTGTGATTTCAGTTTGGTCCATGTAGAATGAGGCAATGCTTACCACTTTTGCCGGGGCAGTGTAAGCATAAGGAACGTCTTCATCATGGTTACCCATAGTGAATGACCCTTGTGGTATATAAACCATGCCGTAAGGTTCGCTAGGGTACCAAGTTGGTCGGTCTTGAACACCTACCAATTCACCATGGTCACTGCTGCCACATGAGGCTAGAAGTGCTGCTGAGGTGAGCCCTAAGAGGAACTTTTTCATAATCTATGTATTTCTACTTTATTCGTTTTTTAAGCAAGCCGCTATATTACAAAAATATAGGGTTTCTGTAACTACCTTTTTCTTTTGGCGGTATTTCAATCGTAAAGCAATAGGTTAACATGACTTCATGCGAACCACTGCTTGAGTTACGTAAGGTTGATGTGGTCAAGTCATAGGAATAACTCGCACGTAAATCCTTTGTGATCTGGTAACCCGCCATAACCGCCAATGCATCTTGTACTCTATAGGTAACGCCGCCCCAGATTTGATTATTGTACATCGCAGCCGCATTAAGGTCAAGCTGGGTGGTAACAAAATCGGTTTTAACCATTACAGCAGGCTGCAATACAAAATCGTTTCCAAGGTCTATATCGTATCCACCCATGAGGTAATAATGACGTTGTCCTCGGATTTGTGCGTTAAAACTTCCGCCTGTTGCGTTTAAGATATCTTTTGTTTCTAACAAGCGCGTGCTGCTTAATCCAGCGTACCAATTCGTGTGTTGGTAGAATGCACCAAAACTTAAATCAGTGGCCATTGAGCTGCTGCCTATGCCCACCAACGAAGGGTCATTCATC
>Ga0213861_10002088_pt1 | contig 17454 bp, 14 predicted proteins | sample PICome_4_FD_160110 | JGI IMG/M metagenome (GOLD analysis project Ga0213861, IMG submission 160110) | Coastal seawater microbial communities near Pivers Island, North Carolina, United States - PICO131 | ecosystem: Environmental > Aquatic > Marine > Coastal | place: USA: North Carolina... | reverse complement strand
AGCAAACCTTAGTGATTTTTCATTTAGAATTTCTCATTCTGAAGATAATATTTCTACAGAATTGAATTTTTAAGTCTAAATTATTCAAAGCCAAACCTCTAAAAGAATACCAACTTCGCTTTGCCCTTTCGTTGAAAACCCTATATTTGTAACCCTAAATAAGCAAACAACGATTTTATGAGCGATTCTAGAAAAAGACACGAAGCTTTATTGTATCATGCAAAACCAAAACCAGGTAAAATTGAAGTAATTCCTACAAAAAAATATGCCACTCAACACGATTTAGCATTGGCATATTCGCCAGGAGTTGCAGAGCCATGTTTGGAAATTGCCAAAGACAAAAACAATTCTTACAAATATACTTCCAAAGGAAATTTGGTTGCCGTAATTTCAAACGGAACAGCTGTTTTAGGTTTGGGCGATATTGGTCCTGATGCTTCAAAACCTGTAATGGAAGGAAAAGGGGTTTTGTTCAAAATTTTTGCGGATATTGATGTGTTTGATATTGAAGTGAATGAAACTGACGTTGATAAATTCATAGAAATCGTAAAAGCGATTTCGCCCACTTTTGGTGGTATTAATTTGGAAGATATCAAAGCTCCTGAAGCTTTTGAAATTGAACGAAGATTAAAGGCGGAATTAGACATTCCTGTAATGCATGATGACCAACATGGAACAGCCATTATCTCAGCAGCAGCTTTAAAAAATGCCATCGAAATTGCCAATAAAGATTTTTCGAAAGTAAAAATTGTGGTAAATGGCGCAGGAGCTGCAGCCATTTCTTGTACACGTTTGTATTTGAGATTGGGTGCAAAAACCGAAAATATTGTGATGTGTGATAGCAAAGGGGTTATCAGAAAAGACCGTGACAATTTAACTTCAGAAAAAGCAGAATTTGCCACTTCACAAGATTTACATACATTAGAAGAAGCCATGCACAATGCCGATGTTTTTATCGGACTTTCACAAGGAAATGTGGTGACTCCTGAAATGTTGCTTTCTATGGCAAAAAATCCGATTGTTTTTGCAATGGCAAATCCAGTTCCCGAAATTAATTATGATGTAGCAATTGCTACTAGAAAAGATATTATCATGGCTACTGGTCGTTCTGACCATCCTAACCAAGTAAATAATGTATTGGGTTTCCCATTTATTTTTAGAGGAGCTTTGGATGTGAGAGCAACCAAAATCAACGAAGAAATGAAAATGGCAGCTGTGCATGCTTTGGCAGATTTGGCTAAAAAATCGGTTCCAGAGCAAGTAAATATTGTGTATGATGAAGTGAGTTTATCTTTCGGAAAAGAATACATCATTCCAAAACCTTTTGACCCACGTTTAATTTATGAAATTCCACCAGCCATTGCCAAAGCAGCTATTGAATCGGGTGTTGCATTAGAACCAATTACAGATTGGGAAAAATATCGCGAGGAATTAATGGAACGTTCTGGATCAGGAAGAAAAGAAATCAGAATGATTCACAACCGCGCAAAAAGCAATATCAAACGTATTGTTTTTGCAGAAGCTGATTATTTAGATGTACTTAAAGCTGCGCAAAGAGTGCATGATGAAAAAATTGGATTGCCAATTTTATTGGGAAGAAAAGAAGTGATTTTGGCATTGAAAGATGAAATTGGTTTTACTGCAGATGTGCCAATTCTAGATCCAAAAACCGATGAAGAAGATGACCGCAGAAATCGTTATGGAGAAGCATATTGGAAAAGTCGTCAACGAAAAGGAAGAACCTTAACAGAAGCTAAAAAATTAATGCGTGAACGCAACTATTTTGCAGCAATGATGGTGAATGAAAACGAGGCTGATGCGCTAATTACTGGATATTCAAGACCTTACCCAAGTGTTGTAAGACCTATTTTAGAGTTGATTGAAAAAGACAAAGGTATATCAAGAGTCGCTGCTTGTAATTTGATGATAACCAAACAAGGCCCTTTATTTTTGGCAGATACAACTATCAACATCAATCCAACTGCAAAAGATTTGATTAAAATAACCCAAATGACATCCAATTTGGTAAAAATGTTTGGTATGAAACCGAATGTTGCTATGGTGTCATTTTCAAATTTTGGCTCTTCAAAATCAGAAAGTTCACAAAAAATTAGTGAAGCTGTAGCTTATATTCACAGAAATTATCCAAATGCAATTGTAGATGGAGAAATTCAAGCAGATTTTGCATTGAATCCTGAAATGTTGGCAAAAGAGTTTCCGTTTTCTAAATTGAATGGAAAAAAAGTAAATGTGTTGATTTTTCCAAATTTAGAAGCTGCAAACATCACTTACAAGTTGTTTAAAGAAGTGCATGGTGCTGATTCTATTGGACCTGTTATTTTAGGATTGAGCAAACCTGTACACGTTTTACAATTGGGGGCAAGTGTTGATGAAATGGTAAATATGGCAGCTTTAGCAGCTGTTGATGCACAACAACGCGAAAAGAGCAAATAATTTACTACATTAGGCGCTGAAAAGGAAAGTATGATAACACAAATTAGGGGACGTTTAGTTGAAAAAAATCCCACAGAAGTAGTGGTGGATTGCAATGGTGTTGGCTATTTGTTGCACATTTCGTTGAATACTTTTGCAGCTTTGCCTTCTGATGAAAATGTAACACTTTATGCACATTTGGTTGTTAGAGAAGATGCCCATATTTTGTATGGATTTGCTACCAAAACAGAAAGAGAAGTGTTTAAATTATTGATATCCGTTTCTGGTGTAGGACCAAGCATTGCAAGAACCATGTTGTCATCAATGACAGCTGATGAAATTCAGCATGCTATTGCCTCAGGACAGGTACAAATCATACAATCTGTTAAAGGAATTGGCGCTAAAACAGCCCAAAGAGTTTTGGTAGATTTGAAAGATAAAATCCTGAAAACCTTTGATATGGATCAAGTTTCTTCCCCTACAAACAATACCAACAAAGATGAAGCGTTATCTGCTTTAGAAGTTTTAGGATTCCAAAGAAAGCAATCCGAAAAAATTGTCAATAGCATTGCAAAAGAACATCCTGATGCAAGCATCGAAAAAATCATTAAACTCGCTTTAAAAAATCTATAATCAATTGATTAAAGTTTTGAAAAAAATATTTTTAACTACTCTTTTTACTTTTTTAGTAAGCCATCTTGCGCACGCTCAATCGAGTACAAGTAAAGATTCTACGAATGTTAAAAAAGATACCATTCCATTAAAATACGATTTCAAATACACCCAAAAAGGCGGACTTTTCTTAGATGATTTAGCGAAGAAAGTGGTCATTTTTGACAAAGCGTTGGATAAATATGTAATCGTTGAAAAAATAGGAGATTATTATACAAAAACTCCCATTTTCTTAACAAGAAAAGAATACGAACAATATCGCTTAAAACGAGATATGTTGCAGTATTTTAAAGACAAAGTGGGCGCAACAAATAGCAAACGAAAAGGTGCTTTAGAGGCTCAAAAAGATTTATTGCCAGATTATTATGTAAATTCAAAATTCTTTGAAACGATTTTTGGAGGAAATACCATCAAATTTACACCTTCAGGAAACTTGAATTTAAAATTGGGTTTTATCTATCAAAATACCGAAAATCCTCAAATTTCAGAAGAAAACAGACGTAGTTTTACCTTCGATTTTGATCAACAAATTAATGCAAGTTTGCGTGCAAAAGTTGGTGAACGTTTAGAGTTTACAGCCAATTATGACACACAAGCTACGTTTGATTTTCAAAATTTAATCAAATTAGATTACACACCAACTGAAGACGATATCATTCAAGGTATTGAAATCGGAAACGTTTCTATGCCTATCAAAAACTCATTGATCAATGGCGCTCAAACCTTGTTTGGAGTAAAAACCAAATTACAATTTGGAAAAACAACAGTTACAGGAGTTTTCTCACAACAAAATTCTGAAAGTAGAAATATCATTGCAGAAGCTGGTGCATCTATCCAACCTTTTGAGTTAAGAGCGACAGATTATGACAACGATCGTCACTTCTTCTTATCACAGTTTTTTATCGATAATTATGAAAACTCGCTAAAAAATTATCCTTTGGTAAGCAGTCAAGTAAACATCACTCGAATTGAAGTTTGGATTACCAATAGAAATGCTGCCACTGATGATTTTAGAAGCATTGTTGCCTTTGCGGATTTAGGAGAATTGAACAATCCAAACTCTAATTACCGAAATTTATTAGATGATTCAGGCACAGTCTTACCTTCAAATGCTGTCAGCATCAATTCAAACGGACAAGTACTTTATATTCCTCAAAACGAAGCAAATAACATTTACGATCCAACAGTTTTATCAGGAATTAGAGACATTTCTTCAGTCGACAATACGTTGATTTCTAGGTTTCAAATGGATCAAGGAACAGATTATTCTATCTTAGAAAATGCCCGAAGATTGACCGCAAATGAATATACCTTACATCCGCAATTGGGTTATATTTCGTTAAACAGACGTTTGAATGATGGTGAAGTTTTAGCTGTTGCTTATGAATATACAGTAGCTGGAAGTGTGAATGGAAGTACAAAACGTTCGTTTAAAGTAGGTGAATTTTCGAACGACGGAGTGCAAGCTCCTCAAAATTTAGCGGTAAAATTATTGCGTTCAGAAATCTTACAAACCTTTCGTAGAAATACATTTACCAATCAAGACGAATCTTTTCCAACATGGCGTTTGATGATGAAAAATATCTATGCTTTGGGTGCATTTCCGCTGACACAAGATGGCTTTAGATTCGAAATTCAATACAGAGATGATGATACAGGAATACCATCAAACACCCTGCAAAATGCACAAACAGCAGGCATTCCAAATCTTCCATTAATTCAACTATTAGATTTGGATCAATTAGATCAAAGTCAGTTTAGAACTGCTGATGGTTTTTTTGATTATGTAGAAGGTATCACCGTAAATTCACAAAACGGATATGTGATTTTCCCAACAGCTGAACCTTTTGGAAATGGTTTAGAAAACGATTTGACAAATCCTGCTGATGCTCGATTTTTATTCAAAGAATTGTATTTGAATACCAAAATAAACATCCAAAATAACTTTCAAAATAAAGACAAATATTTCTTAAAAGGCTATTTTAAATCAGACAATGCAGGAGGGATTCCAATTGGTGCTTTCAACGTTCCTCAAGGTTCTGTAAAAGTAACTGCTGGCGGAAGACAATTGGTGGAAGGTGTTGATTTTGTGGTAGATTATCAATTAGGAAGAGTTCAAATTTTAGATCCTGGATTGCAAGCTTCTGGGACACCCATCAACATTTCAACAGAAAATAATGCGGTATTCAATCAACAAAGAAAAACTTTTATGGGAATTGATGTTGAGCACCGTTTTTCTGAAAATTTTACTCTTGGAGGAACCATCTTAAATGTGATGGAAAGACCATTGACACCTAAAATTAATTTTGGTTCAGAACCTATAGACAATACCATGTTTGGTTTGAATGTTGATTTTTCAACAGAAGTTCCGTATTTCACAAAATTGGCTAACAAATTGCCTTTTGTTGATACTGATGCGCCTTCCAACTTATCTGTAAGAGCAGATTTTGCGTATTTATTGCCAGGAACACCCAAAGGAATTGACGTTACAGGTGCTGCAACAACCTATATTGATGATTTTGAGGCTTCTCAAATTCCTATCAGTTTGATTTCTCCTCTAGATTGGTATGAAGCAAGTACACCTCGTTTTTTTAGCGGATTTAATGGTGATCAAAGTGATTTATCTTACAATTACAAACGCGGAAAATTGGCTTGGTATAGTATTGATCAAATTTTTTATGGAATTGGACAAACGCCTGCAAGTGTTGATGCTGACGAACTTTCGAGAGCAGAAACTAGACAAATCAATTTCAGAGAATTATTCCCAAATCAACAGTTAGATATTACTCAAAATGCACAAATCAGAACTTTAGATTTGGCATATTTTCCTGAAGAAAGAGGTTCTTATAACTTTAATCCAAATGCAACTATTGTAAACGGAGTTGCCAAATTGCCAAATCCTGAAACCAATTGGGGTGGAATTATGCGTGCGTTGAACACCAATAATTTTGATCAAGCAAACGTAGAATATATTCAATTTTGGGTGATGGATCCATATCAAAATTACTCCATCACCACTGAAGAAGGTTTACCAGTTGATGTAAATCCGAATGATATTTCCAATCAAGTTGGAGATTTGTATATCAATTTAGGTAATATTTCTGAAGATATTTTAAGAGATAATCGTAAAATGTTTGAAAATGGTTTACCTGAAGACGGATTGAAAATTGATGGCAACAACATCAACAAAACAACTTGGGGAGATGTGCCTAGAAATCCATCCATCATTTATGCTTTCAGCGAACAAGATGCAGCAAGAACAAATCAAGATTTAGGTTTTGACGGATTGAATGACACTGAAGAAAAAGCATTGCCTGGAATCGGCATTTACAGTTCTTTAGATGATCCTGCAGCAGATAATTTTTCCTTTTTTAGAGGAACGCAATTGGATGCTTTGAATGCTTCCATCATCAGACGTTATAAAGATTTTAACAATACACAAGGCAATTCGCCAACATTAAATCAATCAACTGAACCCTTCCCTACTTCATCAACAACGTATCCTGATGTAGAAGACATCAATAGAGATCAAACCATGAATACTGTTGAAAGTTATTTTGAATACAAAATTTCGATGAACAGAAACGATTTGGTAAAAGGAAGAAATTTTATTGTTGATGAAAAAACAACTTCTGTTACGCTTGAAAACGGAAATACACAAGAAACAAAATGGTATCAATTTCGTGTTCCAATCAGAAGTGGAACACCTGTAAATGGCATCACTGATTTTAATAGTATTCGATTCATCAGAATGTTCTTAACCAATTTTAAAATGCCAGTTGTGTTGCGTTTTGGAGAGTTGGATTTAGTTCGTGGCGATTGGAGACGTTATGTTAGAACCCTAAATCCAACTATAAATCCTGAAAGAGATTTGAATCAAACAGAATTGGAAGGTTTTGAAGTAGGTGTTGTAAGCATTGAACAAAACAACGGAAGTTACATTCAACCTCCAGGAATTGAAAGAGAACGTTTGCAAGGAACAACTACTGTACAACTACAAAATGAGCAATCTGTAACGTTAAAAGTTACCAATTTAGAGCCTAACAACACACGTGCTATTTATAAAAATATCAGTGTTGATTTACGTCGTTTTAAAAATCTACAAATGTTTATGCACTTGCAAGGTGATGAAGGATTTGCAGCTGTAATTCGTTTAGGGACTGATTTGGCAGAAAACTTCTATGAACTAGAATTGCCTTTAACGGTAAGCAGTGGTGGTGGAAGTCAATTAGATATTTGGCCCGAAGAAAATAATTTAGATGCGTTTTTAGAAACCTTTGGAAAAGTAAAATTAGAAAGAGACGCTATTGGAGCTCCTATAAATGAGGTATATACTTCATCAACGCAAAGTGCCAATCTTCCTTATAAAATTAGTGTGAAAGGAAATCCAACATTAGCGCAATTAAGAACGATTATGTTGGGTTTAAAAAACACTGGAGTTACCAATAAAACAGGAGAAGTTTGGTTCAACGAATTGCGTTCATCTGGTTTTGACAACAAAGCAGGATGGGCTGCAGTTATCAATGCTGATGCAAATTTTGCTGATGTTGCGAATGTTTCTGTCTCTGGAAGTATCAAAACTATTGGTTTTGGAAATGTAGAAGATCGAATCAATCAACGAAGTTTAGATGAAACAAAACAATATGATGTTGCTACAACCATCAACCTTGGAAAAGTGTTTACTCCCGAAAAATGGGGTATTCAATTGCCAATGAGTTATAGTGTTGGCGAGCGCTTTATTGATCCAAAATTTGATCCTCAATACCAAGATGTGTTATTAGCTGATGCAATTGGTCAAAATCCTAATAGCGAATTTTCGAGAGATTATACCAAAAGAACAAGCATCAGTTTTATCAATGTGAAAAAGAATCGAAATCCAAATTCAACTAAAAAACCAAAGTTTTACGATGTGGAGAATTTGGCAGTTTCCTATTCACAAAACAGTGAATTTCACAGAGATTATAATGTGCAAAAATATGTCAATGAAAATGTATCTGCTTCAGCAGCATATAACTTTAATTTCGATTCAAAACCAATTGAATTTTTCAAAAATAATGACTCGATTTTTAGAAGTAAATATTTGAAGTTTTTGAAAGATTTAAATTTCAATCCGATTCCAAAAACAATTGCTATCAACTCTAGAATCAATAGAAGTTATAACGAACAACAATCACGAAATTTAGTAACAGGGTTGTCAGCTCAGCCAGAATTAATTCAACGCAGATTTTTGTTTGATTGGGATTATACCATTGGTTTTGATTTGACAAAATCGTTACAATTAAACTTCAACGCAACCAACAATTATATTTACGATGCTTTTGGAAGTGGCGAACAATTGCAAATTTTCGATAATTTCTTCAATACTGGAAGACCAAATCATTATCATCAAAAGTTGAATGCAACCTATAATATTCCTTTGGATAAATTCCCATTTTTAGATTTTATCAAAGCAGATTATGGCTATTCAGCTGATTTTGATTGGCAAGTTTCTTCTCAAGATCAAACGATTTTAGAGCAAGTTGGAAACGTAATTCAGAACGCAAACACACACAATATCAACACCGATTTTTCATTTGATAAAATATACAAAAGTCTAAACTTCGAAAGATTGTTATTGACAAAAGCACAACGTAAAAATGCGAAAGACAAAAACATTCGAATCAATCCTCCAAAAAAACTTTCTTTCGGAAAGCAGTTTTTAAAAGGTACGTTTGATGTGTTAACTTCTGTGAAAAAAGCAACCATCAGTTATACCGAAAATAACGGACAATTTTTACAGGGTTATAATGAGCCAATTGGATTTTTAGGCGGAGCACCAACTGCATTTGCTTTTGGTAGTCAAGTAGATATTAGAAACAAAGCCCTAGAAAATGGTTGGTTAGTAACCAGAGTTGATGGTGCAGAATATTTCAATAAAACCTACAGCAGAACACAATACAACAAATTAGATTATACTTTCATTGTAAAACCTTTCAATGATTTGGATATTGATGTACGTGGAAATAAAATTCAAACTACTGATATTTCTCAACAAATCGATTTGATTGAAGGAAAAAGTACGTTTGAAGATACTCCAATTTTTGAAAATGGAAATTTCAGCACCAGTTTTTCTATGTTATCAACTGCATTTTCTAATGGTGATGCTCTATTTCAAAGAATGAAAGATTACAGAAGTATCATTGCAAACAGATTGGCAACAGAGACTGGCGCACCAATTGCTGGTTTTGGTGAAAATAGCCAACAAGTAATGCTCCCTGCTTTTATTGCAGCGTATTCTGGAAAAAGTCCTACAAAAGTAAACACTGGATTGTTTAGAAATATTCCTATTCCGAATTGGACATTACGTTACAGTGGATTGATGAAAATGGATTGGTTTAAAAAGAATTTTTCATCATTTGTAGTTTCACATGGTTACAAATCATCTTATACAATTTCAAGTTTTACAAACAATTTACAATTTGATCCAAATAATCCGTATGCGACCACAAATGCCGCAGGAAATTATGAATCGCAAAGATTGGTGGCAAGTGCAACTTTGGTTGATGAATTTTCGCCATTGGTAAGAATTGATATGAAGATGAAAAATTCTTTTTCGTTTAGAGGAGAAGTTAAAAGCGACAGAACTTTAACAATGAATTTTAATAATAGTACATTAACAGATATTGATGGTATTGAATATGTATTTGGTTTGGGTTATGTATTTAAAGATGTAAAAATGAATTCACGTTTTACAGGGAAAAAAGTAGAAATGAAAGGTGATATCAATCTTAGAGCAGATGTTTCTTTAAGAGATAATTTAACTCAAATTCGTTATGTTGATGAAGATAATACCCAAATTAGTGGTGGTCAAAGATTATTTTCTATTAAATTTACAGCCGATTACAGATTGAGTGCAAACCTAACTGCATCATTCTATTACAATCATCAGTCGTCAAGATATGCTATCTCAACAACTTTTCCGAGACAAGCTATCAATGCAGGATTTAATATTATTTATAACTTAGGAGGAAATTAAAAATTAATTTAGTAAGTAAAAATGAATATACCAAGTAACTTAAAGTACACAAAAGATCACGAGTGGATTAAAATTGAAGGCGAAACAGCAACTGTTGGAATTACTGATTTTGCACAAGGAGAATTAGGAGACATCGTTTATGTTGATGTTGATACCTTAGATGATACAGTTGAAGAAGGTGCCGTTTTTGGATCTGTGGAAGCAGTAAAAACAGTTTCTGATTTATTTATGCCTTTATCAGGTGAAGTGATTGAATTTAATGAAGCATTAGAAGATGAGCCAGAATTGGTAAATTCAGATCCATATGGAAAAGGATGGATGATAAAAGTTGCTATTGCTGACAGCTCACAAATAGAAAATTTATTAGATGCTGAGGCGTATCAAAAACTTATTAAAGGATAGTTTATTGTTAATTGCAATTGCAATTACAATTGGTCTTTTAGGGTTAAGTCTTATCAAAATGCCAGAAGGTGGTGTTTTTGAAATTAATAATATAGACAAAGCTTATCATGGCTTTGCTTATTTTTCATTAACAATTATTTGGTTACTCACTTTTCATAAAACACCACAAAAAAAATATCTTATATTTATTTGTTGTATTATTTTTGGCATTATTATTGAAGTTTTACAAACTATATTGACGAATTACAGAACAGGTGACATTATGGATATTATTTCAAATTCAGTAGGTTGTCTTGTTGCACTGTTTGTTTTTAGTTTGATTTTTAAAAAAAATTAATTAATTAACAATTAGGCTTGTGATTAACACAATAAATTATTTAAATTAGCGATCTATTAAAAACGTTTAACCATGGAAATTAAAAAAAGTCCAAAATCAAATCTAGAAAATTTCAGCAAGATTTTTATGCAAATTGGATTGGTGCTTGCATTATTTGTTACTTATGCAGCTATTGAACAAAAAACATATGACAAAGTCTATGGTGATTTAGGAACTGTCAATATGAATGCAGAAATGGAAGAAGAAATTCCAATTACTGAAAGAATTGAGCCAGATCAACCAAAAACTCCACCACCACCAACTCCAGATAAAATCGAGATTGTTGAGGATAAGAAAGAAATTGAAGAAACTGTAATTGAATCAACAGAAACTGATGAAACAAAAAAAGTTGTGGTTTCGGAAATTGTTGAGGTAAAAGAAGTTGAAGAGGTTGTAGAAGACGTAAACTTCATGATTATTGAAGATGTACCTACTTTTCCTGGATGTTCTGGAAACAATGAAGAAAGAAAAACTTGTTTCAGTCAAATGGTTCAAAAACACTTTTTAAGAAAATTCAACGCTGATTTACCTAATGAGTTAGGGTTGTCTCCTGGAAAGAAAAAAGTATTTATTGGATTTAAAATTGACAAAAATGGAAATATTGTTGACATTCAAGTAAAAGCTCCACACCCAAAAATTAAGGATGAAGTTGATAAAGTAATGGAACAATTACCTAAAATGAAACCAGGAAAACAACGTGGAAAACCAGTTGGTGTAAAATATAGTATTCCATTTACATTGGTTGTAGAATAATCAATTTAATAAGAAAATAAAAAACCGTTAAGAAAATTCTTAACGGTTTTTTATTTTATCCATATTGTAAGAATAATTGAACTCTTATATTAAAACTTTAATCCTATCTAGGACACCAAAATACGCTTTTAAAAAGAAGAAATTGAAGCAATAAGTAAAATTGTTTTATAAATAGTTAAACCCCTTTAAAATTAGTAAAATCATTATTTACATAAAGAATTGAGATATTTATTATTACGATTTTCTTTTTGAATAATTATGTAATAAAGAAAAAGTAAGAGCAATAAAAAAACCTCTAAGATTTGTACTTAGAGGTTTTTCGAATGTTAGAAAAATTTTTAATTATTTTATTACTTATTACTGAAAGCAACTTTAGATTCATTTTTCCAAACATTCACTGATGCGATTGCATTGTCTTGATAATTAATTTCTTTAAGAGACTCATCTGCCCAAACAAACCATTTACCTACTTTTTTTCCTTCGTTGTAATATGCTAACTGAACTTTGTTTCCGGATTTATCGAAACGAACCCATTCTCCAGTTAATTTTTTATCCTTGAAAAAACCTTGTGTTTTAATAGAACCATCCTCATAATAATAAGTTGCTTTCACTAAGTCACCTTCAGCACTAAAAGTTGGTTGTTTTTCTTGAGCAAATCCTAAAGTTACCATACCTAGCATACAAATTGTGATTATTGTTTTCATATCAAATAAATTTAAGATTAACATTACGTTTACAAATATAAGTATTTTGTAACATTAAAACAACATTTTGGTAACATTAATTTAACATTGAAGTAAAATTTAACATATGATATCTTTTAACAATTATTCATATCATCATACAATAAATATATAAATGATTAATTATCTGATAATTATTGTAATAAATCCATACTTTTTTACGAAATTCGCTTCTATAAAAATCAATAAACAGCAATCAACAAATTAACATTAACGTCATGAATACGTATCATTTTTTATCAATTGGACTTGTTGCCATCATTCATTCATATATTATGCACTTAGAAATGGTGTTGTGGACAACAGAAAAAGGAATAAAAATATTTGGTCTGAAAAGTAAACAATTTGCAGAAGAAACAAAGGTTTTAGCGGCAAATCAAGGCTTATATAATGGGTTTTTAGCTTTTGGTTTGTTTTGGTCCGTGTTGATTAAAAATAAAGAAAATGCACTCTTCTTTTTATGTTGTGTTGTAATCGCAGGAATTTATGGAGCATTTTCAACAAAAAAAATTAAAATCTTATACATTCAATCAATTCCAGCAATTATTGCTATCCTAATTTGCACATTTTTATAAATTTGAATTTAAAAAATTAAATTACGAAATAAAATTCTTTTTCTTTTCAGGAACAACAATAAAATCTTTCAAATAAAAGGGTTCAAAATAAGCGACATTTTCAAAGTCGCTTTTTTTGTATTTTTCAAAGGCTAACTTACCCATTTCTTTAGATGATGGATCAACAGCATCAATAAAAATGGCATTATCATGTTTGATAATTTCTTTACACTTTAAAGCACCATCACCTAAAAAATATACTTTTTGATGTTTTAAATAAGATGAAAAAGAATTTTCATCAATAATTTCAGCTTCAATTTCTCTGATTTGTTGATACTTATCATCAAAAATAGCTGAATAAACTTCCATTCTTCTGGCATCTAATAAAGGGATAATAATCCCTTCATCAATTGAAATTGCATGAGATAGCGAAGTTAATGTATCAACAGCAATTAAAGGCTTGTTTAAAGCAAAACAAAATCCTTTTGCAGCTGAAACACCTATTCGTAATCCAGTGTAAGAACCTGGACCTTTACTAACTGCTATTGCGTCTAAATCATTTAACTTAATGTTGGCTTCTTTAACAATGTCAATAATAAATGTATGCAACACTTCTGCATGAGAATAATTCCCGTCATTAAATTCTTTTAATGCAATAATTTCTCCTTTTTTTGAGATGCTTACTGAGCAATTTTTAGTTGCTGTTTCAATGTTTAATATTGTTGCCAAAAAAATAATTTTAGAAAGTAAAGATTAAATTGTTTTACAAAACAAAGATAGTATTTCAAAAAAAAGAAACCTCAACTAAAAAGAAGAGGTTTCAAAAAAATATTTTTAAAAATAATAAATTAATCTAAGGTTAAGTCACCTGAATAAAACTGCAACACTTTTGTTTTGAAAACATAATCGTATTTAGAACGAATTAGAGTTGCTTCAGCATTTACTAAACGTGTTCTAACTTGATCAAAATCGAATAATGTCATTGCACCAAAATTGTATCTTTCTTGTGCATTTTTAAATGCTTCTTGTTGTGATACTAATGAAATTTTTGCAGCTTCATAGGTTTTTAAAGCAGTTTTTACATCCAAAAAGGCCTGTTCAATAGTTTGTTGTAATGCTAATTTTTCACTTTCTAAACGTGTTTCAAAAATTTCTTTATTGATGACAGATTGTGCCACTCTATTTTTAGTTTGAAAACGGTTGAAAATAGGAATGTTCATATTGAAACCAAAACCATATCCAAAGTTATCACCAAGCTGATCAGCTAGTGGTGTGTTAGAAAATCCGGCTGGTAAATTTAAATTAAATCCATAATTGGTTGACAATCCAATTTGTGCAGAAATTGAAGGTAAAAAAGCAGCTTTCGAAATTTCAATAGTTAATGCAGCATTATCAATCGCTAATTTTGCTCTTGCAATTTCGGGCATTCTCCCTAAAGATTTTTCATAAACTGAAGTAGAAGTTTTGTAAAGTAACTCAGCAGAAGGTGTACCAACATCAACTGGAGAAACATCAAAACCTTCCGCAGGAATTTGTAATAACTGAGCTAAATTTAAGAGTGCTAAATCTAAAGCATTTTCTTGGGCAATTAAGGTTTGTAAATTTGTAGCAGCTGTAGATTCAACATTTAACAAATCTCCTTTAGGTATTACGCCAGATTTAAAACGACTCTCAGCAGCCTCAATTTGAGTTTTACTAATTTCGTATTGTACTTTAGCAACTGTTAAATTTTCTTTTGCAAATAAAACATTTAAGTACCCATTTACAACAAATAGTGAAATATCATTTTCAATTTTTTGTAAATCTAATTTACTTGATTCTACCCCTAATTGTGCTTGTTTATATGTATTTGTATTTCTAAAACCATTGAAAATAGTAATCCCAGAACTCATATTTATAGAACCCCCAAAGAAACTTGTAGCAACACGAGTATTTGTAACAGGACTAAAACCAGTTCCGAAATTAAAATTACCACCTGTACTTGCATTTAAATTAGGCAGAAAATTTCCTTTAGAAATATCAACATCTTTCTTGGCAGATTCAAGATTTAATTTATTTTGTTGGATGGAAATATTTTTTTCCAAAGCGCGATCTACGCATTCTCTTAATGTCCATTGTTTTTGAGAAAATGTGGTTGCTATAGATAAAATAGCAATACAAAATGTGAGTTTTAATTTCAAAACTTGATATTTTTTTGATTGATTAACAGAATGATTCCAAAAAAACTTTTAGAAACGTATTGATAAGACGAACAATTGAAAAAATTGTTACAAAATTTAAGCGTAAATTAATTGCTATTTTTGAAGTTTCTTATTATATCTGTACAATGAATACAACAAAACGCCTACTAATAAATACGGAAAAATCATCAAATAAGTAATTCCGTCATTCACTCCTTCAGCCAAATTGTTATCTCCACTCTCTACAACTGCTTTACACATAGCACATTGTGAATAGGAAAACTGAAAATAAAAAAACAATAAAATACTTAGAGATATCTTTTTAGTACACATAATAAGGAGAAATCATTATGTAAATTACAACTCCAGTAATTGCAACATATAACCACAATGGAAATGTCTTTTTCGCAATTTTTTTATGTCGTTCAAAATCACCCAATTTAGCATACATATACGTTGTAAGTACTAAAGGAATGATAATGATAGATAGCAAAATATGTGAAATCAAAATAAAATAGTACACATATTTTACAACACCTTCACCCCCAAATTTTGTAGAATCTGATGTGATATGATAGGCAATATACATCAACAAAAAAGCTAATGAACAAGCAATGGCAAAAGTATTTAGTTGTTCGTGTAATTTTTTATTCCCCCTTTTGATAGCCACAACAGCAGCAATTAAAGTAATTGCAGTAATACCATTAATTGTTGCATAAATGGGAGGTAAAAAAGATAATGGTGCTACATTAAAGCCCAATCTTTTTAAATTGATACTAAACAAAGCAGCAACTGCAATTGGAATTACAATTGATAATGCAGTAATTAATTTCTTATATTTTTGTTCTTGTGCTAAATTATTCATTTAATAACTTTTTAATATCTTCTGTTAATTCTTTAATTTGATCAGGAAAACCTTGTTCCTCTAAGGCTCTATAATACATTATTGGATTGCCAAATTCGTCTTTTCTTGAACGAATAAATCCATCTTTGTCAATTAAGGCAAATAATCCTGAATGTTCAAAACCTCCATGATCTTCATCTCCTTTTCCAGCGTATAATTTAAAGCCATTATTGGATAATGCATATACAACCTCTTCTGATTTTCCTGTGAGTAAATGCCAATTTTTATGGGTTATTCCGTTATTTTTTGCATACTCTTTCAATATTTCTGGAGTATCAATTTCTGGTGTTATGGAAATAGAAGCAATCCCAAAGTCTGGATTTCCAAAAAAAGTATTTTGCAAAACCAACATCTTTTTATTCATTATCGGACAAATTGTTGGACAAGTTGAAAAGAAAAATTCTACTACATATACTTTTCCATCATAGGTTTTATTGGAAATTGTTTTACCTTCTTGATTGATAAAACTAAAATCAGGTACTTTTCCAAATTTTTCTAAATCAGATTTTTGAAAACGCTGAACAATTTTCGGAATTGAATAAATACCAAATAATAAAATGATGAATGAAATGCCTATGTAAGAATAGTTTTTTTTACTCATAATCCTACTTCTTTTCTATCTGCTTTATTTTTGTTTTTATCCTTGAAAGCTGCATAATATTCATAATACAACACATTGATATCGTCTTTCAATTTATCTTTCAATTCAGCAACAGCATTCATATTATACCCAAATAATTTTCCATCAATTGCATCTTTATCATCCGTTCTTCCTCGTAAATTTCCATCTTTATCAATAATAAAAGCTTTGGATGATCCGTAATTTTGAAGCGGTTCATTGACAGACAAACTTTCATAAAAAACAGGAATCAATTCTTTTTGAACGGGAATAAATTTCCAATTTTTCATATCTGTGAATGCAGCAATTTGTTTTTTCAATTCAGTAACTTCAATTTCTTTTTCTGATGGATATATTGCTATGATTTGAAACTGTTTAAAATCAATAAACTTTTTGTAAATCTTTTCATTTAAATTTAACAATCTTGATTTGCTTGCTTCAACTTCATTTCCAATAAAACAAACTACAGAAACATTGTTTTTTAAAGTGGTTGATTTGGTGGAATCTATTTCAGAAATTTCGATAATATTCTCAGTCAATACTGGTAATTTTGTGAAATTATTTTTCCCAGTAGAAAGAATTAAAAAACAAATTAATGGAAAAATAAACAACAAAAATAGTACAACTCTTTTTTTTGTAAGGAATTTCATTTTATAAAAAATGTAATGTTATCAGTAAAAAAAAGGTGGTTAAAACCACCTAATTTAATATGTAATTACCATTGAACTAATGGCCCAAGTGTATCAAATAAATAGCCACCTTCTATTAAAAGAAGGGTTACCAAATAACAGATTAAGAAAACT
>Ga0213861_10002085_pt1 | contig 17464 bp, 18 predicted proteins | sample PICome_4_FD_160110 | JGI IMG/M metagenome (GOLD analysis project Ga0213861, IMG submission 160110) | Coastal seawater microbial communities near Pivers Island, North Carolina, United States - PICO131 | ecosystem: Environmental > Aquatic > Marine > Coastal | place: USA: North Carolina... | reverse complement strand
ACGAAGTTCGTGCTGTGGAGCTCAGGGTCGTATGGCGGCTCATACACCTGCCACCAACGATCCGAGCGTCGTCGCGCCGGAGCCTCATCGCTATACGGCACAACGAGGTCCTCGTACCGAGCACCCTTATTCAGCGCCCAATGCAGATGGTGGCCGGTGACTCTGGCGCCATGGTCGATCGCAAGTTCAACATGCCCGAATCCGTAGAAGTCGTCCGGCCACTCGGGCAACTCTGCGCCGTAACGCTCGAAGTGCTCAAGCTCATCCCACCCAGCGGCGTAGCCATGGTCGACGGTTGCAGCGGTCTCGACGGGGAACACTGAATTTCGGCTCATGCCGTGCTGCAGATGCGACTTGCCGATCAAGCCGGTGCGGTAACCCTGCTTCCTGAATTGACGCACGTGGGTTCCAGCGCCCCATTCGAGTGATCGGTCGTTGAACACCACACCGTGCACACTCGGCATCCGGCTTGTCATGATCGATGAACGGTTCGGCATACACACCGGATTCGCCACCCACGCGTTCTCGAATACCGTTCCTCGTTCGGCGAGCGCGTCAAGGTTGGGCGTCCGCACAACCTGGTTCCCCATGAAACCCGCATGATCAGCTCGCTGCTGATCGGTGATGATGAACAGGACGTTGGGCTTGGACATAGGTAACAGCCGCTCCTTCGCTCACAACCAGTGGAGCACATCGTTGTGTTTGCAGCAGCAATCAGCCGACCCTCGACATGGCTAGTCTTGTGCCATGCCAACCTTTGACGTGACATCTGAAGTCGACATGCAGGAAGTCCGCAATGCGGTCGATCAGGCCAGCCGAGAGATCGTCGCCCGATTCGATTTTAAGGGCACAGACTCCTCGGTCGAACTGAGTGAGGATTCGATCGCGCTCAATTCATCCAACGAAGACAGGCTGACTGCGCTGCGGCAGGTGCTTCAGGAGAAGCTCGTCAAACGCAGCGTCTCGCTGAAGGCGCTCGATTACGGCGATGTCGAGGAAGCCTCTGGCGGCCGGGCTCGCCAACACGTCGCCCTCAGTGCTGGGATCTCCAGCGACAAAGCCAAGGAACTGAACAAGTTCATCAAAGCCCTCGGCATCAAGGGCATCCAGAGCTCCACCCAAGGTGATCAGCTTCGAGTTAACGGTAAGAAGCGCGATTCCTTACAAGAAGTCATGCAGGCAATCAAAGAGCACGATTTCGACATCCCGCTGCAGTTCGGCAACTTTCGCGACTGAGTGCGCCAGCCAGCACAGCTGGTTATAGCTGCGACTCGTTGCAGGGATTGTGCCTACCCCTACGGCTGCTCACAAATATCCTGCGCGCGCCGCCACTCCAACCCCATAACCAAGTACTTTTGCGGGCGATGTATGCCATCGCCAGGCGATTCCTAGTCTCGCTAGCCCTCGCCTTCTTTGTGTTATCTCTTGGCGGGTTTGCCATCCTCAGTGGCATCGCGGCCTTCGTCCCTGCGGCGTCTGCCCAGGCGCCACTGCAGGTGCAACTGTTCGAAAACCCGTTTCTGTGTGATGCAATCGTGCGCCCGCTCGGAGTTGTGACCGGCTTCGCCCCTGGTGAAGCTGTCGAATTCTCGGCACCCGAGCTCAACGGCGTGTTCTCACGACGGGTCGCTGACAGTTCCGGTAGCGTCGAGATGCGGTGGAACTGTGGCGGTCCACAAACTTGGTCGGTCACTATTCATGGTCTTAGCTCTGGCGCCAGCACCAACTTCGTCCTGACCGGAAATGCTGCTCCAGCGCCGCCCGCTGCTCCTGTCGGTGCAGCATTCGACGCCAGGAGCGCCATGACCGCTGCCGAGATGGCCATCTGGAAAGACTTCTCCCCGTTCGACACCGTGGGCGTGTACATCGGGGTCAACAGCTCATGGGACAATCGGGCCGACAAGGTCCAGTCAAACCTCACCGCCTCCTGGGTCAGTCAGGTGTTCGCCGACGGATGGCGCCTGATACCGATCTACGTTGGGTTCCAGGCGCCAGATCAGTGCGCCACCGCCCGCTTCGAGGGGCTCTCGATGGACGTTGCTACCGCCCGCAATCAGGGCCTCGCTTCTGCAACCGACGCCGTCGAATCGGTAACCCGTCTGGGAATCGGCCCCGGAAACCCCATCTATTACGACATGGAGGCGTATCGCCCCGGCTGCGCCCAGGCAGTCCTTGCGTTCCTTGATGGATGGACCGAAGGTATCCATAGTGCCGGGTATCTGTCGGGCGTCTACGGATCAAGGTCATCGACGATGTGGGACCTAAGCCGAACGCTCGGCCAGCCCGGATTCGACGCACCCGATGCTGTCTGGGTCTCGACCGGCAACGGCCGCAGCGATGCCTACGGCCTCGAGATTCCTTCCGACAGTCAATGGGCCAACGCTCGTATCCATCAATATCGTTTGAACGTGACCCGAACCTATGGCGGTGTCACCCGTGAAATCGACGAAAACGTGGGGCAGGCCCCACTCGCCGGTCCCGGTCAGGTCGTCGCAGCACCTGTCACCGGCAGCAGTGATCAAGATGGCGACGGCGTCACCGACCCTCAGCCGGACAACTGCGACTCGGTGGCCAACCCCGACCAGGCCGATCTGGACCGCGACGGCGACGGCGACGCCTGCGACCGCGACATCGACGGCGACGGAGCTGACAATGTTGTCGACTTCGCTCCGACCGATCCGACAATAAAGACTGCCCCCACCGCGGTGGCCCCTAATCCCACTCCCCAGGCCACAGCAGAACCGACGCCTATCGCTACGCCAGAGGTCAGCGATATTGACGGCGACGGATTCGCTGACCCTAACCCCGACAACTGTGATCTGATCGCTAACCCCGACCAGGCCGATCTGGATGGCGATGGCGACGGCGACGTGTGTGATATCGATATCGATGGCGACGGCGTGCCCAACGACGCCGACCAGGAAGCTCATGACCCGCTCATTGGAGCGCTACCCACGCCAGTGCCCCAATCCACAGCATCCCCAACCGCCGAGCCAGAAGCAGAACCAGCGGCAGGAACCGCCCAAAACACCGAGAACACCGACGCCGACCCGGCGCCCACAGCGAGTGTCGCGTCAGTTCCTGCAGCCGCACCCACACCAATGCCACAAGTTGTGGTCCTGCCAACACCACCTCCGACTGCGTCGCCTGAAGTCCCGGCCGCCGAGACGATCACCGCCCCGGTTGGCGCCGATATAGAAGAACCTTCTCTTACCACACTGCCCGACCCGACTACAGAGGCAGCAGCCGCACCCGACGAAGGCATCGAACTCGTCAACGAGAACGTCACCATCACACTCACAGATGAAGCATCGGTTCTGCCCTTCACTATTGCTGGACTGAGCCTGTTCTCGCTGTTCTGTGTCGGCATGGGCGTGCGTTCGCTCCGACGCGGCCGAGGCTTTGCCGGGCTCTAACGGTTTCCCAGCCAGCCGTACCGCTGGCTAACGGGTGCGAAGGGCAAACGGAAGAACGGGCCCGGTTCCTGCTTTCACCAAGCGGTGAGGAGCAACAGTAATCGTCCACCGACTGTCGACTTCGTCGTCGATGAGTAGAACCGGGCCATCGCCAATTGGGCTTGGTGGCAACATCGACGGGTCGACCCGTAACCGGTGCCAGACGTTTACTACCTGGTGGGCGGAGTTCGCCTGGGCCGCTTGAAACTGGTCTTCGGGTGCCAGATCAGAGGATTCGGCAACGAGTGCACGGTGTACCGGCAGCTTGCCCAAGGTGCCGATCGCGTCGGCGACGGCATCGATAAGCGGCTGCGAACGCCGAGATGGCATCGGACAGATCCAGGTAGGCCGAGCCGACCAATCCCACCGCTTGAGCACCCCGGCACACGCTCGCACCATGTCTTCGGTGAGCTCAAACGGATGGCCGTTGCGGGCAAGCGTGAACAGACCTTCGACAACCGGGTCCCAGCCACCGTCGCCGAGGCGGGCCAACGCCCGACCATCCTGGGCTTGTGATTCAGCGGCGATACGCCCTTTGGGCGCCTCGAGACGTGTTGGCCATTGTTTACGGGGTGTGATCAGTACGTCGCCGCCCTGCAGATAGCTTGCCGCCTTGGCTACCAAAATGGGATCAGGGTCCGACTGCCAGGTGTGGTCGGTGCACCGGTCGCACCGACCACAGTCGGTTGCTTGCGCATCGTCGAGGGACTCGCGGAGGTACCGCAACCGGCAGGTGTCAAGCTTGGCCCAAGCCAGCATCTCTTGGCCCTCGGAGCTGCGAAGTTCACGAAGTGTGGTCGCAATGTCGTGGTTGTATACCCACGGGAAGTCGGATCGGATCCACCCTGAACCAACACGTTCGACCGCACCGTCGACTTCGAGTCGGTGCGCAACTCCACTGCCTTCTCTGACGGTTCATTCATGCACCGAACCTAGTTGCCACCAGACCGGGCGATGATTTCGGTGGGAACGATCGCACCGGAACGGATGGCGGCGACCAAGTTGCCGAACTTGGTCGGTGTGGCTGGACCCATCACGAGATGCAGACCGAGCGGTTGGGGCCCATTGGTGGCCGCTGCAGCTTGCTGTGCGATGCCAGCCAACGCTGCTTCGCTCCGGTCGGTCACAACTTCGATGGCAAAACCGGCAGCGGCGAGATGGGCGACATAGTCGTCGGCTGTTTCCAGGAAGCTGGTCGTTGGTGTTGATGCCCACGGAACCGGATAGTCGGGTCGTTCTGAACCGGTGATCATCAGGTCATAGATTCCGAAGGTCGACCCGGGCGCGAGTTGGGCTGCGACGTCGGTGAATACCGCGGCCTTGTCTGGAATGTTCATGCCGACGTGCACCATCGTTGCAGCACTGAACTCGCGTTCTTGGGCCGGCAAATCTGCGGCTGCGGCGTGCACAAACTCCACCACTGAGCTCAATCCGACAAGCTCCGTTAGCCATCTAGCGACGTGGACATACTCCTCGGTCACGTCGACGCCAACCACAGCAGCCCCGGTGGACGAGGCGATGTACCGACCAGTTCCGCCGAGCCCGCTTCCAATATCAAGCACCCGATCGGCTGGTCCGAGTTCGAGTTGTTCGACGAGGTGAGCCGTGGCTGGTCGGCCACCGACATGGAACTCGTCGACCGCTCCAAGCGATGCAACGGTCGGAGGCTGACTGAGCGTGTTCAGCCCGTGTTCGATCCGTTCCCGCAGTGCACCGGAAGAATAGTGGTCGGCGAGTTCCTTATTCCTGCTGTTCTGGGTGCTCACCCTGCGAACATCCCGCCAGCAGGAAACAGGATCTGGCCGGTGGTATACGAGGACTGATCGGTGGAGAGGAAAAGTGCGGTGCTGGCAATCTCGTCGGTCGTACCGAGTCGATCCATCGGGGTCATCGAACGCATCCACGCCTCACCATCAGCGTCAGCGCCCATACGAGCGGTCATCGGTGTCTCGATGAAACCAGGTCCAATCGCATTGACCCGGATGCCGTAATCAGCCATTTCCAGGGCGAAGGCCTTCGTAAGCATCCAGACAGCTGCCTTCGACACGCAATAGTCGACGCCGCCGCGCAGCGGCACCTTGGCCGCTACTGAGGCGATATTCACGATGGTGCCCTGTGTACCGCCGTCGATCATGGCCTTGGCTGCCGCTTGGTTCACCAGCATCACACCGGTGAGGTTTACGTCCATCACCCGCTGCCAATCCTCGACCGACTGATCCAGCAGCCCACTTGTTGCCCGAGCGTTCTTCTCACCGCTGACATACCCAGCGTGCGACAGACCAGCCGCAGCTACGACCGCATCGACTCGTCCGTACTTGTCGAGTGCGGCCTGGATCATGGCCACGTTGTCGGCCGGTGCTGCTGCGTCGAGTCGCACCGCGTGGGCGGTTCCGCCAGCCGACTCGATCTCGGCTGCGGCCTCGACAGCAGCCTCGACATTGATATCGCCGAGAACGACTCGGGCGCCTTCGCCTGCAAATCGGCGAGCACACGATCGGCCGATACCGCTTGCCCCGCCGGTAATCACCGCCACCTTGTCGTTAAGGGCTGGGCCTCGTGACGCTGTGTTGTTCAATGCTATGTCTGCCATGTCTGCTCCTCGTTGCGAGGACCAGCTTGGCAGCTGACTGTGTGCAGCGACCTAGTTGCGTTTATCCAACTGCTTGACCAACACCTTGGCGACGAGCCGAGGCATGCTGTTCGATACGAGATGATCCACAGCGGCGTCTTGGGTGTGACCTTGGGAAATCATGTCCGTAGCTTGGCTGAGCGCGGCCTTGTATTCCGGAGTGAGACCTGAGGGTCCAGCGTTTGCAGCCGCATCATTGGAACTCATGGACTCAGGACTCGGAAACTTCATGCACGAAGTTTCGGCACTCCACAATGCTAGTTGAGCGCACTTGTCCAATTGGTGACAGTTGAGCTGCAAAAGTGGTCCGTTTGAGCCAGCACACGCGACGTTCGGTTCGGACCGGTGGGCTTGAGATGGCAGCCCTACCGGTGCCCCGGCACCATGTAGAACCACACAGGAAAGGGAGCGTCCTGCTCCTTGATGGCGGCTCGAGCAGCCAACACTGCTCGGCCAGCTTCGGTAGTCTCAAAATACCAGGCCTCGGCGGCGCGCCCCCCAGGAACAGGGCCGTCGACCAACTCCAGAGCGGCCTCTTCGTAGTACGTGCGGATGTCATGACATACACCAATCGTGGTGCCACCAGGAATGTTCGCTTCTTTCCAGTGGGTCCCATTTGCGATATCCACCAAGACCTGGAGCGCTCCCGGCACGCCATCGGCATCGACCACTCGCCCAACCGAAGTCACGCCGGTGCGTTCTCGTGCGCGGTCGTATGCTTTCCGAATGCCGTTCGCTTCGTCGACGGCAGCTGGCAGGCTGGGGTCGAACCGTGGCGGCAACGAACATGACAGTGGCGTTTCGTCGGCCTCGATGATTTCGGGATGACTCGCAAGCACTGGTCCAGTCTTGGCCTCGAGCAGGGCGAACGCCCGAGAGAGGACGCCATGCTGGAAGTCGCTGTCACTTGGCTTGCCTAGCGGACGGCCCAAGGGGAAGTCGCAGAACAACGCTCGGGGCGGATGCATACGTTCCACAACCGATTGGGTTGCGGCCAGCACCACGGTCGCTATGCCGGCTGCTTCGAAGACGTGGGCGAGCGTACTCACGGTACGCGTGCACAACGGTCAAACCGGTGTCAGCAGGACGACGTCGACGCCATCGGCCTTGAGCTCTGCTGCCGCTTGTGGACCGGAGTCGAGTCGGATCGTCGCGACGTCGTCTGGCTGGTTCCCGGCGAACGAAGCATGGCGGGGAGCAACGGCACCAATCGTGCCATCGGCTGCGAGTTCGTCGAGGCGGTCGATGGGATACACCACGTTCAGATCGATGGCGATGCCCGAGCGATCGAAGTTTGGACTCCAGTGCCCAAGCACCAGATCTCGGGCGTCGCTTGGCAACAGGCGATAACCGGTGTCGCCGGGCGCGAAGCCATCGTCGCTGCTGCGATGGAGCGCCGCCGAGGTAACGATGGCAACCATGCACTCAGACAACGGCTTGGGTGTGACCCATGCCGTGGTCTCAAACTCGGGCACAGGCAAGCCGTCGCCTACGCCTCGCATCATCACATCGCCAGCCATGGAACAACCTCTCGTCGGGGCAGACCCAGTGAAACATTGGGCCACATAGAACATATGCCAGCTGGCATGGCAGTTCGCAATTCCTCGACGAGAACGGGTCCACTAACCTTCGCGTCATGGAACTCGCGCTGATCGATTTCGACGCACCGCTCGCACAACAGGCGGCAACGATGGCCAGTGCCTGTGAAACCGTCGGATTCTTCCAGCTGCCGCTCTCGGTCGTTCCTCGCCACATCGTCGATGACGCATGGACGGCAGCCGCCGAGTTCTTTGCATTGCCCGAGGCAGAGAAGCGCACGATCGAGTTTCCTGAGCAGGGATATCCCTACGGCTATTCCCCGTTCCGGTTCGAGACACTCGCCAAGTCCCTCGACGACGGGTCACCAAGTGGGCCCGACTTGAAGGAATCGCTCTCGGTTGGACCTGATTGCGGACACCCTTCCGGCGGTGCTGACACCGCCGACAGTAACTCTGAAACCAGCGACCCCATCCACAGCGACCAGGCGTGGATTCGTTCACCCAGTCTGTGGCCGGAGCGACCAGCCGGACTGCGTGCCGCCTGGACTGCTTATTACCAAGCACTTGCTCAGGTGGCGGAACAGCTAATGACAGTGATGGCGGTCGCTCTCGAACTGGCTCCCACCTACTTCGACTCGCTCATCGACCAACCCATCACCTCGATGCGTGCTCTCCACTATCCCGCGATCAACGCCGCTGAAGATGCAGTTGACTCCAACTCACTTCGTGCCGGAGCCCACAGCGACTACGGCACGCTCACGATTCTTCGCACCGACAACGTGAGCGGTCTGCAAATCCAACAGCCAGACGGCAGATGGAACGACATCACACCCCGACCCGACACCTTCATTGTGAACCTGGGCGACTCCATAGCGCAGTGGACCAACGACCGCTGGCGGTCGACCGTGCACCGAGTTGCTCTTACCGACACAGCACCGCGGCAGTCGTTTGCGTTCTTCCATATGGCCAACTGGGATGCCAGCATCGAGTGCCTGCCTACGTGTCGGGTTGACGGCGAGCCGCCCCACCATGAACCGGTCCAAGCCGGCCCCTGGCTCATGCGCAAATTTACATCAACGGTGACCTAACACTGATGGCTGTGCTACTCATGCCAGGCGCAGAACTTTGCAGAAAGGTCGACGAATATCATGGTTTACGCACCTGCAGATGCGGCCTATTACGACGCCGACAGCCACATCATGGAACTACCGGACTTCCTCACCTCCTATGCCGATCCCAGCCTCCGAGACCAGATACGGCTCGTGAACTACGCCGCTGCGCTCGTCTCGAACGAAGCGGTGGCTGAGATCGTCGGCCAAAGCAACCAATACTCTGACGACCACCGTGATCAACAGGTTGCGCTCGGCGACGAATTGGTCGCCCAGTCCAAAGAGATCCCGAAGCTCGCGTCGACGGATGTTTTCAGAAGAGAACAGCCAAAACCCACCAGACCACTAGAACACGTGAGATCGTAGAACCGGCGTCATGAGCACTTCAGCACCGACAACCCCTAGCGCTTCAGATCGAACCGTCGAAGCCACCGTTGCCACTGCAGCGGAGATGGCTATCGGTTCGACGAAGATGACCAGGGTCGGTGAACGCCGGGTCGTGGTCATACGCACCGCCAGCGGTTTTCATGCCCTAGATAATGCTTGTCCCCATCAGGGGTATGGCCTGGCTACTGGCTCGCTCGACGGCGAGTTGCTCACTTGCCAATGGCACAACTGGAAGTTCCGGGCATCCGACGGCACCTGTGTCATCGGCGAAGAGAATGTGGCAAGCCATCAGGTGCGCGTCGACGGCGACGCCGTGATCGTGTCGGTGACCGAACCCACCACAGAAGAAACACTGACGGCGCTGTGGCCGAGTCTGCAACGAGGGATCGAGCGCGACTACCGAGGTCAAATTGCTCGGGACACAGCCCGCCTGCTCGACGCTGGGGCATCACCCGAAGACATCCTGACTGTTGGTCTCCGCCATGGACTGCCTCGGAGCGAATGGGGTATGGGGCATGACATGGCCGTGGCGACCGACCTGTTGCATCTTGCAGACGGCTTCGACGACATCGAGAAGACGCTCCCACTCGCCCACGCACTCAGCGGCTTCTCCGAATCCACCCGCGACCGTGTACCCCACGACGTGCCAGCTCGAGTCGATGCACCCGTTGACCAGGCAGCGTTCATAGATGCGATCGAGGCCGAAGACGTAGATGGAGCGGTGAACACCATCCGAGCGCTGCTCGCTTCTGATGACCTCGGCGCTGTCTTGGCCACGGCTCGCTCGTGGTTCATCGACGCTGTCAGTCGCCATCACTACAACTACGGCCACGGTGCGATTTACACCCAAAAAGCGTTCACGTTGATCGAACGAGTGCCCCAGGTGGCCGAACTGGTAGTGACCGAGCTGGCGATGACACTTGTGTACGGCACCCGAGAGGACACGCTGCCGTACATGCGCAAGGCGAACCGGGCTATCGACGGCGTCGACCTCTACGTTCTTGCCGCAGCACCTGGGCCAGCGACAACCGGCTGGAACGATGCCGACAACTCCCTGGTCGATCTGTTACTCGACGCCGACCACGCACCCATTGACGAACTGGTCAACGCTGCGCTCAACGGCGCGGGTGTCCTTGGCCTGATCAACACCGTCAGCCTGGCGGCTGCCCATCGGTTGCTGAGGTTCGACCTCACGATCGAACGCGATCGGCACGAAGAGTTCGGCTGGCTCGACATCACCCATGTGATGACGTATGCCAATGCTGCCCGGTGGGCTTGGACTTATGCCCCTGGGCCACGTGCCGCCCGATTGGTGCTGCTCACGGCGTTCCTGGCATTCGATTCTGGGCGCAGGCACGACGGATCCGCAGGCACGACACCGTCGTGCCTGCGCCTGTGGCCGGTGACATCGTCGCTGCGGTGATCGAATCACGACCCGAAGATGCTGTTGCAGCAGCATTGGCTGGTCCCGCGGCAGCGGTGGCTGATCAGCTGGAGCTGGCAAGTCTCGAAGATACGGCCGGGTCATTCATCATGATGGCTCATCTGGTCAAGACAGCAGTTGCTGCACGCGACGAATCAGAAGCTACCGGCTCGCTCTTGCCGCTCGCAGCTGCTGCGAGGTTTCTGGCAGCCCCCCGGATTGAACGGTTTGTCACCGGTGCCGCACACGAAGCCATCGACTTCGTGCGCACCGGGCAACCCCCGACCCGCTGAGCCGATCAGCAGCCCAGCACCCGCTACCGGGCTAGATCTCGACCGCCAGGCATTCTTCGAGTTCGGTGTCGAACGCATCGTCTGCGGTCGATTCGAACAACATGCCGTCGAATCGTTTCATCTCCCGGCAAAAGCGCTCCCGCTTAATGTCGTGAAGCAGCAGAAACAACAGGTTCTCGCCCGGCAAGATCCGTTCGCCCATGTCCTTCATATGCTCGTCGTCGACACCGATATCGCGCAGCTTGCCCCACAGTCCGCCAGCTGCTGCGCCGAGTGCGCCGCCAGCGAGCATGCCGATGGGGCCGCCAATGATGCCGATCAGACTGCCGTAGAGGCCACCTGAAGTCGCACCCTGACCAGCGTTGATGTCCTTACTTTGGCGCAACCGAATCTTGCCATTGCTGTCTTTATCAACAATCGCCGCATCCTCGATGCGGATCACTTCGTCACCAGCAATTCGCAGCATCGCCATCAGGCACTCTTGGGCCTTGAGCGGATGATCGAATCGGATCGCGAACATCGTCGCGTTAGTTTCGGTTGGGTCTTCAGCCATCCGGTCACCCTAGAAGATGTGGCCTCGCAGGCGACGCTATGCGAGAACTAACCGTCGAGCTGAATGGTGATCGGCCCACCGGTGAGTTGTGTGCCGCTAACCAGCACCTCATTATCGCCAACAGCAACCGACCCTGACCATGCATCCTCGGTACTCGTCCACACAGACCTCCACGAAACTCCATCCGGCGAAAACAACACCTGGGCCTTCACCCGAGATGTGCCAAGGGACTCCGGACGAGCCTGGTCGATGTCTTCTTGGGTGACCTCGACGAGCACCGATCCGGTTCTCGGGTCAACCAACACGATCGTGCCATCGTCGTCGACCTGGGCCCATTCGCTGTCGGTCACAAACCGCAGCGTGGTTGACGATTCTGTCGATTGTGCGGTGATCGTTGCTGTTTCCGGCAACTGGGAAACAATCCACTCGCCGGCGACAACGGCCCAACCAGGAATGCTGCCGGTGCGCTCCCACGGCCGCGACGTGGTCACAAACAACGCCCAGCCTGCGGGCCCCGATGCCAGATCGGGCTGGCTCCACACGCCGGCTGGTTCTACCTTGAGCGGAATCGACCCGGCTGCGCCTAGGCCCGATGGCGACACCACCTGAGAACGCCATCCGGTCGCATCAGGTTCGATCACCAGAGCACCACTGCCTTCGCTGTCACCGCCTTCAATCAACACGAACCGGTTGGCTGTCGCTGAACTGGTTGCACGTTGCCATGCCTCGCCGTCGGTTGATACCCACACGTGCCCCAGATTCGAATCGACCACCGCAAACCCTCCGGCGAAACCCACGATGCTGCGAGCAACGGCATCGACCGGCAGTTGGATCTCCACAAATGGGCCGGTCCCGGTGGACCGGAAATAAGTTGTGCCGGCCAACTCATCGCCGTCGGGTGTTGCGATCACGATCGTCTTGCCGTCGCATAGAAAATACTCGCGTCGCAACGGCGTGACGGATTCGACGCAGACTTGGTCGGCCCTGAGGTCGAACGAGCGATAGTCGAGTTGGTCGCTTCCTTCTAGGGCTACCAACACGTGACCACCGGAGGCAGCGTTCGCTACGACGTCGAAGCGGCTCCGAAGGCCTTCGACTCGACGTGGTTCACCGACATCGGTTTGGCGGACGTTCCAGTTGCGAAGGTCATCAGATGTCGCAACAAACGGAGGCACGAATGCGTCGTATCTGGATGGTGTTTCGATCACCGTCACGTAACGGCCGCCTGTGCGCTCGAACGAAGACACGTCGGCCCGCAAGTCGATGGCCCGAGAGTTCCACGTCGTTAACTTGATCCACTCAGTGCCATCTTTGGATCCCACAAAACGTGACGCGCCGCTGGTGTTCAATGCGACAAAGGCACCCTGGCCGTCGCTGACCGGCCCGAACCATTTCGCCGAAGTGCTCGGGCCCTCGACGACTTCCGGTGTGGCTGCGACCTGGACTCGGTCCCCTGCTTGAAATAGTGCGCCCCCGGTCACGATGAGTGTCGCTACTGCCAGACCGGCGGCAATACGGTTAGCGACCGTGCGGCGACGGCCGCTCCGACGCACCACCGCCATCGCTGGTGGAGCGGGTTGGTCGCGCTCGCTCAACTCTTGTAGATGCGACCGCACCAGCGGGATGACCTCGGCCTCGTCCAGTCGGAGATGATGGCCGATGAATGAGATCGCTCGTTCGCGTCGTGTCCGCACGGTCGACAGTGGGGTCTCGAATCCAGCAGCGGTGAATGCATCGGACCATTCCAGGTAATACCCAGTGATCAGTGCTGCCCGTTGCAGCAATGGCAGTGTCGCAAACGCGAGGTCGAGCGACAGTCCCCGTTCATAACCACCGGTAGCTCGGTTTATACCAGCGGGGGCATGATCACGCAGTGCCTTCTCGGCATGTGCAAGGCCCGCTTGGACCACCCAGCCGGCCGGATTCGGATGGTTTACGAGATGGTTCCAACGCTGCGATGACTTGGTCAACGCTGCGGTGACCGCAGCATCCGTGACCTCGGAATCGGCGCACGACAACGTCAACGCTGCAACGACAACATCAACCTTGGCGGTGTAGAACTCTTCGAAGTCGGCGGGCGCTGGCTCCACCGGCTGCGGTGACGCGTCGAGTGAGATGTCGAAAGCCACAGCCTCCAGTCTCGCGCCGATACAACTATCTGCCGTGTCAAGGCCTGGGCCGTCTTCGTCCGCTAGTTTCACACGATGGATTTGACGAAGTTGTTTGATGTGTCCGGCAAGGTTGCGATCGTGACAGGCGGCTCCCGAGGTATCGGCGAGATGATTGCCGAAGGTCTCGTGACGAACGGTGTTCGCACCTATATCACTGCTCGCAAGGCCGATGCCTGCAACGCGACGGCTGCTCGACTCAGCGAACTCGGCGAATGTATTTCGATTCCGGCAGACATGTCCTCCGCCGAGGGCCTTGCCGCGTTCGTCGAGGCATTCCGTGAGCGGGAAGACAAGCTGCACATCCTCGTCAACAACGCAGGCGCTGCGTGGGGTGCCCCGATGGGCGAGTTCCCTGAAGCCGGTTTCGACAAGGTGCTCGATATCAATGTCAAGGCGCCGTACATGTTGACCCAGGCGCTGCTCGATCCGCTGAGCGCTGCCGCAACCGCCGACGACCCGGGACGAGTGATTATGACCGGCTCGATCGATGGCATCCAGGTGCCGATGGGCGACAACTTCTCGTACTCAGCATCGAAGGCTGCAATCCATATGCTCGCCAGGCACATGGCCAAGTTCCTTGCCGACCGGAACATCACGGTCAATTGCATAGCGCCGGGACCTTTTGAGTCGAAGATGATGGCGTACGTGCTCGAAGACGAGAAGATGCGGGCGTCGATCGAAGGAACCAACCCTCGAGGGCGTATCGGCACTCCTGAAGATGTTGCTGGCACGGTGATCTGGCTTTCGAGTCGAGCGGGCGCTTACATCAACGGCGTCACTGTGCCAATCGACGGTGGTATCTCCATGGTCAACTCTTAACGCCCGCTCGCTGCGAGCCACGTCGGTACTTGGTGATCGAGGCGTGATGCACCTACGGTGCGCCTATGCCTTGGGAACACAGTGAAACCGTCGAAATCGCCGCCTCAGCTACGGAGGTCTACAACGCCGTTCGCGATCTCGAGCGCATGGGTGAGTGGAGTCCAGAAAACCAGGGCGGCAGCTGGATAGTTGGCGACGGACAGTCGGTCGGTGACCGTTTCGAAGGAAACAACGCCATCGGTGACCGCACATGGAGTGCCGTTGCCGAAGTCGTGCGTTGTGATCAGGATCAGTCGTTCTGTTTCACTGTGGGTGCGCTGGACAACCCCGTGGCCGAATGGGGTTATCACCTCGAGGCCACCGCAGCCGGTACACGAGTCACGGAAACATGGAAGATGACCCAGTTGCCCCCCACCCTCGTCGATGCCCCAGAGGACCGGGTTCAGGGCCGAGTCGACATGGTCTCTCGAGGCATGGCCACCACCTTGGCCAACCTCAAAGCGTCGTTCGAAGGCTGAGTCCAACCTCTGCTTGTCTGCTAGTTCTTTGCGAGTCGGCCCCGCAAGGCCAGCATTGCCATCGTTTGGCTAATGGTGCCCAGGATGGCGATGGCCAAGAGTGCCTTGCCAATCTCACCCCACTGCCATCCTTCGGAGAGAAGCGATCGCATGCCTTCGAGCACATAGGTGATCGGGTTTACCCGAGCGATCGCTCGCATCCACGGCGTTAGGTTCTCGAGCGGCACGGTCGACGAGGTCAGGAATGCAAAGGGGAAGAACAGCAGGAAGCTGGACGCAACAGCACCCGGGTTCGCCGTCTTCAGAGCGATGGCGTAGGGGAAACCAGTGAACGCCAGACCCCATAATGCACCAATAAGGATGAACAGCAGCACGCCGAGCACGCCGGTGCCGAACGAGACACCAACGAAGAGTCCCAGGACCATCACCGGGATACACAACGCGATTACCAGCATGAAGTCCGAAACCATCAACCCCAACAGCAAGGGCAGCCGTCGGACCGGGCTCAGCAACAGCCGGTCGAAGTAGCCCGTCTGGATGTCGGTCACCAATGCGGTGGCTCGACTTATGCCAGTTACTGCGAAGATAATTGCGGTAGGGAGCTGGAAGTTCTTGTAGCTGAAATCGCCTGCCCCTGGGATGGCTTCGGTGAGGTCCTGGAGTGCCCCAACATTGACCGTAAAAAAGAACGCAGGTATAAACAGCGCTGGCAGGAAGGCTTCGGGTTCGCGAGGAACAGCGCGGATCGCTCGCATTGCGATTGTCCACAGGTCGCGGAAGAAACCAGACGGCCGAGCCTGAACGTTTGATCGAGCGGCAGCGCTTCGGGTCGGGTCGGTCACCGTCATTGGGACACCTCGATGCGGTCGCCAGTAAGTTCAAGAAATACATCGTCGAGCGTTGGGGTACGCAGCGTGAGCTCACCGATGTCAACCCCCGCATTATCCAGTGCAATAACAACCGGTGACACGGTCGCAGCCCCATCCTTGACAGAGACGAGCAGTGCTCGGGGACCGCGTTCGACGTGATCAACCCCAGACAGTTCCTCAAGCGCAGCGACTGCAGCGTCGGTGTCATCAACGATGATCTGAATGACGTCGGCGCCGATCGCACGTTTCAGGTCTTCGGGCGTGCCCTCACCCACGATCAGACCGTCGTTGATGATGCCAACTCGATCGGCCAGCTCGTCGGCTTCTTCGAGGTACTGCGTGGTCAAAAAGATCGTGGTACCGAGCTCGGTATTCAGTGCCCGCACTTCTTTCCAGACTTGTGCCCGGCTTTGTGGATCGAGGCCTGTTGTTGGCTCGTCGAGGAAAAGCAGATCGGGGCTATGCATAAGCGACGCAGCCAGATCCAGCCGACGGCGCATGCCCCCGGAGTAGGTACCGATCCAACGGTCGATGGCCTCGACATCGATCAACGAGCTCAGCTCGTCGATCCGGGTATCTGTCTCGGAGCGAGTGAGCCCATAAAGCGCTCCTTGCAAACGCAGTATCTCGCGACCGCTCTGCTTCTCGTCGAGGGATGCGTCTTGCAACGCTGTGCCAATACGCAACCGGATCTTGGGCGCATCTTCGACCACGTCGTAGCCAAACACCGTGGCCGTGCCACCTGTCGGCTTCAGCAACGTAATGAGCATCTTCACCACGGTGGACTTGCCAGCGCCATTGGGTCCGAGGAAGCCATAGATTTCGCCGCTTTTCACGGCAAGATCGACACCTTTCACCGCGTGCACATCGCCGAAAGACCGTTTCAGGCCCGAGGTTTCTATTACGAGTTCGCTCATTACCGACCAACCTACTGCCGACCTCTGGCAGTGCAGACTCAACCAACCGCAGACTCAACCAACCGCAGACTCAACCCAGCAGAGTGTGGCCCGTCTCACCAAGTTTGGCAGGCTCGACCCGAATCCGCTGGGTACGACCATACACCTGTAACCAAGATCGCTCATCCGAGCTGGCTACTGCATCGGGAGCACAACGGGGACAGGCGCACGGCGGGTGCATCAACAGGTTGGGCCGATCATCACCCCAGTCGTTGTCGATTGCGGTACACACCGTGCTATCGGCACCGCTTGCCTCACCCACATCATCGCTCTCGTCCTCGATCACCACGCCAGTCTTGCCGTTCGACGCATGACTCTCAACCCGATCGTGTTCTACGCTGCAACCATGTCGCAGCGAAGCCCGCAGGTGACGCCATCGGAAGCCGATACCCCGGCCGAAGACCGGGTGCACCATCACGCCCGCGTCGGGGGCGGCCAGGACCCGATTGCTACGGGCACCATCATCACTCTGTGTGGCCTGCATCTACCTGGCCCCCGTCCAGGTGCAGCCAAACTTCCGTGTTGTCCCCTGTGTGCTCTTTCCATGGGCAAACCTTGCTCCTGACCCTGCCGACCGAATGTCTGTCCGCCGTGCCACACGAAGAAAGGCGATGCTGTGAATCCGATGGAGTCAACGCAAGGAAGTCCGGCGGCGACCACGCCCAAGCAGCAACGGTCCCGCAGTTAGGGCACCGCCTGGCGGAGCAGCACACTGGGCGGCTCCACCAGCCAGCTGTGGTCGCC